>Ga0065165_1000213_pt1 | contig 100746 bp, 95 predicted proteins | sample AraplaMF_Cvi_mMF_FD_63813 | JGI IMG/M metagenome (GOLD analysis project Ga0065165, IMG submission 63813) | Arabidopsis root microbial communities from the University of North Carolina, USA - plate scrape MF_Cvi_mMF (version 2) (version 3) | ecosystem: Host-associated > Plants > Roots >... | reverse complement strand
CACCATCGATGCGGCGCACAACACGCTCGCCGGCGTCGCCGAGGCGATCAACGCCGCCAATGCCGGCGTCACTGCGTCGATCATGACCGACAGCACCGGCGCCCGGCTGGTGGTCAAGGGTTCCACCGGTGCCTCGCAGGCGTTCGAGCTCAAGGGCAGCAGCCAGCTGCGCGAGCTCGATATCGGCCGCAACGAGGGCGGCTCCGAGATCAACACCGCGGCGCAGGACGCGATCGTCGCGCTCGACGGCGTGCAGACCCGGTACACCACCAACAGCGTCTACGGGCTGATCGAAGGCGTGCGGCTCGATCTCGTCTCGGCCGCGGCCGGCACCAAGGTCAATATCGGCGCCAAGGCGCCCACTGCCGAGATCCAGCAGACCGTCGCCAACTTCGTCGAGACCTATAACGAGGTCTACAAGATGGTGAAGGCTGCGACCAACGCCGTCGATGGCCCGCTGCGCGGCGATCCTGCCGCGAAGGACCTGCTCCGCCAGCTCAAGGGCATCACCTTGTCCCGGCTGCTGCCCGATGCGGTCAGCGGCCATCCGGCCACGCTTGCCGACATCGGCGTGGCGACCCAGCGCGACGGCTCGCTCACCGTCGATTCGACGCGGCTCGCCAAGACCCTCACCGACTTCCCCCAGGACGTCGAGGCGATCTTCGCCGAGAGCGCGGGCCTGTCCAAGGCCTTGTCCGAGATCGCCGCGAAGGCGACCGCCAAGGACACCGGGCTCGGCGCGAGCGAGGCCAATTACACCAAGGCGCAGGACAAGGTCGCCGACGCGAAGGACGATATCCTCGCCGCGACCGAGAAGATGCGCACCCGCATGACCCAGCAATTCGCCGCGATGGATGCCAAGGTGGCTGCGTACAAGTCGACGCAGACCTTCCTCGAAAACCAGATCAAGGCATGGAACGCGGGCAATTGACGTCATGACGCGCTACGCCACTGCCTTCGCCAATCCCGCCACGACCTATCGCCAGGTCGATCTGGCCGGACGCACCACCGGCGCCGATCCGCACCGCCTGGTCGGCCTGCTCTACGAAGAAGGCGTCGCCGCGCTGCGCGCCGCCGCCTGCGCAGCCGAGACGCGCCAGTTCGCGATCAAGAGCGAGCGCGTCGCCCGCGCGACCGCGATCCTGTTCGCGCTCGAGGCCGGGCTCGATTTCGAGGCAGGCGGCGACGTGTCGCGGGCACTCGCGACTTTCTATCACGGCCTGCGCCAGCAGGTGCTCCATGCCAGCATCGGCACCAATCCCGCGCCGTTCCGCGAAGCCGCGGCGAGCCTCGAGGAGATCGGCGGCGCCTGGGCGAGCGTGCGGGCTTCCTGAGCGTCGCGCTAGTCGACGAACGCCGCCAGTTCGTCGGGCGTGCCGTGCGGAAAGGCCTTCTTCAGATAGGCCAGGAACGCGGACACGCGCGCGCTCAATAGCCGGCGCGACGGATAGAGCGTCCACAGGGTCGTTTCGGCACCTTCGGCATCGCCCCAATGGACGAGCCTGCCGGCAGCTAGGTCCCGACTCACGAGCGACAGCGGCAAGCGCGCGACGCCCGTGCCCAGCCGGACCGCATCCCGGACCATCATCATCGAGGCGAGCGACAGGACAGGATCGATCGCGATCGTCGCCGGCCCACCCGGCGTGATCATCGGCCAGCGTCCGGCCGGGTCCGCAGATCCGCGCACGACTGCCGGCGCCACGCCATCCCCTGTCGGGCGCTCGATGGCCGGCGCGGCGACGACGACCAGCCGGTCGTGGAGGAAGACCCGGCCGACCAGGCTCTCGTCCGGCCGCGGATTGACCCGGATGACCAGGTCATATCCTTCCTCGATCATGTCGACCGCACGATCGTCGGTGGTCACCTCGAGCCGCACCTCGGGATAGTCGAGCGCGAACCCTGCGGCGAGCTTGCCCATCGCAGTCTGCGCGAAAAGCAGCGGAGCGCTGATCCGCAGCCGACCGCGTGGGGTGTCGCCACCGGATGCGATCGCGGCGGCGGCCTCGTCGAGCTCGGTGAGCAGCGCGCCGGTGCGCGCATGCAGCGCGCGCCCTTCCTCGGTGAGCTTGAGGTCGCGCGCGCCCCGTTCGAACAGGCGCAGGCCCAGCGCGGCCTCGAGTTCGGCGACTCGCCGGGACAGGGTCGCCTTGGGGCGCCCGGCAGCACGGGCGGCGCGCCCGAACCCGCCATGCCGCGCGACGAGATTGAAATCGGCAAGGGCAAGCAAGTCCATGCGTTCCACCAGTGAGACGTAGAGTCCAAATTCGGCGCCTATTCGGCCTTCTGTGGATCACTAGATCTGGGGCCGTCAATAGTGACGCACAGGAGACCAAGCATGACCATTCTCGTTATCGGTGCCACCGGCCGGGTCGGACGCCACGTCGTCGACCAGCTCGTCACGCGCGGCGCCAAGGTGCGCGTACTCACCCGCGATTCGTCGAAGGCCGATTTCCCGACCGGCGTCGAGGTCGCACAGGGCGAACTGCTCGATATCGGCGCGTTGCGCGCGGCCTTCGCCGGAGTCCGCACCCTCTTCCTGCTCAATGCAGTGGCGGGCGACGAGTTCACCCAGGCGCTGGTCACGTTGAACGTCGCCCGCGAATCCGGCGTCGATCGCGTCGTCTATCTCTCGGTCATCCATGCCGACCGCTTCGTGAACGTACCGCATTTCGCCGTGAAATCGGGCGCCGAGCGGATGATCGAGCAGATGGGCTTCAGCGCCACCATCCTGCGCCCGACCTATTTCATCGACAATGAGCACATGATCAAGGACGCCATCTTCGATCACGACGTCTATCCGATGCCGATCGGAAGCAAGGGCGTCGCGATGGTCGACGCGCGCGACATCGCCGAAGCCGCGGCGATCGAGTTGCTCCGTCGCGATCGTGCGCCGGTAAAACTGCCGGTCGAGACCATCAACCTTGTCGGCCCCGACACGCTGACCGGCTCTGGCATCGCCGCGATCTGGTCCGACATTCTCGGCCGCCCGGTCGCCTATGGCGGCGATGATCCCACGGCGTTCGAACGCAACCTCGCGAGCTTCCTGCCGGAATGGATGGCCTATGAGATGCGCCTGATGGCCGAACGCTACGTCACCGACGGCATGATCCCGGAGGCGGGCGACGTCGAGCGCCTGACCCGGCTCCTTGGCCGCCCGCTGCACAGCTATCGCGAGTTCGCAGTCGCGCTTGCGGCGTCGCGTTCGGATGCCGCCTGACGCCCTCTCGCATCCTGGTGTTGCGGACGGTGCCGGCGAGGCTGCCCATAGCGGCAGTCTCGCTGGCACCAGTGGCGCTCTTACAGATCCAGTTTCTCGTAATCCGCGGGCGGCGGGATGCCCTCCATCCGCTCGGAGAGCAAAGGTCGGAAGCTCGGCCGGCTCTTCATGCCGATATACCAGCGCTTTGCCTGGTCGTGGCTCTTCCAGTCGATCCCGCCCAGATAGTCGGCGATCGAGATCTGCGCCGCCGCGGCGAGGTCGGCGAGGCTCATCGTCGGGCCGGCGAGCCAGGTGCGGTGGTCGAGCAGGTAGTCGATATAGTCGAGATGCGCGACGGCGGCCTTCATCGCCTCGCGCAGTGCCTTGGCGTCGGGCGCCATCTTGTGCACCACCCGCTTGATCATCCGCTCGTGGAGCAAAGGCGCGGTGATGTCGCCGTAGAAATGGTGGTCGAACCAGATCACCAGCCGGCGGATCTCGGCGCGGTCGGTGGCGGTGCCGTTGATCATCGCGTTCTTGCTGACCGTCTCCTCGAAGAATTCGCAGATCACCGCCGAGTCGATCAGAGTCACGCCGCGCTCGGTGTCGACCATCACCGGCACCTGGCCGGTCGGGTTCAGGTCGAGGAACTCGTCGCGCCGCAGCCACGGCGATTCGCGCACCGGCTCATAGCCGACGCCCTTCTCGCCGAGCAGCAGGCGGACTTTCCGCGAGAACGGACAAAGCGGGAATTGAAGGAGCTGCCACATGCAGCCCTTCTCTACCGGCGACGCGCGGCGCGTCCAGCCGATGCTTCAATAATCGTCGCGATAGCCCTCGGCCATGCTCGCCAGCGGGGCCAGCGCATCGCGCAGCCGGTCGGCAGTGCGGGCGAGCTCGCCCGACATCGCCAGCGCGTCGTTCGCCACCGCACCGGTGGCGGCGACTGCACGGCGGGTCTGGTCGTGGAGCCTGGCTTCGAAATGCGGGTCGCGGCGGCGCTCGACGTCGCGCAGCGTGTCCGACGGGCGGATGTTCTCCTCGGGATCGGCATAGCGCGCGAGCGGGCCGACCCGGGTGTCGAGGACGATCCCCGCCAGCCCGCTCATCGCCATGGCGATGCCTTCCTGCACCATCGGGTCGTTGAGCCGGCGCACGGCCTCGGCGTCGCGCTGCGATTGCGCGACGGCGGGCAAGGCGATCGCGCAGAGCGCAGTGGTGGCGAGGAGCAGACGCATGACATTCTCCCGAGTCGTCAGGAACGCCTTATACATGCTTCCCAACGGCTTAGCACGGGATGAACGGCTTGAGACGCCGAGTGCTCCTGCGAAAGCAGGACCCAGAGTTACAAAAGGACGTCGCTTGCGGCCCTGGGCTCCTGCTTTCGCAGGAGCACGGCGGCGCGCGCTTACTCCGCCGCAACCGCCTCCATGCTGTCGTCCAGCGGGTAGGGCAGGCGGGTGAGCATTTCCTTCGGCACGACCTGCCAGAAATGCCCGACCGCGCGATCCCAATCCTCGAGGATGCCCTGCGACCATTTGCTGTCGGTCGATTCGGCATGCGCCTCGACCAGCCCGCGCAGCTTGGCTTCCCACTGCGCCGAGGCGAGCCGTTGCCAGACGATGCTCTCGGGATTGGCGCGGCTCTCGAAGCTGGCATCGGCATCGTAGATGAACGCCATGCCCCCGGTCATGCCGGCGCCGAAGTTCATGCCGACCGTGCCGAGCACCACCGCGGTGCCGCCGGTCATGTACTCGCAGCCATTGGCGCCGCAGCCCTCGACCACCACTTCGGCGCCCGAGTTGCGCACCGCGAAGCGCTCGCCCGCCTGGCCGGCGGCGAACAGCCGGCCCGAGGTCGCGCCGTAGAGCACGGTATTGCCGATGATCGTGTTGTCCTGGGATGCGAGCGGCGAGCTCACCATCGGGCGCACGACGATGACGCCGCCCGACAGGCCCTTGCCGACATAGTCGTTGGCGTCGCCGAACACCTCCAGGGTGATGCCCTTGCACAGGAACGCGCCGAGCGACTGCCCCGCCGAGCCGCGCAGGCGAACCTGGACGTGGTTGTCGTTGAGGCTCGACATGCCGAACTTGTTGGTCACTGCGCTCGACAGCCGCGTGCCCACCGCGCGGTGGGTGTTGCGCACCGAATAGGTCAGCTGCATCTTCTCGCCGCGCGCGAACACCGGCGCTGCATCCTTGATCATCTGCGCGTCCAGGCTGTCGGGAACCTCGTTGCGGAAGGTGCCCAGGCTGAAGCGGCGCTGGCTCTCGTCGGCGTCGACCTTGGCGAGGATCGGGTTCAGGTCGAGATCGTCGAGATGCTCGGCGCCGCGGCTGACCTGGCGGAGCAGTTCGGTGCGGCCGATGATCTCGTCGAGGCTCGAGAAGCCGAGCTTCGCCAGGATCTCGCGCACTTCCTCGGCGATGAAGGTCATCAAGTTGATGACCTTCTCGGGCGTGCCGACGAACTTGGCGCGCAGCTTCTCGTCCTGGGTGCACACGCCGACGGGACAGGTGTTCGAATGGCATTGCCGCACCATGATGCAGCCCATCGCCACCAGGCTGAGCGTGCCGATGCCGAATTCCTCGGCGCCGAGGATCGCGGCGATGACGATGTCGCGCCCGGTCTTGAGCCCGCCATCGGTCCGGAGCGTGACCCGGCCGCGCAGCCCGTTGAGGGTCAGCGTCTGGTTGACTTCGGTCAGTCCCATTTCCCAGGGCGTGCCGGCATATTTCACCGAGGTCTGGGGCGAGGCGCCGGTGCCGCCGACATGGCCGGCGACGAGGATCACGTCGGCATGCGCCTTGGCGACGCCCGCCGCGACCGTCCCGATCCCCGCCGAGCTCACCAGCTTGACGCAGACCCGCGCGCGCGGGTTGATCATCTTCAGGTCGTAGATGAGCTGCGCCAGATCCTCGATCGAATAGATGTCGTGGTGCGGCGGCGGGCTGATCAGCGTCACCCCCGGCGTCGCATGGCGCAGCTTGGCGATGAACTCGGTGACCTTGAAGCCGGGCAGCTGGCCGCCCTCGCCGGGCTTGGCGCCCTGGGCCACCTTGATCTCGATCTCGTCGCAGGCGTTGAGATATTCGGCCGTAACGCCGAAGCGCCCGCTCGCGATCTGCTTGATGACGGAGTTGGCGTTGTCGCCATTCTCGTACGGCTTGTAGCGGATCTTGTCCTCGCCGCCTTCGCCCGACACCGCCTTGGCGCCGATCCGGTTCATCGCGATCGCCAGCGTCTCATGCGCCTCGGGGCTGAGCGCGCCGAGCGACATGCCCGGCGTCACGAAGCGTTTCCGAATTTCGGTGATCGCCTCGACCTGCTCGATCGCGATGCCTTCGTTGGGAAAGTTGAACTCGAGCAGGTCGCGCAGATAGACCGGCGGCATGTCGCGCACGCCGCGGGCAAACTGCAGGTACGACGAATAGCTGTCGGTCGACACAGCGGTCTGCAGCAGGTGCATCAGCTGCGCTGAATAGGCATGCGTCTCGCCGCCGTGGCGCTGGCGATAGAAGCCGCCGATCGGCAGCGCCGCGACCGCGCGGTCGAACGCCGCCTCGTGGCGCATCATCGCCGAGAGGTGGAGCGAGGCATAGCCTTCGCCCGAGATCTTGGCGGGCATGCCGGGGAACAGGTCGTTGACCAGCGCGCGGCTGAGGCCCACCGCCTCGAAATTATAGCCGCCGCGATAGGACGAGATCACCGCGATCCCCATCTTCGACAGGATCTTGAGCAGTCCCTCGTCGATCGCCTTGCGGTGGCGCTTCAGGCAGTCCGCAAGCTTCAGGTCGCCGAACAGCCCGCGCGCGTGGCGATCGGCGATCGACGCCTCGGCCAGATAGGCGTTCACCGTCGTCGCGCCGACGCCGATCAGCACCGCATAATAATGCGTGTCGAGGCATTCGGCGGTGCGGACGTTGACGCTGGCATAAGAGCGCAAGCCCCGCCGGACGAGATGCGTGTGCACCGCGGCGGCGGCGAGCACCCCGGCGATCGCCACCTTGTTCGGCCCGATATGCTCGTCGGTGAGGAAGAGCTCGGTGCAGCCGGCGCGCACCGCCTGCTCGGCCTGGGTGCGGATCCGCGCGATCGCGGCGCGCAACGTGTCGGGGCCGCCCCCCAGATCGAAGGTGCAGTCGATTTCGGCCGCCTGGCCGCCGAAATGCGCGCGCAGGCGGTGCCAGTCGGCATTGGTGAGCACCGGGCTCTCGAGCACCAGCACCCGGCCGGGCGTACCCTCGGTATCGAGGATGTTCGCCAGATTGCCGAAGCGGGTGCGCAGCGTCATCACCTGGCGCTCGCGCAGCGAATCGATCGGCGGGTTGGTCACCTGGCTGAAATTCTGCCGGAAGAACTGGCTGATCAGCCGCGGCTTGTCCGAGATCACCGCGAGCGGGGTATCGTCGCCCATCGAGCCGATCGCTTCCTTGGCGGTCTCGACCATCGGCGACAGGATCAGCTCCATGTCCTCGAGCGTCTGCCCGGCCGCGACCTGACGCCGGGTCAGCTCGGCGCGGTCGTAATATGCCTCGGCATCGGGCACGGGCAGGTCGTCGACGTTCAGGAACTCGCCGATCATCGAGGCATAATCGGCCTCGCCGGCGATGCGGTCCTTGATCGCCGAATCGTCGAACAGCACGCCATTGTCGAGATCGACCGCGATCATCTGCCCGGGACCCATCCGGCCCTTGGCGACGACGCTCGATTCGGAGATCTGGACCATCCCGGTCTCCGAGCCGACGATGAGCAGGCCGTCGGACGTCTGGGTATAGCGCAGCGGGCGCAAGGCGTTGCGATCGACGCCGGCCACCGCCCAGCGGCCGTCGGTCATCGCCAGCGCGGCAGGACCGTCCCACGGCTCCATCACGCTCGCCAGATATTTGTACATCGCGAGATGCGACTCCGGCGTGTCGTCGTCCCAGGCCTCGGGGACGAGCATGATCTTGGCGGTCGGCGCGTCGCGGCCCGAGCGGCAGATCGCCTCGAACACCGCGTCGAGCGCGGCGGTGTCCGATGCGCCCGCCGGGATCACCGGCTTGATGTCCTCGCTGCGCTCGCCGAACGCGATGCTCGCCATCTTGATCTCGTGGCTGAGCATCCAGTTCTTGTTGCCGCGGATCGTGTTGATCTCGCCATTGTGCGCGAGGCAGCGGAACGGCTGCGCCAGCCACCATTGCGGGAAGGTGTTGGTCGAATAACGCTGGTGGAAGATCGCCACTCGGCTGGTGAAGCGCTCGTCCTTCAGGTCGGGATAGAAATCGCCGAGGCTCTCGGCGAGGAACAGCCCCTTGTAGATGATCGAGCGCGTCGACAGCGAGCAGATGTAGAAGCCGCTGATCTGCGCGGCGATCACCTGCTTCTCGATCCGGCGGCGGATCAGATAGAGGTTCTTCTCGAATTCGGCGGCGTCCACGGCGTCGGGCATCGGCCCGGCGATCATGATCTGCTCGATCTCGGGACGCGTCGCCTGCGCCTTCATCCCGATCACCGAGACGTCGACGGGGACCTGGCGCCAGCCATAGATGGTGTAGCCGGCCTCGATGATCTCCGATTCGACGATCGTCCGGCACGCTTCCTGCGCGCCCAGATCGGTGCGCGGCAGGAAGATCATGCCGACGGCGAGGCGGTTGGGCATCACCCGGTGCCCGCCCGCGGCTATCGCGTCGTCGAAGAAGCGCACCGGCAAATCGACGTGCAGCCCGGCGCCGTCGCCGGTCTTGCCGTCGGCGTCGACCGCGCCGCGGTGCCACACTGCCTTCAGCGCATCGATTGCCGACTGGACGACGCGGCGCGACGGCTGGCCGTCGGTCGCCGCGACCATGCCCACGCCGCAGGCGTCGCCTTCGAATTCGGGGCGGTACATGCCCTCGCGGGCGAGGCGGGTGCGTTCGGTCTCGGTCATCACTTTTCCTCGGCCCCTGGCTCGGGGGCGGTGTCGGTCTCGGGCTTGGGCGGCGGCGGCAGATGCGCGGTCTCTTTCTCGACCCGCGCCATGATCGCCGGCATCGCGCGCATGATCTCGGGCGTCGCGGCCGACATCTCCTGCATCATCTCGGGATCCATGAAGGTCAACAGATAGTCCTTGGCGAAGGCGGCGCCCGACGGCGTCGCGAAGAAGCCTTCGAGGTCGGTGAGCTGCTGAAGGGTGAAGCGGCGCGCGAAGGCCTTGCCCAATGCGGCGCGCACGCGCGGCTCGAGCTTGTCCATCACCTTGCCCATTTCCTCGCCCATCACGCGCGACATGATCGTCATGCGCTCGCGGAACGCCGGGTCCTTCTCGGCGGCGATCTGCGCGATCGTCTTGCCATTGTCCTTCTCGCCCAGATCGGCCGGGGTCAGCCCGCTCATCTGGCCGATCATCGCGTCCATCATCTGCGGGAAATTGTCGCGCATCATCCGCAAATAAGTGCCCGGCGGCACCAGCTTGGCGACGACCTTGTCGGCGACCGCCAGCCGCGCCGGGTCGGCGGGCGTCGGCTGCGTCACCGCCGGCGTCGTCTGCGCGTTCGCCGCGCCCGGCAGAACAAGCACTAGGGCCAGGCCGGGGATCAGTCGTTTTGCCGTGCCACGAAACGTGGCGCGCAGGCCAGCCTCATCGGTAATCCGGGCGCGGTTCGTATCCACGATCATGTTCCTCTACTGCGTTGCAGGCCGAGTTCGGCTTGCAGCTTGTCGAGCGCTTTCTCGGCCGCCTCACCGCCGGCGGCTTCACCCGCGGCCTTTCCCGCTTCGGACATCGATTGCTGCAACGCGCTTTGCATCGCGATGAGCTTTCCGCCGGCGCCGGTCGCGTAGAAGGCATTGATCTCGCGCAGCTCTTCGAGCGAGAAACGCGAGGCATATTCCCCGGCAAGCTTCTCCAGCATGTCCGGCATCCGTCGCTTGATTCCCGCGAGATACTCCGTGCTCAGCAGCACCAATAGTCGTTCATGGGCTCCCGGCTTCGTCGCCAGTTGCGCCAGCAGCGCCTTGCCCTGATCATCGCCCGAGAGCACGCCGATCACGCCCTGACCGAAGACCGGGGCCAAAGCGATGAACATCTGATCCAGAACGCCGGCGACATTGGTCACCGCGATCAGCCGCCGCGCTTCTTCCAGCGACTCCTTGTCGGGCTTCGCGACCGTGACGACAGCAGCCCGCTGCGCCGGCGTCGTCTGCGCGTTCGCCGCGTCGGGCAGCGCCAGCGTCAGCGCGGCCGTCGCGACCAGCGTCTTCGCGATCCGGCTCATTTGCGGTCGTCCTCGCGCATGAATTTCTCGACCACCTCGGCCATCGCCTTTTCCATCTTCGCGTCGGATTGCGGGCTGCTCCGATTCGACCAGGCGGTGGCGATCGGCATGATCCTCGCATTGGCGGTGCGCAGCTTCACCCCGGCCGGCGACCATCCGAAATTGATCAGCGCGCTGCGGTCCTCGGCATTCAACTTGCCCATCGCCTTGGTCGCGCTCGCCCGGACCTGGTTGCGCAGCGCGGTCTCGGTAACCGTCTCCTTGTCGTCGGCGATCATCGTCTTGAGCAACTGGCTCAGATCGCCTTCACGCGCGACGCTTTCGGCCAGACGCGCGCCGCTCGTCGAACGGAAGAAGGCGAGCACCGCATCGAGATCGGCGACGGTCAGTTCCTCGGCATAGACGGTGCCGATCTTGTCCCAGAGCTCGGGCAGCGATTGCAGGACTTCCTCGACCAGGATGCCGCGCATCGCATCGATCATCGCCTTGGTGATCCCGGGATACTCGGCCTCCATCGCCTTGAAATCGGGATCGGTGGCAATCAGCGCCGGCATGGTCTCGCCGAGCATCTTGTCGAGCTGGATACGAGTCAGCGCCTCGCTGTTGAGCATCCTTGCGAGCTCGATCCCGCGCGCCTTGCGCGCCGGATCGACCAGCGCCGCGACGGGCGCTGCCGGGGCAGCCTGCGGCGCGGCGATCGCCAGTGCCAATGCCGCGAGCACGATCATGCCGCGACTTTCTCGCCGGCGGCCTTGGCGCGCGCCTTCATCCAGGCATGCATGTGCGCCGCCACGTCGCGGCCGTCGCGGATCGCCCAGACGACCAGGCTGGCGCCACGGACGATGTCGCCCGCCGCGAACACCCCCTCGACGCTGGTCATCATCGACTTGCCGTCGGTGCGCAGCGTGCCCCAGCGGGTGACGCCGAGCGCGTCGCTACCGAACAGCTTCGGCAGATCCTCGGGCTCGAAGCCGAGCGCCTTGATCACCAGGTCCGCCGGCAGCTGGAAGGCGCCGCCGGGATCGACTTCGGGCGCGCGCCGGCCCGAGGCGTCGGGCGCGCCGAGCCGCATCTTCGATGCGCGCACCCCGGTCACCTTGTCGGTGCCGTCGAATGCTTCGGGGCCGGAGAGCCAGACGAACTCGACGCCTTCTTCCTCGGCATTGGCGACTTCGCGCTGCGAGCCCGGCATGTTGGCGCGGTCGCGGCGATAGAGGCACTTCACCGACGCGGCGCCCTGGCGGATCGCGGTGCGGACGCAGTCCATCGCGGTGTCGCCGCCGCCGATCACCACGACATGCTTGCCTTCGGCATTCAGGCTGCCGTCGTCGAAGGCAGGGACCGAATCGCCGAAGCCCTTGCGGTTCGATGCGGTGAGATAGTCGAGCGCCTCGACCACGCCCGCCGCGCCGACGCCCGGCGCCTTGATCCCGCGCGCCTTGTAGACGCCGGTGGCGATCAGGATCGTGTCGTGCCTGGCGCGCAATTCGTCGAGGCTCGCGTCGCGGCCGACCTCGAAGCGGGTGTGGAAGATGATGCCCGCCTGTTCGAGCCGCGCGACGCGGCGCATCACCACGTCCTTTTCGAGCTTGAAGCCCGGGATGCCATAGGTCAGCAGTCCGCCGGCGCGGTCGTGGCGGTCGTAGACATGGACGTCATAGCCCATCTCGCGCAGATATTCGGCGGCACTGAGCCCGGCCGGCCCCGCGCCGATGATCCCCGCCGACTGGCCGCGCGCCGGGCCGACCCGAACCGGCTCGACCCAGCCTTCTTCCCAGGCCTTGTCGGTGATGAACTTCTCGACCGATCCGATCGTCACCGCGCCGTGGCCGGAGAATTCGATCACGCAATTGCCTTCGCACAGCCGATCCTGCGGACAGATGCGGCCGCAGATCTCGGGCATGGTCGAAGTGGCGTTGGACAGCTCGTACGCTTCGCGCAGCCGCCCCTCGGCGGTCAGCCGCAGCCAGTCCGGGATGTGGTTGTGGAGCGGGCAATGCACCGAGCAATAGGGCACGCCGCATTGCGAGCAGCGACCGGCCTGCGCTTCCGCATCGGGCACGGCGTAGCGGTCCGCAATCTCGCGGAAGTCCTCGGCGCGGAGTTCGGCCTCGCGCTTGTCGGGATATTGCTGCCCGCGCGCCACGAATTTGAGCATTGCATCGTCTGCCATGCCGCGCCCCTAACCGATGGCGCGACACATATAAAGCAGCAATACTGACCTATTAATCCAGTTTTTGCGCGGCAGCCTCAAACAACGTAATTTTGTTGCGCGTTATTTAGGCCGTTTCGGGCCTATCGCATTCCGAGCCAGACCAATGCGGCGGCACCGGCGATGATTCGATACCATGCGAATGGCGCGAAACCATGCCGGGTGACGATCGCGAGGAACGCCTTCACCACCGCGAGCGCCACGACGAAGCTGACCACGAACCCGACCGCGATCAGCCCCAGCCCGTCGGCAGTGATTGCGTCGCGATGCTTGTAGAGCTGGAGGACGGTCGCGCCGGTCAGGGTCGGCAGCGCGAGGAAGAAGCTGAAGTCCGCGGCGGTACGGCGGTCGATGCCCAGCGCCATCGCGCCCATGATCGTCGCGCCCGAGCGGCTTACCCCCGGGATCATCGCGATGCACTGGACCAGCCCGATCTTGATCGACTGCGCCGTCGACACGCCGGAGATGCCGAGCACGTTCTCGGTCCGCGCCAGCCGCTCGATCACCAGAATCGCGACGCCGCCGGCGATCAGCGCGTAGGCAACGATCGTCGCGTTCTCGAGCAAGGCGTCGATCTGGTCGCCAAAGGCGAGCCCCAGGATCACCGCGGGGAAGAACGCGATCAGCAAATTGCGCACGAACGCCACCGATGCCGGCTCCCAGCGCAGCAGCCCCTGGAACACTGCGAGGAAGGTCCGCCAGTAGAGCACGACGATCGCGAGGATCGCGCCCGGCTGGATCGCGATGTTGAACACCGCCCATTGCGCGGCGTCATAGCCCATCAGCTCGCTGGCGAGAATCAGATGCCCGGTCGAGGAGACCGGCAGGAATTCGGTGACGCCTTCGACGATGCCGAGCAGGATCGCGACGAGATATTCGGTCATGGGATGCGGGGCCCTTCGGTCACGCGCGCGCCGGCGCGGTGCCGGCGGGCTGGTTCAGGCGAAAGCGGGTCAGGCGACCGGGTCGAGCTGGCCGAACCGTCCGTGGCGCCGGAAGCGCACCAGCCAGGCCGGGGCGACGGTCGCGAGCGGAGTCGGCGTGATCCCGAACTTGCCAAAGCCTTCGGCACCGGCCGAGACGACATTGTCCTGCTGGAGCATGCGCCACTGGTCGATCGTGATCGGGGCGCCGGGAAGCACGCCGAACATCGCGATCAGGCCGCCCAATGCGTCGGGAAGTTCGACGAAGCGCGCGTCGCGGCCGATCGCGCCGGCGATCCAGCGATAGAGCTCGCGCAAGGTCAGCACGTCGGCGCCGCCCAGCTCGTAGGTGCGTCCGCCGTAGCGCGCCGGATCGGCGAGCGCCTTGACCGCCGCGTTCGCCACGTCGGCGACATAGGCCGGCTGGAAGCGTGCGTCGGGGCGCAGGATCGGCACCACCGGCGCGGCGCCGATCATCGCGGCGAAGCGGTTCACGAAGGCGTCCTCGCGGCCGAACAGCACCGAGGGGCGCAGGATCGTCGCCTGCGGGAAGGCTTCGCGGACGGCGCGCTCGCCCTCGGCCTTGGAGCGGCCATAGGCCGAAGCCGAATCCAGGTCGGCGCCGAGCGCGGAGAGGTGGACAAGCGCCGTCACGCCGCTCCGCCGTGCCGCTTCGGCGACGTTGCGGGCGCCGTCGACATGGACCTTGTGCATCGCGCTGCCGAAGGTGCCGGCCAAATTGACCACGCAATCCGATCCGTCGATCGCGCGGGCGACCGAATCGGCACGGGTGACGTCGGTGGCGGCGAACTGGGTCTGGCCCAGGCCGCCCTGCGTCTTGAGGAACCACGCATCGCGCGGCCGCTTCTGCGCGATTCGCACGCGGGCGCCGGCGCGGAAGAGCTCCTGCGCTACATAGCGCCCTACAAACCCCCCACCGCCAATCAGCGTTACCAGCCTGTCCTTCATGCCTGCCTCTTGCGCCTCGTAGGAGCCGCACCCCATGCCGCGTGCCCGCGCAAACGGCAAGCCGCACCGGCGACGGACCGGGCGGCGCATGCGATGTCGATACGGGTCGACGCGGCCTGTTGACAGCCGCCCGACCCTCCAATAGAGCGCGCCGCCTACCCCGTGCCCAGATGGCGGAATTGGTAGACGCACCAGCTTCAGGTGCTGGCGCTCGCAAGGGCGTGGAGGTTCGAGTCCTCTTCTGGGCACCATTTTCCCGGTCCATTGACGTCCATCAGCGTCGCGTAAGTGGCTGGGTAAAAAGCCTTTTTCCAAATATCTTTCCGACGAGATTTGGGCGGGTCCGCCGACATACCAACACTTTTGTTGGTCTATTTCGGCCCTGGATTCACCCGTTTTCGGACGGAGATACCAACATGGCTCTTACCGCACTCGCAATCAGAAACGCCCAGCCCCGGGCGAAGGCCTACAAGCTCGGCGACGGGCGATCCCTCTACCTCCTGGTGATGCCGAACGGTGCCAAATACTGGCGCCTGAGTTACCGGTTCCTTGGCAAGCAGCGGGCGCTCGCCCTGGGCGTCTGGCCGGAAGTCAGTCTCGCCGAGGCGCGCGACAAGCGCGATTCCGCGCGGAAGATGGTGGCCGACGGCGTCGATCCCTTTGTCGAGAAGCAGCGCCGGAAGCTCCGCGCTCAGATCGACGAGAACATCACCTTCAAGGGTGTGGCCGAGGAATGGTTCGTCAAGATCACCCGCGAGGAGCGGGCGGAAGTGACGCTCAGCAAGGTCCGCTGGCTGCTGGAAAAGGTCTATCCGTTCCTCGGCCATCTCCCGCTGCATGAGATCGAGGTGCAGGAAGTGCTCGCCGTGCTGCGCAAGATCGAGGCAACGGGACGCTACGAAAGTGCGCGGCGTATGCGCAGCGTGATCAGCCGCGTCTTCCGCTATGGCATCGCTACCGGCCGGGCAAAGGTCGACGTCGCCCGCGACCTGCGCGGCGCCATCATCGTTCCCAAGACCAAGCATTTCGCCGCGATCACGCGGCCAAGTGAGGTGGGCGAGCTGCTTCGCGCCATCGACGATGCGCCCGGTTATGCGATCACCAGGCTCGCCTTGCGGATGACGCCGCATGTCTTCGTACGCCCCGGAGAGCTGCGGCGAGCCGAATGGAGCGAGTTCGACCTGGACCGCGCGGTCTGGTCGATCCCGGCGGAGAAGATGAAGATGCGCTGGCCGCATCAGGTACCGCTCTCGCGGCAGGTGCTCGACCTGCTCGACGAGGTACGTCCGCTCACCGGCCACAGTCCGTATGTCTTTCCGGCTTCCCACACGTGGAAGCGCCCCATGTCGGAGAACACCGTCAACTTCGCGCTGCGGCGTATGGGGTACAGCGGCGACCAGATGACGGCTCACGGCTTTCGCGCCATGGCTGCGACCCTGCTCAATGAAATGGGCTTGTGGAATCCAGACGCGATCGAGCGGCAGCTCGCTCATATGGAGAACAATGGCGTGCGGCGCGCCTACGCGCGCGGACAATATTGGGAAGAGCGTGTGCGCATGATGCAGCATTGGTCGGACTATCTGGATCAATTGCGCAGCGGCGGCGATGGCGGGGCTTCGACGAACGACAGCAAGGTCGTGACCGTGGACTTCGCGCGGCGCGGCGCGCGATCACGATAGTCTACGCGAAGACCACCACGCATCCGGATCATGGAGCAAGCATGTCCACGCCCATAAACTCGCCCCGGCCAGGGAGCCTTGCGGTCTCGAGCCTCGCTCAGGCGAGGAAGCACAAGCGCCGCTACGACGCCGTCATCACCCTTGAGGACCCGGGGTGCCGACTGGCGGATCGGCTGCGCTTCTCTGCGCAGCCGATGCCAGCGCACCTGGTGCTGCAATTCGAGGATGTCGACGACGACAGTCTCGGCATTCGCGTAGCCACGCGGCAGCAAGTCGCCGACGCGCTCGCTTTCGCCAAAGCGCAACAGGCAGGCTCGCTGCTGGTTCACTGCTATCACGGCGTCGGGAGGTCCGCCGGGATCGCGCTCGCGATCCTTGCTTCGCGTCTCGGGGCGGGTAACGAAGTAAGGGCGCTCGTCGATCTGCTCGAGATCCGCCCCGAAGCCACGCCAAATCTGGTCGTTGTGAAGCTGGCGGACAGGATCCTCAGCAGAAACGGCGCACTCGTGTCGGCCGTAGCCGATTGGCAGGAGCGAACCCCGCGGGTTCTACAGGCGCGCCGCGACCGTGCCGCCTTCGTGCGGCGGGCCCCGCATCTGTATGCGCAAGTTCCGCCGGTCGATAGCGATCAATAGCGCCGGGCACCACGCTGGAGCGGGCGCCCGGCCCATCTTCAACTCCGCTCGAACAGCCGCTTCAGGCTGGGATAGAGGATGAAGGTCGATCGCCCGATCTTCACGGTCTCTATCGTCCCGTCGCCGATGAGCTCGTAGATCGTGGAGCGACAGATGCCGGTGATCCTGACGGCCGTGGAAATCCGCACGCTGATCGGCTCCAGCGTAGCTTCATCGGGCTCCAGAGCACGCCGGCTCATTTCGGCCTCCCCTTGAATACCCGGTCGCTTTCCAAAAACGCGGCAAGCATGGCCGGAATCAGATCCGCCACCGGCTCCTCGCGGCCATAGGTTTGCGCATAGAGCGCCGCGTACTCGCCAAGCGCCTGGTGGAGGTCCGGCATCACGGATATCGTCAGCTTGACCGGCGTGCGGTCAGGAAGCTGCGCTAGCTTGAGATCGGGCATGTTATCGCTCCTGAGGCGGCCACGGTGCGAGGACGATGTCCTTGTGCACCACGACGCGAAGGGGCCAGCCGGGGCGCACCTTGATGGTCGGCTGGACGTTGAGGTTCTTGGTGACGATCTGGTCGCCGGCGCGTGACGCGCCCTGCTGCGTGGACTCGCGTATGGCGCGGACGAGGTCCGTCTCATTGTCGCCCAGGCTAAGCTCGGTGCCGACCCCGAGCAGCGTCGAGAGCGCCACGCCCTTGAGCAATTGCCAGGTGTGCACGTCGACCTTGTCCGAAAGCCCGGCATATCCCGCCATGTCCGTCGCCGGCACGTTGTCGATCCGGATCGAGCTCCCGTTCGGGAGGACGATGCGCTGCCAGACGACCAGTGCCCGGCGCTGGCCGAAGGCAACGACGCTGTCGTAGCTGCCGATCAGTCGGGCGCCCTGCGGGACCAGAAGGATGCGACCGCTGACGCTGTCATAGGCATTCTCGGTTACCTGCGCCGTGACAAGTCCGGGCAGGTCCGAGTTGAGACCCGTGATCAGGCTGGCGGCAATGACGCTGCCGGCGTTCAACGTGTACGGCGAGACCGGCGCAACGAGCGCGTGCGGGTTGATATCGCCGCCTTCATCCTTCGCCGCGAGAAACTCGGCCTTTCGCTGCTGGCTGCCCGGATCCTTCTCGGGATCGAGGACGATCTTCTGCGGCGCGGGTTGCTTGCCGGGATCGGTCGCCGACGCGGCGGTCGCGCTCGGAGCGCCCGAAGCACGGTCGGTGGCGCCGAGTTGCACGAGCACGCCGGACTCCCGCGCTGCCCTGCGTTCGGCCTCCCGCCGCTGGCCCTCGGCCTCGGCAGCCTGCGCAGCCCCGTCCACAGGGGCCGCCGTAGGGGCTACCCCCAGCGCCTCCTGTCGTCGCAGGATCGGACGGCCGAGATCTCCCGGAAGCGGCGGGCCTAGCCTCGGCACGTCGCCATAGCTCTTCGGGGCGCCGGCAAGTGCATCGTCGGTGGCGTGGCCGGCGACATCCTTCTGGTCCTCGGCGCCGGCCACGATCCTGAACGTGGCCGGCTTGAGCGCGACCCAGGCGACGCCGACGATCGCGGAGGAGCTCAGGGCGGCGATCGCGATGATGGCTCCGCGACGGAAGCGGACGATGCGGCTCGGGCGACCGCGCAGCACCAGGGTCTCGGGATCGACCTTCGGCAAGGGTGCGGCCGCGGGTGCAGTCTCGCTCACGACGCCCTCCGCTGCCGGCGGCGAAGGCCCTGATCGGCGCGAACGATCCGTACCACCGACTGCTTCCTGGTCCCGAGGCGCAGCTCGGCCGCGGCAAACAACCGGTCCACGATGTAGAAGCGCCCGGACATCCGGTAGTTGACGAGCTGCGGGTCGCCCTGTTCGCCGACGACGAAGAGCGGAGGCGCCTCGCCGACCGCTACGCTGGCCGGAAATTCGATGAAGGTCTGCCGGCCATCGTCGAAGGCGCGGAGCGGCCGCCACGCCGGACGGTCGCCGGTCACTTCGTAGCCGAAGTCGAGCCGCTCGACTGCCAGCCCCGTCGCGATCGGTTTCGCCGCCTCGGCCGACGCCTGTTGGCGCCGGATCGCGATCAGTTCGTCCTGCGGGTAGGTCCAAGACAGGGCGGCCATGGCGGATGCCGGGGTACTCTGGAGCACCAGGCGGTACGCCCGCCTGTCCGTGGTGATGACGAGATTCGTGGAAAGACCGGCCGCGAAGGGCTTCACGAGGATGTGCACGCGCCTGCTGTCGCCTGCGCCGCTGGTCGTGTCCCCGATCGTCCACCGCGCGGTGTCGCCGGCCGCCACCGAGACAATCGCCTCGCCAGGCTGCAGCGTTATGTCGCTGACCTGCTCCGGGGCGGCAAAGAGCCTGTACAGCACGCCCTCGCCGAACGGGTAGACCTGCACCGCGTTGACGAACGCGGGCGCCGCCGGTTCGTGAGTGGCCTTGGCATTGGCGGCCCGGACCCGGATCTCCGCGGCGGAGGGCTTGCGACGATGGGGTGGCGACGCGGGCACCGCTCTAGGGACGGGGGCGGGTGCGGCTTGCGGTGCCGCACTGGGGGTCGCGATGGCCACCGGTCCAGCCTGGGGCGAGGACGATTGCGCGAGAGCGGGCGACGCGACGAGCGCGCTCGCCGCGAGAAGCATGCGGTTCATGGGCGTGTCTCCGATGGAAGTTGCGTTGGCTGGCCGAGGTTCGGATCGAGCGGGGAGCCGCTGGGCACGGTGGCGGGTGCGCTTCGAACCGGGTCGGGCGAGGAGCTCGCCGGGTGGTCGGCGGGTACGTCGAGCTCGCGGCTCCAGTCGATGGCGTCGACATAGAGGCCGAGCGGATTCTTGCGGAGCGTGTCGGCGTCGCGCGGAGGCCTGATCAGGATGGTGACGATTGCCGTCCAGCGCGAGGTCGCAGCCAGGCTCCCACGGGCATAGGCGCGTTCCGACCATTTCACCTGGAAGCTCGTCGCGGATGCGCGCACGACGCTCGTCACCTGCACCGAGACCGTCTTGTCACCGACGTCGGCGAAGGGGTTCGCCGAGCGCGCATATTCACCGAGGAAGATCGCGCCGCGCTTGGAAGCGAAGTCATAGGCCTGCAGCCAGTTCTCGCGCATCAGCACGGCGTCGAGCGAGCGGCCGCGGACGTCGGCTATGAAGCGGCCGAGGAACCAGGCGATCTGCGGATCGGTCGGACGATATTCGGCGGCCGCGGGCGACACCGCCTGGGCCTGTCCCAGGCTATCGACCGCGACGACATAGGGAACCACGCGACTCTGCATCGACTGCCAGACCAGCGCACCGGACAGACCGGTGCTCAGTGCGAGGCCGCCAAAGGCCATGAGCCGCCAATTTCCCGCCTGGGCGCGGGCGGAGCCGATCCGTTCGTCCCAGAGCTGTCCGGCCCGGCGATAGGGCGTATCGGGTTCGTCCGTGCGCCCGTAGCGCTGGACGGCACGTTTGAAGCGCATCAGTCCTTCTCCTCGATGTCGGGGGTCGCGCCGCCGCCGCCACGATCCGCGCCCTGGAGAGCGTGGATCGCCGCTTGGCGATGGTGACGTCGGGATTGCGTGTTCTGGAGATCGCGCGCCCAACCCGGCATGCCGTTAGACGCAGCGCCCCCGGTCTCCCCGGGGTGCGCCTGCGCACCGGTGGTGCCGGCATTCCAGGCGGCGCGTTGTCCCTCGGCCGCCGCGGCACGGAGACCGAGAGCCCCCTCGATGCGCTGGCCGGCCGCTCCGCGCGCCGCGGTCGCGACGCCGCTCATGCCGGCGGCGACGGATCGCGAGCCGGAAGTCTCCTGGCCGAGCTTGTAGGCGGTCGATGCCGCCGAGCCCATCGAGGTCCCGGCGCGAATGGCGCCCAGGCCGGCACCCGCCAGTCCCTTCGCTGCGGCGGCTCCCGCGCCGCCGGCGACGGCGAACCCGCCTGCCGCCAATGCCGCCGTCGCGACCGCGGAGCCCGCGCCGAGCTGGGGAGCACCGGATACCAGGCCGGAGGCGATGCCGGGCCCGAAGATGCCGAGGCCGAGCAGCGCGAGGCTGGCGAGCACCAGGCTCATCGCCTGGCCGATGTCCGGCTCCTTGCCCTGCAGGGCGGAGGCGAACTCCGTGAAGAAGCCGGAGCCGATGCCGACGATCACCGCGAGCACCATGACCTTGATGCCCGAGGAGATGACATTGCCGAGCACCCGCTCGGCCAGGAAGCTCGTGCGGTTCCACAGCGCGAAGGGCACGAGGATGAACCCGGCGAGCGTCGTCAGCTTGAACTCGAGGATGCAGACGAACATCTGCACCGCGAGGATGAAGAAGGCGACGATGACGATCACCCAGGCGATCAGGAGCACCATGATCGTCATGAAGTTGTCGAAGAAGGTAGTGAACCCGAGCAGTTCGCTCGCCTGGTCGAGCAGCGGCCAGGCGGCCTGAAACCCGGTACCCGCGAGGCGGCCGGGACGCAGAAGATCGTCGGCCGAGAGGGTTCCTCCACCAGCGGTCAGACCGGCCTGGGCGAAAGAGCGGAAGATGATGTCGGCGAGCGTCGAGAAGCGGTTCAGGATCAGTGCGAACGCGCCGATATATAGGATCTTTTTGAGGAAGCGGCCGATGATGTCGCCCTCGCCGCCCATTGCCCAGAACAAGCCGGCGAGCGTGATGTCGATCCCGATCAGGACCGATGTCAGGAAGCCGACATCGGGCCCGAGCAGGCCGAATCCGCTGTCGATGTAGCGGATGAAGTCGGCCATGAACCGGTCGATCACGTTGAGGTCGTTCACGTGTCTGTCCTTGCAAAGGGTGCCGCGGAACCCTGGCAGGGGGAGCGAGTGCCAGGGCCCCGCGGGCTGCGGGCGCGGCGGCCGGGGGCTGTTGCCGCCGCGCCCGGTCTCGCTATCGCTGCGGCGTGTAGGCCTGGCCGCTGCCGAGGAACTTTCGGGTCGCGGCGCGCGAAGCCTCGGACTCGGTCAGCTGGCGCTGCTTCTCGAGCGCGTCGGCGCGGAACTGGGCCGCCATCATCTGCTGCAGCGCGAGCTGCTGCTTGGCGGTCAGCGCGAGGAGCTGATTGGTGGCCTGCTGAGCGCCGAGCGTTCCCTCGGCGCCCTGGCTCCGACCGACGATTTCGGCCAGGTCCACGGCGTCGTCATGCGCCGCCTGCACGATCTGCGCCTGGACGGTCATCGTCCGCCTGAAGGCGTCCGAGCTGGCATCGTAGCGTGCCCTGGCCGCCTGCAGGCGCTGGTCGCGCGTCGAGGACGGATCGAAGCCGCGCGGGTAGAGCGCATTCAGCTTCTCCTCGAGCCGGTCCACCTCGAAGTCGACGCTCTGCGCCTGCTTCATCAGCCGGTCGACGCCGTCGAGCTTCTCGAGGAGCGCTTCGAGCTGCGGGAAGGCGATTCCCTTCAGGTTCCTGTCCATCCGGAGCAGCACCTGCGCCTCGTTCTGAAGCTGCTGGATCTGATTGTTGACCTGCTGGAGCGTGCGCGCCGCGGTCAGGATATTCTGGCTGTAGTTTCTGGGATCGAACACCGCGATCTGCGCATGCGCCGATGTCGCGAAGCCCATGGTCATCGAGCCCACGGCACCGAGGCCGAGCGCGGTGGCGACCAGATATTTGCGAGTAAGGATACGCATTACTTCTACTCCGTCACTTGGGGATCGGGGAATTGGGCGAGCAACGCCGCCGCCCAGTCGAGGCCGGCCGCCTCGAAGAAGCGGGCCGCGAAATCTGCCGGACCATGCTCGGCGAGCAGCGCGTCGATGCGCGCTTGCGTGGCAGGATCGGAGGCCCCGCACAGCGCGAGCGCGACCGGGCCGAGGCCCAGCTCGAAGAGCCGGTTCCCGGCTGCGGACTGCAGGTAGTAGTGGCGCTTCGGCGTGGCGCGGCTGACCAGCTCGATCTGACGGTCGTTGAGCCCGAAGCGCCGATAGGCCGCCTGCCCCTGGGGCTCGATCGCCGCGGCATTGGGAAGCAGGATGCGTTGGGGACAGCTCTCGATGATCGCCGGCGCGATCCCGCTGTCCGCGATGTCCGCCAGGCTCTGGCTGGCGAAAATCACTGCCACGTTCTTCTTGCGCAGCGTCTTCAGCCACTCGCGGATGCGTGCGGCGAACAGCGGATGGTCGAGGAACTTCCATGCCTCGTCCAGGATCAGCAGCGTCGGCCGACCGGTGAAGCGGGCCTCGAGCCGGTGGAAGAGATAGGTCAGCACCGGGGCGACGACGCTCCCCGTGCCCATCAGCGCCTCGGTCTCGAAGCACTGGACGTCCGCCATGCGTAGGTCGTCCTCCGCCGCGTCGAGCAGCCGGCCGAATGGCCCCTCGAGCGTGTAGGGCGCCAGCGCGGAACGCAGCGCGGTCGACTGGAGCAGAAGGGACAGGCCGGTGAGCGTGCGTTCCTCGACCGGCGCGCTCGCCAGGCTGGTCAGCGCCGACCAGACGGCTTCCTTAACCTCGGGAGTCACCACCACCTTCTCGTGCGCGAGCAGGGCGTCGATCCACTCGGCCGCCCAGGCGCGCTCGGCGGCGTCGCCGATCCCGGCGAGCGGTTGGAAGGCGATCGTCTCCCCGACATCGCCATCGAGGCCGAGGCCGTGATGCGCACCCCCCATCGCGAGGGTGGCGGCACGCGCCGAGCGGCCCATGTCGAAGATATAGAGCTGGCTGCCGGGATAGCGCCGGAACTGGAGCGCGATCAGCGCAAGCAGGACCGACTTGCCGGCACCGGTCGGGCCGACGATCATCATATGCCCGACGTCGCCGACATGGGTCGACAGGCGGAACGGCGTGGACCCGCTCGTCTCGGCGTAGAGGAGCGGTGGCCCGCCCAGATGCCGATTGCGCACCGGGCCGGCCCATACGCTCGAGAGCGGCATCAGGTGCGCGAGGTTGAGCGTGTGGACGAGCGGCTGGCGGACATTGGCATAGACCTGCCCGGGCAGGCTCGAGAGCCAGGCCTCGACCGCATTCAGCCCCTCGCGGATGCAGGTGAAGCCGAGCCCGTTGACGACCCGCTCGACGGCGCGGACCTTGTCCTCGACCCGCGCGCGCTCTTCGTCCGCGACCGTGATCGTCGTGGTGAGATAGCCAAAGGCGACGTGGTCGCCGCCGAGCGCCTGGAGCGCAAGGTCGGCGTCGGTGGTCTTGTTGTCGGCGTCGCTGTCGAGCAGCTGGACCGGCTGGTTGTAGATCACCTCGCGCAGCATCGCGGTGACCGACTTGCGCTTGTTGAACCATTGGCGGCGCAGCCGCGTCAGCGCCTTGGTCGCGTCCGTCTTGTCGAGCGCGATGAAGCGCGTGACCCAGCGATAGCCGAAGTCCTGGTGATTGAGCGCGTCGAGGATCCCCGGGCGGCTGAGGCCGGGAAAGCCGAGAATGGTGAGGGTGCGCAAATGCAGTTCGCCGAGCATCGGCTCGAGCCCGCCGGTCAGCGGCGTGTCCGCGAGCAGCCCGTCGAGATACATCGGCGTCTCGGGGACGCGCACCCCATGCCGACGCGACGAGATCGTGGCGTGGAGAAAGGTGAGCGTCTCGGCGTCGTCGAGCGCGGCGGTCTCGGGCATGAAGCCCGAGAAGAGATCGAGCGCGCGTTCGGTCTCCGCGACGAACGCGGCAAGCGCTTGTCGCCAGTCACGACCCTGTGCGGCATCGCCGCGCTCCAGAAGTGCCCGCCCCGCCGTGTCCGCCTGGTCCGGGGGCGGAAGGAATGTCAGGGTCAGATGATATCGGCTCTCGAAGTGAGCGCCCGCCGCTTCGAAAGACGCCCGCCGCTCCGCGTCCACGAGCCAGGACGCCGCCTCCGGGAACCGGTCCACCGGATAGCCGAGCGCCTCGCGGCGCTCGGCCTCGATATGAAGCGCCCAGCCCGAACCGAAGCGCTTCAGGACGTTGTTCGCCCGGGCGCAGGCCGAGACCAGCTCCGCCTCGGTCGCGGATTCGAGATCTGGACCGCGGAAGCGCAGCGTTCGCTGGAAGCTGCCGTCCTTGTTCAGCACGACGCCGGGCGCGATGAGCGCGGCCCAGGGCAAATGATCGGCGAGCCGGTCGGCGCGGCTGCGATATTCGCGCAGGTTCAGCATGCGAGATACCCCCGCTGCCGGAGATGGCGGGCCAGCACCGCGGCGAAGTCGGGATCGCGCTTCGCGGCGAACACGGCGACGGTGTGCCCGAGGGCCCAGACGACGAGCCCCGCCGTCCATTGCTGCAGCCCGAGTCCGAGCGCGGCCGCGACCGTCCCATTGACGATCGCGATCGCGCGCGGCGCGCCGCCGAGCAGGATCGGCTCGACGAGCGCGCGGTGCAGCGGCGCCTCGAACCCCTCCAGATGCTGACCGTCGCCGATCATCCGAGCAGCGCCCCGCCGCCGAAGGAGAAGAAGGAAAGGAAGAAGCTCGACGCCGCAAAGGCGATCGACAGGCCGAAGATGATCTGGATCAGGCGCCGGAAGCCGCCCGCGGTCTCGCCGAACGCTAGCGTCAGGCCGGTCACGATGATGATGATCACCGCGACGATCTTGGCGACGGGCCCCTGGACCGATTCGAGGACCTGCTGGAGGGGCTCCTCCCACGGCATGCCGGTCCCGGCGGCCTGCACCTGCGTGGCGGCGACGATGGCGAGGGCAGTGCCGAGCAGCAGGCGCGGCCTGAGGGCGGCGCGGGAAAGTGTCTTCATGGTCGGGTTCCTTCGTTGGCAGGGTGAAAAGGGGCGAGCGCGTAGGCGCCGGTGTCGGGGTCGATGCCGACCACGCGCGAGATCGCGTCGACGGAGCGGTGCGTGCCGCGCCCGGCGATGAAGACGACCAGGTCGATCGCTTCGGCGACGAGGCGCCGTGGGACGGTGACGACGGCTTCCTGCACGAGCTGCTCGACGCGATAGAGCGCCGCCTCGGCCGAATTCGCGTGGACCGTCGCGATGCCGCCCGGATGGCCGGTGTTCCATGCCTTGAGCATGTCGAGCGCCTCGGGGCCGCGGACTTCGCCGACGATGATCCGGTCCGGGCGCAGGCGCAGCGTCGAGCGCACCAAGTCGGTCATCGAGACGGTGCCGGGACGGGTGCGGAGCGCCACCGTGTCGGGCGCCGGGCTCTGCAGCTCGCGCGTGTCCTCGATCAGGATGACGCGGGAATCGACCCAGTTCATCTCGGCGAGCAGCGCGTTGGCGAGTGTCGTCTTGCCGGAGCTGGTCCCGCCCGCGATGAGAATGTTGAACCGCTGGGTCACCGCAAGGCGCAGCACGTCGGCGATGCCGGCGGTCATGATGCCGTCGCCGACATAGTCGTCGAGCGTGTAGAGCCGCTGCGCCGGCTTGCGGATCGAGAAGCACGGACCCGTAGAGACCGGCGGCAGCACGCCCTCGAACCGCTCGCCGGCGCGGCCCTCGATGTGTGGGGGCAACTCGGCGGAGATGATCGGCTGGCCGGCATGGACCTCGGCGCGGGCGTGGCTGGCGACGAGGCGGATGATCCGCTCCGTCTGCGCCGCATCCATCACGATGCCGGTGTGGAGCCTGCCTTCGCCGAGCCGGTCGAGCCGCAGCGACCCGTCCGGATTGACCATGATCTCGATGACCAGCGGATCGGCGAGCGCTGCGGCGATGTCCGGGCCCATCGCCGTGCGCAGCATCGCGCGGCGGCGCCCGGCGGAAAGCAGCTCGGTCATCGCTCGTCCTCCATGGACAAGAGCGTGCGGCGGCCCGTCGCGACCGCGCGGCCCACCTGCGCGACGAAGGCCTCGAACCGCTCGCGCGCGATGGCGCGGCCAGCCTGGTCGTTTTCGGCAAGCGGGGTCTGGATGGCGAGCTCGAAGCGGACGAACAGCGCCAGCGTCTCGAGTGCGACATGGCCGTCGCGCTCGATCCTGGCGAGCGCGTTTGACATACGGTCGAGGCGCAGCCCGAAACGGTCCTCGAGTTCCGACGCACCCCGACGGTTGAGCCAGGCAGTGACCGCGTCGGCGAGGATCGCGGACTTGGTCGCGCCGGGAGCCGCGGCCAGGGCCTCGAGGCGGTCGCTGGTCGCTTTCGGCAGGAACAGCTGGTGGCGGACGCGCTCGACCATCTCAGAAGTCCAGATCGAGATTGCCCGGCCGGGCATCGGTCATGTCGATCGCATAGGCGCGGCGGACCGCGCTCGTTGCCGCCTGGTCCATCGCGCGCTTGTCGGCGGCCGGATCGACCTCGTCCTCGCCGAGACCGAGCGGATCGGCCGGAGCGAGATCGACAGGCGTCGCTGGCTCCATCTCGTGCGCGGGATGACGCGCCTGCTCCAGGCCCCCGGCCTCGGCCTCGTCGTCGGCTGTCTCGGGGGCGAGGCGCGCATCGATACCGCGCACGCGGTCCTGCCAGTCGTCGGCGCGGGCCTGCGGCAGATCTCTCGCCCGTCCGGCTCCGAGACTCGGGGGAGGAACGACGCGCGACTTGAAGGCCGCGTCCTCGAAATAGCGGAGCTTGCGCGCGCGAACCGGCGGATGTCCCGCGACCAACACGACTTCGTCCGTCGGCGGAAGCTGCATGACCTCGCCGGGAGTCAGCAGCGCCCGGGCGGTCTCCTGCCGGCTGACCATGACATGGGCGAGCCACGGTGCCAGCCGATGGCCGGCATAGTTGCGCATCGCCCGCTGCTCGGTCGCGGTGCCGAGCGCATCCGATATCCGCTTCGCGGTGCGCTCGTCGTTCGTCGCGAAGGCGACGCGGACATGGCAGTTGTCGAGGATGGCGTTGTGCTCGCCATAGGCCTTTTCGATCTGGTTGAGACTCTGCGCGATCAGGAATGCGCGGACGCCGTAGCCGGCCAGGAACGCCAGGCTGGTCTCGAAGAAGTCCAGCCGGCCGAGCGCCGGAAACTCGTCGAGCATCATGAGCAGCTTGTGGCGTCCCGGGACACCTGCGGCGTGCTGCTGCTCTGTCAGGCGCCGGCCGATCTGGTTGAGTACCAGGCGGATCAGCGGCTTGGTGCGGCTGATGTCGGACGGCGGTACGACGAGATACAGCGACACCGGGTGGCTCGCGGCAACCAGGTCCTCGACCCGCCAGTCCGATGCGGCCGTAACCGCCGCGACGGTGGGATCGCGGTAGAGACCCAGGAACGACATTGCGGTCGACAGGACGCCCGAGCGCTCGTTGTCGGACTTGTTGAGCACCTCGCGTGCGGCCGATGCCACCACGGGATGCACAACGGGCAGCGCGTCGGTGCCGAGATGGTTGGTCGTCATCATCGAGCGGAGCGTTGCGACGAAGGGTCGCCGGGGATCCGACAGAAAGGTCGCGACCCGGGCGAGCGTCTTCTCCTCCTCGGCATAGAGAACGTGAAGGATGGCGCCGACGAGAAGCGAGTGGCTCGTCTTCTCCCAGTGGCTTCGGCGCTCGAGCGCCCCTTCCGGATCGACCAGGATATCGGCGATGTTCTGGACGTCGCGTACTTCGTCGGCGCCGCGGCGAACCTCGAGCAGCGGGTTGTAGCGCGCCGAGCGCGCGTCGGTCGGGTTGAAGAGCAGGCAATGCGAGAAGCGCGCGCGCCAGCCGGCGGTCAGCTCCCAGTTCTCGCCCTTGATGTCGTGGACGACGGTCGAGCCGGTCCAGCCGAGCAAGGTCGGGACGACCAGGCCGACGCCCTTGCCGGAACGCGTCGGCGCGAACGCCATGACGTGCTCCGGACCGTCGTGGCGCAGGTAGCGCTTGTCCACGCGGCCGAGGAACACGCCGGCGTCCGCCGCCAGCCCCGCCGCGCGGATATCGCGGGGCCCCGCCCAGCGCGCAGAGCCATAGGTGGTGACGTTGCGCTGCTGGCGCGCGCGCCAGACCGAGCCCGCGATGGCGGCACCGCAGGCGACGAGGCCGCCGCCCGCGGCGATCGCGCCGGCCTCGTCGAACACGACCGGGGCATAGGCGTTGAAATGGAACCACCAAGGGAAGATCGACCAGGGCGCGTAGACCGGCATATTTCCAAGCCGGAACCAAGGGGCACCAAGCTCGGGCTGATACGCGAGCGAAGCCGCCGCCCACTGGGTTGCCCCCCACACTCCCGCGATCACGATCGCGGCGACAATGAGCATCTGGCCGAGAAGGAGCTTGGTCGGGGTCATGCGGGCCTCCGCCCGCGCGACTCACTGGTGCGGGCTCGGTTACAAACCTCGCTGGATTTTGATCATGGCATCAGGATCTCGCTGGTGACTCGGGATACATTACTGGTGCCGTCTGAAGATGACGGCAGGATATGGACCGGTTGGGTGCCGGCGGGTCTCAGACCATCCAAGAAGGAAAGCTCTGCCATTCAGAGCTGACCCGCGCGCCCGACCGCTTTCGACCAAAGCCGGTCGTTCGGATCAGCTACTCTGAACGTCTGCTCCTGACAAAAGCTGCCTATAGATCGCTCGATTTAGACGGTCAGGAATGCGCCCTAATCCGGGACATTCGTGCAGGCCGCCTTCAATCCCAGCCGAACCAATCGTAGCAACCTTGGACTGTCGGCGTCGGTCGGGAAGGCTGGTCAAACCTCCCGGCCGTTGCCACGTTGGACGGATGACCGCCGCCACCGTCTACAATCTATCCGAGCTCGCAACCGTTCTCAGCGCGGACGGGCAGCACCCCGACTTGGTCGAGGCGATCGAACGCGCCGCTGCCGTGTCATCAGCGCACAGAGATCTGCGGGAGGCGTTGCTCGGCCTGAATTTGCTGCGTCGTCTGACGCATGCCGGTGACGAAACACCGCTGAGTGACGACGACATGACGACGATCGTCGGCTCGCTGATGACCAACGCCATCATTCTCTATGCACGAGCGACGGATACGAAGCCGATCGCTCGAAGAAAATGGTTTGGCGAGGGCAAGCTACCGACGGATCTGCGGGCGGTGCATCGCGAACTCATGCAACTTCGCGACAAGGAAATCGCGCATTTCGGGAAGGGGCAGCCGGTCGATGGCGCCCCGCTGCTCGAAGAGGCGTTGGTGCTTCGCCCTTCCGATCGCGATCACCAGCTTGGGTTCTTGTCCAGTCGGATGCACAACCGCGCCGCATTGGCGAGGCGTGCCGAATATCTGGTGGAGATGGTGCTCGCGCTCTGCGAGGAGACGGTCAGTAAGCGCCACACCGACATTCACCGTCTGTTGAGCAAACTCGCCGAGGCCAAGGATCCTGTGATGGCTCAACTCGGCACGATGCCGCTTTCAAATCCTCGTCTCCTCGCGGCTGAAGCCTCCTCACAGCGCAACCCAGCGCCTTGCGAAAGCGTGGGCAATTTCAGCGGTACGGCAGTGGTAGAGATCCACGACGGCGACACCTAGCGGCAAGGTGATCGGCGCTCAAAGGCGCAGTGCGGGACCCTGATGGATTAGGCAAACTTAGAAAACTGTACGGGTGAAACGAAAGGAGCGGAGATCGAAGGACCTCCGCTCGTTCCAAAGCTAAGCGCGGCGGGTTACGAGCGGGCGCACACGAACGCCATCGACCCATATCGCCAGCTTGTCGTCGCTAACCAAATGCAGCGTCCCCGCGATGAACCGGCGAACAGCGCGCGTGCTGGTGACGTCGAACCGATGCTTTTCGCCGTTGGCCACCAACTCGTCGGTAAACCCGGTATGCGCGTTGAATTCAGCCTCTTGTACGAAAAACTGAGTCGCCCAACGCGTTAATCGCGGGTCGATCGTGTCGATCACCTTGACCGCGATCCGGTGCTGCCGGCCGCTGCGTATCGTTAAGCTGAGCTTGTTCGGAAATTCGAGCAACTTTCCCATGTCATTATCCAACCATCGTAGTGGTGGGTTCTTTGGAAAAGGACGGGATCGGAGAACCGCATGCCGATACCCGTCCCGCGCATACGCGCGAAACAGGTCACCGGCAGCCCGTTGGTTCGAGCCGTTCAGATCTCCCGACTCTCACCGGAAGCGGTTCTTTGTCGCGTATCGAAATACGCTCACGACCCTGACACCCTGGAAATAGAACGGCACCTGGCCATTTCAAGGCACACACCGCTCCATTGTCGCCGCGCCATTACGGCGGCACCGGCGCGCCAAACCGACTGGCGCTAGCTACCTTTCTGTCGGCCGAAGACTCGCGGATCGACGAGATCTAACCGTCGGCCGCACCAGAATTTCATATCTATCCGACACACCGCCGGCCAATGGCCTCGATGATGATCGCGAAGCGCGACATGGGAGGGACGACAAATGGCCTGCTATTTCCAAGGCTGCGAGGAGAAGGGCACGACCAAGGAGCATATTCCGCCGCGGTCCTTTTTCCCCGAAGGCGAGAAGCACCAGTTGGTGACGGTCAAATCCTGCCCCGCGCACAACAATGCTAAATCCAAGGACGACCTGTACGTCCTCGCCCAGATCTGCATGCACGCCTCGCCGGCTAATCGAGCCAGGGAAGTTTGGCTCACCAAGGTCGCGCCTCAGCTTGAGTTCAATGGCGGAAAATTGCGCGACATGCTCGCCGAGGGCGCTGTTCAGGTCGAGGGCGGGGTTGCCTATCCGGTTAGGATCGAACGGCTCGACGAGTTCTTCACGGCTTTGTCGTGTGGGTTGATCGCCGCCTCGCAAAAACGCTCGTTGCCCGCGAACTACTCGATCAACCACATCTACCCCAGCCTCGCCACCGGGGGCGATTCTGTCAGCAAGGCGCTGAAGCAGGGGATCGAAGAATTTTACAGCGGCAAGCCGCTTGCCGTGATGGAATTCGGCAAGCCTGGCTTGCACAACGAGCGCATCTACACGGCCGAGGTGTTCGGACTTCCCGATTTCGAGGGCAGCATTACGATCATGCATCTCTTCTTCGGCAAGTTCAAAGTGATCTCGATGCTGTCGAAGTACTTCGAGATGCCGGCCTGATCGTACCAATAAGTCGCTCGGACGCGACCTATACGATGGTGTAGGCTCCCCCAACGATCGGCCAGCCGACATCGAAAGTGAGTCCGATGTTGCGAGCAGATGCTCCGACCCATTCTCCTTTCATCGGTGCCGCGCCACCCGCGGTGACCAGGCTGGAGAAGCACGATGTCAGATGCCAAGGTTGCAGCCATATTCGGACCAGCTGACTTTTTTGGGCAAAACAGATCACACTGCGCCCAACGGAGAATCAGACGGTTAAGGTCACAAAATTGGTCACAGCGAGATCCGGTTTCGGCTCAAACTCCTGGCCGGGAGCTAACGTTGAACGTCGGCTTCTGACAGAAGCTGCTGTTGGATACATCGCGCGCGAACGTCGGGAATGTCCCAATGCCGGTCATTCAGTCGGCCGCCCAGTTAGGTGAACTATCGGCAAGTTTCGGGATCGCGTCGAACCCTGCTGAGGGGCTGAAATGCGGCGCAAACCCATCTTCAGTAATTACGAGATTTGGGGGCCTTCGCGCCTCTTTCCGAACTTCCAGTTGATCCCGTCGGCCCGGACGATGCCCGCGACCGGCTTGCCCAGTTGGCGCTCCAATACCGGTCGCCATGGCACGAGCGTGAATTCCCGGCTGCGCTCGACCAGCGCGAAGCGTCCGCTTGCCAGCTCGACCGCGCGTACGAGCCTGCCATCGACCCGCGCGCCCGGGACCGGCTCGACGAAGCGCTTGCCCAACTCGCTCCCGATCTCGCCCGCGACCTTGAGCAGTTCACGCCGCTGCAGGAGCGCGAGCGTGCCGCGTTTCAGCCGCGTACCATCGGTCTCGGCCAGGCCTTGCTCGACCAGCCACTGGCGCCGAGCTTTGAGCGCGCCGCGGACCTCGCGCCCGAACCCGGTATCCCGCGCGACGAAGTCGCCTTCGCCGGCGAGCGTGCGGTCGAGCCAGGTCGCGCCGCCGGCCGCGGGAAGTCGGTCGAGCGGAACGACGGACAGCGTCTCGATCGCGACCGGCCGCTCGCGGAGCAGTCGCGCCTCATAGGCCGCGGCGCGGTCGACATGGTCCTCGGCGATGCGCCAGCTGCCATCGCCGAGCCGCTCCGCGAAGCCCACCCGGCGCATCGCCTCCAGCCGGCGGACATGCGCCTCCGCGAATGCCTGGCTGGCATTCGGGTCGTGCTCGAGATGCGCCGTGACCGAATAGATCCCGTCGTGCCCGCGGGCTACCGCGGCGATGGTGCAGTCGACGGCGCGGACGCCGGCGGTGCGTGGCGCCACGCGGACGATAGCGCCTTCGGGGGTCGGCCCGGTCGCGATGGCGCGGCCAATATCGAGATAGTGCACGCGACCATCGATCCCGTCGACGATCAGGTAATGGCGGTCGCGATGCTCGTCGGAGAAGCCGCGCCGGACGACGCGGCCGACGAGCGGCGTCCGCAGTTCGCCCTCGATGACGCGATCGGCCTGCGCCCGGTCGAGCCGGCGTGCGGTCAGTTCGCGCTGCATCAGCCGGACGATGTCGCCGCGCTCGCCCATGCGCCGCAGCGTGTCCTCCAGCCCCTGGGCGAGCCGCCATCGCCCGCCGCCCAGGTCCTCGGCGAGGCCCATCGCGCCGAGCTTGCGTAGCCTGCCGGTGGCGACTGCCTGCTGGAACGGATCGTTGTGCGCGGGCCCGGTGACGCGTTCGACATCCATGCGGCGAAGCAGCCGCCGGTCGATCGCAGTCAGCCGTTCCTGCTCGACATCGTGGCGGAGCCGGTTCTCGATCTCCTGGTCGGTGCGCGGGCCGAGATCGAGCGTCGCGAGCTCGGCGGCGCGTTCGCGCAGGCCGTGCGCGATATATTCGCGCGCGATGACCAGGTTCTCGCCGCGGTCGTCGACGCCGCGCAGCATGACATGGGTGTGCGGCTGGTCGGTGTTGAAATGGTCGACGGCGACCCAGTCGAGCCGGGTGCCGAGGTCGTGCTCGGCCTGCGCCATCAGCCGGCGGACATAGGGCTTGAGATCGGGATATTCGGCGCCGTCCTCGGCCGAGACGATGAAGCGGAATTGGTGGCGATCGTCGGCGCACCGGTCGAGGAACGCCTTGCCGTCGGCGGTGTCGGCGTCGCGGCCATAGAGCTCGCCCGGATTGCCGTCGCGGGTGACGCCGTCGCGCTGGATGTAGCGCAGGTGTGCGCGGGCGGCCGCGAACCCCGTGGCGCCCATCCGCACCAGCCGAACCTTGACGATCGCGCGCCTGGCCCGCGACCCGGCGAAGCGGTCGCGGCTCGACAGCAGCCGGCCGATGCCGGCGCCGCGTCCGATCCGGCTGCCGTCGAACCGCCGCGCCCGGACGCCGGTCTTGCTGCCGGCCAGCCGCGCAGCGGCGAGCACGCGTCCGGCATAGCGGACCAGCTTCCTGCCATCCTTGCCCCCGGACTTGCCGAGCTTGGGTTCGAACTCGTCGTCGCTCACCGGCGCGCTCCGCGAGTCTCACGAAAACCAGCCGGAAACCACGCATTTCCGCCGATCCTGGCCGCCTTGTCTCGCGCGCCCAGCGGCCTGTCTCCCGAAAAAAGGATGTGCAGACAGCAGCTTAGGCAGGGTCGCGAGACACTGCCTTTATCTTGTTTTCCCTTCTTCCCCTGCTCCCCCTCATCCCGGCGCAAAAAGAAGGCCAGGACACGCTGCCGACCCGACAGCGCATCCCGGCCCGAAACTCTGCGATCTTCACGCATCCGCGAACGCCCTTCGTGCCTGCTCCGCCCTCGCAAAACAGCGCCTGCCGAGCATCCCGACCGCATCGCCATCGCCGTCGACCACCATCACCGCGACGAACCAGCGCCCGTCGATCCGGCCGATGATCCGCACCCGGTCGAGCTCGATTCCGGCGTCCTCGGCACCATGATAGCTGCCCAGCCAGCGCTCCTGCACGCGGGCATCCCAGAGGAAATCGACCTCCTCGGCATCGAGGAAACGTGCCGCCAAGGCCGACCCTGCGCTGCTTCCGAACTCGATCTCGAGCCCCGAGACGAGAGCCGCCATCACGCGATCGGCCGCGTCCGAGAGCGATTGCACCTGTACCATGACCTGTCTCCGCTTGCGGTCCTCACCATCGAGGACAAGGCCTCCGGGACGGGTGGCGGAGCGGCGGTCAGGGCCGCCGCAGCGCCAGCGGAGGCGCCGCGAAGCGGACATGGGGGGAACCGATTTGCGCAGCAAATTGGGGGGCACCCATGGGCCTTGAGGGCCGGTCTGCCGGCCGTCATGCTGGGACTTCACGACGAGCCCCTCCACCCTCGCCACGTCACCGATCCTCGCGGCGAAGGACGAACAGGCCCATGGGCTGGCTGGATGCAGCGCTAGCCGCCGGGCCCTCCGGCGATGCCCGGCGCACCACGAACAGCGGCTGGGGCGGGGGCGTCGCAGTCGGACTCTCGGGCATCGCCGATCCGCCGACGCCGCGCAGATAGGCGACCGTCTCGGCGGGCAGCACGGCTTTTCCGGCGAGCCAGTCGGCATAGCGGGCGGGGCCGGCATTGTAGGCGCCGAACAGTCCGGGATAGCCGAAGCGGTCGTACATTTGCCGGAGGTAGCAGGCACCCGCGACGATATTGTCGGCCGGCACGTCCGGGTTCTCGCCGAGCCCGAGGTCGCGGCGCAGCTCGGCCCAGGTCGCCGGCATCAGCTGCATCAGCCCGATCGCGCCCTTGGGGCTGCGGATCGGGCGGCCGTCAAGCATCGTCCGTCCGCCGCTCTCCGCCCGCAGGACCCGCGCGATCCAGTCGGCCGGCACGCCGCAGCGCACGGCCGCGGCATCGATCTCCGCCGCCCAGCGCCGGCTCTCGTCCTGGCCGGGCGAAGCGGCGACGAGCAGCGCGGCGAGGATCAGCGGCGCCATATCAGCCTCGCCCGGCCGACCAGCTCGGCGCGCATGCTGATCCCGAAATAGCGGCCGTCGAAAGCTTTCGGCGCGTCGGTCAGCAGCAGATATTCGCCCGGGCCGAGCCGGCGGCAGCCCTGCCACCAGGGCAGGGCACGCCCGCTCGGATCGCGCTCCAGTCGCACCGCGACGACGCCGCCATCGACCGTGACCCGGGGCCCGTCCGCACAGACCAGCGCGCCGCGCGTAGCCGCCACGCGCTTCACCAGCGGCACGTTCGCCGGGAGATAATGGCGGCGGGCGGCGAGCATCCGCCAGCGCTGCGGAACCCGGGCCACGACCATCTCGCCGCGCGCGGGCGCATCGCCGGGCCAGACCCAGTAGAGCCCGGTCGGGGCGCTGGCGCTGGCATTCCAGACCAGGCGGGGCGCCGGCGCATAGAGTGGCGGGGCCACGACCAGCACCAGGCCGGCGCCGCCGAGGATGCCGAGCCGGAGCCGGCGCAGCCGCTCGAGAGGATGGCTGTGGCGCGCCTCGCCCCAGGCGAGCAGCGGCGCCTCGCCCCCGGTCCCGCGCGGCTTTACGGGCGGCTTCATGGGCGGATTCCGGTCGCGCTGTGCGCCCGGCTCCACGCATCCAAGTCATCGATATGATATTGGACATAGCGGCTGTGCCGGCGGAACACCGGCCCGTCGCCGCGCACGCGCAGCCGCTTCAACTGGCGCGCCGAGAGGCCGAGCCAGGCCGCCGCCTGCTCGGTGTTGAGGAAGGGCGAGCCGCGCTTGGCGCTGCTTGCCCGGTCGATATCGTCGCCGTCCATCATCCTGTCCTTCGTGCCGTCGAACGGCACCTGGGATGGCGGGCGGGACACCGCGCGAAGAGTGTCGAAAACCGTATTTGCCGATTTCGACACCCCCTATGGGAGGACGCCCCGTGCCGGCCGGCACGGGGCGCCGGGGCTCAGCGCGACCAGATCAGATTGTGCGCGCCGTGCTCGCCCTCGACCAGGGTCGCGTAGATCGGCGCGGGGAGCGACGGATCGTCGAGCTTGACCGAGACATAGGGCCGATCCTCGCGCGAGGTCTTGGTCCAGCCGGCGCCGAACTCGACATTGCCCGAGTTCATCACCCGGTAGTCGGGGGCCTTGTCGTTGTCCTTCTGCGACGGCCTGATGCTCGCCTTCACGTTGAGGGTCAGGGTCCGGATCGTGCCGGTGAACACGCCCGAGTCGTCGCGGGTGAAGCTGCCGATGGTGGCCATGATGCGTCTCCTTGTGCTTCGACGCCGCGCCAGTGCGGCCTCGATGGCGACGCCCGGGCACCGCAAGCGGCCGGCATGCACCCGGGCCCGCAGGGCCGGGCCGCAGCACAGCGAAGGGCGGCCAAAGCCGGCTTTCTTGCCTCGCGAGGAAGGCGCAGGCGCGCAGCGCCGAGCCGGGGAAGAAAGCCGGCGACGCCGTTGCTGGCCCAGGCCGCGCGGTGCCAGTCGGCCATCCTCGAAGAGGCCGCATGCGGCTGCGCGCAGCAGGGAACAGGCATGTATCGCCACCCGGCCACGCGTCCCGCCGCCGTCCCGGGATCCCGCGACCGGGATGCGCCGCGCGACATGGCGCGCTATCGTTGCCGAAAAGGGGAACGACATGACGGTTCTGGACCAGGTCCGGGCACTGATCGAGCGGCTGGCGCCCGAGCCGGTGTGCGACGATTGCATCGCCGAGCGGCTCGGCCTGAGCGTCCGGCAGCACGCCAACCACAAGACCCGCGAGCTCGCCGGCCAGGGCGGATTCGAGCGCCGCAAGGACAGTTGCTCGCTGTGCGGGGAGACCAAGCTGGTGATCCGGCGTGGCGCGCATTGAGGCGTGCGCCGTCGCGGCGCTGATCCTGATCGCCGCCGCGCCGGGCCCGCAATCGGGCGTCGTCGCGTGGGTGACCGACGGCGACACCTTCCGGCTGGAGAGCGGCGAGCGCATCCGCATCGCCGGGATCGACGCGCCCGAGACCCAGCCCGGCAACGCGAAATGCCGCGCCGAACTTGTGCGCGGCAGGCAGGCGACTCAGGCGACGATCGCCCTGCTCAAGGGCAAGACGGTCGAGATCGAGCGCGTCGGACGGAGCTACAACCGCACCGTCGCCCGGGTCCGGCTCGGCGGCCGGGACCTGGGCGAGACGCTGGTCGAGAAGGGGATCGCGCGCTGGTGGCCGCGTGGGCGATCCAAGCCCGACTGGTGCCGGGGATGAGAAAAGGCGGGGCGGCAGGACGCCGCCCCGGTCAGGTCAGGCGGCGAGCGGTTGGGGTTCCGGCTGGGGTTCGGGCGCGTGCGCGGCGAGCGCGGCCTCGACCTTGGCGCGCGCCATGACCGCGCCGATCCCGCCGCGTGCGGTATAGGCGGCGGGCGGGAACGCCATCCAGCGCGGCACCCAGTGCTCGACCTTGGTCCGGCCTCCGGTCCCGGCCAGATGGTCGGCGACGATCCTGCGCAGCGTCTTGCCGGTCTCGCCGGCATTGGCGCTGGCGACGGTCGTGCCCGCGACCTCGGCGACGAGGCAGCCCAGCACCTCCTTGTCGCGGGCGAGGTCAAGGAAGGCGTCGTCGGCCTGCCACCACTCGGCCATGCGCACGCCAAGCTCGCCGCCGACCGCCTCGACCGCCGCGCTCCCGGCTGCGAGCGTCTCGCCCATCAGCACCGCGATCATGTCCAGGACCTTCGGGTCCGGCAGGTCGAGCAGGGTCAGGAACACGCCGACGACGCCATGCTCGTCGTGCCCGTCGCACAGCGTCGGCGCGTCGGAATCGAAGCCGAGGACCGCCAGCAGCCTGCGCCGCTTGGCGTCGAACACCGTCTCGCCCCGGCACGTCTCGACCGACTCGGCGATGGCGTCGCTGCGCGCTTCCTGCGGCTCGACCGAGACGCGCCAGAGGTGCGAGCCGGCGATGGCGTGCGCCACCATCAGCCTGAGCGCGACCTTGGGCCGCGACAGCAGGGCGGCGCGGACGGCGGCATGGCGATGCAGGTCGATATAAGTCTGCATCGGGCCGCTGACCTCGGGCCGCGCGACCTTGGGCAGCTCCGCCTCGGGCAGTTCGCCGCGCTCGATCCGCTCGGCGCGCGCCGCTTCCTTGCGGGTGAGATAGCCTTCGTGGAACACGACCTCGCCGTTCGCGCGCACATCGACATAGACGCGCCCGCCCTTGCGCTTGGGCGTCTTCACCTGCTCCCAGCCCTGATAGTGCTCGGACGGCCCGACGATCTCGACCCCGCTCCAGCCCGCTTCCAGATAGGCGGCGCGGCGCGCCTCGATCGCGGCGTTCTGCGCGGTCCAGAACGCCTCGGGATCGGCGACGTAGCGCTGTTCGGCGAACAGGTCGGCGACCAAGGCGAGGCCGCTCGCCTCGATGTCGAACAGCGCATGATGGGCGCTGATCGCCTGCCCGCCGAGCAGCCAGCTGCGCAACTGCATGCCCGTGGGGCAATGCGTGTCGGGCGCATCCCACAGCGCCAGCCACTCCTTCTGCTTCGCCTTGCTGGCAAGGGTCAGCTGGCGGACGGTCTGCGCGTCGATCTTCTCGCGGGCATAGAGGTCGCGGATGCGCGGCAGGAGGTTGCCGAGCGCGAGCGTGCGCCGGACGCCCAGCACCGGTAGCGCGAAGGTATCGGCGATCTCCTCCGGCGACCGGCCTTCCTTGACCAGCCGGACGAACGTCTCCCAGCGGGTCACCTCGTCGGGGTCGAGCCGCGCCATGTTCTCGATCAGCGAGGCTTCGACCGCGGCGGCATCGTCGCCGTCTTCGAGGATCGCGCAGGGGAAGAGATAGGGCTCGGGCTCCGCCTCGCCTTCGCCGGGGCGCTCGGCGGCGACGATCTGCCCGGCGCGGAAGCGGCGGGAACCGGCGAGGATGCCGAAGCGATCCTCCGCGCCGGGCCGGACGACGAGCGTCTGGAGGATGCCGCGCTTGCGCACGCTCGGCAGGATGTCGCCGACGTCCGGGGCCTTCCGGCCGTAGCGCATATTGGCCTTGTCGACATAAAGCTTGTCGAGCTCGATGAATTGGAGTTTCATGGCACTGCTCCTTGTGAGCGCCGGCCCCGTGTATCGTGAGAAGTGCGCGGGACCGGTTTTCGGGATTGCGGCGAAAGGCGCGCCGCGCGCCTTCGCCGCCGTCACCCGGACGGCGGAAACCGGTCTGCAGACAAGCTTGCCGTGTCGCTCGCGCGCCGGATCAGCGCCTCCGCCCAGAGGATCGACCCCGCCTTGCGCGGCCATGCCGCCCAGTCGGTGAGCGACAGGTTGGTCGCGAAATTCAGGTCGCGCTCGATGCGCATCCCGAAGGGCAGGTGCAGCGCCTCGATCTCGGAAAGCGAGAACCAGCCAAGCTCGGGACAGCCGAAGCCGAGGTCGGCGAGGCCGAACAGCGCATCGCCGTCCTCGGCCAGCTCGCTCGCCAGCCATGTCGCGGCCGAGAGCGGGTGGAACAGCTTGACCAACGGGCGCTTGTCGGTGGCGTCGCTGCGGAACTGCTCGCGCAAGGCCGCGCGAAGCTCGGGGGTGAGCAGGCTCATGCGGCATCCTCCATTTCGGAGGGTTCGCGACAGGCGAGCAGCCAGTCGGCGGCCTTGGTGGCGAGGCTCGCGGCGCGGAAGATCGCGCGATTGTCGGCGCGCAACACTGCCAGCCACGACCCGAGATAGTCGGCATGGCGGACGCTCGGCACGATCCCGAGCGCGGCGCAGAGGAAGGCCGAGGCCAGCTCGGCGACCAGCTCCTCGCGGGCATAGCCGGCACTGCCGAACGGGTTCGACAGGTCGCGCGCAAGGCGGCTGGCGTGCCCGGTCCAATGGCCAAGCTCGTGCAGCGCGGTGCGGTAATAGTCGATCTGGTGCCGAAAGGCGGGCTGCGGCGGCACCCGCACATAGTCGGCGCCGGGCGAATAATAGGCTTGCGATCCGCCGATCCGGAAGTCGGCGCCCGTAGCGGCGATCAGCGCCTCGGCGACCGGCACGACCTCGCGCTCGGGCAGCGGCGCGGCGCCCGCCAGCATGTGCTCGGGCAGCCCGTCGCACTGCGCGACGTTGAACACGGTGAAGCGCTTGAGGAACGGCACCGCCCGCGCCGCACCGCCCTCGACGGCGGCGCGCTCCTTTTCGGCCTCCGGGGTGAACCGGTCGGCATAGACCACGCCGACGCCGTGCTCGCCCTTGCGCACGCACCCGCCCGCATCGAGCGCTTGGCGGAAGGTCAGCCACCCTTGCGAGGCATGGCCGCGTGCGATCACCTCGCCCCACAGGATCAGGACGTTGATCCCCGAATAGGCGCGATTGGAGACGGCGTTGCGCGGCAGGCCCGGCGCGGAGACGGCGGCGTCCCAAGGCTGCACCCAAGGGAAGCGCCCGGCCTCCAACTCGGCGACGATCCGCGCCGTCACCTCGTCATAGAGCGAGACGCGCGACCCGCCCCCGCCAGCCTCTCCCCCGGCACCACGCCCGCGACCCTTGCCCATGACAGCCTCCTCGATCCCAAAAACCGCACCCGGCCCCGGCAGGCGGGGTGGGCGGCGAGGAAGCCCGACAAGGCCCGCGACCAGGGGCGGGGCGCACCCGAAGGGCGGCAACGAAGAGGAGAACCCGGTCCCGCAGGGCCGGGTTGCGCCCCGCCCGAGCGGGCCTAGAAGGGCGCGCCGGCCACCCCGCTTGCCAAGGCCGGACCAGCAAGGCCGGCGCACAGCGCCGACAACAGCCCAGCGCCAGCGATCGTTACCGCCAAGGCCGGGACGCAACGCGGCCCGGCGGCGCAGCCGTAGAGCGCGGTCGCACCAGCGATCCACGAACAATGCACCCTTGCCGACACCGCAGGCGGGGCGGCGTGCGCGCGCAGACATGTGCGCCAGCCGCCGCACCGCCCCCCGGTCCAAGGCAAGTGTGCCGCGCGGCCCAAACAACAGCGCGAACCCTGCCGGCTGCGCAGCAGCCGCAGTGTGCGCCCGACAAAGCCGCGCCCTCCAGCGATCGCGCCGCGAGGCGCCACCCCGCACGCCCAAGCGGACCTTCACGCGCCCTGCTTCGTTGACCGGCAAACCCCAGGAGGCAGCATGGACATCGCCCGGACCAGCCCGATCGAACGCATCGCCCGCGTGCTCGCCGCCCATGCGTTGAGCAGGAACGGCGTAGGCGACATGGACTCGGCCGGAGAGGCCGTCGACGCGCTCTGGCCCGACCATGCCGAAGCCGCGCTCGCCGTGCTCAAGGCGCTAAGAGAACCCAGCGCCCGCATGGCCAAGGCCGGCGACCCAGCCATCTGGGAGCGCATGGTGCTCGCCGCTATCGAGGACGAACCGCCGGTGGTCTGATGCGGAGCCCGTAGCCGTCGCAACAAGCTGTCCTGAAATCGGCCACCGGACCGGATGTGCGGACAAATGTGCGCACGCACCGGCATCAATCTCGCGGACCGTCCTTGGCTAATCCGTTATCTGCAGGATCATGCGCGTCGTCTTTTGGTTACGCCTAGCCAATGCGCCAATATTCTCCAAACATGCCTATATTTTTGCTACGCTGTTATCAGCATGATGAGGTCATCAGGAGAAAGATGATGACGCTTATCAATCCAATAGTAGCCAAGCGCGAGCGGCAGAAGCTGAGGCTGAGCCTCGACGAGCTTGCCCGCAAGTCCGGGGTGAACAAGGCAACGCTGCACCGCATCGAGACCGGTCGGATGAAGCGCAATGCCGAGCACGTCATCTCGCGCCTGTCCAAGGTATTCAAGATCGAGGCAGGGGAGCTGACCGCGGCAAGCACGGACGGCGATGACAGCGACACCGAGAGCATCTTTTCGTATCGGTCACAGCTAAACGTCCGTCTCTCGCACGAGGCGCGCAACGCACTTTCGCTTGCGGCTTGGCGCTACGGCGTGAAGGCCTTGGATATTATCGAGCTCGCGCCACTCATGTTTCACCTCGTCGCCGCCGAGACGCTGAAGGAGCGCACGGCACGGCTCGCGAAGTTGCAGGAGGCCCGAGACCAGATTGCCGGCCTGTCCGTCGGCTTTCCCCATCTTCACGAACGCATGGTCAACGACTGGAATGGCGAGGAGATCGAACAGCGCGAAGAGCGATCAGTCGCAGCTCGTGATCTTCGCGGCGACAAGGTCGACGACGGCGAGGGCTTTGTTGACACACGTCCATACGACTATGACGATGGCGCACAGAACCCGTTCGTCACGCAGGTTCGTCACCGCCTTGCCGCGGTTCAGGTTGGCGATGCCGAGCCCGAGTTGTTCGAATATTGGGCGGATGGGATAGCGCCGCGCTACGAAATCTGCCGCGAGGAAGCGCGCGACTATTTGGGCGGTGACAGCGACGCAGCCGAAGAGATCGTGATGGGCCGCGTCGGACTGCATGAGATCCCAAGGGAGCTTCGCGACTCGGCCGCCACATCCCAGCGTGTGCAATGGGTGCGCGAGCGCGCCGCCGAACTAGGCGCGCGCAATGCCGAATGGCTCGAGAAGCTTGGCATTGGAGACCTTGGGCTGTGAGCGCGCCACTCCATGCCGGCTGCGGGGCCGGTCGTGGCACCTTGCTGTCGCGTCATGCCCGGGAGCGTGCCCGCCAGCGGGCGATTCCCCCGTCCGTCGTTGACGCCCTTCTCGATTTTGGAGAGCGCGTCAGGTCCGGCGCCGGCGCGGAGACGTGCTTCTTCACCAAGCGGTCCTGGAGGAGGTTCGCCGCCTATCTTGGCCATGAAGCGCGTCACTTCGAACGCTATCGCGCGGTCTATGCGATCGTCGCCGACGACGGGCGGGTCGTCACGGCCTGCTGGCGGCGATAGCCATCGCGGTCAGTGCTGCGGTGTCCGGCCGAATATCGTGGCACGATGATAGGCGAGGTATGGGAGATGCCGCGACGCGAGCCGGATCTTGCCGGCAGGATTGCATCCGAGGGCCTGTAGTTGCTCGACGCTGATCCCGGGCGCGCGCAGGATTTCGCCTGCGTCGCTGAAGGAAATGAACCCGCGATCGAACAGGAGGTCAATATTGGCGGTCAGAAGCAGGCCATTGAACTTGTCGAGACGTTCGCTGTTGGACGATACGCGCCATGGCTTGATATGCGACGCGCGTAGCACCGGGCCAATCGCACATCTCGTCACGCAGCATCGCTTCTTCCAGTGCCCCATCAATGCATCCCGAAACGCTCCCTGCCCAACTCGCGCCTTGATAAGCTGGTCCTTCTGCGTGGCCGAAAGCGAGGGATCGTCGATGACACGCCCTTCGGCGATCAATTCCAGACGATCACGAATTTCAGGAGTGACCCAGTATTTGCGGGTGACGCCGAAGGTGCCCGTGCGCGAGGGCGTGAAGCCAAGCTGGAGGCAAAAGCGCCGGTATTCTTCCTCGAGGACCGGTTCCGATGCGGGAGCCTGCCCGAGGATTGCGTTGAGCACGCCATTGGTCTGGCGGCCATCGCGCGCCTCGTTTGCCGCGTGCCGCGCGAAGCTGTTCGACATGTAGCCGATGAACCGCGACGGCGCGAAGGCAATGCCGTCGCTCGTCGGGTAGGGGAGAAAGCAGGTCCCGCGCTTGATCAGGCCGCGATAGTCTCCAGCATGGCGCGGAGACCGGCCCGATCGTACCGCCTCGAGGATCGCCACGTTTGCGAGGACCTGGTCCAGCGTCTCGACAAGCTTCATCAGCCGATACCTCCAAGGAATTCGGGCGCTGCTGGCTGCAGCCGGACCCCGGGCACGCGCAAGGCATTCACTACGGCAGGCCGCAAAGCGCGCGAAAAGCGTCCGCGAACACGACCTGTCGTTCGCCCGAGCCGTCTTCCCAGTGATATCGATGCACGCCGATCGCCAGGCCCGTGACGGCGGCATGCAGCCGGGGCGGCAGGTCGACATCGATCAGCAGCACGGCATCGTGCTTGCAGAGGCCGGGGAATAGTTGCCGATATAGCTGGAGCTGGCCGACCCCGGTGTGCACGTCGCCGATGGCCGTCCCCGTCTTGATCTCGACAAGAAGCGGGGCTCGACCGGGCACCTCAATCTCCATGTCGATCGCGTAGCCAGGTGGCCGTCGCCAGACGCGATAGCCGATCCCGTGGCGCGCGAGCAGCGTTGCCAGTGCCTCCCAGACCCGGCCGTGCAGGTGCTCGACAATGCGCGCGTCCACGGCTGGCCTTGCGGGCAGGGTTCGATACCCCCCTCGTTCCGCTCCACCAATGGTCGCTTCCCCGTCGGTCCAATCCTCATCGGACCGATCCGCGCTTCCGGGCTCGCTACCATCGATCGGCGTCCGGGCGGACCAGCAAAGCTCGACGAACCGGGCGGTCGTCGTCCGGATCCTTGCGGGCGGGTCGTCCAGGCTTGCGACCAGGAACCATCGCCGTGCGGCCGCCTTCCCCGTCGCGGAAACCAACGCAGGGACGAGACCAGTCGCCGACATGAATGCTGTCTCGCGAATATCCGGTGCCGGCCGTCTTCCCCGCAACCAGCCTTGGCGGAGAAGATGCAGGCCACCTGTCGCATCGGCGGCAATGGCCGACAGCCGATTGTGATCACCTGGTTGCGGTGGCGCGTTGATCTCGACCGCCCACTCAACACCGGTGGGATCCAGCCCCAGCTTGGCCTCGATCCCACCCGTTCCGTTGCGTGCTTTCATCCAGGCCCGATGATCGCCTACACGCTGGATGCCGTCGGCGCCTGCATCGCCGACGAGTGCGCGGTACCATTGTTCGAACGCCGTCCGCGATTGGCCGGGAGCGGTGACCAGCGTCAGCTCGGCGGGAACCAAGCCGAGCTCGGCCGCGAGCGCGTCGTAGCCGGGATCGAATGTCCCGATGCGATCGACGGTCCAGGCGACCAGCTGCTCGAAAGACAGGGCGAGGCCGGCCTCCGCAGGGAGGATGGCAGCGAAGGGCGACAAATGATTATCGTGGCGGCGCAGCTCGTCATAGCGCCGGCGCGTCGCCGAGCCATTGATCTGGACGGTATCGAGCTTGACGCAGAATTCGCCCGAGGCGTCGATGCCGACGGTGTATGCCAGCTCCTTGGGCGCTTCCGGCCGCGGATAGATGCGAACCCATGTGTAGTACTTGAACTTCTGCCCCATGTCCGTCGGCCTGGAGAGCTTCCTGACCTTGCCCGATGGAAACAGCTGCGTTTGCACTGCCCGTGCCCAGGCGGCCGTGGCCTCGTAGGCCTCTACCAGTTGAGCGTAGGCGTCATCCTGCTGGGGATCGCCCGTCGTGCGGGCGACACCGTCCAGCTGTGCCAGCAGTGCAAAATGCTCGGCAGTGAAACCATGGCGCATCCGAAGTCCCCCCACTCGGCATCCTGTTGATGAACGGGCTCCCGCGCAAATCGAATCGCCACGGAGGCTGTGGCTGCGCGGGAACATTGCGGGGCCTCCGCCCGATCGCGTTGGCTTTCACGGTCCCGTCATCTGCCCGTATCGCTCCCGCTCCGTGGCTAGCCTCAAGGCCCCAGCAACGCCCGCCAGCCCCCCGCCGCCATCGCCCGGGCCTCGGCCGCACGCCGGCGAACCCGCGACATCAGGAAGTCGGATCGTCCCTTCCATTCGGCCCGGACCATGGCCTCGCCGTACAGGGCGCTGGCCATCTCGCGATAGGATGCGCCCGCCGCGATCGCATCGCCGACGCGCAGTGCCTCCAGTCGCCTCGGCAGGCCGGGCTCGGTCGGATAGAGCGTCCCGGCAAACTGCCCCGTGCGCCAGAGCCCGAGCATGCGCCGCAGGGTGAGGACATGGGCATCGACGGCGGTCAGTCCTGACAGGAGATAGTCGAGCCGGGCCGGGCCTTCCTCGACCAGGGTGCCCTCGACGACGTCGATACGGATGCGGTGCCAGCCATCGGAGAGGGCGACATGCTCGCGACCGCCACCGCGCACGATCGTCGCCCAACGCATCAGGCGCGCGAGGTCGATCGCCTCGGGATCCGAACCCGCCGCAGGCGACGCGCGAACCCGAAGCACGAACGGGTCGAGGTCGGCATGCCAGAGTAGGCGCGCCTCTGGTGCCGGGCGCGCGGCATCCTCGGCGAAAGCACAGCCCGAAAGCCCGGGCATCCGCCTCCATCTGAAGATGCGGCAGTTGTCCGTCGCCAACGCATCGCAGCCGCGCGCTCATCGCGGCATAGGCTGGATCACGGCGCAGCCACTCCCAAGCCAGTCCGGCACGATCGATCCCGGCCAGCGCGCGGTACGGCGCGCTGGCACGCCAGTCCGGACGGCCGTCAGGCGCGGGCCCCATCGCCGATCCGGCGAGGCATTGCGGTTGCAGCGGCGCGACTTAGCCCCGGTTGCTGCCACGCGCATTTGCCCAGCCGCCAAAATCGGATTAAACGCAAAGCCTTATCGATCCGACCGCGGCGCCGACGGGAAAGCAGCGCGCGCGGATAGGGCAAGGCTCCGTCACGGACGCAGCGGCTTGGGGCGCGTCCTGCATCGGTATGGCGTTGCTCATGGTACTCGCGACAGCACAACAATTCGCGCTTGCGGTCGAGGCCGCCGCAAGCATCCGCGAACTCGGCGGCCTGGTGGACGCGATCACGCGCGAGATGGGCTTCCGCTATTTCGCGCTGGCGCACCATGTCGATATCGGGCGAACGCCGCAGCCTGCGATCCGCCTCCATAACTATCCGGCCGAATGGGAGGCGTTCTTCGACGCGGAGGGGCTGGGCCGCTCGGACCCGGTGCATCGGGCAAGCCACTTGCGCAATCTCGGCTTCCCCTGGTCGATGCTGCGCGACCTGATCGAGCTGAGCCGACGGGATGAAGAGATCATCGCGCGCTCCAGGCGCGCCGGCCTCGCAGATGGCTATACGGTGCCGACGCATATCCCCGGCGAATCCGAGGGGTCCTGCTCCTTCGCCACCATCCGGGGACAGAGCTATCGGATGGACTGGATGCCGCTCGCGCAGTTCGTCGGCACCGCGGCGTTCGAGGGTGCGCGTCGCCTGTCCGGCATCCGGCGAACCGAAGCTGACAGGCCGCGACTCAGCGATCGCCAGCGCGACTGCATCTACTGGGCAGCCAGGGGCAAGTCGGAGTGGGAGACGGCGCAGATACTCGGCATCGGCCATGGCACGGCGGTCCAGCACATGAAGGAGGCACGGAAGCGCTACGGTGTCTTCAACAAGACGCAGCTTGCGATCCACGCCCTCTATGACGGGGCGCTCACCTTCACCGATGCGATGCGCCGGTAAACTCCCCATTTCTGGGGAGTGGCCATCCACCGCGACCGGGAACAGCTTCGGGCCTCCACAGGCAGGGGAGCCCGGCCATGCTGTTCACCCAAGACGACGACAGCGCCGCCAGCGACGCGGTGATGTGCGCGATGTTCGAGGCCCGGAAGCGGGTATTCATCGACCTGCTCGGCTGGGACCTGCCGGTCCTCGCCGGCAAGTATGAGCTCGACCAGTTCGACGACGCTCATGCGCGCTACCTGATCCTGGCGGACGCCGACCAGAACCACCTAGCCTCGGCCCGGCTCCTGCCGACGACACGGCCGCACATCCTCGGTGACCTGTACGCCGGCCTGTGCGACACCCCGCCTCCAACCGGGGCGGGCATTTGGGAGATCACCCGCTTCTGCCTCGACCGCGGCCTGCGCGCGCCTGAGCGCCGGCGTTGGCGGGACGCCCTGATCGTCGCGCTCGCGCGCTATGCGCTCGAGCACCGCATCACGACTTACACCGGCGTCGCCGAGCAGGCATGGTTGATCCAAGTTCTTCAGTTCGGCTGGCGGGCGGAATCGCTCGGGCCGCCCCGCGCCGTCGACGGGATGACACTCGGTGCGCTCAGGATCGATATCGCGCGCGAGACCCCGGCGCTGCTCGCGGCCAACGGCATCCATGCTCCGGCCGAGCTCGAGCAGGAGGCAGCATGATGGCGACGAAGCTCCAGCCCGTCGCCCATGCGGCACCAGAGACGACGCGGCAACTGCTCGAACAGGGCTATTGCGTCGTGCCACACGCCCTGCCGAGCACCACGATCAAGGCGATCGACGCGGACCTTGCGCAGGCCTTCGCCGACACCCCGTTCTGCCAGGGCGGCTTCTATGGCGAGCGCACCAAGCGCTTTGGTCGGCTGCTCGCGCGCAGCGCCTACGCTGCGGATCTCGTCATGCACCCGGAAATCGTCGCCATCGCCGAGACCGTCCTCGGACCGTGGTGCGATTGCATCCAGCTCAACCTGACGCAGGCGATCGCGCTCCATCCCGGTGCGCTGCCGCAGCTGCCACACCGCGACCAGGACATGTGGCGAGGCGCCATCGGCGAGACCGAATATCTCCTCAACGTGATGTGGCCGTTCACGCCGTATCGGGAAATGAACGGCACGACGCTTGTCTGGCCCCGTAGCCACGGTAGCCGGGCGCTCGAGCGCGACCCGGCCACCCCGCCCGTCGCGGTCGAACTCGATCCCGGCGACGCGCTGGTCTTCCTCGGCTCGACGCTGCACGGCGCCGGTGGTAACCGCAGCTTCGCCATCCGTCGCGGCGCTATCGTCAGCTACTGCCTCGGCTGGCTGAAGCCCTACGAGAACCAGTGGCTCGCCTACCCGCCCGAGGCCGCCAGACACTTCCCACCCGACCTCGCGGCGCTGGTCGGCTACCGGCAGCACCGCCCGAACCTCGGAAACTACGAGGGCCAGTGCCCATCGACCCTGCTTCGCGATCCACCACTTCGTCCGATCGGCGCAGTCGATGCACTGCGTCCGGACCAGCAAACATTGATCGAGGCGTATGTCACCGGCCAGCGTTCCGGATGATCGGCCGTGAGTCCCGGTGCCACCTTCGAACGGGTGTACAACGAGCTAAAGCGCATGCTTGCCGAAGGCGAACTGCCCCCGGGCACACCGATCGAGCCCGCGCCGATCGGCAAGCAGATCGCTTCGAGCATCACCCCTATTCGCGACGCGCTGCATCGCCTTACGGGCGAGCGGCTGGTCGAAGCGCCCAACCATAACGGTTTCCGCGTGCCGCTGCCGACCGAGGCATCTCTGCGTGACATGTACGCGTGGAACGCGACTCTCCTCATCCTCGCTTTTCGCAAAGCACCCCAGAACCCGGAGCTCCGCCGAACCTCGACAATCGAGGCCGCTTCGGGAGGCAGTATCACCGCGGGCGAACTTTTCGCGGAGATCGCCCGGGCGACGGGTAGTGGGGAGCACCTTCGAGCGATCGAGCGGCTCAATGACCGACTTTCACCTCCCCGCAGGGTCGAAGCCATCCTCTTCGACGATCTAGCGGTCGAGCTGCAGGCGCTGCGTCATGACGTAGCCGGAGCCGGACCTAGTTCCAGGGCGGCGCTCGCGCGCTACCACCGTCGCCGAATTCGGGCCGTGCCCGAAATCGTCGCCCGGCTTCGCGGGATCAACGCGTGAAATAGGCCGACAGGCGGTGCGATGCTTGGCGCTGCCACGCGTCGGTGCGATCGAGGAACCCGTCCCAGCGCGGATCGGGCGCTCCCTTGGTCCGTTTCTTTGCGGCGGCGCTCAACTCAGCCTCCGCGGCGCGGAAGCGGTAATGGTCGTAGACGTCGAGCACATGCGCTGCATAAGCCTGGGCGAGCGGGGCGTGCCCCCGCACGATGACCAGGTTCTCGTCGTTCGAGTAGGAAGCCTTGTAGCCGAGGTTGTGGCTGCCGAAGGCAACGACGCATTTTTCCGAATCGAGCGGATCGATCACCAGCACCTTGTCGTGAATGATCGCACGGCCGAGCGTCAGCGTCTCGTCGGTGCTGAAATCGCCGAGCGAGCGGGCGATCTCGCGGTCGGTGAGCGCGGTCGCACGCACTACCGAAATCCCGGCCTGCTGGAAGATATGCGGCGACCAGGCGGGCAGCTTCCTGCCGCTCGCGCCGGTAGTCGACGGCTCGTACCCCCACATCGCCTGCGTATCCGAGATCGCTCCGATCACGTTCAGCGACGTGTCCTTCAAACCGAGCGCGATCGACTCGGAGACGATCGAGTGCACACCGCCGCGCGAAGGCATGAACACGAGGAAGAAGATCGCCTGCTCTGCCTTGCGGAGCAACGAGAACAACCGGTCCATGTCCGGTGGTGGCAGGTTCGGCTTCGCGCCCGCCGGCGGTTGCTGCTTGCCCGGCATGTTGGGTGAGAACCACAACTCGGCGCTCGCCCCACCTGCCAGGTCTATACGGGCGGGCAACCGGTTGGCGCTCTTCAGAGCGTCGCCCTGGTCGGCACCCTTCGCTTTGGCACTGAGCGGCTCCGGGTCGATGAGCGCGTCGGCGTGCAGCCGCATCCAATATTGGAAGAACGAGCCGGCGACGAGATCGTCGTCGATCCGGATGCAATTGTTGCTCTGCCCGGCGATCCCCGACCAGGTCCAGTTGGTCGAACCGGTGACGACCGACTTCGGCGTGCCGGTGTCGTCGAGCCAGACCACGAACTTGTTGTGGCCGATATGGCCGCTGCCGTTGAACAGGCGGTTCTGCATCTTGCAGCCGCTGCCCGGCGTGTCGGCGATGGCGCGCAGCAAGGCCCGCGCCGGCGCGTTACGCGTGTCGTAGGCTGTCGGCTTTTTGCCCTTGGCGTCGCGCTCGGCGTCGGCGTCGGGCCCACTGCCGGCGTCGGATAGAATGAGGTCGAGCCGCTCGGCATTGGCCCTGAGCAACTCGACGAGTTCCTCGTCCTCGAGCTCGTAGAGCGCGGCGTAGAAGCGCCCGCCGGGTTGGTCGAAGAACGCGTGCAGGATCGGCAGCACGTCGCCTGCGAGATAGTTGCGCAGCCAATCGCCGGGCGTGCGGAGATGCGTCTCGAGTTCGTTCGGCGCGATCGTGCCGTCCTCGTTCAGGACCTTCGCGAGAAACTGAGTGGAGAGGATGCCGTTGGTGAAGCTGCTGGTGAAAGGCGGCCGCGAGGCGGTCACGTCGATCGCGTTCGACCAGGCTGGCGGGGTCAGATAGCCGAGCGGGATCGGCTTGCCATCGTATTGGTGCGGAACGAGCGCCCCGCCACGGTCGTGGTGGCTTTCCGTCACGACCTGCACGGGCTCCAGTCCGTCGCGCAACGCGCCCACCGCGCGGATGCGGTAGCGGACGCGGTCGTTCTCCGGTCGCCGCTCCGCCTTTCCGCGCTTCTTGCGCAATGTTAGGTCGCGCCAGCTGAACTTCTGCACCGGCCAGACGCTGGTGTTCTGCGGCAACCAGTCGGGGTTGCGCTGGCCCTTGAACGCGACATAGGAAGCGAGCGGCCGCTCGCCGGTGACTGCGCCTTGCGCGTCCAGATATTCGCGCACGAGGTGGAAACCGAGGCAGCCGGGAATGGTAGGTCCATCGATCTCCCAGGCAAGCCAAGCGACTTCGTTGTTTGCGATCGCAACGACCTTCGTGATCTGCGGCATGTCGAATCCCCCTCGATGCCCCATCGCAATGGGCCTTGTTTTGCGAAGTAAAGCAAGATCCGCCGAAACAGATTGCGCCAATCTCGAAGGTAATTGCGGAATCGCTTGTGTCGGCGAGCAAAGCAGCAGAAAATTACTTGGGGTGATCGACCTTTGGTCGAGAGATGCTTGGGGGGATGATGAGCGAGGGAGCGAAGCCGCGCCGTGTTCGACGCCGGGCCGGAGGCGAGGGCGAGACACCCGGACCTGCCGCTCCGCCCAAGACGGCGGTGGTGGTGATCCACGGCATGGGTGAGCAATGGCCGATGGATACGTTGCGCGGGTTCGTCGAGGCGGCGTGGAGCACCGACAAAGATCTCAATCCCGACTGGTCGCACGGCGAGACCTATTCCAAGCCCGAGCGCGTGACCGGCAGCTTCGAACTGAGGCGGATCACGACACGATATTGGACGAAGCAAGGGGCCGCCCAGACGCGCCGCGTCGACTTCTTCGAATTCTATTGGGCGCATCTGCTCCAGGCCAATAGCCTAGGGGCGGTGCTGGGCTGGCTGGTCCGACTGTTGGTCCGCTCGCCTGCGCGGGTGCCGCGCCGCCTGATGCCGGGCTGGATCCTCGGCCTGCTACTGCTGTTCGCCGGCGTCGCGCTGACGGCCGGCACCGCGCTCCGCCCCGATCTCGGCCGGTACGACATCCCGCGTTGGGCCTGGCCGGTACTGGCGCTGGCGGGCGGCGCATTCTCCGCACTCTGGCTACGCCCGGTGGCCGGCGACGCCGCGCGCTATCTCAGTCCGACGCCCGGCAATGTCGCCGCGCGCCAAGCCATCCGCGAAGCCGGGATCGACTTGGTGACCAGGCTGCAGGCGACCGGCGAGTATGATCGGATCATCGTCGCCGGGCACTCGCTCGGATCGGTGATCGGGCACGACGTGCTCAACTACGCCTGGGGCCGGCTTGATCCCGAGGCGCTGACGGCGGCGCACCGCCAAGGCACGGAGACGCTCAAACGGCTGCAGGCGCTCGAAAAGGCGGCCGGGGGCCTCGCCGGCAGCGGCGACGCGCCGCCGGCACTCGACGCGCTCGCCACGTTCCGCGACGCGCAGCGCGCCTATTTCCAGAGCCTGTCTACCGCCCGCAATTCCGACGGTTCGCCGCTATGGCTGGTCAGCGACTTCGTCACCCTCGGCTCGCCGCTCAGCTCGGCAGACGTGTTGCTCGCACCCGACTTCAAGGCGCTGATTCGGAAGATCGCGTGGCGCGAGATTCCGACCAGCCCGCCCCAGTCCGAGCGCGCCGATCCGGTCCGCTTCAGCTATCCGCCCGCCGCGCAGGTGCGGCGGCCGCATCACGCGGCGGTGTTCGCGCCGACAGTCTGGACCAACATCTATTACCCACATGTCCTCGGGGTGTTCGGCGACTTCGTCTCCGGCCCCGTCTCGCCTCTGCTCGGCGCGGCCGTGCGCGACATAAAGGTGCCGATCGGCTTTCCTGCCTTCCGTCATCTCTCTTATTGGTCGAAGCCAGAACGGGGAAAGCCGGTGATCGGCGCACTGCGGCGCGCGCTCAATCTCAGATTACGCGAGGAAGCGGCGATCTGGGGTGATCAGGCAGGAGCCAACCCGGTACTGGCGGCGCGGCTGGCCGGCGGTGACGTGGCTCCGGTGGGGAACGAAGGAGTGACGCAATGAGGCAAATCTCGCACGATGCCGTGCCGGATCCGCTCGATAATCCGAGCGCCGAGGAAGCGCGGGATCGTATCAGGGACTTCCTTCAGCAAGGCGATGCGCTGCGCTCCGCGCGCCGGGCGCCGCTTGATACCAGTATCTATGAGCGCTCCGGCGTGCGCGAGGCGCTGCACAAGCTCTTTTACGAGAAGTGCGGATACTGCGAAAGCGGGCGGACAGGTCCCCTCGACACAGATCATTATCGACCGATCAGCGCCGCACGAATGGGGCGGAAAGACTATCCGCACCACTATTCCTGGCTTGCGTTCGACTGGAGGAACCTGATCCTTGCCTGTCAGGCGTGCAGCAAGCGTAAGGGGAACCTCTTCCCGCAGTACGGGCGCATCGCGCAGCTTCTGGCGCCTCTAGCCGAGGTTCGTGCGGTGGAACGGCCGCATCTGCTAGACCCTGGGCTCGACCAACCCTACGTCCATCTCGATTTTACGCTCGATGGCCATTGCCACGGCCGGACCAACCCGGGAGTGGCAACGATCACGCTCTTGGAGCTTGACCGTCCCGAACTCATCGAAGAGCGCCGATCAATTTTTCAAGCATTCGTATCACGGATGACCGAGGACACGCCGGGCGCAATCACAGAACTCGACGATGACACGATCCCGTTCGTCGGAGCGATGCGTATCCTTCGCTTCCGGTTCCTGAGCACACTCGCGCGACGTGTCGGGCATTTCAATTTTGGTTTCGACGATGCTGTGCCGCTCGCTCCGCGCATTCTGGAGCGCGCGACCCGCGAAGCGGTGGAGCAGGCGCTTGATACTTTGAACAGGCCTGGGCCGCGAGGAAGGATCGCGACAAAAGGACTGATTGGACCCCGGCCGTTCACCCCTGCAATCCGCCGCATCGAGATCAGCAACTTCAAGGGGATCGAGCATCTTGCCCTGGAGATGAATCCGTCGGGGCGGACGAGTAGCGAGGCGGGGGCGCTGATGCTGCTCGGCGAGAACGCAACCGGCAAAAGCAGCGTGCTCGAAGCGGTGACTCTGGCATTGTCCGGTGCCGAAACCGCGAATGCGCTTGCCAAGGCGAAATATTTTGAGCCGCAACCCTGGCCCGGCCGGCGACGTCTGGAGGAGCGGCCTCATATCGCAGTGCATTTCGTAGAAGGACCGCCTGCGGAGCTATGGATCGAGAACGGCAACTTCGTCGGTAAGTCAGAGCCGCGCGCCAATGTGATCGCCTATGGCTCCAGCCGGTTCTTCAAGCGCGGCATGCGGCATCGGCGTCGTCCGGGCGGAGCCTGGGGGCTGTTCGATCCGACCTGGACGCTGCCCAATCCTGAGAAGTGGCTGAAGGGGATATCGCCGGGGCGCTTCCCGGAAATCGCACGAGCACTCGGCGAGATGCTGGCGCTGCCCGACAAATCCTATGTCGCAAAGCGCAACGGCCACCTGGTGATCGACGACACCGTGCGCGAGATCGAGACGCCGCTCGCCCAGCATAGCGATGGTTTCCGTTCGATCTTCGCTACCGGCATCGACATGCTGAGCTGGCTCACCGAGGAAGGCGATATCATCGGGGCGCAAGGCGTAGTGCTGATCGACGAGATAGAGACGCATCTCCATCCTCGCTGGAAGATGCGGCTGATGTCCGCGATGCGCAAAGCATTGCCGAACGTGCAGTTCATCGTCACCACCCATGACCCCTTGTGCCTGAGGTCAATGGGACGCGGCGAAGTCCAGGTGATGGCTCGGGATGCGGACAACCGGATCCAACTGGTTCCCGACCTTCCCGACCCCTCCAGCCTCAGGATCGACCAGATCCTCACATCCGAACATTTCGGGATGCGCTCGACCCTCGACCCCGAGTTCGAGCGGATGTTCGATGATTATTATCGGCTGCTGCGCGAGAGCCAGGACAACCCGGCCGTTAAGCCGCAACTCGACCGCATGCGCGATACTATCAACGCGCGACAAAAGGTCGGCCAGACCGAGCGGGAGCGCCTGTTGCTCGAGGCGATCGACCGCCACATCGCCCGCCGGGTACTCAGTCGTCCGGAGCGCAAATCCCAGGACGAGGCGCTAGTGGCCGAGCTCGATGCGATCTGGGGCGAGGCCCGGGCGGCGTCTGCATGATCCGGGTGAAGAGGAAGGCCGCGACGGCCAAGGTGACGGCTGCGCTGAACAAGAGGTGCAAGAAATTGGGCCTCACCGAGCTCGAGGCAGCGCTTTGGTACTACGAAAACATCGCCCCCGACCATCTGAATCCGCTACCCGCAAAGCCAGACAATGCTCCGACGTTCGAGGCTTATCGTCACGACGACGTGAAGGCTCTGTTGGGGTCAATGTTCGAGAATCACTGTGCGTATTGCGAGAGCTTCTACGACCATGTCACGCCAATGGACGTCGAGCATTACCGACCGAAAGGCGCGGTGATCGAAGACGACGGCACCAAGTCGACGCCGGGCTATTATTGGCTGGCAGCTGTGTGGGAAAACCTGCTGCCGTCATGTCCAGGCTGTAACCGCTCCAGGCGACAGGGCCAGGCCGAACCCGAAGGGCTTCCGTACGAGGCCACCAGCGGCAAGGCCAACCTCTTTCCACTTGCGGCCGGTTGCGCTCGCGCCAAGGCCAAAGGGCTGGACAAGCATGAAGACGCCATGTTGCTCAACCCATGTGACAACGACCCTGAACCCCACTTGGTGTTTCGTGCTGACGGGTTCGTCGAACCTCGCCCCGGCGCCGTCGAACAGGAAAAGCCACGCGGGATGGCAACCATCGAGGTGTGCGGCTTGGATCGCGCTACCCTTGTGGAAGAACGCCGTAAGGCTGCCGCGCAGTTGCGCAAATGCATGATCGAGGTTTTGCAGTGGGATGGCGCCATCCGGATGTGCCCCGCGGTTCAGCAGTTCCAGGATAATCTGACACGGGCGAAGGACGCACTTTCGCAAGCTGCAAGCGAGGTCGACTATCGTGCACTGGCGCGCGAGCTCGTCGGCTTGTTCAATCGAGTGCGCGACGCTGTGTCGGCCTATTTCCTTGCCGAGACAGCCTGGCGTACCAGCCAGTCGGAAGCGGACGAGGCGATGCTGACCGGGCGGGCGGGCGATCTCATCGAACTCCACCGCAACGCCGGACTGCACCAGCGTTTCGTGTACGAGCTCTACGCCGTCGCTCAGGTGCCCGTCGATCAGCTACCGCCCCCTCCCGCTCCATAGGCGGGGTGTCGGCAACGGCATCGGCTGACGATTGCCACATCGCGTCGTTCTTTGTATGTTCCCGCCATCGGCCTTGCGGGCCGATCGGTTCTAATTAAGGTGCGCGCGATGGTGGAGAGCTCTCCGGAATATTCGCAGAAGCGGTCGGGCGCGTATTTCACGCCGGCCGACGTGAGCGCGGCGCTGGTCGCCTGGGCGTGCCGCAAGCCGACCGATCGCATGATCGACCCGTCGTGTGGCGACGGCGAGTTCCTCGCGCTCCACCGCAACAGCGTCGGCATCGAGCAGAACCCGATCTCTGCGCACCGTGCGATCGACCGCGCACCGGGCGCGCTCGTCCACGAGGGCGATTTCTTCACCTGGGCGACCGAGACCGGCGAGCGGTTCGAATGTGCCGCGGGCAACCCGCCTTTCATTCGCTACCAGACCTTCAAGGGCGAGACGCGGCGCCGCGCGCTCGACCTCTGCCTTGAACTCGGTGTCCGCTTCAGCGGCCTCAGCTCGTCCTGGGCGCCGTTCATCGTCGCCACCGCCGGCCTGCTGAAGCGTGGCGGGCGGATGGCGTTCGTCGTTCCGGCCGAGATCGGCCACGCGCCCTATGCCGCACCGCTGCTCGACTATCTCGTCGCGTCCTTCGCGAAGGTGCAGATCGTCGCGGTCCGCAAGAAGCTGTTCCCGGCGCTCTCCGAGGATTGCTGGCTGCTCTATACCGAAGGCTTTGGTGGCACGGCGGAGACGATTGACCTCACCGTCGTCGACACGTTCGTACCCACCATGACGCCACTCAAGCCGACGCTCAAGATCGACCTGGAGGAATGGCGCACGATCTGGAACCGCCGCCTGCGGCCCTACCTGCTGCCGGCGTCGGTCCGCGGCATCTACGCCTCGGCGCTGGCCAATCCCGACACGCACCGACTGGCGGACTTCGCCACGGTCGGCATCGGCTATATAAGCGGCGCCAACCGCTTCTTCCATCTGCGCCCGTCCGACGCCGAGCGCCTGCGGATCCCCGCCGCCTTCCTGCAGCCGGCGCTGCGCAACGGTCGCGCGATGCCGGCCAAGCAGATCACCAAGGCGACCGTCGAGGCTTGGAAACGCAACGACGATCCGGTGCTGCTGCTCAGGCTGCAGCGTGGCCAGGAGCTGCCGGCGGCCGTGCGCAACTATCTCGACAGCAGCGCGGGCCAGGAGGCGCGGCAGGGCTACAAATGCCGCAACCGCGCGCCCTGGTACGCCGTGCCCGACGTTCAGATCCCCGACTTCGTGATGAGCTACATGTCGGGGCGCAGCGCCAATCTGGTCGCTAACGCGGCCGGCATCTCCTGCACCAACAGCGTCCATTCGATTCGCGTCCGCGACCGCAAGCTCGCCGGCGCGCTACTGCCTCTATGGTCGTCGCCGTTCGTCCGGCTGAGCTGCGAGCTCGAAGGCCACGCGCTGGGCGGCGGCATGCTCAAGCTAGAGCCGCGCGAGGCCGGCCGCATCGCCTTTCCGGCGAACGGGGCGGTCGTCGATGCGCATCGCGACGAGTTGGAGGATGCGGTCGCCTCCATGCAGCGCTGGCGACACTATGCCGATTGAGCATCGTCAGAGATCATCGACACAGACACGGGCGGCCTCGCCCTTAACGACAAGGTGAATCAGCCGCGTGGCCGTCAAACCCTCGACCAAAGCCGAAGCCTGGGTGCTCTTCGACCATATCGTCGCGAAGGCAGCGCCCGACGGCGCCCATAGCAACCCCTGGGCGCACGGACCGGACGGCCAGCTCCGCTTCGAGCCGGATTACGACACGTTGGAGCGCCTGCTCGGCGTCCCCCTTCATCTCAAGGCCGGCACCCAGTCCGGCGTGCCGGCGCTCGCGCTCGACGTTTGGCTCAGCTACGAATTTCGCCGCGCCGGATTCAGGCCGGACCAGGTCTGGCCGCGACCGGCCAATCCGCGGATTCTGCCGGCGGCGATCTCGGCGCTGATCGCATCGCTACCGATCGAACTGCGCAAACAGGTCACTGCCCGGCTTGAGAAGAGCATGTCGCTGACCGGCGTCACCGCGTCCTCGGCGAACATCCTCGGCAAGAACTATCTGAAACAGGTCGACGTGCTCATCACCGACTGGGCGACCGGGCCGGAGCTGCTCGTCTCAACCAAGCGGATGGACTCGTCCTACGGCAAGAACGCGCCGAACCGCATCGAAGAATCCTACGGCGACGCCAAGAACCTGCGCCTGCGGCACCCGCTCGCGGCATTGGGCTTCGTCTTCGGGCTGCGCTCCGACATTCTCCAGAAGGAGCCGCGCACGGCGGAATGGCTGTTCGACCTGCTCGCCAAGCTCGGCCAGGAGGACGACGCCTATCATTCGACGTGCCTTGTCATGATGGAATATGACGACGCCGCCGCGCTTCCCGACAACCAGGCGGAGCCCGGCGACGGCGGCATCCTGGAACCGGGGCCGGAGGCCGACGAGGACGACGCGGAGGCGCTGCCGGCGATCCCGCAAGCAACGATCGACCAGACGATCGCCAGCCTGCCCAAGGTCAAGATCCGCAAGGACAAGACGCCGGCGGAACTGGCACCCGCCCGTTTCCTCGCGGAGATGGTGAACCGGGTCCTGCGCACCACACCCATCACTATGCACGGCGAGGCACGGCAACGCCGGGCGGCCGCGTCGGCCTAACCACCTAAGGCTCGCCAGCGCAGCTGTCACAACGCGACCAAGATATGTGCCAGGAGCCATCGGCGAGAGGGAGTATCCCCTTAACCTGATATGGTCGTCCACGTCCTATCGCGAAACGGAGTCGTTCAACGCTTCTGCTTATAGCGAATAGCCGGAACGTGGCTCGACGATGGTATGATCCGCCTAAGTGTGAGAAATGCCAGCTCATCGGGTCAACCGGTCTGGAACCACGAAATATGTTCGAAAAAAAGCAAGTGCCTTCACCGAGCATCGGGGGAATGCTGACCGGCGAGGCGATCAGGCAACGGGGCATAGTTACGCATGCGGTTGACACTTCCTGGCGGGCGGCGAGTTACGATTTGCGTATAGGGAAGCTTATCGATCCGGACGGCAAGGTGGTCGACCAATACAAGCTTCCTCCGCGCGGCATAGTCGAGGTCATTTCAAAAGAAAGAATCGCTGTGCCTCAGGGTATCAGCGGATCCGCGATGGTTAAAACCTCGCTCTGCAACGACGGCATCCTGGCGCTTGGTATCGGTCTCATCGACCCGGGTTGGGACGGGCCTATCAGCAGCTTCCTTATCAACTTCGGAAAGAGCCCGAGGCTTCTATCGGTGGACGACATCTTTCTGCGGACGACGTACCATACGCTAGAGGGCCCGGCAGACGCTTTGCGCGTCGTACGGAAGGGGGACGACGAGCTTGTACGGGAGCGCCAACGGACGACCGTAACGCTCATTGGGGGCTCCTTCCTAAACCTCGAGGAGGAGCTTGGGAGGTTAGAGCGGGAATCTGCGATCAGACGAGGCGTCGTGCTCCTTTCTTATGTCACCCTCGGGGGCGCGTTGCTCGCGCTTCTGGGCTTCTTCCTCACATGGTTTACGTCCAATCTTGCAGGTAAGCCGCAGACCAGCACTATGGTCGTAAGCCAGCCACTAGCGGCCGAAATCGAGCAACTCCGCAGAGAGAACACCGAGCTTCGCCGGCGAACGACGGCGCTTGAAGCGAAAGGCGCGCCGGCAAGCGATGCCGCCGTCCAGAAAAGAGAGAGTCAAAATTGAGATTTCCCAGCTTCGCCACTCTCGATGAGGTCCAAGTCGCGGTGCTGCATGAACTTATTGCGTGCGGCGCGCGCGTGGCTCCGCGCGGCGCCGAAACTCTTGAGGTCGTCGCTAGCGGGTTCACCCTCGACAACCCTCGATCCCGAATACTCGTCAACCCAGTGCGGCGCTGGAGCGCCGCGCTAGCGGTTGGCGAATTCGCTTGGCACGTGTCCGGCTCTGACGATGTCGAGCCTCTTGCCTACTATGCCCCGATTTGGCGGCAATTCTCGGGAGACGGCGCTCATATCCGTGGCAGTTGTTACGGCAAGCGCATCTTTGATCCAGGCGCGGCGTCGCTGAGTCAGTGGGAAGCCTTGGTCGAGCTCCTTAGATCCGACCCCGAGAGTCGGCGGGCAATACTGAGCGTTCAACAGGCACCTGCCGAGGCGCTTGATATTGCCTCACCCGACGTGCCGTGTGTAACAACGTGCCAGTTCTTAATTCGTGACGGGCGTCTTGATGCCATAGTGCACATGCGTAGCAACGACGCGATTTGGGGCCTTCCCTATGACGTCTTCCTTTTCACGATGATCCAGGAGATGCTCTCGCTGGAACTAGGTGTTCCCCTCGGCCGCTACCATCACTTCGCCGGTTCGCTCCACCTATACGAACGACATTTTGCGCTAGCCCGCCGGATATTGGCCAATCCCCATGGAGGAGGAGAAATGCCACCAATGACAGACGTGGGTCGGCTACGTGCGTTCGTCGCGGCGGAGCGAAGTTTGCGGGGTGGGGGAGCACACGCACAAGAATTATCGCCTTATTGGTCGGAACTGCTGGCGCCGATTGTCGCCTTTGCGGCTAAGCGCACGGCTTGAAAATCGATGAGGCAGTCTTGAGGCACAGTTGCAACGAGCATGCGTCTGACACGGGGTTTTTCGCGAGCAATCTTCAAGTTATTATTTACCACGCAACTCAAACCCGACCAACCCAGTCACAAGCTTGAAAGCTTTAACTTGCTACCAATAATGTCATCAAGAATGGCTTCCACTTGGACAGCTGGGAGACAATCTAAAAGCTTGTAGCCTCCGACGGAATTAATCTCCATCATCAGCTTTCTGAAGGTGGATCGTTCAAAGAGATGCTTCCCCCCCTCCAAGGAGATCGCGAGCTTCTGCACGATAGCCCCGAACAGCTCTGAACACTGCGAAGTGGTTGGTCGTTCGACTAGATTGGCACGCACATCTGATCGAAACAAAAATGCCTGGAGAACCCGTTCCCTTTCCATCGAGGTGACCCGAGCGCAAAGGTGGGCCATCCACCACAGGCGCGATCCGACATTGTCACGTTCGACCTGCCGCTTGTCCCGCGCGAAGAAATGCTTGGCTATATGCTTGGCGGCGGCATCATCATCATCGGGAATTGGCCAGCGCACACGCGCATGCTGAAGTAGCGCGGTATGGCTGAGATAGGTCCAGAGGCGCTCATCTCGCGCCTCATAAGGACTCAGGTCCTTCAGCGCACCGTAAACAATGCCGCAGTTTTCGACCTCATAGTACTTGCCATCGGCCGGCATAAGAAGCTCCGCCAGGGCAGCTTCGTCAAACTGGATATCGTGCTCGAACCAGTATGCAGGATCAGCACAGACTTCGCTGAAATCACCCGCGCGGTAAGCAGCGAGATTTTGCGGGATTTTGCTACGGAGCTCTTCGAGGGCCGCAGACCGAAGAAAACGGATCTTGCTCATTCCCCTTTCTCCCCGAAGAAATAGCTATCGAGGATGGTGATTGGGTGACGCATAAGCTGTTGCGCGATCCACGCTTCTTCGTGGTTCTTTATATCGATACCCTGATCAGCCATGCGTTGCCGAAAAATATGCGCCCAGCGATAATCAAGCTGGTCGTCGCCGTGCTTGAGAAGGCTCAAACACTGCATCACCGCGGCAAAGTAGATGGAGTTCAGCAGTATCGCCCGATTTTCTTTCGTGTTCCGGGCCGCGTCGATGCGCGCCTTGAGGCCTGAGCTGACGGCTATCTGCACCTTGTCATCGTCTGCCTGGATCTGCCACTCGTTGTCGGGGACGCTATCTTTCTTGACCAGCTGAAAACAGGAACTGATCGGCTTGAATGCATCACGGTCGATGTAGATCGACTGTGGCGGGTCCAGTGCCAAAACGGCGCCATTCGGGAACGCAAAGGGTCCAGATCCAAATTCTTCATTGATCCATGGGCATTCAAAGCCGCTGATTTCGCCCGATGCGATTACGTAGGGATAGATGAGAACCTCTCCACGCAATTCGCCAGCCGAGAAAGTTTCCGTGAGACTCGGTTGCTTACTGATGGAGGCTTTGCGGAAATATGTGTCGCGGCAGGCGAAGACCACTACATAGTCGGCCTTGCCTTCAGCCACGAGCGCTTTGATTTCAGTCACGCTGAGCGCGAAATCAACTTCCGCAGTGATCGTGCTACTGTCGGACGACTGCTCGAAATGGACCGTCGCCTGGATGTCGCTGTCCCGGTAATCGTCAACGCCGGGCCGGAGCACTGGATACGGAAATGCCCGCAACAGATCAAATTGCATTGGCGACCACCCTCAGCGTTCCTTGAAAATCCTGTGCGAGCTCGACATCGATGACGTAGCGGGCACCCGCCTGGGCAACGATCCCCTCGATACGGCCGTCCCTTATTGTGCCCTGACTTGCCGCATGCACGGCCAGCGCATAATTCGTATCAGCCCCGGAATCCTGAAGCTCGATCACGAGAGTTCCGGATTCCGATGGCGTGAACGCGACTCGGCGACTGTTGGAAGTCAGAGGTACCGCGCGCACATCTCCAAGCGGCAATCCCGAGCTTTGTGTCTTCCGTTGCTGCGACGCCCCGCCATCTGACGCAGGTTTATCACCCCCTTCGGCATCATTTTCCCCGCCACCGGCGCCACCGCCCTTACCGGCGCCATCCCCATCGCCGTCTCCACTGCCGTCTCCAGCCCCGCCTTCTTCGTCGTCGACGCTCGCCGCGCTCCCGCCGAATGTTCCCCCGCCCAGCTTAGGCTTTACCGCGCGTGCTCTAATTACGATCGCGCCCCCCGGATTTTCATCCTTCTGCTTGGCCGCGCCTTCATCGTCTTCGTCACCGAAAAATGCCGCCAGCTCATCTAGGCTGGTTTCCTCCGCAACCGGATCCTTGGCGTGGCGCGCAAGCATTTTCCGAACCCATGTCGCGAGTTCACGAAGTGCTGTGCGTCCGTGCTGGCGGCGATCAGGGGGAAGGCGATCGGGCTCAAACGCATCGTGGCGAGGCGGCTCCATCGCTCGGAGCAACTCCAGGCCCTTTTCGGTCGGGCATTCGAGGACCGCGGCGAATTCCTTGAAATCGCCGAAACGAATTAGGCCCTGCAGCGATTCGGTGATGAGCATTCCATTGCGCAACACTGCCACTCGCCGAGGCAGGTTTTCACCCACAAGAATGCGGAGCTCGCACTCGCCAAGGTGGTAATTCTCTGACTTCTCGACATGAACCTCGGCACCGCCCTCCAGCGCCCGAAGGTAGCTGGCGACATTGTCAAACTTCTCGGGTTCGCCGGCCTGTTCGGAAACGGACGCCTTAACGCCCGGATCGGCAAGCAGGCCGCTTAGTGTTGCGGCGCTTACCACTGTACCGCCTTCGATACTTACTTCGAGTTCGCCGCGGCTGACTGCACCGAAGAAGTTTTCGATAATGTTGGCAGTCAGCACGTTCTGCCATCCCTTGGTCGGGGTAAAGCCAATGATGCTCAGCATCGTGCCTTGCTGACCATCGAGCTTCCCCTCGGCATCCGCCAGTCTAAGCCAGTCGGGAATGTCGTTGGTCAGCGATTCGACGGGTTGACACTGCTTACGGACGCCCCAAAATCCCGTGCCGCGCCTCGTTTTACCGTCAGCGTCTAGATGCGACATCAGCACCGACTTGCCCTGCACATAGTGGTGAAGCTGATCCTTTTCGTCTGCCCAAACCGTGCTGACGAAGACAGTGCGAAGTTCGGAAACCGTGAATGGAGCAAACTTCCCGATCCCGTAAGAGCCGGTCGAGGTTCCGATCTTTTTGCTCTGTCCCGTGGCCTTCATCAGGGCGAAAAAAGGTTTGCCGTTGACGCATGGGCCACGAAGCCCCGTGGTATTAGTATCCCGGAGCTGAAGTACGTGCATGTCCTTGCCATCCAGCAACTTGGCGGCGTCGGCAAAGAATTTTGTCGCCTTCTCGCTATCCTCGCCTGGTGCAGCCGCGGCGCAACGGGCTATGGCCGCCTTAAGATCGGAGACTCCAGGCACACTCTTAACCGGCACCTTGCGTAACGACACTGTGATGCGAGCCGGCGAAGCGATCTTGGCATCGATCGTATTCTGCGGAACTTCACGCCCAAGGTGTTGCAGACGATTTCCCGTAAAATGCTCGATGCCGGGATCGTTGAACCCGTCCCACTGGTCCGAACTGTCCACCGGGAACTCAAACCCCACCGCCTTCATTTAGAGCCCCTCTTCCGCAAGTCTGCCTCGTACCTTCTCAGCAAGCAGGTGGGCCACAGGAACCGTTACTGCATTACCGACCTGGATGTAGCGTTTCGCACGTGGAACGTCGTCAGGAAAGGCGAATTCCTCTGGAAAGCCCTGTAGCGAAAGGCACTCATATTCAGTCAGCTTCCGCAACCCGCGGCTGTTCATGATAAACGGGACATTGTGGCCGCCCAATCCCATGTTCGCAGTTAGCGTCGGACAAACGCCAGGTTCTTTGGCACGAACTTCATACTTCCGGAGTTGATATAGGCATTCCCGATCGGTGACACTGCTGCTTATCATCTTGAAATAGCGATTCTCAGCGGGAAGGTAATATTCATCCTCGGCGTGGCCATCGAAATCGATATACCTGCGCATATCCTTGGGGCTTTTATCCTTTTCAGCGGGAAACTCGAATCGACCACTACGAAACGCATCCATGGAAAGCGCGACCATGAATAGACGCGTGCGTTGTTGTGGAAGCGGGGTCAGCTCATTTGCGGTCAGCTCACAGCTGTTTTCCGGGCGGAACCAGTATCCCGCTTTTCGGATCGCCCGTTGAAGCTCCAGAAACCATGCGCCCCCCTCGCCATAGCGGAGGAACGGAGCATTTTCGAGGACGAGCACCTTTGGCCTGTTGGGTCCGAATTCATTTATAAGACGAATGATCTCGTAGAACAGCTTCCCGCGATCATCTTCGAAACCCCGGCGCTCGCCAGCCTGTGAAAAGCTTTGGCAGGGGAAACCGGCATGCAGCACATCGACAGGTTCCAAGCCATCGCCTGAAACACTGACATCGACAACACTCTTCGTCAGCAGGCGCACATGCGGAAGATTAGAGGCATAGGTGGTCGCGGCGTGCTCGTTGACCTCAACTGCCCAAGCGGTGTTGAAGCCGGCTTGTTCGAAGCCTAGACAAAAGCCTCCAATGCCCGAAAATAGCGCGCCGCACTTCATGGCCGGACTGTCTCGCTGGTTGCGAAGCGCCCGTCAGTGATATTCGCTCTTCCACCGTCTTGTGTCGGAATAGCTGCCAAACCTGCGTACACTCATCCCTCCGATCGTTCGCCGACCGGACCCATTCTGGCGCGTGTTCAGAAAGCTCGGCTGAGGCGAAAATGCATATGTCCGCGCGGTCAGACCGCGCGCCCGCACCGTAGCAGCCCCTATAGCTTCGCGCAGCAGGAAAGCCAGTGCGGAGAGAAACTCACATCAGTCGGGCTTCAAGATATTGAAGAATCGTCGAATCGTGCGACGCACGTAATCGTGAACGCGGGCCTGACATCCCAGTAGTCCTAACGCGTGCCGGGTAGACGAGCAAAGCGGCAGCCCCAAACAGGCCCCCGCCGAAACGGGGGCCTGAAGCTCACGCGTAGCTGACGAGTTGCCAAGTGACCGCCTTGCCGCCATAAGGCGGGAGGCGGTTGCCCTTCGAGATCGGCGCGGTAGTCGTCGGATTGCCAACCACCTTCCAGACGCCGCTCTCGGTGCAGGTTTCACCAGTCCGAACGGTGGTGCCGATAGGTTTCTTCATTTCACTTACTCCGGCGACAGGTTGAAAAAGCTGTCTCGGGGAGTAACATCCGGGGTGCTTGGGCCTGGATGGTCCGCGAGACGGTCAGCCCTGACGGTGTCGCAAAGCCACCAAGACCAACCAGAGGGCGGGGCCGCTCCAACGGCCCCGCCTTCATCTCGTTACTCAGCCGCCACACCTGCGGCGCGATCCAGCATGCGTTGCTCGGCGTCGGTAACCGACAAGCCCAGCTTTGATTTGAGAAATGCCTTCGTTGCTGCCCTCGCCTGCCGGTTCGACACGACCGAGTTGGCAACCATGCAAATCCCTTCCCACTCGGGGTTCTTTTTCGACCAATCGATCGCTTCCAGTGGCGCAAGCCGCGAGTCCAGATCGGTTGACGCCACCACCTCAGCGCCGAGGCCGCCAAGGGCACGAAGTACGGTGGAATGCGAGACGATCTTCTCCTGACGGAGCTCGATCGCCAGCTTCTGCCCGTTCAGGACCTTCATCCAATCAGGCATATGGGTAGCGACCGCCGTCCAATAGCGAACGAGCCGCTCTGCATTGGCATTGATCTCATCCTTCTCGTGTCCGCGCAACAACTCCGCATTGGCGTCGTACAGGGCGGCGAGTGTGAAAAGTTTGGTCGACTTGACCTCCAGGGAGACCTTTTCCTTCTCGGTCAGCTCCTTCAACACGGGAACCTGTTGAATTGCGGAGAGCGTCGCCGCGGCAATGTCGTCGCGCTTGTCGTACAGGATGTCGAGCGACTTCGAGGTCTTCTGAACGAAACGGTTGAGGTCCGAGAACATCTGTTGCCGCCGTTCAGTGCTTTCGCCTGGGAACAGCAACACCGAGAGCGCGTCGTCCTTCAGGCGCTCGCTGCCATTCTCCAGAGCCTTAACGATACCGGCACAGCGATGCTGACCATCGTTGATGACCAGTTCGTCCCCGAGCTTTAGCTTCAGAATCCCAATATCGCCGCTTCCACCGAAGGGTTCGAAAATAGGCTCGGATTTGTAGGACGCCGTGATTGACGAGAAGAGATAGTCCTCTTCATTATCCAGGATGTAGGTGGCGAGATCTGGCACGCGCTTCTCATTCAGTTGCCGTTGCTCTCGGTCCTCGGCGCTAATCCCGGCCCAGTTCGTGAACTTGAAAAACTGCGGAACGGCGCTCATCGGCATGAGGCACGCATAATAGGTGCGGGTGCCCATCTTACCACGCATGGCCGGCAGGTGAACTTGCATCATTGTAGCTCCTTACGAGCTCAGACACCTAGAGCGAACAGCTCGCTCACGTATGGATAAGAGCTCCATAGACCCAAATGCCGCAGCTCTAACGAATTGGCAACAATATTCTGCAGCTCCCTGTCGAAAACGGGACAGCTCGCACCACCCGGCTTAGCGAGCTGCGTCGAATGTGTGACTGAGCTGCGCAAAATTCCAATCAGTTCGCTCCGAGCTCTACGCCGCGGCGCTGCGTTCAAGCGCTGCGATGTGCTCCTCGCAGATGACCTGCACAGCTTGGCCCAGCAGCTCAATGCGCTGACCAAGCCAATCAAGTTCCTCTCTGCTGATCCGGTAGTGCTTCGAGTAGCGCGCCTTCACGTAGGCTTCCTTCAGCTTCTCGAACCGACCGCGGTCGTGGCGCGTGTCGCGCGGCCACGCGTCGACAAGGCGAGGATCGATCCTCTCGGCCTGCGTTCTCAGGAAGCCGAGGTTGTGGACGTGCGGCGTATAGAATGTGCAAACGAGTAGCACGCAGTGATAAAGGCGCTCGGTCGATTGATGGAGAGAAAAGGCCGCTTCCTTCAAGCGATCCCTACCGATGTAGAAATCGGCTCCTTCCTTAAGGGCAGCGGCACTCGGGAACCACTCGTCGAAATATTCCTGCGCCATCGCCAGCGCCTGCTGTGGCGTCTTCGGTTTCGGCTCGTGAAGATCGGCGCCATCGCTCTCGTACAGCGCGATACCGTCCCGGGCGACGTCCATGAAGAAGTAGCGGCCGTGCGCCAGCCCGTCGTTCACCTCATGCAGCGTATGCACGATGAAGTTGACCGGCGTCCGTAGCGTCTTGGTGATCGCCAGCTCGCGGTTCAGCCGGTCCTCGGCCGTCGACCAGAAGGCGGCGCGGTCGGTGAGCTTCTCGTGATTGACAACGATCAGCAGGTCGAAGTCGGACTGATAGCCCTTCGCGGTATGCGGTTCATCGACCCAGCCGCCGCGCGCATAGCTTCCGTAGAGTATGACCTTGAGGATGCGCGCCTGCCGCTTCCAGTCGACCGTCGCGGTCGCAGTCGCGTCGCGGAATTCCTCGAACAGGATCTGCACCACGCGCTCCAGCTCGCGCTGCTTGGCCGGTGGCAGATGATCGAAATCGGTACGCATCAGCCGGACCCTAGCCACCGTACAAGGCGATGCAACCGGGTGGCGGGTCGTTTGGCGCCGGATTCGACCGGATTGCGCGCCCGCGACGCCTCGTCGAGGTGGCGATCGATGGCGATCAGCGCCGTGACCAGCAGCCGTTCGACCTGCTCGACCTCAGTGCCGAGCCGTTCGGCGATCGCCGGATAGTCGAGCCCGTCCACCGCACACAGCCGAAACGCGGAGCGCTCCAGCTCGGGCAGCGCCGCGACCGCCGCGCGCATGTCGCGCTTCAGGATGGCTTCGTCGTCGGACATGATCTGCTCCTTCCGCCGGCAGGACGGGCCGGCAGCGACGCACACCGGGCGCGCCCTGAGCGGTGGCCCGCACCGAAGGGCGAAGCGCAGCGGAGCACCCGGCATCGCCGGGTTGCGGGGGCGCCGCGGCGCGCCCGATAGGCGGCGTCGGCCCCACCAGTACAGGAGCAGCCATCCAGCGACGTTCGCCGGCTGTTGCGAACGCCTGCGAACTGACGCAGACTCGGGCCGCAGCGCGGTTTCGAGCCGGCAGCCCGCTGCGGACTGACCGCCAGGCATCAAGCGCTTCCGGCCATTACGGTCGGGGGTAATCTCCGAGGCACCGCCCGGCACGAGACAGGCTCTCGTGCGATCGTATTTCCATGCCCGCGCCCAGCGCAGCGGCAGCTGCGCGCGGTAACGCGGATGCGGCCGCCGGACGACGAACCTGGCGAGGCCCCCGGTGGTGGCGGCAACGGGCAGGCACGCTTCGATATGCTCTACCGCGAGCAGGCGCCGCGCCTGCGCCGCTGGCTCGACGGGCGCCTGCGCTCTAGCGAGGAGGCGAGCGACCTGGTGCAGGACGCGTTCGCGCGCCTGTTGAAGTCCGAGGCGTCGCAGGAGCTTCGCCAGCCCGAGGCGTTTCTCAACCGGATCGTGCGCAACCTGATGATCGACCGTTCTCGCCGGCTGTCTATACGCACGCCGCACGTGCCGATCGACGAGGCGAACGAACCTGCGACCCGCGCAACCCAGGAGGATGGCATCGAGCTGGCACAGTTGCGCGAGCGCTACCGGACCGCCGTCGACGCGCTGCCGCCGCGCACGCGCCAGGTGTTCCTGCTCCACCGCACCGATGGCCTGGGCTACAAGGAGATCGCGACTCAGCTCGGCATCAGCATCCGCACCGTGGAGTGGCATGTCGGCGAGGCACTGGTGCGGATCGGCAAGGACCTGGGGCAATGACCAGTGCGGACGGGCGGCCGGAGGACGACGGCGAGGCACTCGCCCGCGAGGCCGCGCACTGGTTCGCGAGGATGCGCAGCCCGGATGCCGAGGACAGCGGCGTCGAGTTCGAGGCGTGGCTGGCGCAGGATCCGGAGCATCTGGTGGCGTACAACCGCGCCGCCGAGGTCTTCGCGATGGGAAAGCTGTTGTCGGAGCCCTACCAGTCGGTTCCCTCGCCGGCACCGGCCCGACGGCGCCGGGTGCCGGCCTGGGCGCTGGCGACGGCCGCCGCTTGTGTGGTCGGCATCGGCGGATGGACGGCCCTACGCGGCCCGGGGCCAGCCCCGACTTCGCAACAAGCCATCGCCGGCACGACCGATCATCGCAGGATCTCGACGATCGCCGGTGAGACGCGCGTCGTGCGGCTCGCCGACGGATCGACGGTGCATCTCGGCGACGGGACCATCCTCGACGTAGACATCGGAGGCCCGCAACGCGACTTGCGGCTACTCCAGGGCCAGGCACGGTTCGAAGTCGCCCACGAGCAGCGTCCCTTCATCGTCCATGCCGGCGGCGGCAGCGTCACCGCGCGCGGCACGATCTTCGAGGTTGCGTTGACCCGCACGGGCAAGGTCGACGTCCGCCTGCTGCAAGGCGCGGTCGACGTGGCCTTGCCGCGCCAGGCTCCGACAACCCCGTCCGCGATCCGCAAGCTCGCGGCGGGCGAAGGCGTATCCTTCGCTGCGCAGCCGGTATCGCCCAAGCCGACGACCACGCCGGCCGGCGCGGCCCCTTCGCCCTCGGCCGCTGCGCGCGACTTCGAGGCGACGCCAGTCGCCGAGCTGGTCGCGCTCGCGAACCGCGGCGCCATGCGTCCGATCCGGCTGGCCGATGCCCCGCTCGCCGGACAGCGCGTGTCGGGGCGGTTCCGGGTCGACGACACAGAGCTGCTGGCACGGCGGCTCGGCGCGCTGTTCGGACGCGACGTGGACGCCAGCCATCCCGGCGAAATCGTGCTGACGCCGGCAGGAGTTGAAACTCCGAGCGACGGGAAAGCAGGCGACTGACAACCAGGGCCGGGCCGTCAGCCAGCCAAGAGGAGGCAATGACAGTTCGCCCGGCGAATTAAGTCGATAACGGTTGAATTACCTTCCCGGGTAGCCATCCTGCAAATATCAGCCGGCAACAAAGTTGTCGGATGGATGAATGCGGCCGGGTGGCCACCACTATGTCCAGGCTTCGGCTAAAGGTGATGGCGCACGTCCAAGCGTGCTTTCCCCGCCCGGCTCTCGATTGGTACGAAAACCCTTTCCGAAAACAATCGAATTATAATCCAATTATAATGTTCTCATAATCGAGGCGACCGGTACATTGGGTCTGGTCATGGCCATGACGTTTCTCAGGAATGGAGGAATGCCATGAAAACCGAACAGACCATCGAGCTCGGTGTCGTGAGCACCGACACCAAGGGCCTTCCGGTCGGCGCCGCCGATACGGAGTTCGGTCACCGCAAGCAGATCGAGCTCAGCGACGACTGACGGACCTGGCGCGTGCCCTTGTGGGCACGCGCCCTTCCGGCGCAATCTCATGTCGCTCACCCTCCGCTCGGGCCTGTCATGGTGCGTCTGCGCCGGCCAGGCCGTGTTCCTGGACCTGACGTCCAATCGCTATTTCTGCCTGCCGGAAGTCCCGGACGGGGTCTTCCGGCGCTGGGCCGCAGGCGAGATACTCGCTCCCGACGAACTCGCGCCGCTCCTCGACTGCGGGGTCATCGAGACTGGGGACGGTGCCCGCAAGGCCGCCACCACGCATCTCGCCGCTGCGCAGGACTATGCCCTCGACAACGCGGGCAGCGATTCCGCCACCGATGTGATTGCGGCGGTCACCGGCCAGCTCCGCGCGCGCTGCTGGCTGAAGCTGCGGCCGATGGCCGGCATTGCCGCGCGCCTGACGGGCGAGCGCCCCGCGACCCGCGGCGCGCCACGGGACGAGGCACGGCAGAGACGGGTTGCGAGCGCGTTCGTGACCAGCGCAATGCTGCTGCGCGCGGACGACCAATGCCTGCCCCGGGCGATCGCGGCGCGCCGGCTGTGCCAGCGACTCGGCCAGGAGGCGGCGCTGGTCTTCGGGGTGCGCCTCGAGCCCTTTGCCGCGCATAGCTGGGTCCAGTGCGGTAACGCCGTGATCGTCGGCGAGCTGGAGAATGTGCGGCTCTACACGCCGATCCTGGTGCTGCCGTGAGGCCGCGCTACCTCGTCCTCGTCTCGACAGGCGCCGATCTCGCCGAAGGCGCGGCGGAGATCGCCGAACGGACGGGCCTGAGGCTGGCACGCTGCACGCCGCGCATCGCGGTGCTGGTCAACCAGGCATGTGGCTGCCTGGAGATCGATGGGGACGGCGTGGTGCTGGGCACGCTGTTCCACCGCCACGGGCCGGCGCGTGCCATCCAGGCGCTGGGCGATGCCGAGCGCAGCGCACTGGCGCGGGGCGGGAACGAGGCGCTGCTCAAATCCTATTGGGGCGGGTATCTCGCCGTCCGGATCCAGGGCGAAGCGGTCGAGATCCTGCGCGATCCCTCGGCGGCACTGCCCTGCTACCGCGCGCAGGCGGGGGGTGTCGCGATGCTCGCATCCGACGTCGAGCTGCTGGCGATGGCCGGGGGTGCGCCGGAGGGTGTCGACTGGGACGCGCTCGGGCGGATGCTCTATTCCTGCGGCCTTCCCACGATCGAGACCGCGCTCGGCGGCATCACAACACTGTTCCCGGGAAGCTGTGTCGCCCTGCAGGATGGCGCCGAAAGGCCCCTGCCTGGCTGGTCGCCCTGGGATTTCGTTGCGCCGAACGCTGGGGAAGAGACCACCGCCACGGCCGAGCGCCTGCGCAGGGTGGTCGAGCAGTGCGTCGCCGCCTGGGCGTCGCTCTGCCGGAATCCGCTGCTCAGCCTTTCGGGCGGTCTCGATTCCTCGATCGTCGCGGCATGCCTGGCGCGGAGGGGCAGCAGCGCAACCTGCATGACGATGTACACCGACGATCCGGCGGGCGACGAGCGCGGCTTCGCGCAGACCGTCTGCACGAGCCTCGGCCTGCCGCTGGTCGATGCCCGCTACGACCTCGACGCCGTCGATCTCGGCCACGCGCTCGGCGCGCATCTGCCGCGACCGTTGGGGCGGGCGGAGGCACAGCCCTATGAGGCGGCGCACCGCGAAGCCGCCGCGCGCATTGGTGCGGACGCGTTCTTCACCGGCAATGGCGGCGACAATGTCTTCGGCTTCTCGCAATCCGCCGTCGCTCTGGCGGACCGCGCCTTGCATGAGGGGCCGGGTGCAGGGGCGTTCGCCACGCTGCGCGATATCTGCCGGCAGACCGGCGCCGGGCCACTCAGGGTCACGCGGGCGGCGGTGGCGATCGCCAGGCGACCGCCCGCCTATCAATGGAAGCCGAGCCCATCCTTCCTGCACCCCGACCTGGTCGCCTCGCTCGGCGACCTCGAATTGTCGCATCCGTGGCTCGAGGCTCCACCTTGGGCGTTGCCCGGCAGGGCCGTCCATATCGCTGGGCTGATGCGCGCGCATCCGACGCTCGAGTCCGATCGCAGCCGGATCGCGCCGGTGATCAATCCCCTGCTGTCGCAGCCGATCATCGAGGCCTGTCTCGCCATCCCGAGCTGGCAGTGGCGCGAGGGCGGCCGCGACCGCGCGATGGCGCGGACCGCCTTTGCCGACCGGCTTCCCGCCGCGATCGTCGAGCGCAGGGTCAAGGGAACGCCGGACCCGTTCTGCAGCGAGATCGTCCGGCGCAGGCGCGACGAACTGCGCGAGCGGCTGATGGACGGGCAGCTCGCCAAACATGGAATTCTCGATCCGGGCGCGATCGAGGAGGCTCTCCGGCCCGGGCGACCGACCGCCAGCGAGCAGAATGTGCGCCTGCTCGAGCTGGTCAATGTCGAGGCGTGGGCGACCGCCTGGTCGTCCCATCGCTCCGGCACGCCCGGCCAGTTCGAGCATCGATGACTGCACCTGCAAACAGGAGACTGAAGATGCGTAGCGAAGAAACGAAGATCGTCGAGCTCGGCAGCGTCAGCGCCGACACCCGCGGAGCGGTTATGGGCATCTCCGATCACGAGTTCGGATGGATGAAGCCCACCGGCCTCCACGACGACTGAGGCGGGGCGAGCGGGCGTCTCGGCGCCCGCTCGGACCTGCCGGCTTCAGGGTGGCGGGGGCGGCAGCCGAAGCTTCGGTCGAACCCGAAAGGCCGCGGCGCAACGCCTCCCAATGCGCGACTTCTTGCACGCGTCCGGGCGCCTTCACGCCGTTCAGCCAAAAGTCGAACCAATCGATCGCCCGGGTATAGACCGCGAGCCGGTGCGCCGGCTGCCATTTGACGTGATGCTCATCCGGGAAGACGTAGAGGTCTACAGGCCGGTCCAGTTCGCGCAGCGCCGTGACGCTCTGGAGCGCGACCCAAGATTCGTCATCCGATACCTGTGCCAGGAGCGGTGCGTGGATATCCGTAGCGTTTCGGGAAACGGAAAACCCGCGCCAAAAGGCCCGGGCGGCCGCGTCGTCGTCGACCGTCCTGGGATAGCCCATGTGGTAGAATTGCCGCGCCGCCATCGGCCCGACCCGAAGCGGCAGGCTGGTATCCCAGCAGCAGCTGCTCATCGCAAAGGCCGAGAACAGCTTGCTGTGCAGCATCGCGTACTGGACGGTCGAAGCGCCGTCGCTCAGTCCGGTGATCCCGATCCGCGCGGGATCGGCGATCCCGCGCTCGATCGCCGTCCGCACCGGGCTCTCGATCGCCTCGAGCACGCTGCGCCGGTCGGCAAAGTCCTTGAGGTTGATCCTGTCCGCTTCGAGATTGTCCGTGGTAGACTTGAATCCGACGTCGCGCGGACGGTTGAAGCTCAGCACCGCGAAGCCGCGATTTGCGAAGGCCTGGATCGGATAGTCGTCGCCGGTTCCGCCGCGCAGAAAGCCGCGAGAGTTGTATTGTACGACGACCAGCGGGTAGCGCCTGCCCGGCACATAGCCGACCGGCAGGACGAGGTCGGCGAAGGAGTCCATGCCGAAGCTGTTGCGCGAGCGCAGCCGCTCGACATTGCCCAGCCTGAGATCCGCGAATTCGGGGTTCGGGTCGAACAGCAGCCTCCGCTTGCCGCTGACCGGGTCGAGCTGCTCGAGACGCCGGGGCTGGAGCGATCCCTCGCGCAGGCAGGTGAGCGTCGCGTCCGTCGGCACGCAACCGAGGAAAAGGTCCTCCGTCGCGTAGAGCCGGCGCACCCTGCGCGTGCCAGGCCCCCACTCGTAGATCGCGGTGACGCTGTTGGCCCAGCCTTCGCGTCGCACGAAGCGGACCTTGCTGCCGACCCACCAGGGCTGGTTCGCTTCCTCGCATTCGGCTGCGTTGCACGGCAGCGTGCGCCCGTGCGACGTCACGACCAGCCGCCCTCGCGAGGCGTAAAGCGTCTTGGCCGGGACCTGCAGCCATGCCCTGTCGCCTGCCGCGGAAGTCGCGTCGCTCCAGCTGCCTTCCCGCATCGATCCCTTGTCGAGCAGCGCTGCCTCCCCGGGCGTCGCCGGACGCACTGTCCGGCTGGCCGGGTCGAGATACCAGGCCGCCCGCGCGATCGGCGCCAGCGGAAATGGTCGGCTGCTCGCCGCCGGCACGAAGCGATCGTCATAGTGGAAGCCCGACAGCCCCTCCTTGTCGATCGCGGCCAATGCGTCGCGCAGGCCCGGCTTGGTCGCATAGACCAGGCCCAGGCCTTCGGCGGCAATTCGGAAGTCGTCCACGTCGTCGACGCTGTCGGTGATCGCTTCGCTGCCGCTGCCGTCCGTCCGGGCGCGCCATAGCTGCACGGTGCCGCGGTCGCGGCGGCGATAGACGATCCATTTGCCGTCGGGCGACCAGCGCGGGGTTATCGGGTCGGCGAACCCGCTCGGGAAGCTCGCGACGCCGCGCGCATCGAAGCGGAGCCGGATGAAATCCCCGCCGCGGTCGACCACGCGCACGGCGCCGGTACGAAGATCCACCACCAGCATCGCCAGGCAGAAGCCGTTGGTGGCGGGGTCGCCACGGCGGAGCTGGAAGGCGGCGCGGGTGCCGTCCGACGATACCGAGAACAGCCCCTCGTCCTGCTGGTTGGGGTCGACCGGCCCGATGTCGCGCAGGCGCACCAGGTCCTCTGGCACGAGATTGCGGACAGGGAAGCGCGCCCCGGACGGCACCAGGTCGGTGCAGTCCGGGGCGGCCCACGCCGCCGCGGGAGCGAGGAGCGAGGCAGCGACGGCGAGTGCCATGCGGAGGCTCACCATTGCTTGGTCACCGAGAAGCTGACGAAGCGCCCGATCGGCGACTGGTTGGTCGAATCGAACGGGATCGAGGACGCCGACGCATTTCGGATCGGGTCGGGCTGAGCGCCCAGCAGGTTCTGCAGGTTGAGCCGGAATTCCAGGTTGGCGAGCGGCCCATGCGCGACGGACGGGCGGAACGCCCCGCTGAGGTCGAGCGTGGTGAAGGCGCCGATCGTCTCGACCTGGGGGAAGCGGTTGTCGAGGGTGCTGCCGACATAGTTCAGCGAGGCGGAGAATTGATAATTCCGGTCCTGCCAGCTTGCCGAACCATGGGCCCGGAAGTGCGGCGGGGTGAAGATCAGCCCGGCACGCCCCTCATAGGGCTGGCCGGCGACCGGCTGGCGCTTGCCGTCCAGATAGCTGGCCGATGCCGCCAGCTGGAATTGGCTCCCGCCCTTGAGCATGGCGCTGTAGTCGATCGCGAGATCGACGCCGCGCGCGTGCTCGCGCGCGGTGTTGCGCAGGCTCGAGTCCACCACCGCTGCGACCTGCGCCGGGTCATAGGCCTGGCTGCTCTGGTTATCGAGGCCAAGCGGCGCCTGCGCGATCAGCCCCTGCAGCAGCGACGCGCTGGGGGCAAAGAGCACGAAGTCCGCGGCGACCGGGTTGGTCAGCGCGGTCGTGAAATCGCTGACCGCCTCGGCGATCCGGCCGCGATAGTCGATGTCGGACCAGCTCGCCTCGATGCGCAGCCCCTTCAGGAAGCGCGGCTTGAACTCGATCGACAGCGTCGAGCTGGTCGCTCGCTCGGCGCGCAGGTCGGGATTGCCGCCGGCGAGGAGCAGCACGGTCGAGCCTGCCGGAAGCCCCGGGGCGGGCTGCGGCGAGAACTCGCTCTCGTCCAGCAGGATGGCTTCGCGCGACTGGTTGACCTGTTGCAGCGTCGGGATCTTGAACGAGCGGCCCCAGCTATATTTGAGCGTGATGTCGGGGTGCGGCGCATAGACCAGGCCGAGCTTGGGCGTCGCGACCCCGTCGATTCCCTTGTAGTTCTCGTAGCGGACAGCGGCGCTGAGGCGTAGCGCCTCGACCAGAGGCATGCGGTTGGCCGCACCGACCAGCGGCACCGACAGCTCGCCATAGCCGAACGCGCTTTCCCGCCGCTCGACTGCGTCGCGCATCACCTGGGTGACGCCGCCGCTGGTCGCCCGGACGTTGAAGGCGAGCCGGAAGCGCCGGTAGCCGCCGCCCAGGGCCAGGCGCACGTCACCGCCGGGCAAGCGGACCAAAGGCCCTTCGGCGCTTGCCTCGAAATTGGTGAGATAGTTGTCATAGGCGGTGCGGCCGACCAGCAGCGCGCCATTGGTGTAGCGCATCGCCGTGCTGACGGTGGAGCTCTCCCCCTGCGTCGCCTCGAGCGTCGCCTCCCAGCCGCCGCCGGGCCGGAGATGCAGCGACGGCGTGATCGCATAGGAGCGCACCACCGGCAGGTTGACCTGCCCGAAATAGGTCGCCGGCGCGGTCACCGAGAAGGCGTTGGTCTTGCGCGCGCGACGATCGGCGAGTTGGGCGTCCAGCTCCAGCGAGGCCCAGCTCGCAAGGTCCTGATGCCCGGCAAGCACGCCGCTGACCTGCCGCCCACCGGTCCCGATCATCTGCGACGGATGGAGGCCGCTCGAGTAGTCGCGCTGGTCGGCGTAGATCGGCGTCGTATTGCTATAGTCGAGCGCGGCCATGAAGCCGCCGTCGATCCAGCGCGTGCCGCCCACGCCGGAATATTGCTGCTGGACATTGCCGCCCTCGGTCGAGGCGCCGATGCGGGCGCTCGTCTGGAGGCCGTAATAGTCGCGGCGCAGGATCAGGTTGGCGACGCCGCCCACCGCGTCCGAGCCGTAGAGCGCCGAAGCGCCGTCGGTGATGACCTCGATGCGGTCGAGCGCCGCCAGCGGGATGGTCGAGATATCGACGCCCTGATTGACGGCGTCGTAAGGAAGGCGGTGACCGTTGATGAGCGTCAGCGTCGCGTCCGAGCCCAGCCCGCGAAGGTTGAGCGTCGTCGAGTTGTTGATGTTATTGTAGCCGCCCTGGTCACCGCCCCCCGCGACCCCGGGGTTTTGCCCTCCGGTGAAATTCTGCGGGATGATCCGCGAGACGCTTGCCATGTCGGGCAAGCCCTGCTCCTCCAAATTCCGCCGCGTCATGACAATGACCGGCGAGGGTCCGGTCGCGCCGCGGATGCGCGTGCCGGTCACCGTGATCGCCTGATCGTCGCCGCTTTCCTTGGCCGGTTGGGGACGCACCCGCACGACGAGCGCCCCGGCCTGCTCCTCGACCATGAGGCCGGTGCCGCCGATGGCGAGGCGCACCGCCTGCTCGACGGTGAAACTGCCCCGGACCGCGGGCGACCGCTTGCCGCGGATATCATCGTCGGCGAACAGGATCTCGCGGCCGCCCTGGCGAGCAAGCGCGCGCAGCGTCACGCCCAGGTCCTGCGGCGGCAGCTCGAAGACGATCGACGCCTCCTGTGCGCTCGCCGGCAGGATCACCATGCCCGCGGGGATTGCCGTCGCGCCGAGCAGCGCGACACAGAATGCTTTTCTCGAGACTCTCATTTCCACCCTCCCAAATCGCCAGCTTCGTGCGGCGTTGGGGGGATTGACGGATTGAGCGGCGGACTACGGGGTCTGCCGTGAAAATATTTTTCGGTGGCAGACGGCACCGTAACGACCCGACGATTCGTCTCTGCGCGAACGGCTTGATGGGCAAGGTTCGGAAGCCCAGCCGGCGCCTCGGCAGTGCGCCCTGTGGTTGACGGCGCTCCGGTCTTCCGAACAAAAAGGGAACGAATCAACCGCCTTCCGAGTCTTGGATCCCTATGGGGCAGCCTGCTGTCATCGCCGATCTGCGTTCGCGCATCGCCGCCATCGAAGGCGTGGGACACCGGCATGCGGCGGTGCCGTTCGGGATTCCGCCGGTCGATCGCCAGCTACCCGGGGGCGGCATCGCCACCGGCGCGCTGCACGAGATCGCTGGCAGCACCGAGCTGTGCGACGATGCCGCCGCAACGGTCTTCCTTGCCGGTATCCTCGCCCGGATCGAGGGTCCGGTCTTCTGGTGCCTGAGGTGGCGCGACCTGTTCGCGCCTGCGCTCGACCTGGCTGGCCTGCATCCCGACCGCGTCATCCATGTCGAGGCGGGCAGCGATACCAATGTGCTGCTCGCGATGGAGGAATGCCTGCGCCATCCGGGGCTGGCCGGCGTGGTCGGCGAAGTCGCCAAGCTCTCGACCACGGCGTCCAAGCGCCTCCAGCTCGCCGCGGAAAGCTCGGGCACGACCGCCTTCGTATTCCGGCGCGCGTCTCCCGCCGATACGCTCGCCGAAGGCACCGCCGCGGTCACGCGCTGGCGCGTACGCGCCGCGCCGAGCCTCTCACTCGGCATCCCCAGCCTTGGCCGCCCGCGCTGGGACGTGCATCTCGAGCGCGTGCGCGGCGGCGAGCCCAAATCCTGGATCGTGGAGGCCTGCGATGCGCAGGGTCGTCTCGCTCTACCTGCCCAGCTGGTCGACCGACCGGCTCAGGCGGAAGAGCGGCGCATCGCGAGCTGAGGCGTTTCCGCCAGACCGGCCGCTCTGCACCGCGCTCCCCGACCATGGCCGCAAGATCGTGGGTGCGGTCGACGGGGCCGCGCGTGCGCTCGGCATCGCGCCCGGCATGACGGTGACCAAGGCGCGCAGTCTCGCCCCCGAGCTCGCGGTGGTCGATGCCGATCCGGAAGGCGATCTTGCCGCGCTGGGGCGGCTAGCCTTGTGGTGCGGCCGCTATTCGCCCTTCGTCGCGCCCGATCCCCCGAGTGGCATCTGGATCGACATCAGCGGCTGCGCGGCGCTGTTCGGCGGCGAGCGGGCCTTGCTCAAGGACCTGCATCGCCGCATCGCCCAGGCGGGCTATGCGCTCCAGATCGCGGTCGCGGACACGCCGGGTTGCGCCCACGCGGTAGCGCGGCATGTCCCGGCCGGCCGGCCGATCACCATCGACCCCGGCGACCAGCGCAAGGCGATGTCGCTGCTGCCGGTCGCTGCGCTCAGGCTCGAGGGTGGGCAAGTCGATGGCCTGCGCAAGCTCGGGTTCGACCGGGTCGAGCAGTTGATCGGCACGCCGCGCGGCCCGCTGGCGCGCCGGTTCGGCCGCACGCTTCACCAGCAGCTCGACCGGGCGCTCGGTCATGCGCCCGAGGCGATCGAGCCGATCTTCCCTCCGGAAGTTCCGCGCTGCCGTCGCGGGCTGCTCGAGCCGATCGCGACACCCGAGGCCTTTGGCCGGGTGATCGGCGATCTGGTCTCCGATCTCGTCGGCCAGCTGGTCCAGCTCGGCAAGGGCGCCCGGCGCCTCGACTGCTGGTTCCACCGGGTCGACGGGCACGCCCAGGCGATCCGTATCGGCACCGCCGCGCCGACGCGCGACGCGGCGCATCTCGCCAAGCTGCTCCAGGGCAGGGTCGACCAGGTCGAGCCGGGGCTGGGGATCGAGGCGATGACCCTGGTCGCGCCGCTCGTCGAGCCGCTCGGGTCGAGCCAGGCCGATCTCGCGCGCGCCGCGCACAAGGAAGCGGATATCGGCGCACTCGTGGATGCGCTGACCAACCGCTTCGGACCGGCCAGCCTCCACCGTGCTGCGCCGCGCCCCGGCGGCATGCCCGAGCGATCGGTCGCAAGCGTCGCGGCGCTCGACCGCGGCGGCGGGGCGCGCTGGGCCGACGACCTGCCGCGTCCCGGCAGGCTGATCGACCCGCCCCAACCGATCCAGGTGACCGCGATGCTACCCGACCATCCGCCCGCGATGTTCGTCTGGAAGCGCAAGCGCTACCGCGTGATCCAGGCCGACGGCCCCGAACGGCTGCACGGCGAATGGTGGCGCGAAGCCGGGCACGAGGCCCTCCAGCCTTATGCGGTGCGCGACTATTTCCAGGTCGAGGTCGAAGGGGGCGGCCGCTACTGGCTGTTCCGCCTCGGCGATGGCGAACGCACGGCGACGGGTCCTATGACGTGGTTTATCCACGGCGCCTTCGCGTGATGGTGCAAAACATCACTGGCCGTTCGCCGCATGTTGTACAAATATGCTTGGCAGGCGGGGGGCTAAATGAACGACCAAGGCGGTAGGGATCCGATGCGGCAACGCCGCTGGACGATATTCGTCGCGCTCTTGGCGCTCGGCGCAACCTACATACTCTATTCCTATGCCCGGCACGGCGCGGCCATCGCAAGCTGGCTGATGGGGCGCAAAGTCGAAGCCGAAGAGGGGCTTGGCGCGTGGGGCGACTCTTTCGGAGCGCTCAATGTCGTCATTTCCACACTGGCGTTTGGGGGTATTCTCATCACGCTGCTCCTGCAGCGACGTGGCCTGGAGGAGCAATCCGCGGACCAGCATCGGCAACGGTTCGACGCGTCCTTCTTCGAATTGCTGCGCCTTCAGCGCGAGGCTCGCAGCGAACTGACCTTCTTCAACACGCCCCAATTCGACACGGCACGCGCCGCGCGCTCGTACCAAACCTTCTCTTTGGCTACGACCGGGCGGGTGCCTCCGGACGGCAAGATCGACCCAATCGCGGCAGCCGTCCTCGAAGTGCATTTCCAGCTGATCAAAAAAGGAATTCTGGGCAGTTGCTCACGCCATGACGTGATCAACGCCTACATGCGCAACGTGCACGCTGCGAGCGAGGCGACTGTCGCGCCCTATTTCCGCATCATCTATTCCATACTGGATCGCCTGCGCGCCGACCAAATCCTGCGCCCGGCCGAAAAGGTTCGCTATGCGAACATGGTGCGAGGCCAGCTGTCCAGCGCCGAGGTCCTCCTCCTTGGGATCAACAGCCTCACGCCTATCTCGGCGGATATGCGGTCCTTGGTCACCGAGTTCCGCATGCTCAAATATCTACCGAAGTCATCGATGCGCGTTCTGCTTGCTCGCTTCCACGATCCGGTAGCCTTTCTCGGTCGCGACGATCCGCTTCCTAAGCCACTGATCAAACCGACTGCATTTAACGACAAACGATACCGGGCTATGATCGCCGCGCTGCATGCCGAGCGTAAAATGTTGCGCCTCTCTAGGAAAAAGCTGGCGATGAAGTTGGGCAAACCGGAGCAGTTCGTGGCAGACTATGAGGATGGCCGCCGCCCGCTTGGCGTGGCGGACTTCGTCGATGTAGCGCGAGCGCTCGGGTCGCATCCCGCGATATTTCTCAGACATTGAACGTCGAAAACGCGCTCCAACAGCGTGGCCCCTCTTAGCCCCCACGCGCGCAACGCTTTGTCGGATCCGTCGCTCAGTTTGGCCCACGACAGCAGGAGAGACCCTGGCGCAGCGATGGAAAGCGCAGGCTCTCCGCGCTGATCGCGGACTCCGTGCGCAAAGGTAGGGCGTCGAACTCCAAACTGATCCCGCAATACCGCTGTTCAATGTACTGGTGGATTCTCAAAGTTCTCTATATGTTCTCCGTTCGCGATTCGGAGAATCCTGGTGCCCATTACCCTTACACCCTCCGCGGATGCCGCCGGCCTGCGCGTCACCGGGGACATCGAATCCAAGCTGACCATTCCGGCCGATCCGAGCTTCGAGTTCGGCGGCGAACCGTTCATGCACGCCTATTACATCGCATTGTCGGACGGCTCGCTGCTCAAGGCGGTGCGCCATGACGACCCCCGCTGGGACGTGATCATCGAAGGCGCCGGCACGATTGAGATCGATCCGAGCGGCAAGACGCTGACGATGCATTGGGGGATCGAGTGGATCACGCTCGCCACCAACTGCAATGCGAGCGCGGTCGCCCAGCAATCGACCCGCAACCTTCCGCTCTTCCAACCCGAGCTCGGCAATCTCACCGCGATCGTCTGATCGCCGGATCGCGCGCCAGCGGAGGGACGAGCCGAGCCTCCTGGGCCCCGGATTGCCCAGCCGGCCGATCGCCTGAACCATGCCCGAACTCGATGTCCGCTATGCCGAGCTGCAGGCCACGACCCATTTCAGCTTCCTGCGCGGCGCGTCCTCGCCGGAAGAGCTGTTCGCGGCCGCGGCTTTGCTCCGCCTGCCGGCGCTTGGCGTGGTGGACCGCAACTCCGTCGCGGGCATCGTCCGCGCCTGGGACGCGCAAAAGGCGACGGGCGTGCGCTCGGTCGCGGGCTGCCGGCTCGATCTCGCCGACGGCAGTGCGCTGCTCGTCTACCCGACGGACCGCGCCGCCTGGAGCCGGCTCACCCGCCTGCTGTCGATCGGCAAGAGCCGCGCCGGCAAGGGCGCCTGCCATCTCGACTGGAGCGATGTCGAGGAGTGGAACGAGGGCCTGATCGGGATGTTGGTGCCGGACCGGGCCAATGCCGATACTCAGGCGGCATTGGCCCGGATCAGCCGGATCTTTGGGGACCGCTCCTACCTCGCACTTTCGCTGCGTCGGCGCCCACGCGATGCCGTGCGCTTGCGCGATCTTGCCGCGATGGCGGCGACGGCGCGCGTCGCGACCGTGGCCACCGGCGACGTGCTCTATCATGCGCCCGAGCGCCGGCTCCTTCAGGATGTCGTCACCTGCATCCGCGAGAAATGCACGATCGACGAACTGGGCGACAGGCGCGAGGCCATAGCCGACCGTCATCTCAAGACGGCCGCCGAGATGGAGCGGCTGTTTCGCCGCAACCTGGGCGATACCAGTCCGGTCGCGCGCAGCCTCGAGATCGTCGAGCGCTGCAGTTTCGACCTCGAGCAGCTGCGCTACCAATATCCCGACGAGATCGGCGATGCCGGCGGCACCCCGCAACAGGAGCTCGAGCGGCTGACCTGGGAGAAGGCGCCGGAACGCTATCCCGAGGGGGTCACGCCGAAGGTCCGGGCCCAACTCGAGCATGAGCTGAAGCTCATCGCCGAGCTGGAATATGCGCCCTATTTCCTGACAGTCCATGCGATCGTCGCCGAGGCGCGCCGGCGCGAGATCCTCTGCCAGGGCCGCGGTTCGGCGGCCAACTCGGCGGTCTGCTTCTGCCTTGGCATCACCTCGATCGACCCGGTGCGCTCGGAGCTTCTATTCGAGCGCTTCGTCAGCGCGGAGCGCCGCGAGCCGCCCGATATCGACGTCGATTTCGAGCATGAGCGGCGCGAGGAGGTGATCCAGTGGATCTACGAGACCTATGGTCGCGACCGCAGCGCGCTGACCGCGGTAGTCAGTCGGTACCGCGCCCGCGGAGCGGTACGCGAGGTCGGCAAGGCGCTGGGGCTGAGCGAGGACATGACCGCCGGCCTTTCCAGCCAGGTCTGGGGCTGGAGCCGCGAGGGCGTCGAGGAACGCCATGCCGAGGAGCTCAACCTCGATATGGCCGACCCGCGTCTCGCGCTGACGCTCGAGCTGGCGAAGCAGCTGATCAATACGCCGCGCCACCTATCCCAGCATCCCGGCGGTTTCGTGCTGACCCGCGACCGGCTCGACGAATTGGTGCCGATCGAGCCGGCGGCGATGGAGGATCGCCAGGTCATCGAATGGGACAAGGACGATATCGACGCACTCGGCTTCATGAAGGTCGATGTGCTGGCGCTTGGCATGCTGAGCTGCATGCGCCGCGCCTTCGAGTTCCTCGAGCACGACAAGAACCTGAAGCTCGACCTGGCGACCATCCCCGCCGAGGACCCCGCCACCTATGCGATGATCCGCAAGGCCGACACCCTGGGCGTCTTCCAGATCGAGAGCCGCGCGCAGATGGCGATGCTGCCGCGGATCAAGCCCAGGACCTTCTACGACCTGGTGATCGAAGTCGCGATCGTGCGGCCCGGGCCGATCCAGGGCGACATGGTCCATCCCTATCTCAGGCGACGCGAAGGCAAGGAGCCGGTCAGCTATCCCAAGGAGGAGCTCCGCCGCGTGCTCGAGAAGACCTTGGGCGTGCCGCTGTTCCAGGAGCAGGCGATGCGCGTCGCGATCGAATGCGCCGGGTTCACCGCCAGCGAGGCCGACCTGCTGCGCCGCGCGATGGCGACGTTCAAGCTCACCGGCGGCGTCAGCCATTTCCGCGACAAGCTGATCGGCGGCATGGTCGGGCGCGGCTATGCCCATGATTTCGCCGAGAAAACCTTCAAGCAGATCGAGGGCTTCGGCAGCTATGGCTTTCCCGAGAGCCATGCGGCGAGCTTCGCGCTGATCGCCTATGCCTCGTCCTGGATGAAATGCCATCATCCCGACGCCTTTTGCGCGGCCTTGCTCAACGCCCAGCCCATGGGCTTCTACGCGCCGGCCCAGATCGTCCGCGACGCGCGCGAGCACCGCGTCGAGGTTCGCCCCGTCGACGTCAATCGCAGCCGCTGGGACTGCACGCTCGAATATGCCCCCGGATCCTACAAGGCGGTGCGGCTCGGCCTGCGCATGGTGCGCGGCCTGGCCAATGACGATGCCGCCGCGATCGTGGCCGCGCGCGGCGAGGGCCCCTTCAGCAGCGTCGAGGAGATCCAGCGCCGCGCCGGCGTCGGTGCCGGCGCGCTCAATCGCATCGGCGAGGCCGATGGGTTCGGCTCGCTCGAGCAGACCCGGCGCACCGGCCTGTGGCAGGTAAAGGGCCTGCCCGACGCGCCGCTGCCGCTGTTCGCCGCGGCCGACGCGCGCGACGGGGCCTGGCGTGACGAGGCGCACGAGCCCAAGGTCGCGCTCGTGCCGATGGGCGAAGGCCAGGAAGTGGTCGAGGACTATCGCAGCACCGCGCTTTCATTGCGTGCCCACCCGCTCGCATTTCTCCGGGACGAGCTCGGCCAGCGGAAGATCCAGCCTTGCTCGGCGACGCGGACGATGCGCGACGGACGCTGGATCGAGCTCGCCGGGCTGGTGCTGGTTCGCCAGAAGCCCGGCTCGGCCAAGGGCGTCATGTTCATCACGATCGAGGACGAGACCGACATCGCCAACCTGGTCGTGTGGACCAACGTCTTCGAGAAATACCGGCGCGTGGTGCTCGGCGCGTCGATGGTGGGGCTGCGCGGGAAGGTCCAGCGCGAAGGCGAAGTGATTCATGTCATCGTCGACCGGCTCGACGACCTGTCGCCGCTGCTTGCCAGCGTCGGCAGCCGCAGCGACGTCGCCGATATCTACCGGGTCGCGCGGGCCGATGTGGTCAAGCATGGCCAGGGACCCGATCCCCGCGATCCCGCGGAACGCCCGCTGGGCCGAAACCCCCGCGATATCTACATTCCGGACCTGCGCCTGGGTTCGGGCATCATCCCCGGCCAGCCGACCGAGGGCATCAAGATCAAACCTCGCGACTTCCGGTAGGGGCGGCTGGCCTGCCGCCGGCCGAGCAATCTGCAACCGCCCCTGGCCGCCGGTGCCCCCCGGCTTCGGTCCGGGGCGAAGGATGCAAGCGCCGCAGCCCCGAAGCGGCGGAGGCTTGCGGAAATACATCCACAATCTCATGACCTTGCAATTGAAACGGCGCGTCCGCGCACCCACATCCCAGCTATCGTCAACAACGGAAAGGAGGTGGTCAGATGTCTCATTGTCACATGTCGCACGCGGCAGGAATTCTGAGCATGGCCTCCACCGCGGGGGTCCGGCTCGGCTGAGCTGTCCGCGTTCGGATGACAATGGAAGGGCCGCTCCGAAAGGGGCGGCCCTTCGCATTTCGGAGCGGCGCTCGCCGTCGCGCGTTCAGGAAATCGAGAGGAAGGAAAATGGCCAATGGCTGGGCGCAGGATGGCGCCGTTCAGGAACAGATCGAGGATACCATCGCGGATGCGGTCAGCCATGCTCGCACGCGTCTCGCGACCGGCGAGGGCACCCGCCATTGCGAGGATTGCGGCGAGGAGATCCCGAAGGCGCGGCGCGAAGCGCAGCCTTCGAGCCGAACCTGCATTGCCTGCCAGTCCGAGCGTGACACGTCGATCCGGCCGGCCGGCTTCAACCGCCGCGGCAGCAAGGACAGCCAGCTTCGCTGATGGCCATGGGGCATCATGGCTGAGCCTGGGCTCGCGGGTGGACATCCGATCACGCCCGATGGACGCTATTTCGTCGTACGCGGGCGCCTATGGCGCATGGCGAACCCCACCCTGGCGCCGCGCGACCGCGAGACGCTGACCAAGACGCTGATGGCGGCACGGCGCGCGGTCGGCACGGCACTGCGGAAGATCCGGCCGCGCGAGCGGAAGCCCGGGCCGATGTTGACCGCGCCAAGCGCGCGCTCGGCGAACGCGGTCCGGTCTGGTGGGACGATGGCGCCCCTGACCTCAACCGGCGCCTCGCGCGCAACACGGTCTATGCCGCTTGGTTCGCGGCGTTCGACTGACCGTTGCCGGCCACGATCCGCCCGCGAACCGGGCGGTTCAAGCTCCCGGTCAGGTTGAACGAGCCATACCGGTTCCATTCGCAGCGGGAAACTCTCGCGAATCGAACGCGTTAGGGAAGCAGGACAGAGGAGGCCAGGATGGCAGACGACAAGACGCTGCGCTCGCCGCAGGACCGTAGCCGGGTCGCGATGGGCGAGGATTATGAAGTGCGCTACTGGACCGAGAGGTTCGGAGTCAGCCGCGAACGGCTTCAGGAAGCGGTCGACGCCGTGGGCAACGGTGCCGACGCCATCGAAGCCTATTTCAAGCGTTGACCCTTCTACGTGCCCCTCGGCCGGCGAGGCGCGAGGCAGTCACCAAGGCAGTTCCTCAACGAAGAGGACCATTTCCTGAAATGCCGCACCCTCGAAGCCGATACCGGCTTCGGTCTCGACCAGAGGGTGGCGCGCTGCAGCCTCGAGCACGGCCTCGGCATCGGATTGCCGCAACGGATCATGCGCCGCGGTCCACTTGGCGAGCGCGGTAACGCGGGCGTGCAGCGCCGCCCCTGCAACCACGTCGTCCGCAAAACTCGCATCGCGCGCATATGCCTGGAGAACCTCGGCCTGCGCATATGGGTCAGCGCGTCGACCGGCAGGAAGCATCGCGAGCACTTCGAGCGCGGCAGCCAACTGCGGCCCGGTCAGGATGATCGCGTTCAGTCGATCGGTGGGACTTCCGGCATCCCCGGTCGCCGGGACGGTAATAGGGGCGTCGGCAAACATACATTGCTCCCTTGGCTACAGAGCCAGCATGCGCTGTCGATCGGCGATGCCGCGCGGGCCGGTTTCCTCGATGAGAAAGCTGTGCTTCGGCAAAGGCTGCAGCAGATCGGACCCGGGCTGGGTCAGGTCGAGCCAGGCCATGTTCTGCCGCCGCAGCAGCACTGCACCCTGACGCTCCTGGTAGAAGAAGATATCGGGATTGGCCTCGATCGTGATGATCGCATAGCTGACGTCGCGCTCGCCCGACGACGGCCGCCAGATGCCCGCGAGATAGAAGAAGTTTCCGTCGTCGAGCGTCACGCGGAATTTCCGCTCACCATTTGTGACCTGGAACTCGCTCGCCGGCACCAGGCAGCGCTGGTGGGGGAAGGTCCGACCCTCGGAACGAATGAACTTGAAGGGCTTGCCTTCGGGCTCCCACGGTTCGAGGCCCCAGCTCGCGTCGATGGCCTGCGGCTTGCCCGTGCGCGGGTTACGCCGCACGATGATCTTGCGGCTTCCAAAAGGGGCATCCGACTCGAAGGGACTCGCTTGCATGGTGAGAACATAATGCGAACGAGCGCGACGCGCAAATCAGGGACGGCTCATGTGCAATGACTATCGCCTCGAGGTCGATATCGCATCGATCATGGAAGACTTCGAGGAACTCGAGATCGCGATCGAGGCGCCCGAAGGTACGCCCAACGTCGCTGCCCGCGAGGATATCAAGATCACCGATGTGGCGCCGGTCGTAATGTCGGTCGAGGGAGCGCGTTCGCGTGGCGCGCTGGTTAATCGGCGATGGAGCTGGCCCGGCCCGACGAACAAGCCGGTCTATAACTACCGCGCCGAAGGGCGAGATTTCGGCGCGAAGCGCTGCCTGATCCTGGCCGATGGCTTCTACGAATTCACCAAGTCCGATGACCCCAAGCAGAAGCGCCAGAACAAGTGGCTATTTACGCTGAAGGACCATGAGTGGTTCGCGATCGCGGGTATCTGGCGCAAGCATCCGACAGTCGGCGAAGCATTCACGATGTTGACGCTCGACGCGGGGCCAGACGTCGCGCGCTACCATCATCGCCAGATCATTCCGCTGGCACGCGACCAGTGGGCGGCTTGGCTGGATCCAGCGACCCCGGCGCTTGAGGTGCTCCGCGTCCTGCCTGCTGGCAACCTGGCCGTGCAACAAGTTCACGGCGCGCCGCCTGCCGTCGGCTCCCCGATGCTCCTCTAAAGCTCGTTGCGCGTTTCGTCGGCGCGGTGCGAGACCACCTCTCACCGCGCCGACGTAGGCCTAGCGCGCTAAGAGGCGGGCGATGGCCTTATCAATCTGCTGGCGGTTCCAGCTTTGTCGCCCGCCAAGCAATGCCGGGTTGGGGAGAGTGCCGCGATACACTTCCCGGATGAATGCCGACTCCGAAAGGTCGAGATAGGCAGCTGCTGTTCGCTGCCGCATCATTTCAGGCCAATCAGGAAACCGAAGGGCGATTTCACGATCGCAAGGCTCTTCGCCATCCGGGATGGCGATCCCGACGACCCCTGCGACCTTGGCCGCCGCCTCCGCGCCCTTCTCGTTTGGCACTAAGGGTGGAAGCTTCTTTTCGCCAACGCGCCGAGCGGGCGGCAACGGCGGCTTCCAAGGTTCTCTTTCCGGTTCGACGGCGAGTTGCGCATCAATCCAAGACTGCACCTCGCTGCTTAGCCAACGCCGGGCCTTTGCGCCGAGACTGTGCCCTGGCGGGAAGGTGCCTTCCTGCATTTTACGGTAGATCGTCGAGGTCGAGAGCCCGGTGCGTTGTCGCACTTCTTTCATGCGAAGGAAGTGGTCCGGAGAAGCGTTCTGCATGTCTGTGAAAGCCTTCGATATTGCGATTGGCGCAGGGCGCACGCCGTGGAGGCGCAAGCCTTTGACGCGTCAAGCGACCCGACTCCGGGGTCGCGCAGATTGATGTCGACGCTAGTCGCCTTCACTCAAGCGAGGTTCTGTACCCAAATGGCGCGGAGCTGGATTTCGCTATAGAAGGGCGGGCCAAGCGGCGAGGCAGTGTGCGCCCTCGCATCCGGGCAAGCTTATATGGACAGGGGTTCGCAAACATAGTAGTGTGCGTCTGTCGGAAAAGTTAAGTGAAAGGCTAGGTGCGGAGGACTCGAACCGCGATACAGGACATAACAAGGGCTGTATTTGTGGTAACAAAATGTTGGTCGATTTTAGTTAGAGAAACCTTCTCAAATTGATATCGATACTTATAGGGTTCTCTTCTGGCACCATTTCTATCTCGGGGCGCTCGAGATCGACAGCCGTGCGCGAGCCACCGCCTCGTCGAGCCCGGAGCGGCTAGCGATCAGGCGTCGCGCTTTCGTTGCACCAGGTGGCAGCCATTCGCCTGCTGCTCGAACACCCAGCGTTGACCTGTGAAGCGCTCGATGATGTCGCGCGCGGTCAGCGCATGCTGGCTCGGCTTGACCGTAGTGAAGCTGCCGCCGCCCGCGAGAGCGAAGGGCAGCAGGAGCTGGTCGGCCAGATAGGGTCCCGCAAAGGCTTCGGAAGCCAGAAATCCGGCCATGCGATGCGCCGCGGTCTTGGCGAGTGATTCAGCCGACACGCCCAATTTGCCGAAGCCGGTGACGATCTCGGTGGCATGGTCGAACGTCGCCTCCAGCAGCAACACGTTGCCCGGGCCTTGCTCGTCCGGAAGCGCGCGGACGGCAAACGCTTCGTCCGGCCAGTCCGGCAGCAATTTGCGCACGGTCGCGATTTCGCGCTCGGCGATGTTGTACGGCAGGGCCGCGAACAGGGCCGTCGCCGACACCGAGCGCAGCGCACCGCGATCGAGGCAATCTATCGGCGCCAGCGGGCCGGGCACGATATCTATTTCGATCCGTCCGCCGCCACGCGGATAGAAGCCGTGACGGACCAGGCGCATCTCGATTTGCGCGCCCATCCGGCGCACCACCGGCGCGAACGCCCTCGCCATGAAGTCGAAGGGCGGCGCCAGCATGTTGTGGGTGCCGCCTTCGAGGACCAGCCGCGAAGGTCCGCCGGCAAGCAGCAGCGGCATCAGCAGCGTCTGGAAGACCAGTCCCGTGCTGCCCGCGGTGCCCACCGCGAAATGATAGTCGCCGGGCGTGACGGCGCCGGGCGTGAAGGTGAAGTCGGCTGCGCCGACCGCCACGCCCTCGCAGGCGCCCCCGCCGATCGCGCATGCCGCCTCGATCGCGGTGACGTGCTGGCGCATCAACCCCGGTTTCTCGCGCTTGCCGCGGGCATTTATGATGCGGAAAGGCTGCCCGGTGACGAGCGACAGCGCGCACGAATTGCGCACCACCTGCCCGCCGCCTTCGCCTTCCGATCCGTCGATGACGATCATGTGTTCACCAGTTCCAGAAATAGTTGATCCGCGCGATGGACGAAGCGATCGCGCAGCTTGCGCGCCGGAAGTTCGCCTGCGCGATCGAGCTCGCCGCGGATCAGCAGGTCGATCTCGGGCAGTCTCGTGCCGTTCGATCGCTCGTTGGTCCGCGCCTTGGCCTCGACCAGCGCTGCGATCTGTTCGACGAGCGCCGCCGGCAGATCGCTGGCCGCGACCAGTGCCTGGAGATTCATCGGCGGGCGCGATGCCGGGTTCAGCCGGATTGCCCGGATCGCCAGCGCGGGGCGCAGCGCATAAAAATACTTCTTCACCGGCACGTCGCCCTCGCCATCGAGCCAGCGGTCCGCGGCCAGCTTGCCCGAGCGCGCATAATGATAGGCAGTTGCCCTTGGATCGAGCAGGTCGTCCGCGAGGCTTGCCAGCCGGGCGACGAAAGGGTCGTCAGACCGGTAGCGGATCGGCGATTCGATCCACTCGCTCACCACTGCATTCGATTTGAGCAGCAGGGTGAGCGCCTTGCGAACGTCCCACCCGTTCAGATCGATCTCGTCCTCAATGGGTGTCTCGATCACGTCGCGGCCGGGCGCGAGCGACAGATACCAGTCGCGCGGGCGGACATAGAGGAAGCGCACGTCGTAATCGCTGTCGGGCGAAGGGAAGCCCCAGGCGCGCGAGCCGGACTCGACGGCGAGCAGCAGGCGTACGCCGTGCTCCACCTCGATCCGGTCGAGGCGGGTCTGGATCTCCCGCTGCACCGGTGCCGGGATGGGGGTGTCGGTCGTCGTCATCATCATATTCACCAGAACATCCCTGCATCGGCGCGCCGGTCAGCCGGCGAGACGATGCCAAAATCGTTTTGCCCGATCATCAGATCGGTAAGGGCCGCCCGCAGTAATGGCGCGCGCGGTTCCCAATCCGAGGACCAGCCTGTCTTCGACCGCATCGAGGCTGGCGCCTCCTGCCCTTGCCGATATTCGATCCGTAAGCGTCCGAACCGATCGCCCTTTGGCGGCCCGAAATTGGGCAGGCCCCAAACCTCCCGGTGACCGAGTCGAGCTGTGGCGGAGCTCTGCATATCGCCTGCTCGCAGGCGCATACGCCCGTGGTCATCTTCTACCCCTTCGGGAAAATCGGTGGTGCGCGCCAAAGGCGGACGAGAGCTACCCCTTCACGCACACCACCTGCTTGAGCGTATGGACGATCTCGACCAGGTCGGCCTGCGCCGCCATCACGGCCTCGATCGGCTTGTACGCCTTCGGCGTCTCGTCGATGACGCCCTCGTCCTTGCGGCACGCGACACCCGCGGTGTCGCGGATGTGCTCGTCCAGCGTCACCAGCTTCTTGGCCGCGGTGCGGGACATCACGCGCCCCGCACCGTGGCTGCAGCTGTCGAACGATTCGGCGTTGCCGAGACCGCGCACGATGAACGACTTGGCGCCCATCGAGCCGGGGATGATCCCCAGCACGCCCTTGGCCGCGCGGACCGCGCCCTTGCGGGTGACCAGTACGTTCTCACCGAAGTGATTCTCGCGCTGGACGTAGTTGTGGTGGCAATTGACTGCCTCCAGCTCCGCATCGAACGGCTTGGCGATCTGCCCGCGCAGCGCGCGGATGACGTTGGTCATCATCATCCGCCGGTTGAGCGCCGCGAAATCCTGCGCCCAGCCGACCGCCTCGACATAGTCGTCAAAATGGTCGGTCCCTTCCGGGAAATAGGCGAGGTCCGCGTCGGGCAAATTGATATGCCACTTGCGCATGTCCTGCTTGGCCAGCTCGATGAAGAAGCTGCCGATCGCGTTGCCGATGCCGCGGGAGCCCGAATGGAGCATCACCCACACGCGCTGGTCCTGATCCAGGCACAGTTCGATGAAGTGATTGCCCGTGCCGAGCGTGCCCAGATGCACCAAATTGTTGGTGTTCTTGAGCCGCGGATATTTGTCGGTGATGCGCTGGAAGCGCGCCGCCAGGGTCGCCCAGGCCTCGACGATCGCCGCGGGCGGATCGCCCCACGAGCCCTTGTCGCGCTTGCCGCGGCCGACGTCGCGGCCGTGCGGAACGGCCTGCTCGATCGCGCAACGGATGCCCTCGAGATTGTCGGGCAGGTCGCTCGCGACCAGCGACGTGCGCGCGGCCATCATGCCGCAACCGATATCGACGCCGACCGCCGCGGGGATCACCGCCCCCTTGGTCGGGATCACCGAGCCCACGGTTGCGCCGATGCCGACATGCACGTCGGGCATCGCGGCGACGTGCTTGAACACGAACGGCATCTGCGCCGCGCGCGTCAGCTGCGCCCGTGCGCCATCCTCGACCGGCACGCCGCGGGTCCACATCTTGATCGGCACGCCGCCTTCGACGTGCTGGAAATCGTACAAAGCCTCGGTCATCTCGACCTCCCCTCCAACCTAATCAGGGCGGCGGATTTGAACCTGCGCCCCCCCGGCGCCCAAGGCCGGTGCTCTGCGCAGCCTGAGCTACACCCTGTGAAATCCTTTGGGGGCGGCCAGCCCATTCCAGCCGCCCCGCACTTCCGCCGCCGGTCGAGAGGTTCGACAACTCCCGTCCGACGCCAACCTACATTGCAGCGGGCGTGCCAGTTTCGGCATAAGGAAAGGTGGGCTCAGTCAAGCTCCTGAGATTGCGTAAAATAATTCAATTTCCATGAGGAGGGCGCATTGGGCAGCAGAGGAGTGGTTCAAATTTTTTTATCGATCGGTATCTTACTTTATCTTATCGTATAGATATGAAGCCCCTTACCGTCATCGGATTCCTCGGCTCGACGCTGGATGCCGGCAAGTTTGGCCCGTCGCGCTGGAACAAGTGGCGCCCCTCGGTCGCGCTCACCATGCACGAGGATTTGCGCGTCGATCGCTTCGTCCTGCTCCATGGAGCGCCGCACAGCCGCCTTGCCGAATATGTCGCCGAGGATATCCAGTCGGTGTCGCCCGAGACTCGCGTCGATCTCCGCCGGCTCGACTTCAACGATCCGTGGGACTTCGAGGAAGTGTACGGCAAGCTGCTCGATTTCGCGCGCGCCGAGCCCTTCGACCCCGATGCCGAGGACTATCTGGTCCACATTACGACCGGCACGCACGTCGCGCAGATCTGCCTCTTCCTGTTGACTGAGGCGCGCTATCTGCCCGGGCGGCTGCTGCAGACCCAGCCTGCCAAGCGCGCGGAGGATGGAGGCGCGCCGGGGCGCTGGACCGCGATCGACCTCGATCTCTCCCGCTACGACAGCATTTCCACGCGCTTTGCCGTAGCCGCGCAAGAGAGCACCTCGTTTCTGAAGTCCGGCATCGAGACGCAGAGCACGGCGTTCAACCGGATGATCGACGAGATCGAGCGCGTCGCGCTGCGTTCCAAGGCGCCGATCCTGCTGATGGGGCCTACCGGGGCGGGCAAGAGCCAGCTCGCGCGTCGCGTATACGAATTGAAGCGCCTCAAGCACCAGATCGCGGGCCCCTTCGTCGAAGTGAACTGCGCGACGCTGAAGGGCGACGGCGCGATGTCGGCGCTGTTCGGACATCGCAAAGGCGCATTCACCGGGGCGGTCGCCGACCGGCCCGGCCTGCTGCGTGCCGCCGACACGGGAATGTTGTTCCTCGACGAGATCGGCGAGCTGGGCCTGGACGAGCAGGCGATGATCCTGCGCGCGATCGAGGACAAGAGGTTCCTGCCGGTGGGTTCGGACAAGGAGGCGGCGTCGGAGTTCCAGCTGATCGCCGGCACCAACCGCGACCTTGGCGAGGCGGTGGCCACCGGTCAGTTTCGCGACGACCTGTATGCGCGGCTCAATCTGTGGACGTTCCAGTTGCCAGGGCTCGCCGAGCGGCGCGAGGATATCGAGCCCAATCTCGATTATGAGCTCGACCGCTTTGCGGAGCGCGAGGGCGACCGTGCCAGCTTCAACAAGGAGGCGCGCCATCGCTATCTCGCTTTCGCGACCGGCGCGGATGCGGATTGGCCGGGCAATTTCCGCGATCTCGCGGCAAGCGTCACGCGCATGGCGACCCTCAGTCCAAAGGGCCGGATCGACCTGGACTGCGTCGAGGCCGAGATCGGGCGCTTGAAGCGCCTGTGGTCCGGCCAGCGTGACGACGGCGCCAATTTGCTGGCCGAAATTCTCGCGCCCGAAGTGCTTGCCGAAATCGATCCGTTCGACCGGGTGCAGCTCGCCGAGACCATTCGAATCTGTCGAAAGAGCCGCTCGCTTTCCGAAGCCGGCCGAACGCTCTTCGCCGCTTCGCGCGCACGGCGAACCTCCGCGAACGATGCCGACCGGCTACGCAAATATCTCGCGCGGTTCGGACTGGATTGGGCTGGCCTGGTTTAGGCCCGGCCTTTCCATTGCGGGCGAGTTCCGCTTTAGCCCGCCGTAGCCGTTCTATGTGTCTAATTCACATGCATTGAGTAGGAATTGTGAAGTCCCACCGGATCGGCGGAGCGCATGCGCCAGTCCGGACGGGGCCGAGCGGAGCCCTCTCTTGTCCGGCTCGGACCGGTCGCGCCGCCGCTTGTCGGGCGTGACCTTCGGCCGGGAGGTTCCGTGAATCGAGTATCAACCGGCAATCGGGACTTCAGGATGACGGCGGACCCCCAATACATCGACGGCCATGGCGACCAGCGAGGCCTGGGCTTTACCATGCCAGCATCAACGCGCCCGGAGATCCGGCGATGAGCCTGTCAGGCGAAGCAGCGGCCGGGGCGGAGACCGCGCGTTTCCCGGCAAGCCTCGGCGCGATCGTCGCGGAGCTTCGGCAGGCCCGCCTCGACTGGCGGACCAGCCATGCCCGGCATGCCGAGCGTGGTATCGAATTTCCCTCGCGCCGGGTGCTGGCCCGTCTCCTGCGCGAACTCGGGGCAGCGCTGTTTCCGCTCCGGCTGGGGCCGCCCGAGCTCACCGCCGGCAACGAGAATCGCTGGGTCGAAGCCACGCTTGAATCCACCCTTTCGCAGCTCGGGGCGCAGATCGAGCTGGAGCTGCGGATCGCCCAGCCGGACATCAGTCGCCTCGAAGAGGGCCTCGAGGCGGAACGGATCGTTGGCGAGTTCGCGCTCGGCCTGCCCGCCATCCGGCGTCAGCTCGATGCGGATATCGAGGCTGGATATGCCAATGATCCCGCCGCGCGCAGCGTGGACGAGGTGCTGCTTTCCTACCCCTCGCTGGCTGCGATCATCCATCACCGGATCGCGTACCAGCTCTACTGGCTGGGGGCGCCGCTGGTCGCGCGGGTGATTGCCGAGATCGCGCATGCGCAGACCGGGATCGACATCCACCCCGGCGCGCAGATCGGACACAGCTTCTTCATCGATCACGGCACCGGCATCGTCATCGGCGAGACCGCGGTGATCGGCGACCGGGTACGGCTCTATCAGGGCGTGACGCTGGGCGGCGAACCGATCGCGGCAGGCGAGGCGCATGTCGGGACCCGGCCCGCCGGGCGCCGGCATCCGTCGATCGGGGACGATGTCGTGATCTTTGCCGGTGCGGTGCTGCTCGGACCGATCACGATCGGCGCGCGCACCCGGATCGGTGGCAATGTCTGGCTGCGCAGCGATGTACCGCCGGATCGGTTCGTCGAGGCGGCCGAACCGGCTATCGCCCCCGTCCGCGCGAGGTAGCTGCGCCCCCAGGCGGGCCGGGCGGGTTCGACACCCGCGGTCCGGCCGCCTGTTCTTCGGTTAAGCCTTCCGGGCGACTATTGCTCGCCGCTGCCCGGTTCGGCCATGCCGCGGTGCATCTCGGCGAGCACCGATTGCGGCGCGAGGCCCGATGCGGCGACCTGCAGCTTGTTCGCCAGCCCCGACACGATATGCCCCTTGCCGGCCATCAGCGCGTCCCAGCCATCCTTGGCGACCTTGGCCGGATCGGCCTTCTTGTCGTCCTGGCCGACCTTGGTGTCGAGCATGTCGGCGCGGGCGAAGAACTCGGTGTCGGTCGCGCCGGGCATCAAGGTGGTGAGCGTGACGCCCTCGACATCCTTCAATTCGTTGCGCAGCGCCTCGGTGAAATTGTCCACGAAGGCCTTGGTCGCATTGTAGATCGCGTTGAAGCTGCCGGGGATGTAGCCGGCGATCGAGCCCGTCACCAGCACCTTGCCGGCGCCGCGCGCGACCATGTCCTTCAGCACCTTCTGGAGCAGATAGACCGTGCCGGTGACGTTGGTGTCGATCGAATGCCGCCAGCTCGCCACGTCCTGGTCGAGGAAGGGGCCACCGGTGCCGATCCCGGCATTGGCGGCAAGCAGGTCGATCGTGCGGCCGTTCGCCGCGGCGAGCAGCGTGTCGACCCCGTCGATCGACGAGAGATCGGCCTGCACCGATTGCACGTCGGTGCCGAACTGCTTGAAGTCGTCGGCGGCCGCGTCGATCAGCGCCTCGTCGGCGACGACGATCAAATCATACCCTTCCTTCGCCGCCAGCGTGGCGAGTTCGAAGCCGATGCCGGTCGATGCGCCGGTGATGATTGCGAGCTTGTTCGCCATGTCGATTACTCCGCTGCGAGCGCCAGGCCGGGCTTGAGCACCACCTTGGTCACTTCGTTCTGATTGTCGTGGAACATCTGATAGCCCTTGGGCGCCTCCTCGAGCGGAAGCGTGTGGCTAATCAGGAAGGTGGTATCGATCTTGCCCTCGAGGATCGCGTTGAGCAGCGCGGGCATGTAGTGCTGGACATGGGTCTGGCCCGTCTTGAGCGTCAGGCCCTTCTCCATGAATGCGCCGAGCGGGAACTTGTCGACGAAGCCGCCATAGACCGCTGGCATCGAGACGCGCCCGCCCTTGCGGCACGCCAGGATCGCCTGGCGGATCGAATGGATGCGATCGGTGCCGAGGAAGGTCGACTTCTTGATCTGGTCGATGACGTTGTCGACGAAGAAGCCGTGCGCTTCGAGCCCGACGGCGTCGATCACCGCGTCGGGGCCGATCCCGCCGGTCATCTCCATCAACGCCTCGTAGGTGGCGCTCTCCTCGAAATTGATCGTCTCGGCGCCGAACTTCTTCGCCAGTTCGAGCCGGCGCGGGAAATGGTCGATCGCGATGACGCGCTCGGCGCCCATCAGGAATGCCGACTGCACTGCGAACAGCCCGACCGGGCCGCAGCCCCACACCGCGACGGTATCGCCCGGCTCGATCCCGGCATTCTCCGCCGCCATCCAGCCGGTCGGCAGGATGTCGGAGAGGAACAGCACCTTCTCGTCCTCGATCCCGTCGGGGATGACGAGCGGGCCGACGTCGCTGAACGGCACGCGGACATATTCGGCCTGGCCGCCCGAATAGCCGCCGGTCATGTGGCTGTAGCCGAACAGCCCGCTCATCGGCTGGCCGTACAGCTCCTGGCCGATGTCCTGATTGTCGGCGGGCAGGCCGTTGTCGCACGCCGAATATTGATGCTTGCCGCAATGATAGCAGCTGCCGCAGGCGATCGTGAACGGGATGACGACGCGCTGGCCCTTCTTCAGCGTCGACTTGGGGCCGGTCTCGACCACTTCGCCCATGAACTCGTGGCCGAGGATGTCGCCCGACTGCATCGTCGGGATATAGCCGTCATAGAGGTGGAGATCCGATCCGCAGATCGCCGTCGAGGTGACCTTGATGATCGCGTCGCGCGGATTGAGGATCTCGGGATCGTCGACGGTGTCGACGCGGACGTCGTGCTTTCCGTGCCAGGCCAAAGCGCGCATCAGTTCTTCCCCTCTTCCTGGAGGGCGCGGTTGCGCGCGCCCGTGGCGATCTCGCCGGTCTCCATCAGCTGCTTGAAGCGGCGCAGGTCGCGCCGCGCCTGGATCGCCGGCTCGCGCTGGAACATCTTGGCGATCAGCCGGCCGATCGAGCCGGCGGGCGGATCGTAGAGGATGGTCGCGGTGACGATCGTCCCGCGCCCGGCCTGCGCGTCGCGGAAATCGACGCGGCCGCTATTGGGCACGTCGGCGCCATCCTCCGAAGCCCAGGCGATGAAGGCGCCCTCGGCTTCCCCGGTGATCGCGGCGGTCCATTCGTAATTCCCGCTCGGGCCCTTCACCACCCAGTGCGAGCGTGCGCCGTCGAGCATGTCGACGCGCTCGACATTCTCCATGAAGGTCGCGAGGTTGGCGAAGTCGCGCCAATACGCGAACAGCTCGGCGCGCGGGCGATTGATCGTCACGGTGCGGCCGACCAGCGTGTCGGCATCTCCCTGTGCCGGCTTGTCGATCAGCGATTCGGTCGCGGCATCGACAGCCGCGGATTGCCGTTTGGACGTGCTGAGCGGCGCGTCATCCGCCAGCGCCGGATCGATAGTATCTGCCATGCGCGCAATCCCTCTTTCAGAGTCCCGCCCCAACGACGGGTCAGGCAAAGGCGTTCCGGCAATTCGGCCCGTCGTCGCCGGACGGGTCGAAAAAAATCATTCCAGTCAAACGCGTTAGAATGTGCGCCCGTTTGCCGGGCGGCGCAGGGCCCCGTTTTTGGCAGCGGGGCAGGGGCATTGTGCGACCGTTGCGGGTGCCGGCGCCGTGCGGTTCCGCGGGTTGCGACGAATTGTCGCGATTATGTCATTTTTTTTGATTCTGTGGGTTGACGGCCGGAGCTGCCCCTCATAGATGAGCGCTCCCGGCACGATGCGAACGCGTCGCCGGTTTCGCGGTGGTTTTCGACTGACGCGAAAAAATCACGCTCTTTGGCTCTTGGCGGATTGTCTTCTGCAATCCGTCGTGCGCCATTTAGTGTGAGGATGCATCTTCGGATGGGTCCGCGCTCTTTGACATAGTGATTAGATGAAGGGACATGTGGGCGGCGGCTCCGGTTTCTGGCTCCTCAAGGGTCAGGGTTATCGGTTAAAGCTAAGCTGCTCTTACATGTCTTTCACGTTTCCATACGTAATTGATTTTGTGCAGAGCGGCTCCTTGAGATGCTGGCTTTGGTTCTGGGCATTCCACCTGGACTGGA
>Ga0065165_1000210_pt1 | contig 101721 bp, 98 predicted proteins | sample AraplaMF_Cvi_mMF_FD_63813 | JGI IMG/M metagenome (GOLD analysis project Ga0065165, IMG submission 63813) | Arabidopsis root microbial communities from the University of North Carolina, USA - plate scrape MF_Cvi_mMF (version 2) (version 3) | ecosystem: Host-associated > Plants > Roots >... | reverse complement strand
TCCCCCTCCACCCCCCTTCGGGCGGTCCCCCTCCCCCTACGGGTGAGGGGAAATGAGCGTGCCCCTCGAAACGCCCGCGGAGGCGCCGCGCGACTGCCCGCTGTGCCCGCGGCTGGTCGTCTACCGGGAAGCCAACAAGATCTCCGTGCCCGGCGGCTTCAACGGGGCCGTGGCCTCGTTCGGCGACGAGCAGGCGCAGCTCTGCGTGGTGGGCCTGGCGCCCGGGCGCATGGGGGCGAACCGGACCGGGCGGCCGTTCACCGGCGATGGCGCCGGCTGGATGCTGTACGAGACCCTGCTGAAGACCGGCTTCGCCAGGGGCGTCTACGAGGCGCGGCCCGACGACGGGCTGGAGCTCGTCGACTGCATGATCACCAACGCGGTGCGCTGCGCGCCGCCCGGCAACAAGCCCGAGACGGCGGAAGAGGCCGCGTGCCGGCCGTTCCTGGCGAGCCGCCTGGCCGCCCTGCCCCGGCTGAAGGTGATCGTCACCCTGGGCGACGTGTCGCGGCGCAACGTGCTGCGGGCGCTGGGGCTGAAGGCGTCGGCGGGGATCGCCGGCCACGGGACCGAGTTCCCGGCCGGGCCGTACGTGGTGCTGAACAGCTACCACTGCTCGCGGCTCAACACGAACACGGGCCGGCTGACGGCCGAGATGTTCGAGGCGGTGTTCCGGCGGGCGCGGGAGATCATCGGGTAGGGGTTCCCTCGGCGGAAGCCGCGCGCTGCGCTACGCTCCCGCAAAACACCGGGAGGACACCCATGGCCGACAGCGCCGCCGCCGACACCGTCGCTCAGGACGAAGTGCTCTACGAGGTGAGCGAGCATATCGCCACGCTGACGCTGAACCGGCCCGACCGGATGAACACCATCTCGGGGCCGATGCTGAACCAGCTGGCGCAGCTGCTGCTCAAGGCCGACCGCGATCCGGACGTGCGCTGCATCATCCTGACCGGGACCGGCCGCGCGTTCTGCGCCGGGCTGGACCTGCGGGGCGCGACCAAGGGCTCGACCGGGCTGGAGGGCGCCTCGACCTCGACCAACATCGACCTGCGATCCACGCCGCCGACGGTGATGTTCAACCTGGACACGCCCACCATCTGCGCCCTGAACGGCTCGGCGGCCGGCTACGGCATGGACACCGCGCTGGGCTGCGACATCCGGATCATGGCGGAAGGCGCCAAGCTGGCGGCGGCCTTCACCAAGCGCGGGATCGTGCCCGAGAGCGGCGGCACCTGGTTCCTGCCGCGGCTGATCGGCTGGTCGAAGGCGGCCGAGATCATCTTCACGGGCCGGACCCTGACGGCGGCGGACTGCCTGGGCCTGGGCCTGGCCTCGCAGGTCGTGCCCGACGCCGAGGTGGGCGCGGCCGCCCGGGCGCTGGCCAAGGAGATCGCGTCGAACGCGCCGCTGGCGGTGCAGGCGTCGAAGCGGATGATGCGCATGGGCCTTTCGGAAGGCTTCGACGAGCACGTGCACCACGTCTTCCTGCAACTCATCCCGCTGCTGCGCACCGAGGACGCCATGGAGGGGATGAAGGCCTTCATGGAGAAGCGGGCGCCGGAGTTCAAAGGCCGCTGATGCTGCCAGTTTTGGCAGGAGGTCGGGCTTAGGGTCCTTCGCATGGACCCGATCAAGGGAAGCTGCCTCTGCGGCGCCGTCCGCTTCGAGCTCACGGGCAAGCCGCTGAGCCTGAGCTATTGCCACTGTTCGCGCTGCCGCAAGCAGGCGGGGCTGTTCGCCGCCGTCCTGATGGTGCGGCGCGAGGATTTCCGACTGACGGCGGGCGCGGAGCACATCCGCCGCTATGCGCCCGAAGCGCCGTTCAAGCACGTGCGGGCGTTCTGCGGCACGTGCGGGTCGCCGCTGGGCGAGCCGTCGGAGGAGCATGAGGTCTTCCCGGTGGCGGCCTCGGCGCTGGACGACGATCCGGGCGTGCGGCCGGTGCTGCACCAGAACCTGGCGAGCAAGCCCGAATGGCTGGCCATTCCCGACGATGGGGTGAAGCGGATGGACGGGACCTATGGCGGTTAGCGGGGCTGGGCTGTAGCGTCGCCGTTCGCTTCAGCTTCAGTGGATTCCCCGCGTGATCCGGACCTTCGCCGCCGCCCTCCTGGCCACCGCCGTCGCCGCCCCTGCCCTGGCCGCCCCGAAGGCCCCGCCCGTGCCGCACGACCAGGCGCTGGAGATCCTGAAGACCAGCATCAGCCACCGCACGGTGGCGGGCGCCGGCAACACGGTCGCCTATGCGGAATACCTGAAGGGCGTGCTGCTGGCGGCCGGCTACCAGCCTTCGGAAATCACCATCGAGCCGATGGTCGGCACCGCCTTCATGATCGCCCGCTATCCGGGGACCGACCCCAAGCGGAAGCCGATCGTGATCTCGGGCCACATGGATGTGGTGGAAGCGAAGCCGGAAGACTGGACCCGGGACCCGTTCACGCCGGTCGTGGAGAACGGCTACGTGTTCGGCCGCGGGGCTGTCGACAACAAGTTCGACGTCTCGATGATGGTCGCCACCCTGGCCAACCTGCGCAAGCAGGGCTGGAAGCCGGGCCGCGACGTGATCCTGGCGCTGTCGGGCGACGAAGAGACCACCATGCGCACGACGGCGGTGCTGGCCCAGCGGCTGAAGGACGCCGAGCTGGTGCTCAATATCGACGGCGGCGGCGGATCGCTGACCGAGGACGGCAAGCCGGTGAGCTTCGGCGTCCAGGGCGCCGAGAAGACCTATGCCGACCTGACCCTGACGGTGACCGATCCCGGCGGCCACTCCAGCCGGCCGACGCCGACGAATGCGATCTACCGGCTGGCCAAGGCGCTGGACAAGCTCGAGGCCTACGAGTGGCCGACGATGAGCAACGACATCACCCGCGCCTCGCTGGCGGCGGCGGGCGGCAACACGCCGGGCGCGGTGGGCGCGGCGCTGAAGGCCTTCGCGGCCGACCCGACCAACGCGGCGGCGATCAAGACCATCCGCGACGATCCGGCCTGGAGCCCGGCGCTGCACACCACCTGTGTCGCCACCATGCTGAGCGGCGGCCATGCGCCCAACGCCCTGCCGCAGAAGGCGGTCGCGACGGTGAACTGCCGCATCTTCCCCGGCACCTCGTCCGAGAGCGTGAAGCAGACCATCGCCGGGATCGTGGGTCCGGGCGTGACCGTGGCGCGGCTGGACGACGGCTCGATCGACAGCCCGGCCTCGCCGCTGCGCGACGACGTGATGAAGGCGGTGACCAAGGCGGTGCACGCCCGCTTCCCTGGCCTGCCCATCGTGCCCAGCCAGGCCTCGGGGGCCACCGACAGCATGTACTTCCGCGCCGCCGGCGTGCCGAGCTACGGCGTCTCGGGCCTGTTCATGAAGGACTCGGACGAGTTCAGCCACGGCCTGAACGAACGCGCGCCGATCAGCGCGATCGATGGGGATCTGGCGCATTACGACTCGATCCTGAAGGACTTGGCGAAGTAGCGGCCATGGCATCGCGCACCTTCGAAGAGATCCGGTCCGCCTATGAGGACAACGACCAGGCCGCGACGCTCCTGGGCCCGGCGGGCAGGATGGATGACGACGACACACTGCTGCATCTGGCGGCGTTTCGAGGGAACGAGGCCGACGTGCGCGACCTGGTGGCACTCGGCGCCGCCGTGAACGCCCGCGGCGACCTGGGCATGACGCCGCTCCACAACGCGGCGGGCGCCGGCCATCTCGCCGTCGCCGAGTGCCTACTCGCCCTCGGCGCCGACCGATCTCTGCCCGACGAGTTCGGCCAGACGCCGGCCAAGCTGGCGGCGCTCGGATCGCACACGAAGCTGGCGGCCCTGCTCCGCCCGTCGCGACGCCCTCACGCCAGGCGCTGATCAGGCCCCGAAAACCCCTTCACTTCCGTCGCGGCGCCGGGATCATCCTCTTCGCAGAACATGCGATCTGGGAGGATCCGATGCACGACCTGATCATCCGCGGCGGGACCATCGTCGACGGGACGGGCGGCGAGGCGTTCACGGGCGACGTGGCCATCGACGGCGACCGGATCGTGGCCGTCGGCAAGGTCGAGGGCTCGGCGCGGCGCGAGATCGACGCCAAGGGCCTGGTGGTCACGCCGGGCTGGGTCGACATCCACACCCACTACGACGGCCAGGCCACCTGGGACCCGGTGATGGCGCCCTCGTCGTGGCACGGGGTGACCACGGCGATCATGGGCAACTGCGGCGTGGGCTTCGCCCCCGTGCGGCCCGGGCAGGAAGGCTTCCTGATCGAGCTGATGGAAGGGGTGGAGGACATCCCCGGCTCGGCCCTGCACGAGGGCATCGACTGGAAGTGGGAGAGCTTCCCGGAATACCTCGACGCGCTGGAGGCCAAGCCGCGGGCCATCGACGTGGGCACGCACGTGCCGCACGCCTCGGTGCGGGCCTATGTGCTGGGCGACCGCTGCAACACCGACTACCAGCCCAACGCCGACGAGATCGCCGAGATGGCCGAGATCGTGCGCGAGGGCGTCGAGGCCGGCGCCCTGGGCTTCTCCACGAGCCGCACCCTGCTGCACAAGGACCTGAAGGGCGTCCACATGCCGGGCACCTTCGCGGGCTCGGACGAAATGCTGGCGCTGGGTCTCTCCATGAAGGGCCTGCGCCACGGCGTGTTCGAGATGGTCTCGGACCACCTGGGCGACGACGACGAGTGGATGTGGGTGAAGGGCTTCGCCCAGGAGACCGGCCTGCCGGTCACCCTGGTGGCCACCTCGGCCGGCGCCTACGAAGGCGACAAGATGTACAACATCGCCGAAGAGAGCCGCCGCCACGGGATGGACATCCGCCCGCAGATCGCCGGACGGCCGACGGGCATCCTCCACGGCCTGACGTCGAGCTTCCACGTGTTCATGGCCAGCCCGACCTGGAAGGCGAAACTGGCCGACGCCTCGCTGGAGGAGCGGCTGGCGCTGATGAAGACGCCCCAGATTCGCGAGGCGCTGCTCAGCGAGGACAGCCCGCTGATCCGCGCGGCCATCGGCGACGGCGTGGCCGGCGACCTGGCCGTGGCGTTCGGCGGCAGCCTGCTGTGGCGGGTGTTCCCGCTGGGCGAGACGCCGAACTACGAGCCCGACCGCGAGGGCAGCGTGGCCGGCCTGGCCGAGGCGGCGGGGGTCTCGCCGCTGGCGATGATGTACGACCTCCTGCTGCGCGACGGCGGGCGCGAGCTGTTCTACCAGCCGCTGGGCGGCTACGTGACCTACAACTTCGACTTCTTCCGCAAGAACATGCAGCATCCCAATGTGTTGTTTGGACTTTCGGACGGCGGCGCGCACTGTGGCGTCATCGCCGACGCCGGCATGCCGACCTTCATCCTCAGCTACTGGGCGCGCGACCGGGTGAAGGGCGACCGCTTCCCGCTGGAGTTCCTGGTGCGCAAGCTGACCAGCGACACGGCCCGCGCCTACGGCCTGAACGACCGCGGGCAGCTGAAGGCCGGCCTGCTGGCCGACCTGAACATCATCGACTTCGAAAAGCTGCAGCTCCACCGCCCCGAGGCGATCCACGACCTGCCGGCCGGCGGTCGTCGCCTGGTGCAGAAGGCCGACGGCTATCGCTACACGGTGAAGTCGGGCCAGGTGACCTTCGAGGACGGCCGGCACACGGGCGCCCTGCCCGGCGGCCTCGTCCGCGGCGGCCGCGAGGCGGTGATCCTGCCGATGGCTGCGGAGTAGAGAGTCTCCCTTCCCGTAATGGGGAGGGTGGCGAGCGAGGCGAGACGGGTGGGGAAGTGTGGTTCAAGCGCCGCGCTTGATCGTGAGCACCCCACCCTGGCCGCTTCGCGGCCTGTCCCTTCCCATTAAAGGAGGGACTTCAGCGCCAATACCGATACGTCCAGGCGGGCGTGAACCCGGCGCGGTCGTAGATGCGGCGGGCGGGGTTGGCTTCCTCCACCTGCAGGAACACGCGCTCCACGCCCCTCGCCTGCATCTGGCGACCGAGGGCGGCGAGGATCGCGCCGGCGTGGCCGCGGCCGCGCGCCAACGGGGCGGTGCGCATGCCGTGGATGCCCGCCCAGCCGTGGCCGAACGAGGCGACGCCGACGGCGTGGGTCCCACCCTCGCCCGCCGCGCCATAGACCGCGCCGGGCGAGCGGCTCAGCGCCGCGACACGGTGGGCGCCGTCGGCCGGATCGAAGCCCTCGCCCAGGAAGACCGCGGCCCAGGCGTCGTCGGGCCGCTCCAGGATGCGGGCCGGGCCGTCGCTGAAGGCCGCCAGACGGCTCACGTCGCCGACCTTCATCACCGTGGGCTGTTGGCCGGTCAGGCCGTGGCGGGCCAGCGCCTCGCGGACACCGTCGAAGGCGGGGACGTCGGCGATGCGGAAGGCGGGCGGCAGGCCGTGGGCGCGGTAGGCGCCGATGATCTCGTCGAGCGCCGTGGCGTCCAGGTCGTGGCGGAGGGGCGCGGCGCTCTTGGCCCGGCCGATGGTCCCGTGGTCGAGGGGAACCAGCCAGCCGCCGATCTCCAGCACCTTCGGCGGCGCGACCGCAGCGACGGTGGAGCGCTCGAGGCTCTCGATGTCCTCGGGCGTCAACTCAGCCCTTCTCGCGCATGAGGCGGGCCTTGTCGCGCTGCCAGTCGCGTTCGGCGGTGGCCTCGCGCTTGTCGCGAGTGTTCTTGCCCTTGGCGAGCGCGATCTCCAGCTTCGCCAGGCCCTTGTCGGACCAGTAGAGCTTGGTGGGGATCAGGGTGCGGCCGTCGCGCTGGACGGCGCCCAGCAGCTTCTCGATCTCGCGGCGCTTGAGCAGCAGTTTCCGGTGCCGGCGCGGCTCGTGGTTGAAGTGCGGGCCGGCCTGGGCGTAAGGCGGGATGTCGGCGTTGACGAGCACGATCTCGTCGCCCTCCACCGCCGCGTAGCTCTCGGCGATGTTGGCCTTGCCGTTGCGCAGGCTCTTCACCTCGGACCCGGTCAGCGCGATGCCCGCCTCGAACGTCTGCTCGAGGAAGTAGTCGAATCGCGCCCGACGGTTCTCGGCGATCAGCTTGCCGGCCATGTCAGATGACCCCGGCCTCGCGCATGCCGGCGAGCACCTCGGCGCGCGCGGCCTCGGAGCACGGCACCACCGGCAGGCGGCCCGCTTCGTCGCAGAGGCCCAGGTGCGAGAGCGCGAACTTGGTCGGCGACGGGCTGGCGTCGGCGAACAGCGCCTTGTGCAGGCGGATCAGCCGGTCCTGGGCGTAGAGCGCCTCCTGCCAGCGGCCGGCGAGCGCGTCGTTGTAGAAGGCCGAGACCTGTTCCGGCGCGACGTTGCACGTGACGGAGATGCAGCCGTGGCCGCCGTGGGCCATGTAGCCCAGGGCCGAATCGTCATTGCCCGAGAGCATCACCCAGTCTTCGCCGCACTCCAGGCGCTGGAGGCTGGCGCGCGGCAGGTCGCCGGTGGCGTCCTTGATCCCCACGATGTTCGGCAGCTTGGCCAGGCGCGCGAGCGTGGCGTTGGAGATGTCGACACTGGTGCGGGCCGGCACGTTGTAGACCAGCACCGGCAACTGCACGGCATCGTTGATCGCCTTGTAGTGCGCGTAGAGGCCTTCCTGGCTGGGGCGGTTGTAGTAGGGCGTCACCACCAGCGCCGCGTCGCAGCCGATCTTCTTGGCGTAGCGCACCAATTCGATCGCCTCGTCCGTAGAATTGGAGCCGGCCCCCGGAATCACCGGCACGCGGCCCTTCGCCGTCGCCACGCAGAGGTCCATCACCCGACGGTGCTCTTCGTGGCTGAGGGTGGAGGCTTCGCCGGTGGTGCCGACGGGGATCAGGCCGTGGACGCCGCCGGCGATCTGGCGCTCGACCAGGGCGACGAACGCGTCCTCGTCGATCGCGCCATTGCGGAAAGGCGTCACGAGCGCCGGCAGGACGCCGCGGAAGAGAGGTTCGGACATGTGGGCTATTTGGAGGTGTGCAAAAGACCGTGAAGATGCCGCCTAGTGAGGCGGCGTTCAGATTTGGCGGACAATATGTTGCCGTGGGCTTAGCCCGCAATGTCGATTCCATGCATTCCCCATGTCGGGGGGAGACCCGTTGGACCTGAGAGTTCGTAACGCCCTTCTCGTCGGTTGCGCCGCCCTGGCCGCGACCGCCGTCGCGCACGCCCAGACCGCCGACCCGATCGGCGACCTGCTGGGCGGCGCGCAGCCCCAGCTGCCGGCCGCGCCGCAGCCGTACGTTTCCGCGCGCCAGACCGTGGCCCGCCCGCTGAGCGGCGCCGACCAGGCGCTGTTCTCGCAGGGGCTCTCGGCGGCCAAGCGCGGCGACATCTCGGGCGCCAAGAACGCGATCTCGAACCTTTCCGATCCCATCGCGCGCAAGCTCGTGACCTGGGCGATGGTCGACGTGAGCTCCAATGCGCTGAGCTTCTACGACCTGGACGCCGCCCGCCGCGACCTGGACGGCTTCCCGCGCGGCGCGCGCCGGCAGCTGGCGGCGGAGAAGCTGCTGGAGACCTCGGGCAAGACGCCGGGCGAGATTGTCGCCTGGTTCGCTGGCCAGGAGCCCGCCAGCGCCCAGGGCGCCATGGCGCTGGCCTCGGCCTACCGCAGCCTGGGCCGCCAGGCCGAGGCGTCGGACCTGATTCGCCGCTGGTGGCGGGACAAGCCGTTCGAGGCCGACGTCCAGCGCACCATGCTGACCCGCTTCGGCGACGTGCTGACGCCCGACGACCACGTACGCCGGGCCGACATCCTGCTGTACGGCGCACAGGGCCCGGCGGCCCGCGACGTGGTGGCCCTGCTGCCCGCCGAGAAGCAGCCGGCGGCGCTGGCCCGCATCTCGCTGCGCGGCAACGTCGATTCCAGCTTCAACGCCCTGTCGCCCGACGACCAGATGAGCCCCGGCGTCGCCTTCGAGCGCGCCAGCTACCTGCGCCGCAAGGGCCAGGACGCCTCGGCGGTCGCGGCGCTGTCGACCAGCGCCACCGACGGGGTGACCTCCGACGCCGCCGACCGGGTCTGGGACGAGCGCTACCGCCTGACCCTGTCGTCGATCCGCTCGGGCGACTGGCGCGCCGCCTACCGCGCGGCGGCGAACACCGGCCTGACCAGCGGTCCCGACGCCACCGAGGCCGAGTTCTATGCCGGCTGGATCGCGCTGAACCGCCTGAACGACCCGGCGACCGCCGCCCGCCACTTCGCCGCGATCGAGAAGATCGGAACCTCGCCGATCACCCGGGCGCGCGCCTTCTACTGGCTGGGCCGCGCCGCCGAGGCGCGGGGCGACCGCACGGCGGCCGAGAATTATTTCTCGCGCGGCGCCGAGCACATGACCACGTTCTACGGCCAGCTCTCGGCCGAGAAACTGGGCCAGAAGCTGGTGCTGCCGGCCGATCCCGCTCCCACCGACGCCGACCGCGCGCGGTTCGAAGGTCGCGACGTCGTCCAGGCCATGCGGATGCTGGCCGACCAAAACCAGCGCGACCTGTTCAAAGTCTTCGCGCTGCACATCGACGACATCGTGCCCAGCCGCATGGACGCCGCCCTACTGGTCGACGCGATCCGCGGCTACGGCGACCAGGACACCTCGATGAAGGCGGCGCGCGGCGCGGCCCAGCGGGGCCTGATCCTGACCGAGCGGGCTTATCCGTTCCGCACCCCGCCCGAGGTGGCCGGCGCGCCGGAACCGGCGCTGGTGCTGGGCATCACAAGGCAGGAGAGCGGCTTCGACCCGGCGGTGCGCTCGGGCGCCGATGCGCGCGGGATGATGCAGCTGCTGCCCTCGACCGCGGCGATCGTCGCGCGGCGGATGGGCGTCGGCTACTCGGCCTCGATGCTCTACGAGCCGGACTACAACATGCGCCTGGGCTCGAGCTACCTGGGCTCGATCGTCAACCAGTTCTCGGGCTCGTACATCATGGCCGCCGCCGGCTACAACGCCGGCCCGGGCCGCCCGGCGTCCTGGATCGGCCTGTGCGGCGACCCGCGCGCCGGCTCGACCGACCCGCTGGACTTCATCGAATGCATCCCGTTCTCCGAGACCCGGAACTACGTGATGCGCGTGATGGAGAACATGCAGGTCTACCGGGCCAAGCTGAACGGCGGCACGGCCCCGATCACGCTCTCCAGCGACCTGCGCCGCGGGGGCTACAGCTACGCCCCGCAGACCGTGGTCGCGAGCACGCCCTAAGCGGCGGCAGGGGCCGGCTTCGTCCGGAACCAGGCGGCCACGTAGAGCACGACGAGGATCAGGTCGGGAGTCGCCACCACAGGCACGCTGATCGGGATGCGGCCCTGGGCGTAGAGCAGCCAGCAGGCGACGCCAAAGATCAGCTTGCCCGCGGCGCCGATCAGCATGAATGGCCGGAATCGCGCGGGGTCGCGGCCGATCGCCAGGTAGCCCACCTGCCACATGATCGTGGAGGCCAGGAAGCCGTAGTAGCTGTCGGGATGGGTGAACGGCTGGGTCTGGGCGGCGATCGCGCCTTCCAGGAAGAACATCGGGCCGATGATGATCAGGCCCCAGATCCCGCCCAGCGTGAACACCCACTTGGCAAACGTCATCGCGCCCTCCCCGGCATTTCGGGGAGATTAGGCGCGACACGCCGGGTCAGTCGATGACCAGCCCGTGCAGCATGCCGTCGAGGGTGATCCGCATCAGCTCCTCCGAGGGGGAGAACTCGAAGCCGGGGCGCGTGATCAGGAGCGCCACGACACCGTGGCAGGCCATCCACAGCGACTGGGCCGCCGAGTCGGCGCCGCCGGTGCGCAGGCGCCCGGCCGCGGCCACCTCGCGTACGACGCCCGCGAAGGCCTCGTAGCAGTCGTGGCTGAGGTCGGTCGTGCGCCCGTCCGGCTCCTCCGTGCTGGCCGTCCGCGGCGCGCAGTAGACGAGCTGGTAGGCGTTCGGGTGCGCGAGGCCCCAGCGCATGTAGGCGTCGAGCATCATCCGCGTGCGGACCACGGGATCAAGCGGCCGCCCCGCGATCTCGGTGTTGCTGGCCAGGAGCTGGCTGAGCGTGACGTCCACGATCTCGCGCAGGATGCAGGCCTTGTCCTGGAAATGCATGTAGAGCGCGGTGGACGAGACCCCGACTTCGTCGGCGATCTTGCGGATCGTGGCGCCCTCGTAGCCCTCGGCCACGAAGATGCGCTCAGCGGCCTCCAGGATCTCGGCGCGCCGCAGATGCCCATCGCCCTTGGCTTTGCGCGCGGTCTTCCGCGTCGCGGTCGCCATCGTACTCATTCGTCTCCCCATACGCCCCGCCTTTAGCGGACCTCAAATCGCCTGTTGTGACAAGCCCTTGTCACCGGACTGGACGGGCGGCGCCCTCTCCGCGTAAGGGGCCGCCCATGAGCCCGCCGCAGATCGCCCCCAATGTGGCTGCAGAATCCGAGGTGATGCGCACCACCGCCTGGGCGGACTACGCCCTGCTGGACTCGGGCGGCGGGCGGAAGCTGGAGCAGTACGGCCCCTACAAGGTGGTGCGGCCCGAGCCGCAGTGCCTGTGGACGCCCCGGTTGCCGGCGAGCGCCTGGGACGACGCCGACGCCGTCTTCGACCCCACCGACGAGGAGGACGCCGGGCGGTGGCGCTTCAAGGGCAAGCCCGTGGAAAGCTGGCCGCTGGGCTGGGGCAAGGTGAAGTTCCTCGGCCGGTTCACGGCCTTCCGGCACCTGGCCTTCTTCCCGGAGCAGGCGGCGAACTGGAGCTGGCTGGACGGCAAGCTGCGCGGCGCCGGCGGGGAGCCGCCGCGGGTGCTGAACCTGTTCGGCTATACCGGCGTGGCCAGCCTGGTGATGGCGGCGGCCGGCGCGGCGGTGACGCACGTTGACGCCTCCAAGAAGGCCGTGGCCTGGGCGCGGGAGAACGCCGAGCTGTCGGGGCTCTCCGACCGGCCGATCCGCTGGATCGTCGAGGACGCCAAGAAGTACGTGGCGCGCGAGGTGCGGCGCGGCTCGAAATACGAGGGCGTCATCCTGGACCCGCCGAAATACGGGCGCGGACCGGACGGCCAGGTGTGGCGCCTGTTCGAGGACCTGCCTGAACTTGCGGCGCAATGTGCCGAACTTCTTTCAGAAAATGCGAAGTTCCTGGTGCTGAACGCCTACGCCGAGCGGATTTCGGGCGCGGCGCTGGCGGGCCTGCTGGCCGAGAAGCTGGAGGGCCGCGGCGGGCGGATCGAGTGGGGCGAGCTGGCGCTCACGGAACAGCGCGGCGACCGGGCGATCGGCATGAGCTTCTACGCGCGGTGGTCGTCGTGAGTTCGCGGACGATCACCTCGCTGTCGAACGACACGGTGAAGGCCGTGCGCGCCCTGCACATGCGCAAGGAGCGCGACGAGACCGGCCTGTTCGTGGCCGAGGGGCTGAAGAACGTCATCGAGGGGATCGACACCGGCCACGCGCCGCAGATCCTGATGCACGGGCCGGACGCGGCCGGCCATCCCATGATGCAGAAGGCCGTTCAGGCCACGCTGGCGGCGCGCGGCGAGGTGATCGAGGTCACCCACGACATCCTGGCCAAGGTCTCCCGGCGCGAGAACCCGCAGGCGGTGGTGGGCGTCTTCCCGCAGGCGTTCGTGAACCTGGCCGAGGTGGCGCCCGGCGTGGCGCAGTGCGTGGTCGGGCTGCACCGGGTGCGCGACCCCGGAAACCTGGGGACCATCGTCCGCACGGCCGACAGCGCCGGCTGCGGGGCGGTGGTGCTGGTGGGCGAGTGCTGCGACCCCTATTCCGTCGAGGCGGTGCGCGCGACCATGGGCTCGATCTTCGCCGTGCCGCTGGCCAAGGCGACCGAGGCCGAGTTCGCCGCCTGGCGGGCCGGGTGGACCGGCTCGGTGGTGGGCACCCTGCTCTCGGCCACGGTCACCCAGAGCGAGGCCGAGTACCGCAAGCCGGCCCTCGTGCTGATGGGCAACGAGCAGCAGGGCCTGACGCCCGACATGGCCGCCCTCTGCGACGTGAACGTGAAGATCCCCATGCGCGGTAGGGCCGACAGCCTGAACCTGTCGGTGGCGACGGGGATCATGATCTACGCCGCGACGGCGTAGCTTTCCTTCCCCTTCATGGGGAGGGTTGATGCGACCCCGGACTTGATCCGGGGGAGCAGACGGGTGGGGAAGTAACGTTCAAGCTCAGCGCCCGGTCGTGATTTCCCCACCCGTCTCGCTGCGCTCGCCACCCTCCCCATGAAGGGGAGGGAAATTCTTCGCTCGATGTCACAGATCGGGAGCATCCTGCGTCCTTGGGGCAGAGAAAAGGAGACCTCCCCATGACGACCCGCTTGAACGCCTACGCCGTCGCGCCCGAAGGCGTGAAGAAGATGATCGAGCTCGAGGACCTGCTGCGCAACTCGGGGCTGGAATACAGCCTGTACGAGCTGGTGAAGATGCGCGCCTCGCAGATCAACGGCTGCGCCTTCTGCCTGCACATGCATTCGAAGGACGCGCGCGCCGCCGGCGAGACCGAAGAGCGGCTGTACCTGCTGAACGCCTGGCGCGAATCCAGCCTCTACACGCCGCGCGAGCGCGCCGCCCTGGCCTGGACCGAAGCCCTGACGAACGTCGCCCAGACCGGTGCGCCGGACGCCGACTACGAGGGCCTGAAGCCGCTCTTCACCGAGGTGGAGATCGTGAACCTCACCCTGCTGATCGGCCTGATCAACAGCTGGAACCGCATGGCCGTCGGCCTGCGCAGCCAGCACCCGAAGACCTGGAGCGCGAAGGCGGCCGCCTAGAGCGCGGCTAGTTGCCCCCCCCCGTTGAGGGAGCTGTCGGCGAATGCCGACTGAGGGGGTCCTCAACAGCCGTGGAGGAAGCCCCCTCCACCGCTTCGCGGTCCCCCTCCTCCTGCGGGGGGAGGAACTCTAGGTCCCGCGGGGCTTGGCCCTGGCCGTCGGGGCGGCCGAGGCGGGGTCCTCGGGCCAGACGTGCTTGGGATATCGCCCACGCATGTCGCTGCGGACGTCCTTCCACGAGCCCTTCCAGAAGCCCGGCAGGTCCCTCGTGGTCTGGATGGGTCGGTGGGCCGGCGAGAGCAACGAGAGCGTGATCGGCACGCCGCCCACGGTCGGATGCTCGGCCAGGCCGAACACCTCCTGCACGCGGACGTCGACGCGCGGGCCGGCCTCGGCGGCGTAGTCGACGGCGAAGCTGTTGCCGGTGGGCGCGGTCCAGCGGGCGGGGGCCTCGTGGTCGAGGCGGCGCTGCTGGTCCCAGGGCATGAGGGTGCGCAGCGCCCCGTCCAGGACGTCGGGCTTCAGCGCGTTCAGGCCGCGCAGGCCCGCCAGCACCGGCGTCAGCCAGTCGTCGAGCTGGCTCAGCAGCGTGGCGTCAGACAGGTCCGGCCAGGTCGGGTCGCGGGCGTGGAGGAAGGCGGCGCGTTCCCTGAGGGACTGCGCGGCCTCGCCCCAGGGCAGGATTTTCACGCCCTCGCGGCGGACGCGATCGGCCAGGGCGCGGGCGATCAGCGCCGGGTCGGGGTTCTCGTCGATCTCCTCCCGAAGGGTCAGGCGGCCGAGGCGCGTGAGCCGCTTGGCGCGCAGGCGGCCGCCACCGCTCTCCTCCAGGCGTTCCTCGACTTCGAACTGGGCGGAGAAGGCCTGCAGCTCGGCCGGCTCCAGCGGGGCGGCCAGGAGGATGCGGTCGCGGCGGTCGCCACCGCCCAGCTCGGCGATGGCCAGCCAGGGTTCGCGGGCCAGGGCGTCGGTGGGCTCGACGAAGGCCCCGCGGCCGGTGACGAGCTGGAACTCCCCCTGCCCGCCCCGCGCCTTGGCGACGCGCTCAGGATAGGCGAACGCCAGCAGCAGGCCGTCCGACAGCGGCTCGCCCTTCCCTGCCTTGCCGGAGAGAGCCGCCCAGCGGTCGGCGAGGGCCTTGGCGTCGCGCGCCCTCGGGCTGCGGTCGCGTTCCAGGCCGTCCAGGCGGTGGCGCAGATCGGCGTCGCGGCCGCCCAGGCCGCGCTCGGTGATCAGGGCGGCGATCCGCGCGGCGCGCTGGGCTTGGCCGGTCCCGGCGGCCTTGAGGACCATGTGCGCGAGACGCGGGGCCAGCGGGAACTCCGCCAGCGCGCGGCCGTGGGCGGTCAGCACGCCGTCGGCGTCGAGGGCCTCCAGTCGGACGAGCAGCGCGCGCGCCTCGGCGAAGGCGGCCGCGGGCGGCGGATCGAGGAAGGCCAGGTCGGCGGCGTCCTTGGCGCCCCAGCGGGCGAGGTCCAGCGCCAGGCCGGAGAGGTCGGCGTCGAGGATCTCGGGGTCGGCGTACGCCGGCAGCGCCCGGGTCTCGGCCTCGTCCCACAGGCGGTAGCAGGCGCCGGGCTCGGTGCGGCCGGCGCGGCCGCGGCGCTGGTCGGCGGCTGCGCGGCTGACGCGGACGGTGGCCAGGCGCATCAGGCCGCTGGCGGGATCGAAGCGCGGCACGCGGGCGAGGCCGCAGTCGACCACGACGCGCACGCCCTGGATGGTCAGGCTGGTCTCGGCGATGGAGGTGGCCAGCACGACCTTGCGCTTGCCTTCGGGCGCCGGCTCGATAGCGCGGTCCTGGTCGCGGGGGTCGAGGGCGCCATAGAGCGGGGCGATCTCGACGTTCGGGCGGGCGCGCTCGGCGAGTCGCTCGGCCGTGCGCAGGATTTCCCCCTGCCCGGGCAGGAAGACCAGCACGCTCCCGCTCTCTTCGGCCAGCGCGCGCTCGACGGCGCGAACGGCCTGGTCCTCCAGGCGCAGGCGCCCATCCTTGCTATTGGCGTCGCGGCCGACATAGCGGGTCTCCACCGGGAACATCCGGCCCAGGCTCTCGACCACCGGGGCGTCGTCCAGCAGCCGGGCGACCGCGGCGCCGTCGAGGGTGGCCGACATGACCAGCAGGCGCAGGTCGTCGCGGATCAGCCGTTGCGCGTCACGGGCCAGGGCCAGGCCCAGGTCGGCGTCCAGGCTGCGCTCGTGGAACTCGTCGAAGATCACGCAGGCCACGCCGGCCAGCTCGGGATCGGCCAGCACCATGCGCGTGAAGACGCCCTCGGTGACCACCTCGACGCGGGTGGCGGCCGAGACGCGGGACTGCATGCGGACGCGGTAGCCCACCGTCTGGCCCACGGGCTCGCCCAAGGTCTTGGCCATCCGCTCGGCGGCGGCGCGGGCGGCGAGTCGGCGGGGCTCCAGCACGATGATCCGCCCGTCGCCCCGCCACGACTCGCCCAGCAGCTCCAGCGGCACGACGGTGGTCTTGCCCGCGCCGGGCGGGGCGACCAGCACGGCGGCGTTGCGCGCAGCAAGCGCGGCCTTCAGATCCGGCAGGGCCTCGTGGATGGGCAGCATTCGCCCGCCTCTAGCCTGTTGTCAGGGCATATGAAAACCGCCCCGGGCGTTGGCGCTTGACCCCGGCCGCGCACCCGGCCACGGTCGCGCCAAATTTTACCCGGCGGCCGGGGGGCCGCTTTTCGGAGGAATTCCATACATGTGGCGCGTTAAGCCGCTCGACGCGATCCTGGCCACGGCCGAGAAGAAGTCGCTGCACCGCTCGCTGGGGCCGATCCAGCTGACCCTGCTCGGGGTCGGCGCGATCATCGGAACCGGGATCTTCGTGCTGACGGCCGCGGCCGCGCAGAAGGCCGGCCCCGGCATGATGTGGAGCTTCGTGATCGCCGGCGCCGTCTGCGCGGTGGCCGCGCTCTGCTATTCCGAGCTGGCCTCGATGGTGCCCGTCTCGGGCTCCGCCTACACCTACACCTACGCCGTGGTCGGCGAACTGCTGGCCTGGATGGTCGGCTGGGCGCTGATCCTGGAATACGCTGTCGCGGCCAGCGCGGTGTCGGTGGGCTGGTCCGGCTACTTCATGGGGCTGCTCAAGAGCGCCACAGGGCTTGAGCTGCCACAGGCGCTCAGCGCAGGCCCCGTCTGGACGATGAACGGCTTCCTGCCGCATGCCGACTTCAGCCACGGCCTGATCAACGTGCCGGCGATCGTGGTGGCCCTGGCCGTCACGGCGCTGTTGGTGATCGGCACCACCGAGAGCGCGCGGGTGAACGCCGCCCTCGTCGCCATCAAGGTGACGGCGCTGACCGTGTTCATCGCGATGACGCTGCCGGTGCTCGACACCGGCAACTTCTCGCCCTTCGCGCCCAATGGCTGGTTCGGCCCCGCCGGCACCAGCGGCATGGGCATCGTGGGCGCCGCGGCCTCGATCTTCTTCGCCTACGTCGGCTTCGACGCGGTCTCGACGGCGGCCGAGGAGACCAAGAACCCGCAACGCAACGTGCCCATCGGCCTGATCGGCTCGCTGGGCCTCTGCACGGTCTTCTACCTGCTGGTCGCCGCCGGCGCGATCGGCGCCATGGGCGCCCAGCCGGTGCTGGGTCCGGACGGCGCCATCGTCGCCCCCGGCTCGGCCGGCTTCGCCGCCGCCTGCGCCACTCCGGCCCACGCCAACGACCTGGTCTGCTCGAACGAGGCCCTGGCCCACGTCCTGCGCAGCATCAACTGGCCGGTCCTGGGCAACGCCCTGGGCCTCGCGGCCAACCTGGCGCTGCCCTCGGTCATCCTGATGATGATGTTCGGCCAGACCCGGATCTTCTTCGTGATGGCGCGGGACGGCCTGCTCCCCGAGAAGCTGGCCGCCATCCACCCCACCTGGAAGACCCCCTGGGTCGTGACCATCGCGACGGGCGTGTTCGTGGCGATCGCCGCGGCCCTGCTGCCGGTCGGCCAGCTGGCGGACGTGTCCAACTCGGGCACGCTGTTCGCCTTCTTCATGGTGTCGCTGGCCGTCATGATCCTGCGCATGAAGGACCCGAACCGGGCGCGGCCATTCAAGACGCCGCTGGTCTGGGTCGTGGCGCCGCTGTCGATGGCGGGCTGCGTGTTCCTGTACCTGAACCTGCCGTTCGACGCGAAGATGGTGCTGCCGATCTGGGGCGGCATCGGCCTCCTGGTCTATTTCCTGTACGGCTACCGCAAGAGCCACGTGGGACGCGGCCTGATCGAGACGCACGAGCTCGATCCCGACGCGCCGCCGCCGCCCGTTCCGGGCATCTGACCGAAGCGGAAAGGCCCGGGAGCGATCCCGGGCCTTTTCTTATGGGCTCCGACCCACGATCATGGGGCGGACATGAACGCGCCGAACCCGCCCCTGCCCATCCGCGCCATCATCGCGCCGGTCACTCCGCTCCAGCAGAACTGCACCATCGTTTGGTGCGTGAAGACCCTGAAGGCCGCGATCATCGATCCCGGCGGCGAGGTGGACCGGCTGCTGGGCGCCATCGCCGAACAGGGCCTGACCCTCGACCGGATCTGGATCACCCACGGTCATCTCGACCACGCGGGCGCCGCCCAGGCGATCAAGGAGCGCACCGGCGTGCCGATCGAGGGCCCGCACGTCGACGACAAGTTCTGGATCGACGACATCGAGCCGTCGGGCGCCAAGTGGGGCATGCCCGAGGCCCGAGGCTTCACGCCCGACCGGTGGCTCCAGGACGGCGACAGAGTGTCGCTGGGCGAGACCGAGTTCGAGGTCTTCCACTGCCCCGGCCACACGCCCGGCCACGTGGTGTTCTTCCACCGCCAGGCCCGCTTCGCCCAGGTGGGCGACGTGCTGTTCCAGGGCAGCATCGGGCGGACCGATTTCCCGAGGGGGAACTACAAGGACCTGATCGACGCGATCACCGGCAAACTGTGGCCGCTGGGCGACGACGTGCGGTTCGTGCCGGGCCACGGCCCGATGTCGACCTTCGGCCAGGAGCGGAAGACCAATCCGTTCGTGGCCGACAGCGTGCTGGCCGATGACTGAGCCCTCGGCCACCTTTGGGACACGCGGGTTTCAACTGAGACATTCGTACGTTACGGCCGGCGACGAAGCTGGCGGCCATGGAGCCTATCACTGACATGCCCGGCGCCGGCGCCCGAATCCTCATGGTCGACGACGACCCGGGCATCCGCGACGTGGTGTCCGACTTCCTCGGCAAGCACGGCTACAAGGTCGAGACCGCCGGCGACGCGACCGAGATGGAGCGCGTGCTGGAGCGCGGCCCCGTCGACCTGATCGTCCTGGACATCATGATGCCCGGAGAGGACGGCCTGGCCGTCTGCCGCCGGCTGACCACCACCGAGACCGCGCCGCCGATCATCATGCTGTCGGCCATGGGCGAGGACACCGACCGGATCGTGGGCCTGGAGCTGGGCGCCGACGACTACCTGGCCAAGCCCTGCAATCCGCGCGAGCTCTTGGCCCGCGTGCGCGCCGTGTTGCGCCGGTCCGAGCAACGGGCCACCGGCGGCGCCCTGGGCGCGGGCTGCGAGTTCGCCGGCTGGCGGCTGGACCTGGTGCGCCGCGAGCTGCGCTCGCCGGCCGGCGTGGTGGTGAACCTGAGCTCGGGCGAGTTCTCGCTGCTGCGCGCCTTCGTGGAGCGGCCGCAGCGGGTGCTGACCCGCGACCAGCTGCTGGAATTCGCCCGCGGCCCCGACAGCGACGCCTTCGACCGCGCCATCGACGTGCAGATCAGCCGCCTGCGGCGTAAGCTGGACGACGGCGGCGGCGGCCACGACCTGATCCGCACGATCCGCAACGAGGGCTACATGTTCACGGCGAAGGTGAAACGGGCGTGAGGCGGTTCGGCCGGCCCACGGCGCCGCTGCTGGTCCAGCTGATGACGCTGACCGGCCTGACGCTGGTGGCCGCGTGGGCGATGTCGACGCTGCTGGTCTTCCTGCTGCCGCCGCCGGCGCCGGACTTCTACCGCCTGTCCGAGATCGAGCGCACGTTCCACGGCTCGCCGCCCACTTTCACCGAGCGCAAGCCGCTGCTCCTGGCGACGCAGGACAAGCCGCCGGCGCCCGTACTGGAAGGCAAGTCGATCCCCGCTATTCGCGACAAGATCGCCGAGGACCTGGGCGTCAGCGCCGCCAACGTCGTGATCGCCGGCGAGCGCGGCCCGCTCTCCGACCGCCGGGTCGGCCGCATCATCCGCGACCGCGTCGCCCGCGCCGGGATGAAGGACGAGGAACACTTCCTGATCGCGCCGTTCAGCGTGGGCGTGCGCCAGGCCGACGGCCGCTGGCAGGTGGTGCATCCCGAGGTCGCCTTCGGCCTGTCCGACTGGCAGGAGCGCGTCGCCCTGTGGTTCGCCCTGTCGGCGCTGGCGATGTCGCCCGTGACCCTGATCTTCGCGCGGCGGCTGTCGCAGCCGATCCGCGTGTTCGCCGAGGCGGCGGAACGGCTGGGCCGCGATCCGCGCTCCCCGCCGCTGGAGCTGAAGGGCCCGGCCGAGATCGGCATGGCGGCCCAGGCCTTCAACGAGATGCAGCAGCGGCTGAGCCGTTACGTCGAGGATCGCACGGCCATGATGGGCGCCATCGCCCACGACCTGCGCACGCCGCTGACGCGCCTGCGGTTCCGCATCGAGAGCCTGCCCGAGGACCAGCGGGCCAAGTACGCCTCCGACCTCGACCAGATGGAGGAGATGATCACCGCGACGCTGACCTTCGTCCGCGACGCGACCAAGCCGGCCGAGCGCACGCCGCTGGAGCTGTCGTCGCTGGTCGAGAGCCTGTGCGACGAGATGGCCGAGACGGGCGCGAAGGCCGAGGCCGAGGCCGGCGAGAAGGTGGTGCTGGAGGGCGACCCGATGGCGCTGCGCCGGCTGATCGCCAACCTGCTGGAGAATGCCGTGAAGTTCGGCGGCCAGGCGCGCGCCCGGGTGTTCCAGGCCGACGGCCACGCGGTGGTCGAGATCGACGACGACGGCCCGGGCATCCCCGAGAAGGACGCCGAGAAGGTGTTCGAGCCGTTCTACCGCCGCGAGCCCTCGCGCAGCCGCCAGACGGGCGGCATCGGCCTGGGCCTGGCGGTGGTGCGCTCCATCGCCCGCGGCCACGGCGGCGACGTCACCCTGGCCAACCGCACGGGCGGCGGCCTGACGGCCAGGGTGGAACTGCCGCTCTGACCGTTCGGATCTAGCCCCGGACGGCGGCCACGCCGCGACGGCGGACCCGCGCCACCGAACCCAGCAGGCCGAAACCCAGGATCATCTGCATCCAGATGGCCGGCTCGGGCACCCCGAAGGAGCCATCGAAGATCGAAGCGGTGGTGGCGAAGTAGTTGCCCATCGACAGCACGTCCATGCTGACGTTCCACCCCATGGCGTCGAATGCCGCCAAGTCCAACGCGGTCACGGCCAGGGCCTCGCAGCGGCCGCTGGTCGGGTCGAGGATGCCGATCGGCGTGCTGGTGGGGTTGGAGCACGTGGCGCCGCCGGCGTAGCTGTTGTCCTTCCAGTGCGACGCCTGGCGGCCGTCGCCGTTGAACTGGCCGGTCGAGAAATAGCCGCTCAGGCCGCCCAGGCTGAACACCGTCGCGCCCTTGTCGAGCGAGAAGTACGGATTGCCGCCCACCGACCAGTCGAGGGCCGGGCCGGCGCCCGGCTTCACGTTGTTGGGGTCGGTGGAGTAGCGGAAGTAGTCCAACGGCGAGTTGACGACGAAGCGGCCCACGTTGTCGTTGAAGGGGTTGCTGGGGCCGTTCGGGCCGCCGAGGATGTCATAGGTGTCGACGCCCGACACGAAGCCCAGGGCGTGGCCGATCTCGTGGATGGCGATGCCCAGGAAGTCGTAGCTGTTGGCCCCGATGCCATCGGTGGGGTCGAAGTCGAACGCGAAGTCGCTGCTGAACTTGATCGTGCCGTCGATGGTGCCCGCCGGGATGCCCCCGAAGCCCAGGGCCTTGGCGTTGGCCGAGTTGATGGCCAGGCCACGGTTGTTGCCGCTGTCGTCGGTGTCGAAGACGTAGGTCGAGGTGTCGACGCCGAACTTGGTCGCCGGGTTGTTGTAGCCGTTGGTGATGACGTCCAGGTTGCCGCCGCTGTCCAGCGTCGGCAGGCCGGCCAGCGCCATCATGTCCAGCGCGGACTTGTTCGGGTTGAGGTTCATGAGCGTCTCGGTCCCGATGTTCGACACGCCGAACTGGGTGCTGTTGGTCGAACCGAGGACGCCAGGGCTGAGGGCCGAGTAGCCGACGTTCAGGTTGATGGTCACGTTGTTCGTGAGCACCTTGCTCCAGAAGTTCGCGGCCTTGGTGAAGCCGACGTAGGCGTTGGTCCCCACCTCGACCCCGCCGACGTTGTTCAGGTTGATCGTGACGGCGCCCGCCGACGACGCTCCCATCAGCCCGATCGTCATGGCGCTGGCCGCCAGCAGCCGGTTGCGCGCGTGCTTCATCTCAAGCCCCCTGGTCCACCGCAGGACATCCGCGGAATCGCGACGGCAACATTTCCGTCACGCAACTCAGCGGACGGCGTTACGCCGATCACTGTCAAGCTGGATTCAACCCACGCGGGAGTTTGCACAACTCCAATTCACCGGCCGGCGTGCGTCGGGGCGTCGCGGCGAGCCGGGCGCCTTGCGGGCGGCTCTGACACGAAGGTGAAATCGGGCCGCAACGCCGGTCATGCGTAGTCACGGCGGGTTCATGCGGACCCTCGGATACTTGGGACAACATGAGCCTGAACCAGACCCCTCGCCGCAAAGCTTTCCGGATCCCCCGCGCCGCCTGGATCACCGTGGCGGTGATCGGCCTGATCGTGGCGGCGATCGTCGGCTGGAACATGCGGCCCAAGCCCGAGAAGGACCCCTACCGCTTCGGGGCCATCGAGCGCGGCGACATCACCCGCTCGGTCTCGGCGTCGGGCAGCCTGCAGGCGCTGGTGACGGTGGACGTGGGCTCGCAGATCTCGGGCCAGGTGACCAAGGTGATGGCCGACTTCAACGACGAGGTGAAGGCCGGGCAGACGCTGGCGATCCTGGATCCCCAGACCTACCAGTCGCGCGTCGCCCAGGGGCAGGCCGACATCGCCGCGGGCCAGGCCAGCGTGCGCCAGGCGCAGGCGACCCTGGACAACGCCCAGGCCGACTACAACCGCAAGAAGACGCTGGTGGACCAGGGCTGGTACGCCGCCACGACGCTGGACCAGGCGACGGCGGCGCTGAAGACCGCGCGGGCCAACGTCTCGGCCGCCCAGGCGCGCGTGCGCCAGAGCCAGGCCTCGCTGCGCAGCCAGCAGGTGGACCTGGGCCGCACGACCATCGTGGCCCCCATCGACGGCGTCGTGATCGACCGCAAGGTCGAGCCGGGCAACACCGTGGCCGCCAGCCTGCAGGCGCCGGTGCTGTTCACGATCGCCCAGGACCTGTCGAAGGTGGAGGTGAAGATCGCCGTCGACGAGGCCGACGTGGGCCAGCTGAAGGAAGGCCAGTCCGTGCGCTTCACGGTCGATGCGTTCCCCGACGACACCTTCCAGGGCATCCTCACCCAGGTGCGCATGCAACCGACGACCGACCAGAACGTGGTCAGCTATACCGTCATCGCGGAAGCGGATAACCCCCAGCGCAAGCTGATGCCCGGCATGACCGCCAACGCCGACATCGTCATCGACACGCGGCGCAACGTCCTGAAGGTCCCGGCCCAGGCGCTGCGCTGGAGCCCGCCGTCCGAGAACAAGGCCGGTGCGCCTCGCGCGGGCGGCGGGGTGATGGTTGGCGGGCCGGGCTTCGGCCCTCCCGGCGGCGGCGGCAATGGCCAGGGCGGCCAGCGCGGCGGCATGGCCGGGCGGCTGGTGGAGCAGCTCGACCTCGACGCCAAGCAGCAGAAGGCCTGGGAGCCGATCCAGGCCGAGCTGCGCCAGAAGATGCAGGCCGCGCGCGCCTCTGCCGCCGGCAATCCGGGCGCCATGCGCGAGGCGATGGCCAAGCCCATGGCCGAGGCGCTCGCCAAGCTGGAGCCCCTGCTCCGCCCCGACCAGAAGACCAAGCTGGCCGCCCTGCGGGCCACCATGGCCCAAGGCCGTGGCCGGGCGGGCGGCATGCGCGGCGGCACGGTCTATGTGCTGCGCGACAAGAAGCCCGTGCCGATCCCGGTGCGCGTGGGCGCCACGGATGGTTCGTACACCGAGATCATGAGCCGCGACCTCAAGGTCGGCGACCAGGTGATCACCGGTGGCGGGCCGCGGCCCAAGGCCCAGATCGGCGGCCCGATGGGCGGCCCGCCCGGGGCGGGCGGCGGCGTGCGGGTGCGGATGTAGCCCCGTGATCGACATCCAGGACCTGAGGAAGGTCTACATCATGGGTGACGAGGAGGTGCAGGCCCTGGCCGGCGTCAGCCTCCGCATCGACCGCGGCGAGTACGTGGCGGTGATCGGGCCGTCAGGCTCGGGCAAGTCGACGCTGATGAACATCCTGGGCGGCCTGGATCGGCCCACGGCCGGCGTCTACGGCTTCGAAGGCGAGGAGGTCGGCGGCTTCACCGACGACGAGCTGGCCGACTTCCGCCGCCGCCGGATCGGCTTCGTGTTCCAGTCCTTCCAACTCCTGCCCCGGCTGACGGCGCTGCAGAACGTCGAACTGCCGATGATCTACGCGGGCATGGCGCCGAAGGAGCGCCGCGCGCGGGCTGCCGAGCTGCTCGAGCGCGTGGGCCTGGGCTCGCGCATGGGCCACCGGCCGACCCAGCTCTCGGGCGGCCAGCAGCAGCGCGTGGCCATCGCCCGCAGCCTGGCCAACAAGCCCGACCTGCTGCTGGCCGACGAGCCCACCGGGGCGCTCGACACCCACACCGGCGAGGAGGTGCTGGCGCTGTTCGAGGAGCTGAACGTCGGCGGGCTGACCATCGCCGTCGTCACACACGACCCCGAGGTGGCCGACATGGCCCATCGGCGGGTGGCCTTCCGCGACGGCCTGATCGTCGCCGACGAACGGGGGCGCCGATCATGAGTATCTGGGCATGAGATCGTTCGAACTCGTCCGCTTCGCCCTGGGCGCCATCGTCGCCCACCCGATGCGCAGCGTGCTGACCTCGCTGGGGGTGGTGATCGGCGTGGCCGCGGTGGTGATGATGACCTCCATCGGCATGGGCGCGCAGCAGCGGGTGACCCAGGCGATCTCGGGCCTGGGCTCGAACCTGATCATCGTGATGCCGAACTTCCAGCGAGGCCCTGTGGCCGTGGCGGCCGGCGGCGGGGTCTCGCTGCGCGACGGCGACGCCGAGGCCATCGCCAAGCAGGTGGGGAACGTGGCCGCCGTGGCGCCCCTCGTGCGCGGCCAGGCCCAGCTCGCCTCGGACGGCGCCAACTGGAATACCCAGATCCAGGGCGTCACCCCCGACTACCTCATCGCCCGCGACCTGAAGATCGCGTCCGGCCGGATGTTCGACGAGAACGAGGCGCGACAGGGCCGCAAGGTGATCGTGGTAGGCCCGACGGTGGCCAAGGAGCTGTGGGGCGAGGAGGACCCCATCGGCAAGCGCGTGCGGGTGCGCACCGTGCCGTTCGAGGTGATCGGGGTGCTGGAGTCCAAGGGCCAGGCCGGGTTCGGCCAGGACCAGGACGACGTGGTGCTGGGCCCGCTCAGCGCCGTGCGCTCGCGCATCGCCGGCCGCCGCAGCCGGGGCGACAGCATCCAGTCGATCTATGTGAAGGCGGTCGACGACCAGACCCTGGACCAGGTGCAGGAGGACGTCACCAACCTCTTGCGCGATCGCCACAAGATCCGCCAGGGCGAAGACGACGACTTCCAGACCCAGAACATGGCCTCGATCCTGGAGGCCAGCCAGCAGGCGGTCGGCACGTTCACGGTGCTGCTGGCCGCGGTGGCGGGCGTCTCGCTGGTGGTGGGCGGCGTCGGCATCATGAACATCATGCTGGTGGCCGTGACCGAGCGGACGCGGGAGATCGGCCTGCGGATGGCGCTGGGAGCCAAGCGCTCGCACGTGCTGATCCAGTTCGCCCTGGAGTCGATTTCGCTGTCGCTGGTGGGCGGGCTGATCGGCCTGACGATCGGGGTGCTGGGGGCGCTGGCGATCGCCAAGGTGGGCAACTGGCCGGCCGCCGTTCCCGCCTGGGCCGGGCCGCTGGCGCTGGGATTCTCGGTCGTCGTCGGGCTGGTTTTCGGGGCCTATCCGTCATGGCGGGCTGCCCGCCTGGACCCGATCGAGGCGCTTCGCCGCGAATAAGTCTCAGGTCCTAACGCAACCTTGGCCCTGTCTCGGGGGTTAGCCTCACCGCAAGCCCTACCCGAGGAGACCCTCTCGATGCCCACCGTCGACACAGGCAAGCCCCGCGCCCGGCGTGGATTCGCCGCCATGAACCCCGAACGCCGTCGCGAGATCGCCCGCAAGGGCGGCGCCAGCGTGCCCAGTGAGAAGCGCAGCTTCGCCAAGGACCGCGACCTCGCGGCCCAGGCCGGCCGCAAGGGCGGCGAAGCCTCGCGCGGCGGCGGCCGCACCCGCGGTCGCGAAAGCTAAGCTCCAGATTGCTGTGACCCTTCTCCCCTTGCGGGAGAAGGTGTCAGCCGCAGGCTGACGGATGAGGGGTCGCGCTCCCCTCGCTTTTTCATGCGCGCTCGCCTGAGGCGGCGCGGCCAGGTCCGTTCAACCCCTCATCCGACCGGCTGCGCCGGCCACCTTCTCCCGCAAGGGGAGAAGGCGCGCTAGCTCCTGAGCAGCACCATCCCGAAGGCCGGCGCCTCGCTGACCCAGCGCTGTTCCAGCTTCCAGCCCGCCTCGGCGGCCAGGGCGCCGATGCGCTCGATCGTGAACTTGTAGGAGTTCTCGGTGTGGATCGTCTCGCCCTCCGCGAAGCGGAAGACGTGGCCAGCCGCGTGGACGACCTGATCCTTCAGGCTCACCAGGTGCATCTCGATCCGGCTCTCGGCGGCGTTCCAGACGGCGCGGTGGGCGAAGGCGTCGAGGTCGAAGTCCCCCTCCAGCTCGCGGTTGATGCGCGTCAGCAGGTTCTTGTTGAACGCCGCGGTCACGCCTTGGGCGTCGTCGTAGGCGGCCACCAGGGTCGCGGCGTCCTTCACCAGGTCGACGCCGATGAGGAAGGCCGCCCCCTCGCCCAGCAGCCGACGCGCGCTCACCAGGAACGCGCGGGCCTCGTGCGGGGTGAAGTTGCCGATGGTCGAGCCCGGGAAGAAGCCGACGATCGGCCGCCCCTCGGTCTCCTCCGGCAGGCGAAGCGCATTGGTGAAGTCGTCGCGCAGCGGGGCCACGGTGAGGTCGGGATAGTCCGCCCGGATCGCCTGGGCCGCGCCCTCCAGCGCCGAGGCGCTGATGTCGATGGGCGCGTAGACGGCCACCTGCGGCGCGGCGTCGAGGACGATGCGCGTCTTGGTGCTGGCCCCCGAGCCGAACTCCACCAGGGCCGCGCCGTCGGGAATGTGCCGTGAGATCTCGGGCGCCGCGGCGGTCAGCAGCGCCACCTCGGTGCGGGTGGGGTAGTATTCCGGCAGCTCGGTGATCTGTTCGAACAGGTCCGAGCCCGCCGTGTCATAGAAGTGCTTGGGCGGCATCGACTTGTGCGGCTTCGACAGGCCGGCCACGACGTCGATTTCCAGGTCCGACGGGGGCCGCGCGCCCTCGCCCGCGCCGTCCAGCGCCAGGCGCAGGCCCGAGAACATCCAGCGCTGCTGCGGATAGAAAAAGTTGCGGTAGCTGGCCCGCGCGTGGCCGGCCGGGGTGACGCAGGCGCCGCCGCGCAGGACGAACTGGCCCGACATGAACTTGCCGTTGTACTCGCCGACCGCGCCGGCGGGCGGCCGGAAGCCGGGGTAAGGCAGATAGGCGCTGCGCGTCCATTCCCAGAGGTCGCCGAACATCTGGCGCAGGCCGGCGCCTTCCGGCGCGGCCTGGGCGCCAAAACGGCCGGAGTTCACGAAGTTCCCCGCAAGCGGCACGGTCGCGGCCGCATGCTCCCACTCGGCCTCGGTGGGCAGGCGCGCGCCGGCCCAGGCGGCGTAGGCGTCGGCCTCGTAGTAGCTGAGGTGGCTGACCGGCTCGGCCGGGTCCAGCGGGCGCAGGCCGGAGAGGCCCATCACGCGCCAGCCGTCGGGCGTCTCGCGCCAGTAGACCGGGGCGTCCCAGCCCTCGGCCCGGACCAGAGCCCAGCCCTCGGAAAGCCAGAACTCGGGCCGCGCGTAGCCGCCGTCGGCCATGAAGGCCAGCCACTCTGCGTTCGTCACAAGCCGGTCGGCCAGGCGGAACGGCTCCAGCCAGACCCGGTGGCGCGGCCCCTCGTTGTCGAAGGCGAAGCCCTGGCCGTCGTGGCCGATCTCCACGAGCCCGCCCTGGAAGGCGACATAGTCCAGCGGCGCCACTGGCCCGGCCGGCGCGGCGCGCGGCGGGGCGAAGGCGGGCGACAGCGGCGACTGGGCGAAGAGGTGGAGGATGTCCATCAGGATCAGCTCCTGATGCTGTTCCTCGTGGGCCAGGCCCAGGTCGAGCAGGTCGGAGAGCCCCGGCGTCCCGTTGGTGAGCAGCACGGCCATGCCGGCGTCGACGTGGGCGCGATAGGCCACGACGTCGGCGATCGACGGGCGCGTGATCAGGCCCCGCGCTGGACGCGGCTGCCGCGGGCCGATGGCCTCGTAGTACGAATTGAACAGGTAGCCGAAGCGCGGATCGAAGACCTTGTACCCCGGCAGGTGGGGCGTGAGCATGAAGGTCTCGAAGAACCAGGTGGTGTGCGCCAGGTGCCATTTGGTGGGGCTGGCGTCGGGCATCGACTGGGCGCCCATGTCCTCAGGCGTCAGCGAGCGTGTCAGGCCTTCCGAGGCGCGGCGCACGGCCCGGTAGCGCGAGAGGGCGTCGGCGGTCGACGCGGCCTCCGCGACGGGCCGAATGCGGTCGTCGGGACGGTCGGTGCTGGGCATGCGTTTCTTCCCCTCGTCCGGCCAGAGCTTGGCCTCGGCTCCCGCCAGCGAATGTGGGGACGAAACCGGAACACCACAATGGGTGCGCCATGCGCAGATCGCATGGACGCGTTGCCGCAAACGCAGGCGCCGATGCGCGGTTCCGCAAATCAACCTATGTTTCCGGGAACGATCTCCAGCAGGCGGCGTTCAACCCCCGCTGGTGGTAGGCGCTTTGACCGGGTTTGCGGGGGCCGGGTTGGTACATTGAGGGGATGGGATGGACTCCACCGCGAGCTGGCGCGACGAGGTCGTGGGCCTCATTCCGGCGCTGCGCGCCTTCGCCTGGTCACTCAGCCACAACGGCTCCGACGCTGACGACCTGGTGCAGGACACGCTTATCAAGGCCTGGTCCAACCGCGACAAGTTCGAGCCCGGGACCAACCTGCGGGCTTGGCTGTTCACCATCCTGCGGAACACCTACTACACCAACGTCCTGCGCCGGCGCCGCGAGGTGCGCGACGAGCAGGGCGAATACGCAAGCACGCTGACGTCGGCCCCGACCCAGGACTGGAGCGTGGCGATGCGCGCGCTGCAGGCGGCGCTGCAGCAGCTTCCGGCCGAGCATCGGGAAGCCTTGATCCTGGTGGGCGCGGCCGGCCTCTCCTACGAGGAGGCGGCCGAGATCTGCGGCTGTGCGCTGGGCACGATAAAGAGCCGGGTCAATCGGGCGCGGGCGCGGCTCCTGAAGATCATGGACGCCGATCACCCGACCGACGTCATGGCTCTGGAGACGATGGCGGTGCTGGGGTCGGCGTAGCCGCCTCGGCCGCCGCGGCGACGGCCGCAGCGTCGAGCTGGTCGACCACCCGCTGGATGTGCTCGGGCACGGGGCGCGCCTCCAGGTTCCGGAACATGCCTGTCAGCGCCGCGGCGAGCGCGTCCGCATCGTCGTCCTGATCCGTCACGTGAAGTTTCCTGTTCCCGACGCACAGTCTAGCCCCGGAACGACGCGCGCGCACGCCCGTTGATCGACCATGGTGACGCAGGAACCGAAGACCCCGCCCGGCGGCCACGGCGAAGGCGAGCGCGACGCGTGGGACCGCGAACGCTACGGTTCGCGCCAGGACGAAGACCGCCGCGAGTACGGCTCAGGCTGGGACCGCGAGGGCCAGGCATACGGCGAGGGCCAGGACGACGAGCCCGGTGCGTCGGACGCCGACGTTCCCTAGGCGGCATCCCCCAATTCGTCATCCCACGGGCAGCCAAAGGCTGAACCGGGGGACCCAAGCGGCCTTCCGAGCGGTCCCACTTTCAGCTTGGGTCCCCCGGTCCGCCCTTCGGGCGGCCGTGGGATGACGGTCTTGGTGGAGGCGACCAACATCCCAACGGGTCGAAGGCGGTCGTCGCCAGGGGCGCCAGGCTCTCCCGCGCCGGTGAGGCCTACTTCACGTCCGTGGGATAGATCACCGGCAGGACGATGGCCGTGGGATGGGCGGCGTCCATGTAGATCGTATTGGTCGCCGTCCGCGGCTTCAGCTTGCCCAGCGACGGCGGCTCGCCGGTGTTGGGGTTCACCTCGAAGCGCGGGGCGTTGGACGAGGTGATGTGCAGCGCGATGCGGTGGCCCTTCTCGAAGGTGATCGCCGTGGGCCAGAGGTCGATGACCAGCTTCTCGGGGGCGCCCGGGGTCATCATGCGGATGTCCTCGGGCAGACGGCCATTGCGGAACTTCGCCCGGATCGGCGCGTCCAGCACCAGCGCCTCGTAGCCGTCGGGATAGACGTCGACCAGCTTGGCCACGAAGTCGGTGTCGAGGCCGTCCGTGGCGGCGTAGAGCTCCACGCTGACCGGGCCGGCGATGGCCACGTCCTTGTCCAGCACCGGCGTCTGGAAGCGCAGGTAGTCCTGCCGCTGGCCCACCTGGCGCTGGTCTTCCGGCCCGCGCTCGAAGGTGAGGTTGGCGCCGCCGAAGGTCTTCACCGGATCGTTCGGGTCGAAGCGGTAGCTGACCTTCTTCTCCTCCGGCCCCGGCGCCTTGGTGGAGAGGCCGCTCCCCTCGCCCGGATAGTAGCGCACCTCGCGATAGGCCGGCGGCCAGTTGGGCGAGGTCATCATCCGGTTCTTGGGCGAGAAGGCGTCCTTCTTCGCGCTGGCCATCATGAAGTACTGGACCGGCGGCTCGTCCATGATCCCGTTCTGCTGGCCCTTCAGCCAGTAGTCGAACCAGCGGATCTCCTGGTCGCCGCCGAGGGTGAGGCGGTCACTGCCCGGGTAGGCCAGGTCGCCCGAGAGCTGGCCGTGGCCGAACGGGCCCATCAGGAGCTTCTGGTTGCCCCGCGCGCCCGGCGCGCCGTGGTTCTGCAGGTACTCGAAGTTGTCGACGCTGCCGCCGTTGAAGATGTCGTACCAGCCGCCGACGTTGAAGATCGGGATCTGGATGTACTTGCGGTTCGTGGTCATCGCCACGCGGTTCCAGCTCACGTCGTCCAGCGAGCGGCCGCGGGTCTTGTCCAGGGTCTCCTTCGGTACGCCCTGCTGGGTCAGCCAGCCGATGGTGTCCTTCTCCTTCAGCACCCCGCCCGGATAGCTGTACGAAAGCCGGTCGGCGGGGGCCACGACCACATAGGCCGCCTTCAGGTGCGGCGGGGCGGCCAGGGCGGCGGAATTGGCGGTGATGCCCAGGGCCGAGCCGCCGGTCATGCCGACCTTGCCGTTGCTCCAGGCTTGCGTCCCCGCCCATTCGACGGCGTCGTAGCCATCCTCGATGTCGTTCTCGAACGCCTGGTAGAAGCCCTGCGAGCGGCCCTTCCCGCGCACGTCCTGGACCACGAAGACGTATCCGGCGTCGGTGTAGCGCTTGGCCTGCTTGGCCAGGGCCTCGCGGTTCTTCTCGCCCTTGGGATCCTTCTCGGGATCGATGCGGCCGTCCTTCAGGTAAGGCGTGCGCGACAGGACCACCGGCCACGGGCCATTGCCCGCGGGCTTGTAGACGTTGGCGGACAGCTTCACGCCGTCGCGCAGGGTCATGGTCTCCTCGACCGCGCCCGGCGGCAGGCCCGGCCACTTGTCGGCCTTGGCCGCGACCGCAGGCTTCCTCTGCGCCAGGGCCGGCTCGAAGCCCGCGCCCGACAGGATCAGCGCGGCCGTCGAGGCCAGCGCCAGCTTGCGCCAACAGTTCATGGAAGCTCCCTCGTCCCCAGCGGGTCTTCGCGCCCGCCATCCCGGTTGTTCGAAACCATCTAAGCACGGCCGGCGAGCGGCGTCCTTTCGGATGCGAAACCCACGGGATAAGAGGCCGCATGGACCGCGCATACGCCGCCTCGCTCGACGCCGCCGACCCGCTGGCGCGATTCCGTGACGCCTTCGAACTGCCGCCGGGGATCATCTACCTGGACGGCAACTCCCTGGGCCCCCTGCCCCGCGCCGCCGCCGAGCGGGCCGAGCGCGCGGTCCGCCAGGAATGGGGCCAGGGGCTGATCACCAGCTGGAACGCCGCCGGCTGGATCGAGGCGCCCCAGCGGCTGGGCGGCAAGGTGGCTCGGCTGATCGGCGCCAACGCCTCCGAGGTGGTGGTGGCCGACTCGACCTCGGTGAACCTCTTCAAGCTGGCGGCGGGCGCGCTGTCGCTCCAACCGGGGCGGAAGACGATCGTCACCGAGCGGGGCAACTTCCCCACCGACGTCTATGTGCTGGAAGGCGCCTGCGCCATGGCCGGCGCGACGCTGAAGGTGCTGGCCCCGCAGGACGTCGTCGCGGCCATCGACGACGACACCGCCGCCGTCGTGCTGACCCACGTGCACTACAAGACCGCCCGGCGATGGGACATGGCGGGCGTCACCGCCGCCGCCCACGCCAAGGGCGCGCTGATGCTCTGGGACCTGTGCCATACGGCCGGCGCGGTGGCGTGCGACCTGAACGGCGTCGGCGCCGACCTGGCGGTGGGGTGCACCTACAAGTACCTGAACGGCGGGCCGGGCGCGCCGGCGTTCCTGTTCGTGGCCGAGCGGCACCAGGCCGCCATTCGCTCGCCGCTGTCGGGCTGGATGGGCCACGCCGCGCCGTTCGCCTTCGAGGACCGCTACCGCCCCTCGGCCGACATCCGCACCATGCTCTGCGGCACGCCGCCGATCCTGGGCCTGAGCGCGCTGGAGGCCGGCCTGGACCTGCAGCTCGAGGCCGATCCCCGCGCCGTGGAAGCCAAGGGCCAGTCGCTGTGCCGGCTCTTCATCGAGCTCGTGGAAACCCGCTGCGCCGGCCACGGCCTGGCGCTCACCGGCCCACGCGAGATGGACCGGCGCGGCCTGCATGTCTCGTTCGCCTACCCGGACGGCTACGCCCTGGTCCAGGCCCTGATCGCCCGCGGCGTGATCGGCGACTTCCGCGACCCCGACATCGCCCGCTTCGGCTTCTCACCCCTCTACCTGAGCCACGCCGAGGTCTGGGACGCCGTCGAGATCCTGCGCGAAGTGCTGGAAACCCGGGCCTATGAGGCGGCGGAATACCGAACGCGTTCGGCGGTCACCTGACGTCAGGTTTGTTGACGGACGGCAGATCGGCTAGCAGTCGCCGCAGACAGGCAGCCAAGCCTGCTGGGAGTGAGATACGCCGGGCATGACCTTCGACCCCATCAAGACGCTGACCGACATCGCGACGGTCCATGGCCGCCAGCGCGGCGACAAGGTGGCGGTCCACTTCGAAGGGCGCGACCTGACCTATGCCGAGCTGGACCGGCGCTCCTCCCAGGTGGCGGGGCTGCTGCAGGCGGCGGGCGTCAAGCCGGGCGACCGGGTGGCGTGGCTGGGGCGGCCGTCCGAGGCCTGGTACGAGATTTTCTTCGGCACGGCCAAGGCGCGGGCCTGTTTCGCGCCGATCAACTCGCGCCTGGCGATCCCGGAGATCGCCTTCATCCTCAAGGATTCCAGCGCCGGCGTCTTCTTCGTGACGCCCGAGTTCTTCGACTGCGCCGTGACCGTGGCCGAGCATGCCGGGCGGCCGGTGAAGGTGATCGCGGTCGGCGGCGAGCATCCGGTGTTCGAGAGCTACGCTGCCCTGCGCGACGCCGCGCCCGCGCCGAAACTTGACGCACCGCAGTCGAGCGACGACGTGCTGCAGCTCTACACCTCCGGCACCACCGGCCTGCCCAAGGGCGTGCGGCTGTGCAACGCCAACTACGACGCCTTCCTGAAGCTGCGTCACCTGGTGGAGGGCTTCTCGTACGCAGCCGACGACACTGTGCTGATCCTGATGCCCATGTTCCACGTGGCCGGGACGAACATCAGCTTCTCGGGCCTCGCGGCCGGCGGGCGGATCGTGCTGCAGGCCGAGTTCGCGCCCCAGGCCGTGCTGGACGCCTTCGGGCGCGAGCGGGTGGCGCACGTCTTCCTGGCCCCGGTGATGATCAACGCCCTGCTGCAGACCCCGGGCGTCGAGAAGGCCGACTTCTCCAGCCTGAAGACGGTGTCGTACGGCGCCTCGCCGATCTCGGAGGCGGTGCTGGCCAAGGCCACGGCCACCTTCGGCTGCGGCTTCATCCAGTTCTACGGCATGACCGAGACCACCGGCGCGGGCACGACCCTGGCGCCGGCCGAGCACAAGGGCGAGCTGCTGCGCTCGTGCGGACGGCCGTGGGCGACGCTGGAGACCCGCATCGCCGACGAGCACGGCCACGAGGTCCCCCAGGGCGAGATCGGCGAGATCGAGATCCGCGGGCCGATCGTCATGGCCGGCTACTGGAACCGTCCCGAGGCCACCGCCGAGACCATCCGGCCCGACGGCTGGCTGCGCACCGGCGATGCCGGCTTCATGGACAAGGACGGCTTCTTCTTCGTCCACGACCGGGTGAAGGACATGATCGTGTCGGGCGGCGAGAACGTCTATCCGGCCGAGGTGGAGAACGCGATCCTGGGCTGCCCGGGCGTGGCCGACGCCGCCGTCATCGGCGTGCCGGACGACAAGCGGGGCGAGGCGGTGAAGGCCATCGTCGTCAGGGCCGCGGGCCAGGAGCCCGACCCCGCCGCGATCATCGCCTACGCCCGCGAGCGGATCGCCGGCTACAAGGCCCCAAAGACCGTGGACTTCATCGACGCCCTGCCCCGCAACCCCTCGGGCAAGGTCCTGCGCCGCGAACTGCGCAAGCCATACTGGGAAGGCCGCGACCGCAAGGTGGGCTAAGGCCCCGCGGCGACGTCGGCGGGACGATCCAGCGGCTCGGGCCGGGGGCGCGGGGCCAGTTTCAGGCGCGAGAGGCTGACCAAGGCGGCGAGGACCGCGAGGACGCCCGCCGTCGCGAGGGCCGTGGTGGTCGCGTGGGTGCCCGCCACGTGGAAGAACACCGCCGTGGTGACCGCGCCGGCGGTCTGGCCCAGGAGGCGCGCCGTCGCCAGCGCCCCTCCGGCCGCGCCGCTGCGGTGCATGGGCGCCGAGGTGACCATGGCGCGGTTGTTGGGCGACTGGAAGAAGCCGAAGCCCAGGCCGCAGAGGGCCATGCGCCAGCCGATGTCGAGGTTGGACGCCCCCGGCTGGATCATCGACAGCGCGAAGAGGCCGGCGGCGAACAGCGCGAGCCCGATGCCGCCCAGGGCCCCGGCGCGGTAGCGGTCGGCCAGGCGCCCGGCCAGCGGCGCCGCGACGCCCACCGCCAGCGGCCACGGCGTCATCAGGAAGCCGGTCTCCACCGCAGTGCGGCCCAGCACGGTCTGGAAGTAGAAGGGCAGGCCCACGAAGGCCATCATCTGGGCGGCGAACGAGACGATCGAGGTGGCGATCGACAGGCCGAAGATCGGGATGCGCAGCAGGTCGAACGGCACCAGCGGCGCCTCGCGCGTCAATTCGCGGCGCACCAGGAAGACGGCGGCCAGGCCGCCTACCCCCAGCTTCCACAGCCCCGCCGCCAGGCCCTCGCGCGCCACGCTCTCGGCGCCGGTGATCAGGAAGCCGAAGGTGAGAGCGTTGAGCAGCGCCGAGATCCAGTCGAACGGCCGCGACGACCCCACGGTGCGCGGCAGGGCCCGCCCAGCGATCAGGATGGCCACGAGGCCGATCGGCACGTTGATGGCGAACAGCCACTCCCAGCTCGCCCTCGCCAGGATGGCGGCGGCGACCGTCGGCCCGATCGCGGCGGCCACCGAGATCACCAGGGCGTTCAGGCCGATGCCCCGGCCCAGGAGACGCTTGGGATAGGTGAACCGCACCAGGGCCGAGTTGATGCTCATGATGCCGCCGGCGCCCAGGCCCTGGAGCACCCGCGCAGCCGTGAGCTGCTCCAGCGTGTGCGACAGCGCGCAGCCCAGCGAGCCCAGGGTGAAGACCGCCAGGCCGACCATGTAGACGCGCCGATAACCCAGCCGGTCGCCCAGCGCCGCCAGCGGCAGCAGGGTCACGGTGATGGCGAGCTGATAGGCGTTGACGATCCAGATCGACGAGGCGGCGCTGGCGTCGAGGTCGATGGCGATGGTCGGCAGGGCCACGTTGGCGATGGCCCCATCCAGCACGGACATGGCCATGGCCAGCCAGATCGTCGCCACCGACCAGTAGCGGCGCGGCACAGGCAGCCCGTCGGGCATGCCGGCCGGCGCGTGGGCGTCGCTGTCGAGGTCGGCTTCGGTGTCGGCTGGGGCGGCCGCCGGGGGCTTGGGCATCGCGGCCTAAACCCCTCAGCGGCCGGTTGGTGTCAAGCGCTGGCGGACGCGCTGGGGCGCGCCTTCACCCGGGCGAACCAGTCGCCGACCTTCTTGAACTTCGGGTCCAGCGGCTGGCCCACGACCGCGCCGAAGTCGAGGAAGGCGAAGAGCAGGATGTCGGCCAGGGTGAAGCGGCCGCCGGCGATCCAGGGGCCCTGGAAATTCTCCTCGACCCACGCCACGCCGTCCTGGGCCACGGCCTTCAGGCCTGGCGCGGCCTCGGGCAGGCAGCGCATGCGCGGCTCGAACATCGCCAATCCTTCGGCGAAGCGGAAACCGTTGGCCATCGGCTCGGCCACCTTGATGTCGACGCGGCGCGTCCACATCCGCGTCTGCGCGCGCTCCTCGGCGTTCTGGCCGATCAGCGGCGGATGCGGCGTGACCTCTTCCAGGTATTCGCAGATGGCGGTGATCTCGGTGAGGGCTACGCCGCTGTCGAGCACCAGCGCCGGCGTCTGGCCCGCCGGATTGACCGCCAGATAGGGCTCGCGGCGGTTCTCCCCGCCGCGCAGGTCAACCTCGATACGCTCGACGTCGATGCCCTTCTCGGCCAGGAACATCTTCACGACGCGCGGGTTCGGCCCGACCGAAGTGTAAAGCTTCACAGTACTGTCCCTCCCTGATCTCGAATTCGTGAGCAGCTCTACCACGCCAGGGCGCGCCCGGGGTGGAATCACTCGCCTGAAAGGCGTATAAGACGGCCCCATGCAAGAGCGCAGTTTCCACCAGGATCTGACCGGCTCTGATGAGAGCCTCGACGACCTGCTGTCGCGCCTGAAGGCTCAGCTTTCGCGGCCCAAGGCGTGGACCACTCGCAATCCGCCCTCGGATTTCGGCCACTTCGTGACGTCCCGCCGGCCCCTGGGGGGCTGCGGCGGCGCAGAGGCCCCGCTGCCGAAACCGGACTTCGGCCTGGCCGACTGCCACGCCCACTAGGGGCGCAGGCCCAAGGCCCTCCTCTATTCCCTATCCTCGTCATGGCCGGGCTTGACCCGGCCATCCATTCCAGTGCGCCCGCCGGCTTCGCACCTCGCGCGGTGATGCCGGTTGGATGGCCGAGTGAACCCTGGCCTCGGGCGGGCCGCGCAGCGGCGCGACCCGGGGGCCGGCCATGACGAGCAGGAGGGTGTGCCGTGAAGCGCCGCCCCTACTCTCCACCAGCTTCCCGATCGTGACGTCCGGCCGTTAGGAACCTAGGCCTTTAGTCCTAGGACTTTCGTCCAATTTACCTCCCTGCGACGCCGGCGCAGCTTGTGCGGGCGCGGAGGGAATCCATGGCCCACGGATTGAAGGTTGTCGCGGCGCTGGCCGCCCTGCTCGCCGCCACGCCGGCCGCGGCGGCCTACTACGACTTCCAGGTCACGGTCACCGGCGCCTATGTCTGCCAGGGCGCGGACTACGTCTGCACCGACGTCGGCGGCACGCCGTTCACTTTCCAGCAGCGCTGGATCTACGGCGACGTGACGCCCGCTACGGTGACCGACATCTCGCACCTGACGGTGCGCCAGGGCACGGCCGACGCGCAGGTGCTGGGCGGCCCCGATCCGTCCATCGTTCCGCTCGCTGGGATCAGCGCCGCCGACGTCGCCGGCCGGGCGACCTTCGGCACGGCCCTGTTTCTCGGGCCGGAGGGATACCACGGCAACTTCAACGCCGAGTTCCGCGCCGAGGCCGGGACGACCGGCGACAACGGCGGCACGTTCCTTTCGACCGGCCTCTACAGCAACCTCTACGCCCTGGCCCCGTATTACGGCGACATCGACAACGCCGTCGCGGGCGGGATCATCCAGGCGCTGCCGCCGACGTTCCAGTACGACTTCTCGATCGGCTACTACACGACCGACGGGCTGGATGGCCCGACGCTCGACTACTATCAGCTCGCCTACTACGGCACGGCGGTCCTGCTGGGCGGGCGGCCGGAAGCCGACGCCGTCCCCGAGCCCGCGACCTGGGCGCTGATGATCGGCGGCTTCGGCCTGGTGGGCGCGGCGTTGCGCCGCCGCCGCCCTCTCCACAGCGCCTAGATCGCGCGCCTACTGCACCAGCTTCTTGATCGTGAAGTTCGAGGCCATCACGCAGTGCGCCTCGCCCTTCGGCAGGCCCACGGTCGCGGGCTGACCGGGCCCAGGTTCGAAGTACCAGACGCGCTCACCCGCCGTGATCACCAGGGTTTTGGGGCTGGTGAACTGGCAGACGGGATAGACCGCCGTCCCCCACCCTGCCCCGTAGCGTAGCGAGCGGCATTCCATGTGGCCGAACTGGCGGGCGAAGATCACGCCCTCGTAGTTGGTGGCCTTGGGCGCCTTCAGTCCCTGCGCCTCGAACTGGGCCTTGGTCAGGTTGGGGCAAGGCGCGCCCTCGACCCGGGCCTCACTCGCCAGGAACAGCGCCGCCTCGCGCTTGCCGAGATAGCTCTGGGCCAGGAACCAGCCCGGCAGCGCCACCGCCACCACCGCGGCGATGGCGATCACCACCTTCTGGCCGGGGGTGAGCCGGCGCCTGCGCACCCGATCCATTGGACGCTCCGCGAACGCTACGGATTACATTTGTAATGCGCAGCGATGCCGAACGCCAGTGGGATCAGGCGGCGATCTTCTCGGGCGCGGCCTTGGCGGTCTCGCCCACGCGGTTGGTGAAGCGCAGCACGCCGTCGTCCAGCTTGGCGTAGCGCAGGTTCATCAGGTCCTTGGCGTAGTTCTGGTCCAGCCGCCACGGCGCCTTGTTGCCCTGCTTGGGGAACTTGGCCATCGCCCGCTGGACGTAGCCCGACGAGAAGTCGAGCCAGGGCTCGAAAGTCACGGTCGGGTCGGTGTTGACCGGCGTCGCCTGGCGCAGGCCGGTCTTCTTCATGTGGTTCAGCACGCGGCAGACGTACTCGCACGTCAGGTCGCACTTCAGGGTCCACGAGGCGTTGGTGTAGCCGAAGGCCGAGGCCATGTTCGGCACGCCTTCGTACATCATGCCCTTGTAAGAGAGCGTGGTGGCCGCATCGACCTTGCGGCCGTCGACGCTGACCTCGATGCCGTTCCACACCTCCAGCACCAGGCCGGTGGCCGAGACGACCACGTCGGCCTCCAGCTCCTCGCCCGACTTCAGGCGGATGCCGGTGGGCGTGAAGGTGTCGATGTGGTCGGTGACCACCGACGCGTGGCCCGCCTTGATCTGCTGGAACATGTCGGCGTCCGGCACGAGGCACAGGCGCTGGTCCCAGGGATTGTAGGTGGGCGTGAAGTGCTTATCGACGTCGTAGTCGGGGCCCAGCTGCTCACGGACCATCTTCAGGATGTTGGCCTTCACGGCGGCCGGCTTCTCGCGGGCCATCTTGAAGAAGTACATGCCGAACAGGACGTTGCGCCAACGGACGATGTCGTAGGCCAGCTTGCCGGGCAGCCATTTGCGGAGCGCGTTGGCCATCTTGTCCTCGGCCGGACGGCTGACGACGTAGGTGGGCGAGCGCTGCAGCATGGTGACGTGGGCGGCGGTCTTGGCCATCTCCGGCACCAGGGTCACCGCCGTGGCGCCCGAGCCGATCACCACGACCTTCTTGCCGGAATAGTCGAGGTCCTTGGGCCACTTCTGCGGATGGACCAGGGCGCCCTTGTAGCTCTCCACGCCCGGATAGTCGGGGGTGTAGCCGCCCTCGTACGAGTAGTAGCCGCCGCAGAGGAACAGGTAGTTGCAGGTGAACTTGGTGACCTTGCCGGCGACCTCGGCCTCGACGGTCCAGGCGGCGTCCTGCGTGGACCAGCTCACGCGCTTGACCATGTGGTTGTAGCGGATGTGGCGGTCGATGCCGTTCTCGGTCGCGGTCTTGCGGACATAGCCCAGGATGGACGGGCCGTCGGCGATGGCCTTGGCCTCGGTCCACGGCTTGAAAGCGTAGCCCAGCGTGTACATGTCGCTGTCCGAGCGGATGCCGGGGTAGCGGAACAGGTCCCACGTGCCGCCGATGGCGTCGCGGCCTTCGAGGATCACGTAGCTGCGGTCGGGGCACGCCGTCTTGAGGTGATAGCCCGCGCCGACGCCGGACAGGCCGGCCCCCACGATCACCACGTCGAAGTGCTCGGTCGTCATACGGATTCCGCCCTTTGGTCTGGTTGGCGACCAAGATAACTGATCGCTGATAACTTACCAGCGGGAATCTTGACGCGAGGTCAGGCGGACGCGCGCAGGTGTCCCCGGTCGTTCAAGCAGACGACGTTCCGCTGGCCGGTGCGGGCGCACATGTAGCGGTGGACGCTGGTGTAGTCGGGCTCGAAGAACAGCCGCGGCGCCATACCCAGCACGTGGGCGGTCCAGACGTTGATCACCCCGCCGTGGCAGAACACCACGACGCGCTTGCCCGAGTGGCTCTCCACGATCCGCTCGAGCGTCTCGACGACGACGGCCTGGAAGGCGGCGATGTCCACCCCGTGGTCGCCGGTCGCCATGGCCAGCCAGGCCGCGTAGTCGTCGCGCTTCAGCTCCTCCATCGGCACGTAGGTTCCGGACTCGCGGTCGAACTCGCAGATGCCGTCGTGGCAGGCGACCTCATGGCCGGCCTGGCGGGCGAAGGGCTCGGCGGTCTGGCGCGCCCGCAGCATGGTGGAGGAGACCACCGCGTCGATCCGGTCGTGCGCCAGCCAGGCCGCCACGCGGCGGGCCTGGTCGTGGCCGATGTCGGACAGCGGCGGGTCGGCGGTGTCGTCGCGGCGCTCGGGCAGCCCGTGCCGCACCAGGATCAGTTCCAACGGGAAGCCCTCTAAGCCAGCGCCGACAGCGCGTCGTGGTCCAGGATGTGGTCGGCGGCGCTGCCCAGCATCTGCATGAACATGTCGTCGCCCCGCGCGGTCTGGACCACCACCATCGAGGCGAAGAAGGCGGTCAGGAAGAGCTGGAACGCCCCCACGCCGTAGTCGCGCTTCAGGTCGTCCATCGAATAGCCCGCGACGCCCAGCCGGGTCAGCTCGGCGTGGTACAGCGCCAGCAGCTCGGCCTCATGGGCGCGGCGGACGTCCGGGGGCAGCGCCCCGGCCAGGAAATAGGCCACGTCGGTCGCGCCCACGGCATAGGTGAACGACTGCCAGTCCAGCACCGTCACCGGATGGCCGCCGGCCGCCGTGCCGAACATCATGTTGTCGGGCCGGAAATCGTGGTGGGCCAGGGTGCGCGGCCCCTGCTCGCGTTCGCCGAACCGCTCCCACCGGCTGGTCAGCGCCTCGCCCACCTCGATCCAGTGCGGCTGCAGGCGATCGGCGTAGCGGACGCGGAAGCCCTGCCAGAGGCCGGACACCAGCTCGGGCGTCACCGCGCTGGGCGGCGCAGCCTTCGAGCCCTGGACCCACGGCAGATCATCCAGCCCCTCGTCGCCCCAGAACGACGCGTGCAGGCGGGCGGCCTGTTCGACCACCAGGCGCGCCTGATCCAGACTGACGCCCCGGAGCTGGTCGCCCTGCTCGGCGGGCGCCAGGTCTTCCATCATCAGCACGAACGAACCGCCGGTCTCGTCGGTGTCTGTGAACCAGCACCGAGGAGTCTGCACCCGGGCCCTCGGCGCGAGCTCTTGGTAGAAGCGCACCTCGCGCAGGTAGTTGCCCAGCATGATGCCGGTGCCGCGACTGGTGTCGTCGGGCGACGGGAACTTGCCCACCAGCGACCGCGGCGCCTCGTCGGCATCGCGCTCGTAGGTCAGCTTGAAGCGCACGCTCTCGCCGATCTGGCCGGTGCCGACGTTCTTCGCCTCGAACCCGGCGACGACGGCGTCGACGCCCGCGCCCTGCAGCACGGCGGTCAGCCAGGCGGCGTCGATCTCGCCCGGGCGGCGGATGTCGGGCGTCATGCCGGCATCTGGTGGATATAGACCTCGTTCAGCGCGATGCGCTCGCCGTCCATGATCACCAGGTCGAAGCCGCGCAGGCGCCCGGCCGCGCCGCCCTCCCCCAGTTCCGCGTACCAGCGGCCGCAGAACCCGCCCGGGATCGGCCACACCTCGTCGGGCGTGTAGGTGGTGGGCGGCATGGCGGCGAACAGCGTGGTGAGATAGGCGCGCAGGGCCGCGTTGCCGGTTAGCCCGGCCGGGGTCTGTGGATCCTTGAAGACGCAGTCCTCGGCGTAGAAGCCGCACAGCGCGTCCACGTCCTTGTCGCTCCAGGCCTTGAGCCAGCGGGCGTTGTAGTCGGCGATGTCCATGATGCTCCTAGCCCACAACCCGGGCCCAATGGGCGTCGGTGAAGATCTCGGCCGGCGCAACCTCGGGCCCGGCCATCACGGCCACGCCGTGCAGCTTCAGCGTCGGGTCCTTCGCGCCCTCGTCGTGGTAGCGGTGGCGGCGCGCCTGGGCCTCGGCGCCGAACTCCATGTCGATGGCCGACTGCAGCTTGCCGGCGAAGCGCAGGCGGCGCATGCGCTCGGCCCGCTCCTCGGCGTAGGGCGCGAAGGCGGCCGGCGACCAGTCGTCGGAGGCCTTCAGGATGTCGCTGACGATGCGGACGTCGCGGTAGGTGATCGACAGGCCCAGGCCGATGATCGGGTCGTTCCAGCCCGCCGCGTCGCCCACCAGCACCACGCCGGGCGCGAACGGCTCGTCCGTCCAGGAATCGGCGTTGATGTAGCTGAGCAGCGGCCCGGCCGGCCGGCCCTCGACGATGTGACGATTCTGCGGGCTGCACTGCAGGGCGAAGGCGTCGAGGAAGCGGCGCGGCCCCTCCTCGCCCTTGAAGCGCCGGGCCTGGTCCAGGGCGTAGCCACCGTAGAGCCGGATGCGGCCGCCGCCCTGCGGGAAGGCCAGGAAGCCGAAGTCGCCCTCGGTGCCGATCGCCTGCAGGTCGTCGGCCCAGCCGGGCGCGTCCTCGATCAGCAGGCCCGCGAACCAATGGTGCGGCTGGTCCTGGTGGAGCGTGATCCGCGCCGTCTCGCGGACCATCGACGTGCGTCCGTCCGCGCCGACGACCAGCCGGGCCTTCGCCTCCAGCATGTGGCCGTCCTGCTCGAAGGTGACCGACGGCGCTTCGCCCAGGTCGAGCGACACCACCCGCACGCCGCGCCGCGTGTCGGCGCCCGCCGCGCCGGCGGCGTCGAACAGGGTCTGGCAGTGCTTCGGATGCCCCAGGCACAGCGGGCCGGGCACGCCGGGGCGGAAGATGCTGAGCGGCAGGGCCTCGGCCTCGGCCGCGTCGGGGTCCTTGCCCTCGTCGAAGGTGACGTGGCGGGTCAGGTGGTGGCCGCCCGCGCCGCGCAGCAGGTCGTAGAGGCCCAGCTGCTGCACCTCGGCCACGCCCCAGGGGGCGATCCACTCGCCACGGACCCGGTCCTGGTAGGTCTCGGACTGCTCCAGCACCAGCACGGAGCGCCCCGCGCGGGCCATGACCGTCGCCAGCGCCGAGCCGCCGATGCCGCCGCCGATCACGATGAGGTCGTAGGCCGTCACGCGTTCCATCCCTGGTGCGGCCGTCTCGCGCAGCCTAAACGCCAAGCGATCACGCCGGACCCGGCGTCATCCAAATGAAATCACGCGCGAATTGTCAGCGCTCGGCAAGCGCCGATTGCACCTCGGCCACCACGGAATCCCAGTCGCCGGCCGACGGCTGCCGGAACAGCCGCGCGCTCGGGTACCAGGGGCTGTCCGACCGGCCCAGCATCCAACGCCAGTCGGGGTCGCGCGCCTGGAGCAGGATCCAGGTTGGCTTGCCCATGGCCCCGGCCAGGTGGGCCACCGAGGTGTCCACCGAGATGACCCTCTCGAGGCCGCGGATGATCCCGGCCGTGGCTTCGAAGTCGCGGGCGCCGGTGTCGTCGGGATGCAGGCTGCGCGCGCCGGGCAGCGCCAGCAGGCGCGCAGCGATCTCCGGCGGCAGCGAGCGGTCGCGGTCGGCGCCGTGGGCCGGATTGCCGCGCGCCATGACGCCGATGCCCACGCCGTTCGGCGCGTCGGGCAGGTAGTGGCCGGCCGACAGGGTCGAAAGCCCCACGCCCAGGCGGTGCGGCAGCGAGCCCGACATGGTCCAGAAGTCGTGCTCGGGGATGCTGACGCGGCCCTCGGCCGGGATGATCCGCACGGGCAGCGTCGAGAACAGCCGCACCAGCGGCGGCGGGACCAGCATCGAGACGCGCGCGCCCCGCTCCGCCAGCTCGGCCGCGAAACGGGCGAACATGATGTGGTCGCCGGCCCCCTGCTCGGGCCAGACCAGGATGGAACGGCCCCACAGCGGCTGGCCGGTCCACTCCGGGAAGGACAGCTTCGGCTTGGCCACCGGCCCGCGTCCGGCCTCGTAGCGCAGGTCGTAGAGCGAAAAGCCCTCTTCCAGCTCGCCGGCGGTCAGCAGCGCGATGCAGAGGTTGTGGCGGACCACCGTGACGGTCGGGTCCAGCTCGAGGCAGCGGCGATAGCGCTGGATGGCCCCCGCCAGGTCGCCCTGCCGCTGGAGGCCCACGGCCTCCTCGAAGATCTCACGGACGGTCATGCGACCTGCCGGATGGGCATCGGGAAGGAAATGGCGGTGACGGAGGGATTCGAACCCTCGATACCCTTTCGAGTATGACGATTTAGCAAACCGTTGCCTTCAGCCACTCGGCCACGTCACCGGCTCACGGACGGCGCAGCGCCCGCGGGAGGGCGGTTCTTAGCGGACGGAAGGCGCTCTGCCTAGCGGGTCGATCTCATCAAAATGGAGCAAGTGACGCGGCGCGAAGGCCCCAAAACCGCACCAAATATCAATCCTGGATGATAGTGGATGAGATCAAGTTAGAACGTGAACTTCGTCTCTCTTCAGGCGACCCGCGAAACGCTCAAATTCGACGAATAGAGTCACCGTAGAAGTTTGCGTTCTTATTTCATCTATATACGGCTTCGCGCGATCATACCTTTTGATGTATGACGTTCTGAACCACGCGCAGAGCAATCGATAGTCCAAAATAGAATTGCCTACACCTATTGCGATTATTTCCTGCTGATTTAATATCAAAGCGATCGCCGCCTCAGTCTTGACCCACTCCTTGTAGACCTTCGGGCTCTTCGGGGGCGACAGAGCATATGATTTGATATTTCCCGAATTCGCAGCAGCATTGAACAGCGCCAACGCCTCCGCATACTCTTTGTCTGTTTCGAGATCTCGTATGAATTGGATCGTAAGCTGTCGACGGGATATCGCCCATTGATTCACGACGCCCCAGATAGCGATTGTCGCTGCTAGGCCCGCACCAAGCACAGCAAGGTGCGTCTCAGCGTCGTTAGCGACCCTGAAATAGGCCCAAATGAGGGTCGCTATTAGGAGCAGAATGAGCAAGATCGCTTGCGTGCGCGGCGATCTCCATGGCGTGTACGCTAGCTTAACCAGCCACTTGACCAAAGGCGCCCCCCGAACTGCGGAGCCACGATTTTCTGACGAAATCTTCTTGTCAAGGTTCCGATAGCAAAACGCCCGCGCTGTTACGCGCGGGCGCTTTAGTTCTGCTTTAGAACTAGCTATCCGTTCAACCGGTTCGGCTTGATCAACAGCCCTCGGCTGACCTTCAGTCCGCCATATCCTTCAAGCTTCATGGATCGACCTTCCTATACGTAAGCAGCTCTGCAAGCGCTTGTAGAGCTGAAACGGACGGAACGAAACGGCGTTCCCGTTCAGTTCCCTCCATACGCGAGTCCCACGCCACGACCAATCAACAGAATGGCCGCACACGCAAGAAGACGCCCCTTGCAAGGAAATGCCACCTAGCGACCAGATTTCAAGCCTCGCGCGGCGATGACGCCGCTCAGCGATCAAGCGCGCCAAGCTCGAAGGGCCACGAGGCGCGCGCTCGATCGCGCCGCCGGTCGACTTCTATTTCAGGCGATCAGCCCTGGGCCAGCCACTGGCGGGCCTGGCGCTGGGCCTCGGCCACGTCTTCCGACGCCATCTCGTCCGCGATCTCCTTGCGGTAGACCTTGGCTTCCACCGAACCGCGCATCGCGGCCAGGTTGAACAGCATGTGCGCCGAGACGTAGTCGAGCGGAGCGCCGCCCTGGCCCGTGGAATACAGCAGGCCCATACGGAACAACTCGTCGCCCGTCGCGTCCGGAGTCGGCAGCGGCAGGGCGTCGGACTTCATGTCGATGCTCGCCAGCATGGTTTCTATCCTCGTCAGGCCGGCGGCCTCGCTTTTCGAGCCCTTCACCGGTCTACGAGGGAAGAAAACCAAGTTTGGACTGAACACATGGTTAAGGCCGCTGTTGTCGAATCGACAGGAAAGCAGCCTGGGACATTCGACCGCACCCGTTCGATGAACCTGTTCGGGGTCTCTACCTGGGGCAGAGCCGCTTCCCGCCCGCGTGCGTTACGGCGTAGATGACCATGTGACGGCGGCGTTCAGGGAGAGTTCAGCCAGTCCCGGCGATGATGTGCGCAAGATGAAGCGTTTCGCTCTCATATTGGCGGCGGCGGCCAGCGTGGCGGCCTCCATGCCCCTGGCGGCGCCGGCCTTCGCACGGCCCGACGACGACCAGGGCCGTGGCCGCGCCGAGCGCTCGGAAGGCCGCGGCCGCGGCGGACCCGAGCGCGGCTACGAGCGCCGCGGCGAAGGGCCTCGCGGCAACGAAGGTCGCGGCGAGGGCCGCGGCGTGCGCGGCTGGGAGCGGATCGAGCCGCCGTCGCGCTATCCCGACGACCGGCCGCGCTACGCCGAACCCCCGCCCCGCTACGAAGGGCGCCCCCGCTACGAGGGCCGCCCCAGCTACGACGAGCCGCCGCCCCGGCCCAGCTACGTCCAGCAGCCGTCGCGGCCGAACTACATGCAGGGGCCCCGCTCCGGCGAGGGTCCGCGCCCGAACTACATGCGCCCGACGCCGGGAACGCGCCGCGGCTATGTGCCGGACAGCTATCGCGGCGACGTGGTCGAGGACTACCGCCGCTACCGCCTGCGCCCGCCGCCCCAGGGCTACGCCTGGGTGCGCATGGGCAATGGCTTCGCCCTGGTGGAGATGGGCAGCGGCCGCATCTTCGACCGGGTGGACTAGCGCCTTTCCCTCCCCTTCATGGGGAGGGTGGCTGCGAGTGAAACGAGCAGACGGGTGGGGAAGTAACGTTCAAGCTCAGCGCCCGGTCGTGGCTTCCCCACCCGTCTCGCTGCGCTCGCCATCCTCCCCATAAAGGGGAGGGAAAAGATTCCTACCCCTCCAGCTTGGCCTTCAGGAGCTGGTTGATGACGCCCGGGTTGGCTTTGCCGCCCGTGGCCTTCATCACCTGGCCCACGAACCAGCCGATGGCCTGGGGCTTTTCCTTCACCTGGGCGGCCTGGCCGGGGTTGGCGGCGATCAGGTCGTCGATGATCTTCTCCAGCGCGCCGGTGTCGCTGACCTGCTTCAGGCCCTGCTTCTCGACGATCTCGCCGGCCGAGCCCTCGCCGTTCCACATGCGCTCGAACACGTCCTTGGCGATCTTGGAGGAGATCACCCCCTCCTCGATGAGCCGGACCAGCTCGGCGATGGCGGCCGGCTTGATGGGGCTGTCGGCGATCTCGATCCCGCCGGCGGTCAGGCGAGCGGCCAGATCGTTGGTCACCCAGTTCGACACCAGCTTGGCGTCACGCCCCTTGGCGGCGGCCTCGTAGAAGTCGGCGCGCGCCTGTTCGGTGATCAGCACCCCGGCGTCATAGGCCGACAGGCCGTACTGCGACTGCAGCCGGGCCTTCTTGGCGTCGGGCAGCTCGGGCAGGTCGGCCTCGATGCGCTTGATCCACGCCGGGTCCAGCACCAGCGGGATGAGGTCCGGGTCGGGGAAATAGCGGTAGTCCATGGCGTCCTCCTTGGAGCGCATGGACCGCGTCTCGCCCTTGTTGGGGTCGAACAGGCGGGTTTCCTGCGTGATCGAGCCCCCCTCTTCCAGGATCTCAATTTGCCGGCGCGCCTCGTACTCGATCGCCTGCTGGATGAAGCGGAACGAGTTGACGTTCTTGATCTCGCAGCGCGTGCCCAGGTGGCCGAAGTCGCCGGTCGCGCGGAACTTCTCGTAGTCGCCGGGGCGGCAGACCGAGACGTTCACGTCGGCGCGCAGGTTGCCCTTCTCCATGTCGCCGTCGCAGGTGCCAAGGTAGACCAGGATCGTGCGCAGCTTCTTCACATAGGCCGCCGCCTCTTCCGAGGTGCGCATGTCGGGCCGCGAGACGATCTCCATCAGGGCGGTGCCGGCGCGGTTCAGGTCGGCGTAGGTGAAGTTGGGGTCCTGGTCGTGCAGCAGCTTGCCGGCGTCCTGCTCCAGGTGCAGCCGCTCGATGCGCACGGCGAAGGTGGAGCCGTCGTCGCGCTCGACGGTGACCTCGCCCTCGCCGACGATCGGGTCCTTGAACTGGCTGATCTGATAGCCTTGCGGCAGGTCGGGATAGAAATAGTTCTTCCGGTCGAAGCGCGACCATTCGTTGATCTGCGCCTTCAGGCCCAGGCCGGTCTTGATCGCCTGCTCCACGCAGTGGCGGTTGATGACGGGCAGCATGCCGGGCATGGCCGCGTCCACCAGGCTCACCTGCACGTTCGGCGCGGCGCCCGCGCCGACGGCGGCGCCCGAGAACAGCTTGGCGTTGGAGGCGACCTGCGCATGGACCTCGAGGCCGAGAACCATTTCCCACGGGCCGGTCCGGCCCTGGATGACCTTGGTGTTCGTCGTGTCGTTCATGCCGCGGTACTAGCGCTACGCGCGCGAGACGGGAAGCGCGCGCAGATGCCCCCTTGCGCAAATGCCCGGAAATAGACTCAAAGTTCGGCGCGTCTTAACGGCGCTAAGACCGGGGAAAAGGAACACCCAATGAAGACTATCGCCCTCGCCGCCGCGCTCGCCGTGGCCGCGGTCGCCGCGCCCGCCATCGCGCAGGAGCACAAGGATCACGCCCCGGCCGCTGCGCCTGCCTCGGGCAAGATCTCCGTCGAGACCACGCCGATCGGCGACATCGTGAAGAACGACAAGGCCAAGGCCGTGCTCGAAAAGGCGCTGCCGCAGATCCCGCAGTTCTACGACCAGATCGCCACCATGACCCTGAGCCAGGTCGCCCCGATGAGCCAGGGCGCCATCGACGACGCCAAGCTCAAGGAAATCCAGGCCGAGTTCGACAAGCTGTAGGGCTTGAAGTCCCTCCCTTAATGGGGAGGGACAGACGGCGAAGCCGTCAGGGTGGGGAGTATTTGACCAGCCTCAGCGCCCGGTCGTGACCGCCCCACCCTGCTCGCCTTTCGGCGAGCTTTCCCTCCCCATTAAGGGAGGGACGATTTTCACCTCACCACCACTTCGCGGGCTTGGCCCGGAAATCGGCGGCCTTCTCGATGGCCGAGCCCAGCGAGAACAGCGTGCCCTCGTCGAGGTTGCGGCCGATGAGCTGCAGGCCCAGCGGCAGGCCGCCTGCGTCCACGCCGGCCGGCACGCTCATGCCCGGCAGGCCGGCGAGGTTCACCGTCACCGTGAAGATGTCGTTCAGGTACATCGCCACCGGGTCGTCTGCCTTCTCGCCCAGCGCGAAGGCGGCCGAGGGCGCCGTCGGCGTCAGCAGTGCGTCGACCTTCTCCCAGGCCTGGTCGAAGTCGTCGGCGATGCGGCGGCGGACTTTCAGGGCCTTGAGATAGTAGGCGTCATAGTAGCCGGCCGAGAGCACGTAGGTGCCGATCAGGATGCGGCGCTTCACCTCGGCGCCGAAGCCTTCGGCGCGGGTCTTCTCGTAGGTGTCGGTGAGGTTCGCGCCGTCGACGCGCAGGCCGTAGCGCATGCCGTCGTAGCGGGCGAGGTTCGACGAGGCCTCGGCGGGCGCGATGATGTAGTAGGCCGGCAGCGCGTACTTGGTGTGCGGCAGGCTGACCTCGACGATCTCGCAGCCCGCCTCCTTCAGCCAGGCGATGCCCTGCTCCCACAGCTTCTCGATCTCGGGCGGCATGCCGTCGACGCGATATTCCTTGGGGATTCCGACGCGCAGGCCCTTCACCGACTTGCCGCAGAAGCTCGGGAAATCAGGGACTTCCGCGTCGATGCTCGTCGAGTCCTTCGGGTCGTGGCCCGACATGGACTTCAGCAGGATCGCGGTGTCCTCGACCGAGCGCGCCATCGGCCCGGCCTGGTCCAGCGACGAGGCGAAGGCCACGATGCCCCAGCGCGAGCAGCGGCCGTAGGTCGGCTTGATGCCCACGGTGCCCGTGAACGCGGCCGGCTGGCGGATCGAGCCGCCGGTGTCGGTCGCCGTGGCGCCCAGGCAGAGCTCGGCCGCGACCGCCGCCGCCGAGCCGCCCGACGAACCGCCGGGGGTCAGGTTGGCGTTGCCGCCTTGGCTGCGCCACGGGTTCACCGCCGGGCCCCAGGCCGAGGTCTCGTTGGACGAGCCCATGGCGAACTCGTCCATGTTGAGCTTGCCCAGCATGACCGCGCCGTCGCGCCACAGGTTGGACGTGACCGTGCTCTCGTAGGTCGGCTTGAAGTTGCGCAGGATCTTTGAGCCGGCGCTGGAGGTCACACCCTGCGTGCAGAACAGGTCCTTGATGCCCAGCGGCGCGCCGTCCAGCGGCCCGGCCTCGCCCTTGGCGCGGCGGACGTCGGAGGCCTTGGCCATCTCGACGGCCTGGTCCGGCGTATTGACGACGAATGCATTCAGCGCGCTCGCGGCCTCGATCGCCGACAGGTGCGCCTTGGTGATCTCCTCGGAGGAGAAGCTCTTGGCGGCCAGCCCGTCGAGGGCGGCCTTCAGCGTGAGCCCGGTGAGGTCGGACATGTCTATTCCACCACCTTCGGCACGATGAAGAAGTCCCTGGCCGTCTTGGGCGCGTTCGACAGCACCTTCGCCGGGTCGCCGCCGTCGGTGACCACGTCGTCGCGCATGGGCAGGGTCATGGCCACGGACGTGGTCATGGGCTCGACGCCGTCGGTGTCGACCTCGTTGAGCTGCTCGATCCAGCTCATGATGCCGTTCAGCTCGCGGGCGAGCGGCTCCAGTTTCTCTTCCGGCTCGGCGATGCGCGCCAGCCTCGCGACCTTGCGCACGGTCGCGGCGTCGATGGCCATGAGGGCCTCCTAGAATACGAAGGCCGTGGGTTAGCGGTGTGCGCTCCCTTTTTCAACGCTGGCGCCGCTGGAGAGCCAAACCAAAGCCAGGCGCGCCCTTCTCCCCTTGCGGGATAAGGTGGCCGCGAAGCGGTCGGATGAAGGGTCGCGCTCCGCTGTCCGGCTCATCGCGCGCCGCAGGCGCTGTCATTTGAACCACGGACCATCACGGACGACCCGAGCCGTCTGTGATGGTCTGTGATGGTCCGTGGTCGATTTAAATCGGCGCTGATGCGCCACCACGGCTGAAAGGGCAGCCCGCCCCCTCATCCGTCAGCCTGCAGCCGCCGTCTTCTCCCGCAAGGAAAGGCATGTCTGCCTAAGCGGCCTGTGACACCGCCTCGGCCCCCTGCCCCGTGGCCAGCCAGTAGGCGCAGTCGGGGCCCAGTTCGGCCAGGGCGCGGGCCTCGTAGGCGGCGCAGTCGGCGGCGGTGAGGACGTCGCGCCAGCGGCCGTTTACGCCCTTGTTGATGAAGCTCTGCGCCCCGCCGTCGAAGATCGCCCCGCCCAGCGGCGCCACGTTCTGGGCGTTCGCCTTCATGTACTCGAACGAGCAGTGCTCCAGGATCGTCGGCCAGCGGTCCTCGGGGATGTCGCAGTCCAGGAAATCGGCGATGGCGCGCATCTCGCGCTCGGGATCGGCCTTCAGCGCGTTGAAGTGCACCAGGCGCACGTTCGGCAGGTCGCGGGCCGCCCACCAAGTGGCGATGTTCTCCCAATACGACCAGAATGGCTGCCCGTCGGTCTCCAGCCAGTGCAGGAAGTAGCGCCGGATATCCGGGTCGGGCCGGCCGATCGGCGGGCCCACGCGGCCGGGAGTCTCGTTCAGCAGCTCGTAGAACAGGTCGTTGGCGCTGGCGTGGTGGTTGTAGAGGCTCCACAGCACGTCGCGGCCGTCACGGGCCACATAGAGGTACTTGGCGCGCGGCGAAAAGGTCAGGGCGTCCAGCGGCAGGTGGGTCTTGATCACGCGCCGGTGCTGCTGGGCCTCGAGCTGCTCCATCGTGTCGGGCGGCATGATCCGCAGGTCCAGCCAGGGCGACAGCATGTTGATCTGCACGTCCGGCGCGGCGGCGAACACCAGCTGGCCGACGATCTGCTGGGTCCAAGTGGTGCCGGACTTCGCATAGGTGGCCACCACGACGTCGTCGTCGCGGAAGGCGAAGCGGTCCCAGATGGTGGAATCCATGTGGTGGTTGTGCAGGTCGCGGGTCTTGGTCGGCCATTGGACGGCGTGCTGGGTCTGGGGCGCGTTCGCCACGGCGGGTCTCCTTCGTCTTTCGAGGAGCGCTGATATCGCGGCGGGCCGAAGCGCCGCCATAAGCGACTTCGCCGACCCAATATGCAGATTTGCCGAGGGCCCATCTGCATCCGGGATCTGTGCTAGGAGCGGGCATGGCCGTCGTCGACCTCCTCGAACTCCCCGCCCTCCTGCCCCGCTACGCCGCTGTTGTGGGCCTGGACCTCGGTGAGAAGACCATCGGGGTGGCCGTCTCGGACGCCATGCGCTCGATCGCCAGCCCCTTGAGCCTGATCCGCAAGACCAAGTTCACGGACGACGCGAACGCCCTCTTCAAGCTGATGGAGAGCCGCGAGGCCCAGGGCGTCGTGATCGGCCTGCCGGTCAACATGGACGGGACCGAGGGCCCGCGCGCCCAGTCCTGCCGCGCCTTCGCCCGCAACCTGCTGCGCCTGCGTGACCTGCCCATCGCCTTCTGGGACGAGCGGATGAGCTCGATGGCGGTGAACCGCATGCTGATCGACGAGGCCGACGTCAGCCGCGCCCGCCGGGGCGACGTGGTCGACAAGGCGGCCGCCGCCTGGATCCTCCAGGGCGCGCTGGACCGCCTGCGGAACGCTGCGCCTTAGCGCGTTTCCAAAGAAATGCTCGTCATCCCCGGGCTTGTCCCGGGGATCCATGCCTCAATCACACAAGCGCCTCGCGGCGGGTCGCGTCGCGCGACCCGCTTCCACGGCCTCGCCGCCGAGGGATGGATCCCCGCCACAAGGGCGGGGATGACGAGCGGATTATGTCTGGAGAAGGGCTACAGCCCGCCCGCGAACAGGTCCGGCTTGCCGATCTGCACGCCCTTCGACCGCAGGATCCCGTAGGCGGTCGACAGGTGGAAGTAGAAGTTCGTGGTGGCGAAGCTGGAGAGCCACTGGCCGGCCGGCAGGGTCGGCTCGATCTGGCCCAGGTTGAAGGTGATCGGCGCGGTGTCGCGGCCCTCGAACTGCTCTGCCTTGAGGCCCGCGAGATACGCCTTGGCCGCGGCGATGGCGGCCTTGTAGCCGGCCAGGTCCAGGTCGTCGGTCACACCCTCAGGGATCGGCAGGCCGGCGGCGCGGGCGGGCCATTGCTGGGCGAAGTTGATCACCACCATCGCCTGGAAGCTCAGCGGGTTCATGTCGTCGATCAGCCGCCACTTCAGGATGTCGCCCTCGGCGCCGCCCTGGGCCTTGGCGAACTCGGCGCCCTTCGTGAGCAGATGGTCGAGCGTGCCGAGTCCCTTGGAATACAGGTCGACGAACGTGAACAGGCAGACGTTGGACATAGGTTTCCCCCGGTTGTGAGCTTGGCTGGATGTAGGGACCGATAGCGGTGATCCGCAACGAAGCCACGACAGGAAACTGGGGATCACCCGTTGCCGTCGCTTCCCTTGGCCCGCGGGGTCGCCTAAGGGGACGCTTTAATGAGCGCCGCGCCCCCCGGTCTGAACGAGGTCCTGCAACGGACCTTCTCGTTCCCCAAACGCCACTTCCTTTCCGCCACCGACCTGAACGAGGTCGAGGTGGCAAACTTGCTGGACCTCGCCGACGGGTTCGTGAGCCTGAACCGCCAGACCTCGAAGAAGCTGGACCTGCTCAAGGGCAGGACGCTGATGAACCTCTTCTTCGAGAACTCGACGCGGACCCAGGCCAGCTTCGAGCTGGCCGGGAAGCGGCTGGGCGCCGACGTGGTCAACATGAGCCCGCGCTCGTCGTCGATCTCCAAGGGCGAGACCCTGATCGACACGGCGGTGACGCTGAACGCCATGCAACCCGACCTCCTGGTGGTGCGCCATTCGTCGTCGGGCGCCGCCTCGCTGCTATCGCAGAAGGTGGGCTGCTCGGTGATCAACGCCGGCGACGGCCAGCACGAGCACCCGACCCAGGCGCTGCTGGACGCGCTCTCCATCCGCCGCGCCTTCGGCGACATCGCCGGGCTGAAGGTGGCGATCTGCGGCGACGTCCTGCACAGCCGCGTCGCCCGCTCGAACATCGCCCTGCTGCAGATGCTGGGCGCCAACGTACGCTTGGTGGGGCCGCCCACCCTGATCCCGGCCGCCGCCGACCGCTGGAACGTCGAGGTCTTCCACGACATGCGCAAGGGCATCGCCGGCTGCGACGTGGTGATGATGCTGCGCCTGCAGCTCGAGCGGATGGACGGGGTGATGGCGCCGTCCCAGCGCGAGTACTTCCGCTTCTTCGGCCTCGACCGCGAAAAGCTGGCCTTCGCCGCGCCCCACGTCCGGGTGATGCACCCCGGCCCGATGAACCGCGGCGTGGAGATCGATTCCGACGTCGCCGACGACCTCTCCGTCAGCCTGATCCAGGACCAGGTGGAGATGGGCGTGGCCGCGCGCATGGCCGTGCTGACGTCCCTGGCCGCGCGCCTGGAGAACGACCGTTGACCCTCCTTCGCCAAGGCTTCGGAGGGCTGGCCCTCAACCATCGGGATTTCTTCCGTCAGGACGTCGGTCCTTCGAAGCTCCTGAAAGGAGCGAAGTAGGATGAGCCGCCCCCTCGCCTTCACGAACGCCCGGCTGGTCGACCCAGCCAGCGGCTACGACGGCCCGGGCAGCGTCATCGTCACCGAGGGCGTCATCGCCGACGTGGCCCAGGCGCCGACGCTGGGCGGCCTGTCGGCCGACGTCGAGGTGGTGGACGCTGGCGGCGCGCTGCTGATCCCCGGCCTGATCGACATCCGGGTGAAGACCGGCGAGCCGGGGGCCGAGCCCAAGGAGACGCTGAAATCCGCCGCCCAGGCCGCCGCGGCCGGCGGCGTCACGACCATGGTGGTCCAGCCCGACACCCATCCGGTGATGGACGAGCCCTCGGTCGTCGACTTCATCCTGCGCCGCGCCCGCGACATCGAGCTGGTGAACGTCTACCCGGCCGGCGCCGCCACCAAGGGCGCCGAGGGCCAGCGGATGGCCGAGATCGGCCTGATGCACGAGGCGGGCTGCCTCTATGTGACCGACGCCGACCGGCCGATCGTGGACTCCAAGGTGTTCCGGCGCGTGCTGAGCTACGCAAAGGCGTTCGACACGCCGGTGGCGCATCGGCCGGCCGATCCCTGGCTGTCGGCGGGCGCGGCGGCCAGCGAGGGCGAGTTCGCCGCGCGCATGGGCCTGCCCGCCGTGCCGGCCGTGGCTGAGAAGATCATGCTGGACCGCGACCTGGCCCTGGCCGAGCTGACCGGCGCCAAGCTGATCGTCGACCAGATCACCACGGCGGCGGCGCTGGAGAGCCTGAAGCGCGCCAAGGATCGCGGCCTGGCGGTCACCGCCACGACCTCGATCAACCACCTGTCGTTCAACGAGATCGACATCGGCGACTACCGCACCTTCTGCAAGCTGGACCCGCCGCTGCGTTCGGAGGAGGACCGCCAGGCGGTGATCGACGCGGTCGCCTCGGGCCTGATCGAGGTGGTGGTCTCGGCCCATGCCCCCGCGCCCGCTGAGGACAAGCGCCTGCCCTACGACGAGGCGGCGCCTGGCGCAGTTGGCCTGCAGACCCTGCTGGCGGCCCTGTTGGCCTTCCACCACACCGACCAGATCCCGCTGATGGACCTGATCCGCACCGTGACCCTGGCGCCGGCCAAGCTGCTGGGCCTGTCGGCGGGCCGGATCGCCAAGGGCGCGCCGGCCGACCTGGTGCTGTGCGACCTCAACGCGCCGGTGGTCATCGACGCGGACAAGCTGGTGTCGAAGTCCAAGAACTCGCCCTTCGATGGCCGCCGCCTGCAGGGCAAGGTCCTGCGGACGGTCGTCGACGGCCGGACGGTGTACGGCGCCTAGGGCGGCCCGAGCGGGTTTTTGAGCCACGTCAGGCCGAGCAGGCTGGGCGCGGTCTTCAGCGCCACGGCCTCGGACCCCCGCGGGTCGCAGCCGAAATCATAGGTCAGCCGCGTGGCCGGGCCGCCGCCGATCCAATCGACGGCCACGACGTCGCTATCCGACATGCAGCCCTGCTCGTCCGCGCTGACGTTCGCGTTCCGTCGGTACGGCTGCAGATGCTCACGAAAGCGCAGGTAGGCGCCCGGGGCGATCCTGGTCCGCCGCGTTCGCGTGATCCACTTGCGCTCGCTCGCCGCCTGGTAGCTCTGGTGAACCCTGACGGTATGGCTTTCGCGAATCGTGACCGCGCCGTCGGAGGCGACCAACAGCTCGAGCGACTCGCAGGGCTCGCAGATCGGGCCCGGCGGCATCGTCATGTAGCGGATCAGCTCGCCGCCCGGAGGCGCCGTGAGCTCCGACGTCGTCGCGCAGCCCGTCGCCGCGAGCGCGACGACCGAGATCAGCAGACGTCCCAGGAGCTTGGCCATGCCGCACGCTGGACGCGCGCGGCGAGCGTTTCAAGCCGGGCGGCGGCCTAGAACTCGTCCCAGGTCTCGACGGCCTGGGCCAGGCGCTGCTGGGCGGCCGGGGCGCCGGCGGCGGCGCGGGGCGCAGTCGGGGGCACGGTGACGGTCGCCGGAACGGCGCGCACGCGGGTCGGGGTGACCACCCGGGCCGGCTGGGCGCCGACCTCGAAGCGGCCCACCAGCGTCGACAGCGAGCCGGCCTCCTGCTTGAGCTGGGCGGCGGCGGCCGTGGCCTGCTCGACCATGGCGGCGTTCTGCTGGGTCACCTGATCCATCTGGTTGACGGCGGTGTTCACCTGCTGGAGGCCCGTGGATTGTTCCTGCGACGACTGCGAGATCTCGGCCACCAGGCCCGCGATCTCCACGACGCGCTCGACGATGGCGCCCAGCGCCTGGCCGGTCTCGTCGACGAGGCCCACGCCGCGCTCGACCTGCTCGGAGGAGGCGGCGATCAGCGTCTTGATCTCCTTGGCGGCTTCGGCCGAGCGCTGGGCGAGCGCGCGGACTTCCGAGGCCACGACCGCGAAGCCCTTGCCCGCGTCGCCGGCCCGGGCCGCTTCCACACCGGCGTTCAGGGCCAGCAGGTTGGTCTGGAAGGCGATCTCGTCGATGACGCCCAGAATCTGGGCCACTTTGTCCGAGCTCTGCTGGATGTCGCGCATGGCGTCGACAGCTTCGCGGACCACCTTGCCGGAATGCTCGGCCTGGGTGCGCGCGCCCGAGGCCACGCGGGAGGCCTCGCTCGCGCCCTGGGCGCTGCGGCGGACGGTGGCGGTGATCTCGTCGAGGGCGGCGGCGGTCTCTTCCAGGGCCGCGGCCTGCTGCTCGGTGCGCCGCGACAGGTCGTCGGAGGCGGTGGAGATCTCGTCCGAGCCATGGCGCATGGCGCCCGCCCCGTCGAGCACCGCACAGAAGGCGTCGCGCAGCGCGCCGACCGCGCTGTTGAAATCGTCGCGGACGCGGGCGTAGGGGCCGTCCAGGTCGTTGCCGATGGTGACGGTCAGGTCGCCAGCCGAGAGGCGCTTCAGGGCGGCGCCGACGTGGCCCACCACGAGGTCCTGCTCGCGGGCGATGGCGGCGGCGCGCTCGCCCTCGGCGCGGACGCGCGCCTGCTCGGTGGCGGTGATGTCGGTGGCGAACTTCACCACCCGGACCGGCTTGCCCTTCTCGTCGAGGATCGGGTTGTACGAGGCCTCGATCCAGACCTCGCGGCCGCCCTTGGCCAGGCGGCGGAACTTGGTGGCGACGAACTCGCCGCGGTTCAGGGTGCGCCAGAATTCGGCGTAGGCCGGGCTGTTGGCTTCCGCGGGGTCGACGAACATGCGGTGGTGGCGGCCGACCACTTCGGACGCGGCGTAGCCGACGGTGGCGAGGAAATTCTGGTTGGCGCGGATAATGGTGCCGTCGAGCTCGAACTCGATCACGGCCTGTGACCTCTGGATCGCCGCCACCATACCCTCGAGGTCCCGCATGCGACCGGCGTCGACCTTGGCCGTCGACGACTTCAGAAAGCCCATTCCCGTGCTCCGCCAGGTGCAAGTCCGGGCGACAGGCCACGGACGACTTCACAACCTGGGCGAAAGTTTGCGCGGGATGGCTAACGAGGCGCTAAAGGCGGGGGGTGAAGCCTGTGGACAATCCGCCGCAGGCTCCGTCCTCCCTCGGAACATCCCTAATCCGGGATTAGGCATGTCGATTATGTCGCAGGCGGCCGGGGCCGCCTGCGGATCAGAATTCGTCCCAACCCGCCTTGCCGCCGACTGCCGCGCGCAGCTTCTGCTGCAGGGCCGTGGCGTCGCCCGACGGGCGTTCCGGACGGGCCGTGCGCGCTGGGGCCGCGGCGCGGGCGCCCACCTCGAAGCGGCCCACCAGTTGGGCCAGTTCGGCGGCTTCCCGCTTGAGCTGGGCGGCGGCGGCGGTCGCCTCCTCCACCATGGCGGCGTTCTGCTGGGTCACCTGGTCCATCTGGTTCACGGCCGTGTTGACCTGGGCCAGGCCGGTGGCCTGTTCCTGCGCCGACTGGGCGATCTCCGAGACCAGGCCGTCGATGCTGGCCACCCGGTCGACGATGCCCGTGAGCGCGACGCCGGTGTCGTTCACCAGCTTCACGCCGCGGTCCACCTGGTCGCTGGACTGGGTGATCAGGGTCTTGATCTCCTTGGCGGCTTCGGCCGAGCGCTGGGCAAGCGCGCGGACTTCCGAGGCCACGACCGCGAAGCCCTTGCCCGCGTCACCGGCCCGAGCCGCTTCCACACCGGCGTTCAGGGCCAGCAGGTTCGTCTGGAAGGCGATCTCGTCGATCACGCCGATGATGTTCGAGATCTGGGCCGAGCTCTGCTGGATGTCGTGGATCGCCGACACCGCCTCGCGGACCACGTCACCCGAGCGTTCGGCTTCCGAGCGGGCGCCCGACGCCACCTGCGAGGCCTCGCGGGCGCCTTCGGCGCTGCGCTTCACCGTGGCGGTGATCTCGTCCAGGGCCGCGGCCGTCTCCTCCAGCGTCGCCGCCTGCTGCTCGGTGCGCCGCGACAGGTCGTCGGAGGCGGTGGAGATCTCGTCGGCGCCGCCGCGGATCGCGCCCGTGGTGTGCAGCACCGATTCCATCGCCCCGCGCAGGCTGGCCGCCGTGGCGTTGAAGTCGTCGCGGATGCGGACGTAGGGGCCCTGGAACTCGGCCTGGATCGCCGCGGTCAGGTCGCCGCCGGACAGCTTGCTGAGGCCCTGGGCCAGGGCCGAGACCACCTCGTTCTGCTCCTTCTCGGACGCGGCGCGCTCGGCGTCGTTGCGCTGGCGCTCGTGCTCGGTGGCGGTGATGTCGGTGGCGAACTTCACCACCCGCACCGCCTTGCCGTTCTCGTCGAGGATCGGGTTGTAGGAAGCCTGGATCCAGATCTCGCGGCCGCCCTTGCCGATACGGCGGAACTTGGCGGCGACGAACTCGCCGCGGTTCAGGGTCTGCCAGAAGTCGCGGTAGCCCTGGCCGTTGGCCTCGGCCGGATCGACGAAGATGCGGTGATGGCGGCCCACCACCTCGCTGTCGGTGTAGCCCAAGGTGTCGAGGAAGTTGCGATTGGCCCGCACGATCGTGCCGTCGAGCTCGAACTCGATCACCGCCTGCGACCGCTCGATCGCCGCGACCATGCCTTCGAGGCCGCGCACATAGGCCCCATCGGCCTTCTTGGCGCCAGCGGCGCCGCCAAAGAATTTCATTCGAACACCCCTGATCGAATTGCGGCCCGGCTCGGAGGAGCGACCGCGTTATGCGAACGAGGATTTCTCCTTAGAACCCTAACGGTCCCTGAATTCTGGGACGCCTAATCAGCTTCAAGGCGGTTCTTTTCAGGTGTTGGCAGTATTATTCGCGGAAATATGTCGAATTATGACAATTTCGCCCTTCTGAGTTCCTCGATTTACTGCAATTCCAATGCGTATAAATTCAGATCACGCGTTATGCGTGATTGCCCTGTGGTTGCAGCGATACACCTGCGGCGAGTCCCCCAGCGGCCTTCTCCTGCCGCGATGCCGCTCCCCGCCGCTCGTCCCCGAGGATTGCCGGGCCAGATTCGTTCCCCTATTGTTCGCACATCGGATCGCCGCTGACGAACCGATCGGGCCGCGCTAGGACTGGGGGCTGAGAGGGAGCGTTCATGGCCGAAATTCTGAGTCCTGTGCTGATCGGGGGCGCCCTGGTGGGCGGCTACCTGCTGGGATCGATCCCGTTCGGGGTGATCGCCACGCGGATGGGCGGCGCGGGCGACGTCCGCTCGATCGGCTCGGGCAACATCGGGGCGACCAACGTCCTGCGCACGGGCCGCAAGGACCTGGCCCTGGTCACCCTGCTGGGCGACGGCGGCAAGGGCGCGCTCGCCGTCCTGCTGGCCTGGCTGGTCACCCGCGACGGGACGGCCGAGCAACAGGCGGTCCTGACCTCGCTGGCGGCCGGGGCGGCGTTCCTGGGCCACCTGTTCCCCGTGTGGCTGGGGTTCAAGGGCGGCAAGGGTGTCGCCACGTTCTTCGGCACCATGCTGGCGGCGGCCTGGCCGGTCGGCGTCGTGGCCGCGGCGACGTGGCTGCTCGTGGCCTTCCTGTTCCGCATCTCGTCGCTGGCGGCGCTGCTGGCCCTGGCCGTCGCGCCGCTGGCCGCCTACCTGCTGCACCGCCCGACCGCGGTGGTGCTGCTGGCCCTCTTCATGGCTCTGCTCTCCTACATCCGGCACGCCGAGAACATCCGCCGGCTGCTGAAGGGCGAGGAGCCGAAGATCGGCGCCAAGAAGAAAGCGGAGACCGCCGAGGGGTGATCCGCACGCTTTCCGACGCCCAGCGGCGCGACTGGCTGCGGCTGGCGCGGACCGAGAACGTGGGCGCCGTCACCTTCGACCAGCTGATCGGCCGGTTCGGCGACGCGGGGGACGCCCTGGCCGCCCTGCCCGACCTCGCCCGGCGCGGCGGCCGCGCGGCCGGCGTCCGCATCCCGAGCGTCGCCGAGGCCGAGCGCGAAATCGCGGCCGGCGCGGCGCTGGGCGCGCGGCTCATCTGTTCCTGCGAGCCTGACTTCCCGCAGGCGCTGGCGGCGTTGGACCCGCCGCCGCCGCTGATCTGGGCGCGCGGCGACGCCGGCCTGCTGAACCGCCAGACGGTGGCGATCGTCGGCGCGCGGGTGGCCTCGGCCGGCGGCCAGCGCTTCGCCCGCGGTCTCGCCGCCGAACTGGGCCAGGCCGGCCAGGTGATCGTTTCGGGCCTGGCCCGGGGCATCGACGGCGCGGCGCACGAGGGCGCGCTGGCGACCGGCACGGTGGCCGTCCTGGGCGGCGGGGTCGACGACATCTATCCGCCCGAGCACCGCGACCTCTACGCCCGCGTCGTCGAACAGGGCTGCGTCGTCTCCGAGAACGAGCCCGGCCGCACGGCCGTGGCCCGCGACTTCCCCCGCCGCAACCGCATCATCGCCGGCCTGTCCCGCGCCGTCGTGGTGGTGGAGGCCGAATTCCGCTCAGGCTCTCTGATCACCGCTCGCCTGGCCAACGAACAGGGCCGCGAGGTGCTGGCCGTCCCCGGCTCGCCGCTGGACCCGCGCGCCAAGGGGACCAACGACCTGATCCGCCAGGGCGCGGCGATCTGCGAGGGGCCCGAGGACGTGCTGCGCGCCCTGGAAGGCCTGCGCGGCTTCCGCGAGCCCGAGCCGCCCCGCTATCCGGCGCCGCCCATCGAGGTCGACGACGCCCTGCGCGAGCGGCTCGCCGACCTGCTCTCGCCGACCCCGGTCTCGCGGGACGAACTGGTGCGCGCGGCGTCGGCCCCGGCGCCCGCCGTCTTCGCCGCGCTGATGGAGCTCGCCCTGGCCGGCCGGGCCGAACTTCTGCCCGGCGGAATGGTCGCCAAGTCGTGAGCCCCTAAAGGGGCTCGTCGGGCTTCCGCGAATCCGGGCCGTTGACACGCCGCAGGGACCGCCCCCACCTTCCGCGCTCTTTGGGATCAGACACACCTTATAATAATGAACGTCGTCATCGTCGAGAGCCCGGCCAAGGCCAAGACCATCAACAAGTACCTGGGCTCCGACTTCAAGGTGCTCGCCTCCTACGGCCACGTCCGCGACCTCCCCGCGAAGGACGGTTCGGTGCGCCCGGACGAGGACTTCGACATGTCCTGGGAAGTCGATGGCAAGGCGGCCAAGCGGCTGGCCGAGATCGCCGACGCCGCGAAGGGCGCCGACACCCTGATCCTCGCCACCGACCCCGACCGCGAGGGCGAGGCCATCTCCTGGCACGTGCTGGAGGTGCTGCAGAAGAAGCGCGCGCTGAAGGACAAGACCATCCAGCGCGTGGTCTTCAACGCCATCACCAAGTCGGCCGTCACCGAGGCGATGGCCAATCCGCGCGACCTCGACATGGAGCTGGTCGAGGCCTACCTGGCCCGCCGCGCCCTGGACTACCTGGTGGGCTTCACGCTCTCGCCGGTGCTGTGGCGCAAGCTGCCCGGCGCCAAGTCGGCCGGCCGGGTGCAGTCGGTGGCCCTGCGCGCCATCGTCGACCGCGAGCTCGAGATCGAGCGCTTCAAGACCCAGGAATACTGGACCGTCGAGGCCGAGGTCTCGGCCGGCAGCGACCCGTTCACGGCCCGCCTGGTCAAGCACGACGGCAAGCGGCTGACCAAGTTCGACCTCGGGAACGAGACCAGCGCCTTCGCCGCCCGCGACGCCGTGAAGGCCGCGACGTTCAAGATCCAGGCGGTCGAGCGCAAGCCCGGCCGGCGCTCGCCGCCCCCGCCCTTCACCACCTCGACGCTGCAGCAGGAAGCCGCCCGCAAGCTGGGCTTCAACGCCCAGCGCACCATGCAGACCGCCCAGAAGCTCTACGAGGGCGTCGACATCGGCGGCGAGACCGTGGGCCTCATCACCTACATGCGGACCGACGGCGTGCAGACCGCGCCCGAGGCTCTGGACGAGGCCCGCGGCGTGATCGGCGGCCTCTACGGCAAGGACTACGTCCCCGAGAAGCCGCGCTTCTATTCCACCAAGGCCAAGAACGCCCAGGAAGCCCACGAGGCCATCCGTCCCACCAGCCTGGCCCGCAACCCCGGCAAGATGCGGCTCGAAGGCGACCTCGGCCGGCTCTACGAGCTGATCTGGAAGCGGATGATCGCCTCGCAGATGGAGAGCGCGAGGATCGAGCGCACGACCATCGACCTGGAATCCGCCGACGGGAAGACCGGCCTGCGCGCCACCGGCCAGGTGGTGACCTTCCCGGGCTACCTCGCCGTCTATGAAGAGGGCCAGGACGATCCCGAGGACGAGGAAGGCGGCCGCCTGCCGCAGGTGGCCGAAGGCGCCGAGGCCAAGGTGCGCTCGGCCAAGGCCGACCAGCACTTCACCGAGCCGCCGCCGCGCTATTCCGAAGCCAGCCTCGTGAAGAAGCTGGAGGAGCTCGGCATTGGCCGACCCTCGACCTACGCCTCGATCCTGACCGTGCTGCGCGACCGCGCCTATGTCCGGATGGAGAAGCAGCGCTTCGTCCCCGAGGACAAGGGCCGCCTGCTGATCGGCTTCCTGGAGGAGTACTTCGGCCGCTACGTCGAATACGACTTCACCGCCAGCTTGGAGGAACGCCTCGACCTGGTTTCGGCCGGCGACCTCGACTGGAAGGTGCTGCTCCGCGAGTTCTGGTCCGACTTCAACGCCAAGATCGGCGAGATGACCGAGCTGCGGATCAGCGACGTGCTGACCGCGCTGGACGCCACCCTTGGCCCGCACCTGTTCCCGGAGAAGCCGGACGGCAGCGACCCCCGCGCCTGCCCGGTCTGCAACACCGGCCGCATGGGGCTGAAGTCCAGCCGCTTCGGCCCGTTCCTGGGCTGCTCGAACTATCCGGAATGCCGCCACACCCGGCCGCTGTCGGTGGCCGAGGAGGGCGAGGACGGCCCCGCGGGCGACCGCGAGCTGGGCATCGACCCGGTGACCGGCGAGACCGTGTTCCTGAAGACCGGCCGCTTCGGCGTCTACGTCCAGCTGGGCGAAGGCGAGAAGCCCAAGCGCTCCAGCCTGCCGAAAGGCTGGTCGGCGCCCGACATGGACCTCGAGAAGGGCCTGCGCCTGCTGCGCCTGCCGCGCGAGGTGGGCAAGCACCCCGAGGACGGCAAGCCGATCCTGGCCGGCATCGGCCGCTTCGGCCCGTTCGTGCTGCACGAGGGCACCTACGCCAATCTGCCGAACGCCGACGAGGTGTTCGAGGTGGGCGTGAACCGCGCCGTCGACCTGATCGCCACCAAGCGGGCGGGCCGGCGCGGCGGCGGCGAGGCGGCCGCGCTGAAGGAGCTGGGCGCCCACCCGGCCGACGGCCAGCCGATCCGCGTGCTCTCCGGCCGCTACGGCCCCTACATCAAGCACGGCTCCACCAACGCCAACGTGCCCCGCGGCGCCGACCCCTTGTCGGTGACGCTGGAACAGGCGGTGGCCCTGATCGCCGAGCGCGCGGCCAAGGGCGGCGGCAAGAAGAGGCCCGCCCGCGCCGCCAAGAAGGCTGACGGCGAGGCCAAGACCACGGCCAAGAAGGCGCCGGCGAAGAAGAAGGCCGCCGCCAAGAAGCCGGGCGCCAAGAAGGTCGCCCCCGCTACGAGCGACATCACCGACGACGAGACGCCGTTCTAAGGATCGGCTTGACCGCGGCGCGACCGCATGTTCCCATTTTGTTCCGAGAACATGCGGAGCCGGGATGAGCCTTGCCGTTCGGGAGTTCTCAGCGGCCGGCTACCGGTCGCTTCAGCGCATCGCCTATCCGATGTCGCGGTTGGACGTGTTCGTCGGCGCCAACGGCGTCGGCAAGTCGAACCTCTATCGCGCCCTCGAACTGCTGCGCGCCGCGGCGGCGAACACGCTCGGCCATGACCTGGCCCGCGAGGGCCTGCGCCTGGCGATGTGGGCGGGCGAAGGCCGAGGCGGCCATCCTCCGCGGATCTAGCTCGCCGCCAGCTTCTCCGAGCCCGATCGCCTGGAGCCGGCCTATCGGTACGAGGTCGAGGTCGGCTATCCGCCGCCGGTCGCAGCGGCCCTCGGCGCCGAGCCGCACATCAAGACGGAAGCCCTCACCTATCTCGCGGGACGCCGGCCCGTGCGCCTCATGGATCGCGACGGACCGGCCGTGGTCGCCCGCGACGACGAGGGGCGGCTCGTCTCGATCGACATCGACATCCTGCCGTCCGAGACGGTGCTGGGCCGGCTGGAGGATCCGTCTCGCTACCCCGCACTGGACCGCGTGCGGCGCACGCTGTTGGAGTGGCGGTTCTATCACGACCTGCGCACCGACGCGGGATCGCCGCTCCGCCAGCCCTGCGTGGCCGTCGCGACACCGACACTGGCCTCCGACGGCGCGGACCTCGCGGCCGTCTTCGCCACCCTCGCCCATATCCGCGCCGACACCGCCGACCTGGACGCGGTCGTCGAAAGCGCGTTTCCGGGCGCGAGGCTCGTCGTCCCCGCGCCGGACCGACACGCCGCCTTCGCCATGACGTTCCGGGAGTTTCCGCACCGCGTCTTCGAGGCCAGCGAACTTTCCGACGGCACGCTCCGCTTCCTGAGCCTCGCCGGCGCCCTGATGGCCTATCGCCTCCCGCCCTTCATCGCGCTGAACGAGCCGGAATCCAGCCTGCATCCCGACCTGATGGAGTCTTTGGGCCGGATGATCGGTCGCGCCGCCGAACGCACCCAGGTCTGGCTCGTCACACATTCCGAACGCCTGGCGGCAGCCATCGAGGCCACCGGCGCCGGGGCGGTCCGCACGGTACGTAAGACGGATGGCGCCACGACGATCGACGGCCTGACGCGGCTCGGGACATTCCGCGACGACTAGACGCCAGCCCTGGCGGCCGTCGGCCTTCGCGCCTAACCTCGCGGCTTCGACGCCGCCAGGGATGTGCGCCATGATGGACCGCCGTGCCGTGCTTGCTCTGGCCGCCGCGGCCGCCGTCTCGGCGCCGGCGAGGGCCGCCACCGCCTTCAAGGCCCGCAACGTGGTGCTGGTCCACGGGGCCTACGCCGACGGCTCGTCGTGGTCGCGGGTGATCCCTCACCTGCAGGCCGCGGGCCTGCGCTGCGCCGCCGTGCAGAACCCGCTGCGCACCCTGGCCGAGGACTGCGACTACACCCGCCGCATCCTGGCGCTGCAGGACGGCCCGACCGTGCTGGTCGCCCACTCCTACGGCGGCGAGGTGATCACCGAGGTCGGGACCGATCCCAAGGTCTCGGCCCTGGTCTACTGCGCGGCCCGCGCGCCCGACGCCGATGAGGACTACGCCGCCCTGGCCCGCACCTATCCCACCCCGCCGGCCCCGCTGGTCCGCAGCGGCGGCTACGCCGGGCTGAGCGAGGAGGTCTTCGTCCGCGACTTCGCCGACGGCCTCGACGCGACGACCGCGAAGATGCTGTTCGCCGTGCAGGGCCGCATCTCGGACGAGCTGTTCCAGGCCCGCGTCACCCAGGCCGCCTGGAAATCGCGGCCCACGTTCTACCAGGTCTCGAAGCTGGACCGGATCATCGACCCCAACCTGCAGCGGTTCATGGCCGGCCGGATGAAGGCTAGGACCGTCGAGCTGGCCGCCGGCCACCTGGGCATCCTCAGCCACGCCCGCGAGGTGGCCGACCTGATCTTGGAGGCCGCCCGCGCCTGACGGCTGGCGCGCGGCGGCGGGCTCGCTAACCTGCCGCCATGCCCACCGCCCTCCTCAACGGCCTGAACTTCCATTTCGAGCGCGCCGGAGATGGGCCGCCGCTGCTGTTCATTTCGGGCACCGGCGGCGATCTGCGCGTCCAGCCCAACGTCTTCGCCTCGCCGCTGGCCAAGGCCTTCGACCTGCTGGCCTATGACCAGCGCGGCCTGGGCCGCACCGACAAGCCCGACGCCCCCTATTCCATGGCTGACTACGCCGACGACGCGGCCGCCCTGCTGGACCACGTCGGCTGGGACGCCGTGCGGGTGATCGGCGTCTCGTTCGGCGGCATGGTGGCCCAGGAGCTCGTGCTGCGGCATCCGCAGCGGGTGAGCCGCCTCGTCCTGGCCTGCACCTCGCCGGGCGGCGAAGGCGGCGCCTCCTACCCCTTCCACGAGATCGAGCATCTGAAAGGCGAGGCGCGCGCCCGCTTCCTGATGCCGGTCAGCGACACCCGCCGCGACGCCGCCTGGGCGGCCGCCAACGCCGACGAGTACGACAAGCTGGTCCAGATGAGCGCCCACGACCCCTTCGCCGGCGAACCCGGCCGGGCTGAGGGCGCGCACCGTCAGCTGGAGGCCCGCGCCGCCCACGACACCTGGGACCGCCTGCCGCGGATCGCCTGCCCGGTGCTGATCGCCGCGGGCAAGTACGACGGCATCGCGTTGCCGGCCACGCAGGAGAAGATGGCGGCCCGCATCCCGGGCGCCGAACTGCGCTGGTACGAGGGCGGCCACCTCTTCATGCTGCAGGACCGGAGCGCATACCGGGAGATCGTGGCGTTCCTGCAGGGGTGAGGCGCCCTACTCCGCCGCCAGCTCCAGGATCTCCACGATGTCCTCAGGCCCCCGGATCGGCCGCGGACTGTTGCGGACGCCGGCGTCGTGCATCGTGTGCTCGGCGATAGCCTGGAAGTCCTTGCGTTCGATCCCCACGCTCCTGAGGTCGGTCGGCAGGTCCAGGCCGTCGGCCAGGTTGCGCACCGCGTCGCCCGCCGACCCGGAGAAGCCCAACAGTTCGCTGACCTGCGCCTCCTGCGGGATCGCCGCAGCGGCGGTCCAGGCCAGCACCGCCGGCAGCGTCACGCACGAGGTGATCCCATGCGGCACGCCGTAGCTGCCGCCCAGGGTGTGGCCGATGGCGTGGCTGGGCCCCATGCCGCGCCCCGAACCGACGCCGCTGATCGCCAGCCACATGCCGAACTGGCACTCCAGCCGCGCCGCCAGGTCGGCCGGGTCGCCCTGGACCGCGATCAGCCCGTGCGCCAGCCGCCGCAGCCCCTCGGCCGCCAGGGCGTCGGCATAGGGCGCTCGAACCGGGTGGCAGAGCTGCTCCACCGCGTGGTCCACGGCCTTCATGCCCGTCGAAGCCCAGAGCCGCTGCGGCGTCGAGAGCGTCATGGCCGGGTCCAGCACCACCGCTCGCGGCGCCAGCATCGGGTGGGTGTAGCCCTCCTTCACCTTGCGGGCCGCGTCGCTGACGCCCGCGAAGGGCGTGAACTCGGCGGCTGAGAGCGTGGTGGGCACGGCGACGAAACGGACACCCGGGGCGATCTTGGTCACGTCCGCCCGGTCGGGCCCGCGGCCGGCGCGGTAGGCGTCGAGCTGCTCGACGCGGTCCAGCCCGGCCCAGAGGCATAGCTGCATCACCTTGGTCGCGTCGATCACCGAGCCGCCGCCCAGCGCCACGATCAGGTCGGCGTCCGCCGCGCGGGCGGCTTTCGCGCCGCCGATCACGCCCTCGCGCGGCGAATGCGCCCCGATGTCGGCGAAGACGCCGACGCAGAGGTCGCCCAGCGACCGGGCGAAATCTTTCGCCAGCCCCTCGGCCAGCGAGCGCGTGGTGGTCAGCAGGATGCGGCGCGCGCCCCAGCCCCTGGCCAGCTCGGCGACCGCCTCGGCGGCGGGTCGGCCGTAGACGATCTGGTCCTGCTTCGGAAACCTGTGCGCGCCGGCGAGCATCTTCCGTTCCTCCGCTGGGCCGCCAAAGGTGCTAAGCACGCGCGATGGCCAAATCGAAGATGCCGAAGTCCACACGCTTTGCCAAAGGCGTGCCCGACCGCGAGACCCTCCTGAAGTTCATCCGCGAGAGCGGCGAGACCGACAAGGGCGCCATCGCGCGCACTTTCGGCCTGAAGGGCGAGGACCGCCGCCAGCTCCGCGCGATGCTCCAGGCGATGGAGGCTGACGGGACGCTGGGCAAGCGCGGCCGCAAGGGCTTCGCCGAGGCCGGCGCCCTGCCCGAGGTGGGCGTGGCCGACGTGGCCGAGCGCACGCCCGACGGCGACCTGCTCGTCCGCCTGGTCCGCGGCGAGGACGCGCCCCTGGTCCCCCTGGCGCCCGGCGGCGACGCCAAGGCCGGCGCCCCAGGCCTGGGCGATCGGCTGCTGGTGCGGTTCGTGAAGCTGGAGAACGGCGAGACCGAGGCCCGGCTGATCAAGCGCCTGGGCCAGAGCGCCCACCGCATCCTGGGCGTGGTCCGCAAGGCCCGGCGCGAGGTGCGGATCGAGCCCGTCGACCGCAAATCGAAGGACACCCTGCTCCTGCCGGACGGCGAGGACGTGCGCGACGGCGACCTGGTGGTGGCCCAAATCGAGGGCCACGGCCCGCGCTACGGCCCCAAGCGCGGCAAGCTGCTGGAGGTCGTGGGCCGCGAGGACGACCCGCGCGCCTATTCCATCATCGCCATCCACGCGCACGGCATCCCCACCGGCTTCTCGGAAGGCGCCGAGGCCGAGGCTGAAGCCGCCAAGGAGCCGACGCTGAGCGGCCGCGAGGACCTGCGCGAGGTGCCGCTGATCACCATCGACCCGGTGGACGCCCGCGACCACGACGACGCCGTCTACGCCGAGCCCGACACAGACGCGAAGAACCCGGGCGGCTGGGTCTGCTGGGTCGCCATCGCCGACGTCTCGGCCTACGTCCGGCCGGGCTCGGAGCTGGACCGCATCGCCCGCGACAAGGGCAACAGCGTCTACTTCCCCGACCGCGTGGAGCCGATGCTGCCAGAGCGGCTGTCGAACGGCCTCTGCAGCCTGCGCGAGGGCGAGAACCGCGCCACCATGGCCGTGCGCATGGTCTTCGGCGCCGACGGCAGGAAGCGCAGCCACAGGTTCGTCCGCGGCCTGATGCGCTCGGCCGCCAAGCTCAGCTACGAACAGGCACAGGCCGCCATCGACGGACAGCCCGACGACAAGACCGGCCCCCTGCTGGAGCCAGTGCTGAAGCCGCTGTGGGCGGCCTACGCCGTCATGAAGAAGGGCCGCGACGCCCGCTCGCCCCTGGCCATCGAGAGCCTGGAGCGGAAGATCAGCATCAACCGCGAGGGCGAGATCGCCCAGATCACCCCGCGCGCCACCCTCGAGGCCAACAAGCTGATCGAGGAGTTCATGATCCAGGCGAACGTCTGCGCCGCCGAGACGCTGGAGCAGAAGAAGACGCCGCTGATCTACCGCATCCACGACCAGCCCAGCCCGGAGAAGATCCAGGTGCTGGTCGACTTCCTAGGCACGCTGGGCCTGCCCTGGACGAAGGGCGAGGCGCCGCGCACGGACCGCTTCAACAAGCTCCTGGAGGAGACCCGCGACGGGCCGCACGCCGACATCGTCAACGAGGTGGTCCTGCGCACCCAGATGCAGGCGGTCTATTCCACCGAGAACATCGGCCACTACGGCCTGAACCTGGCGAAGTACGCCCACTTCACCTCGCCGATCCGCCGCTACGCCGACCTGATCGTCCACCGGGCGCTGATCACCGGCCTGGGGCTGGGCGCCGACGGGCTGTCCGACTGGGACATCTCGAAGATGAAGGACACGGCCGAACTCATCACCCACGCCGAGCGCCGGGCCATGGCCGCCGAGCGCGACGCCACCGACCGCTATGTGGCCGCCTTCCTGGCCGACCGGGTGGGTGCGGAGTTCACGGGGCGGATCACGGGCGTCACGCGCTTCGGCCTCTTCGTGCGGCTGGCCGAGACCGGCGCCGACGGCCTGGTGCCGATCTCCAAGCTGGGCGGCGAGTTCTTCATCCACGACGACCGCACCCACTCGCTGGTGGGCGAGCGCAGCGGTGCGCGCTGGCCGCTGGGCATGACGGTGGAGGTGCGCCTCGAGGAGGCCACGCCGATCACCGGCGGCCTCTTGTTCGAGATGCTGAGCGATCCCGCCCCGCCCGACGCCAGCGCGCCACGGCCCCGCCTCGGCATGCGCGCCCGCGGCGACCGCCGGCCCGGCGGCGGCGGCGGGCCCCCGCACCCCAAGAGCGGCCGCCCGCCGGGCATCCGTACGGGCCGCAAGAAGAAGATGGGCGGCAAGCGGCGCTAATTATTGATCCGCTCATCCCGGCGAAGGCCGGGACCCAGATCTCGTAGCGCATGGGCCGAACGGACGAGCTCGGAGACTCTAGAGCCTGCCTCCGAGCCTTTCCATCTGGGTCCCGGCCTTCGCCGGGATGAGCGGTTGGGGGTAAGCGGCGCTAAACCGCTTCCGTCTCGGCCGGGGCGACCGCCGGAACCGCCTTCGGCTTAACGAACCGCCCGGCGATCCAAAACATCACCGGGATCAGCAGCCAGCAGAAGTGCGAGACGACCCGCTGGCCCGCCGCCAGCAGCAGGAGGCCGATGCCGAACGCGATGCCGGGCGAGGCGGCCCGCAGCAGGCGGTAGGCGGTCTCACCCTTGGTCCCCTCGACCAGCGCCTTGCCGTTGTCGCGATAGGCGGTGAGCACCGTGGCGACGTTGCCCACCGAGATGATCACCAGCACCCAGGAATAGAGCGCCCAGGAGAACGCCCCGCCCGGATCCGCGCCCAGCCAGGCCGACGCGAACGGCAGCAGGCAGATCGGCAGCAGGAAGCCCAGGTTCGCGACCGCGGTGGGCCAGTCGAACCGGGCCAGCCGCCGCATGGTGTGCATGTGCGCGATCCAGAAGATCGCGATGATCAGGAAGCTGAAGACGAAGGCCGCGATGTGCGGGATCAGGTGGTTCAGGGTCCCGGCCGTCGCCTCGCGCCAGGTCTCCGGCGGCTTCAGCTCCAGCACCAGCAGCGTCAGCACGATGGCGAAGACCGCATCGCTGAAGAACAGCATCCGGTGCAGCAGCCGGCCGTCCAGTTCCGCGTCGACGTCGTGCATGTGAACTCCCCAGTCTCCGATCCGGCATAGTGCCCGGCGCGGGGCTTCCGCAAGGGCGCCCCTTCCTCCCCCGCCGGGCGCGCCCTACAGTTGTTCCATGACCGGGCAATCGCCGCCGAAATCCGAAGATGGAGTCTCGAAACCCGAGGGACCGCCACGCGTCCCGGGGCAACGCGCGGTGCGTCCGAAGAACGCCGCCACCGTGATGATCATCCGCCGCGACGGGCCGAAGCCCCGCGTGCTGATGGGCAAGCGCCACGGCGGCCACAGCTTCATGCCCGACCGCTGGGTGTTCCCCGGCGGCCGGATCGACCGAGCCGACTACCGCGCCCCCTACGCCAGCGACCTGCGCGCCGACGTGGGCGGGCTCTTCGACCGCTACCTGCCCGCCGGCCGCGGCCGCGCGCTGGCCCTGGCGGCCGTGCGCGAGACCTGGGAGGAAGCGGGCCTCTTGCTGGCCAAGCCCGGCCAAGCGCGCACCACGGGCCCCTGGAAGACCTTCGCCGACCAGGGCGTCCTGCCCGACCTGGAGGCCATGGACGTCATCGCCCGCGCCATCACTCCGCCGGCGGTGGGCAAGCGCTTCGACACCTGGTTCCTGATGGCCGACGCCGAGCGCCTGACCAGCCTGGAGCGCCAGCCCGACTGCGGCGAGCTGGAGGAGATCGACTGGGTCGCCTTCGACGACGCCATGGGCCTGCCGCTGCCGACCGTCACCCGCATGATGATCAAGGAGGCGGTCGAGCGGATGAAGGACCCCAGCCGCCCGAAGCCCTTCCTGCGCTACAAGGACCGCGGCATGCGGCCGACGAGCCTCTAGCTCACCAGTTGTCGCGCCCGTTGACATGCTTCACGGGCAGCGCCTCCCACGACAGGTCCTCGAACAGCCGCGCGTTCACGGCGATCCTCGGGTTGGCGAAGTCGGGTACGCCGTTCTCGAAGCCGGGCATCTCCGAGTGGGTCCCCATCCCGCAGACCGGGCAATAGTTGTGCGTCACCAGGTAGTCGCCCCACTGGTAGCTCCAGACGCGGCTAGGCGCCGTGGTCAGCTTGAACTGGGCGGGCTTGTAGTAGGCCACCAGCCCGCCGCGGCGGATGCAGAACGAGCAGTTGCACGAGGTCAGCTCGGCCGGCATCTCGCTGACCTCGAACTGGATCGCGCCGCAATGGCAGCGGCCTTTGACGGGCATGGACGGAACTCCGCGGGTGTCGGAAGGCCACACTGGAACGCCCGTCCCGCCACCGCGGTGTCAGCAACCGACCTAAGCGGTTGACTTACGCGCGCGGATTCGTATTTTCCGCGCCTCCTGAACACCCGCCGGCGGTGCGTATCCGTTTGGCCCCGCCCAATTTTTGTTTTTAGGATTCGAGCCATGGCGAAGCCCGCCTCCATCAAGATCCGCCTGAACTCGACGGCTGACACCGGCTACTTCTACGTGGCCAAGAAGAATGCCCGCACCAAGACCGAGAAGATGGTGCTGAAGAAGTACGACCCGGTCGTGCGCAAGCACGTCGAGTTCAAGGAAGGCAAGATCAAGTAGGTCGAACGACCCACGGATTTCGCATGAAGACGCCCGGCCTCACCGCCGGGCGTTTTTCGTTGGGGCCAGCGCCGCGACCAATCCCAGGAGCGTCAGGCCGAACATGACGCCGATGACGGTGGTGATCTGATGCTCGCGCGCATCGACCGCCCCGCCGGCCTTCGCCGCCTCGTCGAGGTGGCCGAAGAACGACATCCAGAACATGGCGCAGGCGAAACCCCATCCGCCGGCGAGCCAATGCCGAGGCCCGCGCCGCAGCGCCACGACGCCGCCCACGACCAGCAGCGTCGCGGCCACATAGTCGACCACCCAGAACGGCCACCACTGCCAGTCGCCCCAGTTCCGGACCGCCTCCAGAACCGCCAGCGACAGGCCGAACACGACGGCCAGCCACGCCGAAAGCTTCAACGTCATCCCCTGCCCCCTTGTTTGCCGCAGGATGACGGGGAGCTCGCCCGCGACGCAAGACGGGCGCCTTTTCCCCCCCCCTTCAGGGGAGGGTGGCGAACGCAGCGAGACGGGTGGGGAAGTCACGACCGGGCGCAGCGCTTGAACGTGAGATCCCCACCCGTCTGCTCGCGTTGCTCGCATCCACCCTCCCCTCAAGGGGAGGGAAAGGCCCAGCCTACGCCGCCCGGGCGATGACGCGGTTGCGGCCGCGGGACTTGGCCTCGTAGACGGCCTCGTCGGCGCGCTTCAGCAGCGCGCTCGGCGTGTCGTTCGTGCCCGAGCTGGACGCGACGCCGATGGAGATGGTGACCGACAGCAGTTCCTCGCCGCCCATGACGCGGAACGGGGCGCCCGCGGCGTGCAGGCGGATGCGCTCGGCGATGCGACGCGCGTCCTCCAGGTCGGTGTCCGGCATGACCACCACGAATTCCTCGCCGCCGTGGCGGACCGGCAGGTCGATGGCGCGCACGTTCGAGGCCAGGCGCACCGCGAACTCGCTCAGGACCTCGTCGCCCACGTCGTGGCCGAAGCTGTCGTTGACCTTCTTGAAGTGGTCGATGTCGATGACCAGCAGCGAGACCGGCTCGCCGCCCTGGTTGGCCCGGCGCATCAGCGCGTCCAGCTGGCCGGCCATGTAGCGGCGGTTGTGCAGGCCGGTGAGCTGGTCGGTGACCGCGAGTTCCAGCGAATGGTCCAGGTTGGAGCGCAGGTAGTCGGTATAGCGCTTGCGGCGGATCTGGGTGCGCACGCGCGCCGCCAGCTCGCCCGGATCGATCGGCCGGGCCAGGATGTCGTTCACCCCGATCTCCAGCGCCTTCACAGCCTTCTGGCGCTCGTCGAAGTCGGCGATGGCCAGCACCGGCAGGCTGCGGGTCGCCTCGTCCGAGCGCAGCTGGGCGGCGAAGCGCAGGCCATCGAAGGCCTTGGCGTTGGCGTTGACGATGACCAGGTCGACCGGCCCGCGGGCGGTCAGCACGGCCTTGTAGGCCTCGGTCTCGACCACGGGGCGATGTTCCACCGCCAGCTCGGCGGCGACCCGCTCGGCCTGGCGCGGGTTGTCGTCGACGATGAGGATACGCCCGCCCGAGCCGCCCAGGCGCGAGGCGGCGCCGGCGATCACGCCCATGCGGCGGCCCGAGGCCTCGCGGTCGCGCAACTCGTCGATCACCGCCTTCAGGCGCGTCAGGCTGCGCACGCGGGCGAACAGCATCACGTCGTCGATAGGCTTGGTCAGGAAGTCGTCGGCGCCCGCCTCCAGGCCGGCGACGCGGTCGGCGCGGCCGTCGAGGGCGGTGACCAGCACCACCGGGATGTGGCGCGTCTCGGGGTCGTCCTTCAGCCGGCGGCAGACCTGGAAGCCGTCCATGCCGGGCATCATCACGTCCAGCAGGATGATGTCGGGCTGCTCCGAGGCGGCGATCGCCAGGGCCGTCGGGCCGTCGCCGGCGGTCAGCACGTCGTAGTATTCGGCCGAGAGCTTCGCCTCGAGCAGGCGGACGTTCGATTCGATGTCGTCGACGACGAGGATACGCGCGGACATGGCTAGCTGAGCAGCCGCTTGATGGTGTCGAGGAAGTGGGAGACCGAGATCGGCTTGGAGATATAGGCCTCGCAGCCGCCCTCCCGGATCCGCTCCTCGTCGCCCTTCATGGCGAAGGCGGTGACCGCGACCACCGGGATGTGCGCCAGGTCGTCGTCTTCCTTCAGCCACTTGGTGACCTCGAGGCCCGAGATCTCCGGCAGCTGGATGTCCATCAGGATCAGGTCGGGCTTGTGCTCGCGCGCAAGCGACAGCGCCGCGAGACCTTCGCGGGTCTCGAGGGTTTCGTAGCCCTGGGCTTCGAGCAGATCATGAAAGAGCTTCATGTTCAGCTCGTTATCCTCGACGATGAGGACCTTCTTGGCCATTCGGGACCCGACGCTGCTGTAGGTCCGGCCGGATCTCGGCCCTCCCCACCCTTCCGGAGCTTATCGGTCCGGATATCCTTAAACTTCGTTATCCCCACTGGAACTGACTTGGCCGAAGCCCCGCATATCGTCGCACCTTCCCTCGCCTCCCTGGGGCTCTCCGCCGAGAGGCCGCTCGTCCTGGTGGACGTGGACGAGGTGCTGGGCCTGTTCATGCAGGGGTTCGGCGATTTCCTGGCCGACCACGGGCTGGAGATGCGAATCGACCGCTTCGCGCTGTTCCAGAACATCTACCGGCCCGGCGAGGCCGAGCACTACCCGCTGGCCGAGGGCAAGAAGCTGTTCGACGCCTTCTTCGCGACGCGCTGCCACGAGATCGAGCCGGCGCCGGGCGGGATCGCGGCCCTGAAACGGCTGTCGGCCTCGGCCGAGATCCTGATCCTGTCCAACGCCCCGCCCGAGGCCGAGCGGCTGCGCACGGAATGGCTGCGCAAGCACGGCATGCCCCATCCGCTGATCCTGAACTCGGGGCCGAAAGGGCCCATCGCCGCCGGGCTGGTCAGCCAGACCGCGCAGAGGACCGCCTTCGTCGACGACCTGCTGCCCAACCTGGACTCGGTCCAGGACCACTGCCCGGCCACCGCCACCTTCCAGCACGTGGCCGACCTGCGCCTGCGCCCCTTCGCGCCGACCTCGGAGCGGCATCCCCGCTACGACGACTGGGCCGAGCTGGCCGAGGCCATCGAGGCCGCGGTGCGGAGCTGAGCTGACGTCCTTCCGGACGCCTAAGGTTCGGACTCGATTGGCCTTGGGAAAATGAGCTGTCATCCCGGCCAAGGCCCGCTTGCGAGCTGCCGAGCCGGGACCCAGGGGGTTCGGCAGTGCGCTCGCCTCTGGGTCCCGGCTCTCCGCTGCGCTCCGGCCGGGATGACAATCTTCGTTAGTTCATTGAAGATAAATAGGTTCTTTGGGCAAACGCCCTAGACGGCGGCCAGTTCACGGCGGCGGCGCAGCCCCGCGCCCACGACACCGAAGCCCACGAGCATCAGCGCCCAGGCAGCCGGTTCCGGAGCCGGGGCGACGCCGTCGTCCACCGCCTCGACGCTCAGGGTCTCGGCGCGGAGGCTGAAGCGGAAGTTCTGGCCGAATTGCGCGTTCGTGGGCGCGTCGGCGTAGCGGACCAGGAAGCTGCCGGCGCCCGTCGCCGAGTCGCCATCCTGGAACGCGTAGCTGAACGGCGTGCGCCAATCGTGGCCGGTGACGCCGAAGTTGGTCAGCGAGTACACGTCCATCGTCAGCTCGACGTTGATCTCCAGGTCGTCGTTCGCGAAGAACGATCGGACGAAGTAGTTGAGCTCGCCGGTGCCGTCGGCGAATTCCTTCTTGAAGACGGTGCTCTGGTCGAGCGTCGCGGCGAAGTTGTTGCCGAAGCGAACCTGCTGGCCCAGCACGCCCAGGTAGCCCAGCATCGGCGAGGCCGGTTCGAAGCCGCTGTAGATGTCCATGTTGGCGAGGTGCTGCGTGACGGCGCCCGCCAGGTCCTCCTGCACCACGAACTGCAGCGTGAACGGGGTCACATAGCTCGTGCCCTTGGGGCCCAGGTAGCCGCTGACGTCGTCCAGCTGCGCCTGGCCGGTGAAGGTGGCGATGCTGGTGATCTCCTTCGCCGCCGCCGGCCCGCACGCCAGGAAACCCGCCGCCAGCACCCCGGCGACCGCCACCGCATTCATGCCACGCATTCGAAACCCCCAGCCCAAGGCCAGACGGGTTAACGCGCAAAGCCCCCCGGGAATAGGTGCAGCGACGTGCACGGACCTCGGAGACGGTTTGGAACTTCGGTCAGGCGCGGTGCGCGCCGCAGGCGCTGTCTTCTGAAACCGCGGAAAACGCAGAAGGCGCGGAAGGCTCTGCTGGCACGGCCTCTTCTGCGTCCCTCTGCGTTTTCCGCGGTTTGAATCCTTCGGCGCTGACGCGCCACCGCGGTTGAAGGACGCCGCCCTACGCCTTCGCCGCCAGCCGGCTGACCGCGGCCTCGTGGTCGGCCTTGGTGATCCGGTACAGCGAGATGGCCGCGATCGCCCCGCCGTACAGTACGGCCAGGATGACCACGTACCAGACGCCCAGCCGCTCGATGACCTCGGGCGCCACCTGCCCCGGCTTGGCGTTGTCCGGGAAGGCCACCAGCGCCAGGATCGCGCTGGAGATGAAGATGCCCACGCCCGAGACCACCTTGGCCACGAAGGCGCTGGCCGAGAAGAACAGGCCCTCGGAGCGGCGGCCGGTGCGCAGTTCGGAGTCCTCCACCACGTCGGCCATCATCGAGGAGATCAGGATCGAGGTGATGATCGTCGTCGCGGTCGACAGCGTGCCGGCCACGAACAGGATCGGCACCAGCGCCGCGTCGCCGTTGGCCGGGAAGACGCCCAGGAGGCGCAGCAGGATCGGCGCGGCCGCCAGCACCAGCGAGACGCCCTTCATCACCCGCGCGGCGTCCCGCTTGCCGACGCCCTTCGACACCATGGGCGCGAAGATCAGCGCCAGGATCGCCGAGAGGAAGTTGCTGGCCGCCAGGATGGCGATCTGCTGCGACGTCAGCTCCCAGAGATAGGTGCCCATGTAGAGCGTCAGCGACAGCACCACGCCCTGGGCCATGGAGTTGAACAGGCCGGCCAGGATCAGGGTCAGGAACGAGCGGTGCGCCAGGGTGGCGGCCATCTCGCGGAAGGTGTCGGCGACGGAGACCTTGCGCACCGGCGGCACGCGCAGTTGCGGGATGTGGCGGTGGGTGCCGACCGCCGAGACCAGGATGGCCACCAACATCACCGCCGCCGCGCAAAGCGCATAGGCGTGGTAGCCGTCGCGGTTGAGCTGGCCCACCGGGTTGTCCGCCGACGGCTTCAGGAACACCTGCAGCGCCAGCACCGTCATCCCGACACCGCCCAGCCAGCCGAAGAACTGCCGGTAGGCGAAGACGCGGGTGCGCTCGTGGTAGTCCTGGGTCAGTTCCGGCGCGAGCGCCGAGGACGGGATCTCGTACATCGTGATGAAGCTGCGGATCACGATGGCGACCGCCACCAGGTAGGCGAACAGCAGCCCGGGCGAGAGGTCCGGCGGGTTCCAGAGCAGGATGTAGGACAGCGCCACCGGCACGGCCGCGGCGTACATGAACGGGTGCCGCCGGCCCCAGCGCGAGCGCCAGTTGTCCGACACCTGGCCCATGATCGGGTCCAGCACCGAGTCCACCATCAGCGCGATCATGATCGCCGTGCCCACGGTCGCCGCCGGCAGGCCGACCACCTGGTTGTAGAAGATCAGCAGCAGCGACGAGAACCCCTGGTCCTTCACGCCGAAGGCCACGGTGCCGAAGCCGTAGAGCAGCTTGGTGGAGAGGCCGAGCTTCGCCGGTTTGGCGGCGTCGGGCGCGGCGGACCCCGGAGCGTCGGCGGCGGGCGCGGCGTCGGTCATGCTCGGGGCTCCCTCGGCCGATCGGCGCATCGGCGATCTGCGAAGACGTTAGCGTACAGTGTAAATTGCAGCAAGATTGCGACCTTCGCCGCCGGGCCGGCCGCGATCGGTCTACCCTGCGTTGACGATGCCCGGGCGAGCGCGTCAAGTCGCGGCCTGTTTCAAGCGGGGCGTTCAAAGATGCTGATGCGTACCGGCCGTCGCGGCCTCCTCCTGGCCGCGGTCGCGGCGAGCCTGCTGGCCGCGCCCCTCACCGGCGTCGCGGCGCCCGGCGGCTACAAGGTCCCGCCCGCCCCCATCGCCCAGATCATCGAGGCCGCGCCCACCCCGGCCGTGCAGATCTCGGGCGACCGCAGGACCCTGGCGATCCTGGAACGCGAGGGCCTGCCCTCCATCGCCGCCGTGTCCGAGCCGATCCTGCGGCTGGGCGGCTATCGGGTGAACCCGCGCACCAACGGCCCGGTCGAGGCGCGCACGAACTGGAACACGGGCCTCAGCTTCAAGGACGTGGCCAGCGGCAAGACCGTCGCCGCCGCCCTCCCCGCCAAGGCCCGCTTCATCGGTCCGCAGTGGTCCCCCGACAGCCGCTCGCTCGCCATCACCGTCGAGGCGTCGAACGGCCTGGAGCTCTGGGTCGTGGACGTGGCCAGCGCGAAGGCGCGCAAGCTGACCGGCCCGGTGCTGAACGCCGCCTTCGGCCAGCCCTATGACTGGCTGCCCGACTCCAAGGGCCTCGTCGCCCGCACCGTGCCCGCCGGCCGCGGCGCCCCGCCCGCCGAGAGCACCACCCCCGACGGCCCGGTGATCCAGGAGAACGTGGGCCGCACCGCGCCCTCGCGCACCTACCAGGACCTGTTGGCCGGCCCGCGCGACGAGGCCCTGTTCGACCACTACTTCACCAGCCAGATCGTCCGCGTGGACCTGGCCGGCGCCGTGACGCCGATCGGCGCGCCCGCGGTCTGGGCCGGTGTCTCGCCCTCGCCCGACGGCAGGTACCTGCTCGCCAGCAAGCTGAAGCGCCCCTACAGCTACGTGGTCCCGGCCCGCGCGTTCCCGACCGAGATCGCGGTGGTCGACATGACCGGCAAGGTCGTGGCCCAGGTGGTCGACCGCCCGCTGGCCGACGACGTGCCGCCGCCCTTCGACGCCGTGGTGAAGGGCCCGCGCGACGTGGAGTGGCGGGCCGACGCCCCCGCCACCCTGCTCTGGGCCGAGGCCCAGGACGGCGGCGACCCGCGCAAAAAGGTCGAGATCCACGACCGCCTGGTGCTGCAGGACGCCCCGTTCACGGCCCCGCCGCGCAAGCTGGTCGACCTGAAGGAGCGCTACGACACCATCGCCTGGGGCCGCGACGACACGGCCATCGTCACCAGCCGCTGGTGGCAGACCCGCCACGAGACCCGCATCGCCGTGAACCCGGGCAAGCCCGACGCCGGCCGTGTCCTGATCTCCCGCAGCTCGCAGGACCGCTACGGCGACCCGGGCGAGCCGATGATCGAGCGCAACGCCGCCGGCGAGCCGGTCATGCAGTTCACCGCCGACGGCAAGGCCGTGCTGATGGCCGGCCCCGGCGCGACGCCCAAGGGCGAATACCCGTTCGTCAGCCGCCTGGACCTGGCCGACGGCAAGACCAAGGAGCTGTGGCGCAGCGAGGCCGGCGTCTACGAGCAGCCGATCTCGTTCGCCGACAAGGCGGCCACGAAACTGGTCACCCGTCGCGAGAGCAAGACGGCGGTTCCGAACTACTATCTGCGCACCCTCGGCGCGAGGACGCCCAAGGCCCTGACGGCCTTCGCCGACCCGGCCCCGCAGTTCGCGGGCGTGAGCAAGCAGCTCATCACCTACAAGCGGGCCGACGGCCTGCCGCTGTCGGGCACGCTCTACCTGCCGGCCGGCTACGACGCCAAGCGCGACGGCCCGCTGCCGCTCTTGATGTGGGCCTATCCGGCCGAGTTCACCGACCCGAAGATGGCCGGCCAGGTGGTCGACACCTCGGCCAACCGCTTCTCGCGGCCCGGCGGCATCTCGCACCTGCTCTTGGTCACCCAGGGCTATGCGGTGCTCGACAACCCGGCGTTCCCGATCGTCGGCCCCGACGGCAAGGCCAACGACACCTACGTCGAACAGCTCCAGGCCGACGCCAAGGCCGCGGTGGACGCGGTGGTGGAGCTGGGCGTGGCCAGCCGGGACAGGATCGCCGTGGGCGGCCACTCGTACGGCGCGTTCATGACCGCGAACCTCCTGGCCCACACCGACCTCTTCAAGACCGGCATCGCCCGTTCGGGCGCCTACAACCGCACGCTCACGCCGTTCGGCTTCCAGGCCGAGGAGCGCACCTACTGGGAGGCGACGGACATCTATACGAAGATGAGCCCGTTCACCTACGCGACCCAGATCAAGGCGCCGATCCTGCTGACCCACGGCGGGGCCGACGACAACTCGGGCACCTTCCCGGTCCAGACCGAGCGGTTCTACGCGGCGCTGAAGGGCGCCGGCGCCACCGTGCGCTACGTGGTCCTGCCCAACGAGGCCCACGGCTACCGCGCGCTGGAATCCTCCGAGCACACGCTCTGGGAAATGACCACCTGGCTCGACACCTACCTCAAGGGCAAGCCCGCGCCAGCAGATCAGTAGGGGGTATTCACCTCCCCCGCGCAGCGGCGGGAGGGGGACCGGCCGCCGAAGCCGGCGCCAGCCGGCTGTAGAGCGGTTGGTGGAGGGGGCGGGCCTCCGCCACAGCATTCAAGCCCGCTTGGTCAAAGCGCCCTGCCGGCCGCTCGCCCCCTCCACCACTCGCTCTTCGCTACGCTCGGCGAGCGGTCCCCCTCCCGCCGCTTCGCGGGGGAGGTAAGGACAGCGCACCCGTGAGCCCGCGAGCCAAATCAGCTACTCAGACTCCATGATCCGCATCGGCGTGGACTTCGGCGGCACCAAGATCGAAGCGGCGGCGCTCGACGCCGAGGGCCGATTCCAGGCCCGCGTGCGCGGCCCCACGCCACCGGCCTACGAAGACCGGCTGGAGGCGACGGCCCAGGTCGTCGTCGAGGCCGAGCGCCAGGCCGGCGTGACCGCCACCCGCGTGGGCGTCGGCGGGCCGGGCTCGCCGTCGCCGGTCACCGGGCTGATGCGCAACTCCAACTCGACGGTGCTGAACGACCGGCCGTTCCCGGCCGACCTGCAACGCGTGCTGGGCCGCGACGTCCGCTACGCCAACGACGCCAACTGCCTGGCGCTGTCCGAGGCGCGCGACGGGGCGGCGGCGGGCGACGGCGTGGTCTTCGCGGTGATCGTCGGCACCGGCTGCGGCGGCGGGATCGCCGTGGACGGCCGGCTGGTCGAGGGCCGCAACCTGGTCGCCGGCGAGTGGGGCCACACGCCCCTGCCCTGGCCCCGGTCCGAGGAGCTGCCGGGGATCCAATGCTGGTGCGGCCGGGTCAACTGCCTGGAGCTCTGGCTGAGCGGCACGGGCTTCGCCCGCGACGCCGGCCGCCACGCCGAGGCGGTGGTCGCCGAACCCGACGCCGCCGGGACCGCGGCGCTGGACCGCTACGTCGACCGGCTGGGCCGCGCGCTGGGCGTGGTCGCCGACATCCTGGACCCCGACGTGATCGTCCTGGGCGGCGGGATGTCGAACCTCGACCTGCTCTACGAGCGGCTGCCCGCGGCCATCGCCCCGCACGTCTTCTCCGATGTCTTCACCACGCCGGTCCGCCGGGCGCTACATGGCGACAGCTCCGGCGTGCGCGGCGCGGCCTGGCTCTGGCCGCTGGACTGACGCGCGCCGGTCACTGGGCGCGGGCGAGCTTCAGGCGATCGGCCCGCGCCTCGAACGCGGCGGTCACCTTGGGCGCGTTGAGCTGGGTCACGGCGCGCTCGACGGCCTCGCGGAAGCAGTCGTCGCGCACCACGATCTCGCTGTGGCTGGTCCCGACCGCCGGCGAGGCGCGGCAGACCTCGGCGGCGGCGTTGCGGATGCGGCCCAGCATCAGGTTCGCGTCGGCGGTGCTCTTCAGGTTGAGGTCGGCGTAGGCGATGGTGGTCTGCGGCGCCCGCTGGGCGTCCAGCGATTCCGCGTGGGCGGCGGAGGCGGCGAGGAGCGCGATGGCGCTGACGGTGGCGATGTTCATGGCGGTCGTCCTGGCTTGAAGCGCCCCGCGTCGAGGCGATGAGCCATTCCACCGCCGGCCCCCGATCGGTCGCCAGGACGCCGGTCCGATGTTCCGCCGATGAAGTTCCGACATTCTTCCGATGACCGGCCGCAGCGCCCGCCGAAGCCCCCTTCGCCGCTTGCATGCGGCCTGTCCCGGCGCCCATCATCACGCAGGGAGCGAGGGCGAAGTGGTGACGACCGTCCAGGATACAGGCGGCAACCAGCCCGTGGTGCTGGCCCGGGAACATCCGTTCCGGCTGGGCGCGGTCGAGGTGCGCCCGGCGACCCGCGAGTTGGTCGGCCCCGGCGGCCGCGAGGTGCTGGAGCCGCGGGTGATGCAGGTGCTGGTGGCCCTGGCCCGCGCGCCGGGCGAGATCCTCACCCGCGACGACCTGACCGAGAGCTGCTGGGACGGCCGCGTGGTCGGCGAGGACGCCCTGTCGCGGGTGATCTCGCGCCTGCGCCGCGCGTCCGAGGGCGTCGGTCGCGAAGGCTGGACGCTGGAGACTGTGACCAAGGTCGGCTACCGCCTGCTGCCCTCAGGCCACGACCCGATGGCCAGCCCGCTGGCCCCGGACGCCCCGCCACGGCCCGACCGGCGCCGCGCGTTGGCGGCGGCCGGCGGGGCGGGCCTCGTGGCCGCGGTCGGCGCGGGCGCCTGGTGGGCCATGCGGCCCGACCCCATCTCTCCCAAGGCCCGCGAGCTCTACGAGAAGGGCCGCGAGGCGATGCGGCCGGGCCTGCGCGAGGGCACGGCCCAGGCGCGCGGCTTCCTGCGCGAGGCGGTCACAGAGGCTCCGAACTACGCCGAGGCCTGGGGCGCGCTGGCCCTCGCCTACCAGGCCAGCCTGCGCTTCACCGAGCCGGCGCAGCAGGCGGGCGTGCAGGCCCAGGCCGAGGCCGCCGCGCGTCGGGCCCTGGAGCTCGACCCGAACGAACCGCAGGCCAGCGCCGCCCTGGCCCTGCTGGCGCCCGTCTACCGCAACTGGGGCTCCGCCGAGCGGCTCTACCTCCAGGCCCTCAAGCTGCACGCCCGCGAGCCCGAGCTGGAGTTCGTCTACGCCCGGCTGCTGAGCGGCGTCGGCCGGATGCGCGAGGCCGTGGCCCACGCCCAGGCCGCCGTGGCGGGCGACGAGTTCGCCGTCTGGCACCAGCACATCCTGGGCATGACCCTGTGGGCGGCCGGGCGGCTGGAGGAGGCCGACGCCGCCGTCGCCAAGGCCCTGGCGCGCTGGCCCGGCCACTATGCGCTCTGGTTCCTGCAGCTTAGCATCCTGACCTTCAGCGGCCGCGCCGACCGGGCCGTCGCTGTGGGCGCCGACGCCGCCAACCGCCCGCTGAACATCCCCGCCGACGACGTGGAGGTGAGCCTTTCGGTCGCCCGTGCGCTCGCCTCCGGCGCGGCCGCCGATATCCAGGCGGCGGCGGACCTCAACCTCGACCGCGCGCGCCGCGGCGTCGGCTACGCCGAGAACGCGATCACCGCGCTCTCCGCCTTCGGTCGCCTGGACGACGCCTTCGCCGTCGCCCGGGCCATGTACTTCGGCGAGGGCTTCGCGACGCCCGGCCAGCGGTTCTCGACGCCGATCTACGCCGTCGGCGGCACGCGCCACACGCACATCCTGTTCCTGCCGCCGGCCCGGGCGATGCGCGCCGACCCGCGCTTCCCAGGCCTCATGCGCGACCTCGGCCTGGCCGACTACTGGAAGACCTCGCGCCGCCCGCCCGACGACCCGTCGTGGGCGCGCGCCTGAGGCCCCTCATCGCGGCGGAACAAATCGGGTATTCAGGAGCCATGAGCCTCGGGGCGCGCATGACCGCCTTCTGCCGCGACTGCTTCTGGCAGGGCGGGGACGCCGTGCGCCGCTGCCCGGACTGCGGCTCGCCGCGCATCGTCGCCCACCCCGAGCTGGGCGCGCTCGCCATCGCCCACATGGACTGCGACGCCTTCTACGCCAGCGTCGAGAAGCGCGACCGGCCCGAGCTGCGCGATGTGGCCGTCATCGTGGGCGGCGGCAAGCGCGGCGTGGTCACCACCTGCTGCTACATCGCCCGCATCAAGGGCGTCCGCTCGGCCATGCCGATGTTCAAGGCGCTGCAGGCGTGCCCCGAAGCCGTGGTCATCAAGCCCGACTTCGCCAAGTACCGCGCGGAGTCGAAGCGCATCCTGGGCCTGGCCGCCGAGCTCACGCCGCTGATCCAGAACCTCAGCCTGGACGAGGCCTGGATGGACCTCTCCGGCACCGAGCGCCTGCATGGCGCGCCGCCGGCCGTCACGATGGCGAAGCTGCAGAAGCGCATCGAGGACGAGACCGGCCTCACCGTCTCCATCGGCCTGGCGGTGAACAAGTTCCTGGCCAAGGTCGCCAGCGACCTCGACAAGCCCCGCGGCTTCTCGGTGATCGGCCACGAGGCCCAGGCCTTCCTGGCGCCCAAGCCCGTGAAGATCCTGCCCGGCGTCGGCCCGGCCATGGTCGCGAGCCTGGAGAAGGCCGGCTACCGCACCGTCGGCGACCTGGCCCGCGAGGACATCAAGACCCTGGCCGAGCGCTGGGGCGCCCACGGCCTGCGCCTGCACGACCTCAGCCACGGCCGCGACCACCGCAGCGTGAACCCCAACGAGGCCAGGAAAGGCATCAGCTGCGAGACCACCTTCAACGAGGACCTGAGCCGCGTCCCCGACCTGGAGGACAGGCTGGCCCCGCTGGCCGAGCGGGTCGCCCGCCAGGCCCGCCAGGGCGGCGTCGCCGGCCGCGTGGTGACGCTGAAGCTGCGCACCACCGACTTCAGGATCGTGACACGGCGCCGCACCCTGCCCGTGGCCACCCAGACCGCCCACACCCTGTTCAAGGTGGGCCGCGAGCTGCTCGCGAAGGAGGCGACCGGCCGTCCGTGGCGCCTGATCGGCATCGGCATCGCCGACCTGGTCGACGCCGACACGGCCGGCGACGACTTCTTCGCCGGCGACGAGCGCAAGGCGCTCTCCACCGAGAGATCCCTGGACGCGATCCGTGAGAAATTCGGGGCCGGCGCGGTGACGTCAGGCCGGATCCTGCGGGCCCGCACCGCCGCCGACGAGGACTGATCGCCTCTTCACAACCGAGTGATTCGAGGGAAACGGCGCCTTAGCGCGACGTTCCACCGCAGCTGTGCTGCAGAATTCGTAATCAGTGTGGGCGCAAGGTGGGCATAGTGAATTCGACCCTTCCAAAAGGCGCTAATCTCCATATCTAATTGGGTTGGCGGCCACCGTTTGGCCGCTCACCCTAGGAGAACGGACAGATGAGCGAGCGAAAGGAAGGTGGCGCTGACACCGGCGTTCGCTCGGCGGTAATCACGCAGACGAAGCCGAAGACGCAGAAGCCGTCGATGTACCGCGTTCTGTTGCTTAACGACGACTACACACCGATGGAATTCGTCGTCTACGTACTCGAACAATTCTTCAATAAGTCGCGTGAGGACGCGACTCGCATAATGCTCCACGTTCATCAGCACGGCGTGGGGGTGTGCGGGGTCTACACCTACGAAGTAGCGGAAACAAAAGTGGCCCAGGTCGTTGATACGGCGCGAAGGCACCAACATCCGCTGCAGTGCACCATGGAGAAGGACTGAGGCGCTTGCCGTCATTTTCTCGCCAACTCGAAGAATCCCTGCATCGCGCCGTCGCCTACGCGAACCAGCGCAAGCATGAATACGCCACCCTGGAGCACCTGCTCCTCAGCCTGATCGACGACGAAGACGCCGCCGGCGTAATGCGCGCCTGCGACGTCGAGCTCGGCGCGCTCAGAACCACGCTCACCAACTACGTGGACAATGAGCTGCGCTCGCTGGTCGTCGACGACGGCGAGGACGCCAAGCCCACGGCCGGCTTCCAGCGCGTGATCCAGCGCGCGGTCATCCACGTCCAGTCCTCGGGTCGGGAGGAGGTCACCGGCGCGAACGTGCTGGTCGCCATCTTCTCGGAACGCGAGAGCCACGCCGCCTACTTCCTGCAGGAGCAGGACATGACGCGGTACGACGCGGTGAACTACATCGCCCACGGCATCGCCAAGAAGGCCGGCGCTTCGGAACAGAAGCCGGTCAAGGGCGCCGAGGACGAGGACAAGCCGCAGGTGAAGACCGGCGGCGAGGCCCTGGAGGCCTACTGCATCAACCTCAACGAGAAGGCCAAGCAGGGCAAGGTCGACCCGCTGATCGGCCGCCTGCAGGAAGTGGAGCGCTGCATCCAGATCCTGTGCCGGCGGACCAAGAACAACCCCCTGCTCGTCGGCGACCCCGGCGTCGGCAAGACCGCGATCGCGGAAGGCCTGGCGCGCAAGATCGTCAACAAGCAGGTGCCGGAAGTCCTGGCCAACTCGACCATCTTCTCGCTCGACATGGGCGCGCTGCTGGCGGGCACCCGCTACCGCGGCGACTTCGAAGAGCGCGTGAAGCAGGTGGTCAAGGAACTCGAGAACCACCCGGACGCGGTGCTGTTCATCGACGAGATCCACACCGTGATCGGCGCCGGCGCCACGTCGGGCGGGGCCATGGACGCCTCGAACCTGCTGAAGCCGGCCCTGGCTTCGGGCACCCTGCGGTGCATGGGTTCGACCACGTACAAGGAGTTCCGCCAGCACTTCGAGAAGGATCGGGCCCTGGTCCGGCGCTTCCAGAAGATCGACGTGAACGAGCCCACGATCGACGACACGATCAAGATCCTGAAGGGCTTGAAGGTCTACTACGAGGAGTTCCACAAGCTCCGCTACACCAACGACGCCATCAAGGCGGCGGTGGAGCTGTCGGCCAAGTACATCACCGACCGGAAGCTGCCCGACAAGGCCATCGACATCATCGACGAGGCCGGCGCCTCGCAGATGCTGCTGCCCGAGGGCAAGCGGAAGAAGACCATCGGGCTGAAGGAGGTCGAGGCCGTCGTCGCCAAGATCGCCCGCATCCCGCCGAAGTCGGTCTCCAAGTCCGACACCGAGGCGCTGAAGCAGCTGGAGGGCGACCTGAAGCGCGCGGTCTACGGCCAGGACGCCGCGATCGAGAGCCTGTCGGCCGCCATGAAGATGGCCCGCGCCGGCCTGCGCGACGCGAACAAGCCGATCGGCTGCTATCTCTTCTCGGGCCCCACCGGCACCGGCAAGACCGAGACCGCCCGCCAGCTGGCCTCGACCCTGGGCATCGAGCTCCTGCGCTTCGACATGTCGGAGTACATGGAGCGGCACACGGTCAGCCGCCTGATCGGCGCGCCTCCCGGCTATGTCGGCTTCGACCAGGGCGGCCTGCTGACCGACGCCGTCGACCAGCATCCGCACTCGGTGGTCCTGCTCGACGAGATCGAGAAGGCGCACCCGGACGTGTTCAACATCCTGCTCCAGGTCATGGACCACGGGCAGCTCACGGACTCGAACGGCAAGAAGATCGACTTCCGCAACGTGGTGCTCATCATGACCACCAACGCGGGGGCGTCCGACGCCCAACGCAACGCCATCGGCTTCGGCCGCGGCAAGCAGGACGACGAGGTGGACGAGGCCCTGAAGCGCCTGTTCACGCCGGAGTTCCGCAACCGCCTCGACGCCGTCGTGCAGTTCCGCGCGCTGACGCCCGAGATCATCCGCCAGGTGGTGCAGAAGTTCGTCATGCAGCTGGAAGCCCAGCTGGCGGACCGCCATGTCACCATCGAGACCTCGGACGAGGCCGCCGACTGGCTGGCCAAGAACGGCTTCGACGAACTCTACGGCGCCCGGCCGCTGGCCCGGGTCATCCAGGAGAACATCAAGAAGCCGCTGGCCGACGAGATCCTCTTCGGACGCCTCGTCAAGGGCGGCCACGTCAAGGTCATCCTCAAGGACGGCAAGCTGGCGTTCGAGATCGAAGGCGACGAGCGCGAGCCCGGCGCCCCGGTGGTCGAGAACCCGGCGGAAGAAGCCGAAGCGGTCAACTAGCCGCGTCTGCGATCGGAAATGCGAAGGCCCGGGAGCGATCCCGGGCCTTTTGCTTTGGGCCGTCGTCCGCCGGCGGGCGGGCGCCTCAATCCGACATCAGCCGGACGAGCGCCTGTCTCAGCCGGTTACGTTCCGCCCGATAGCGCACCGTCCCGCCGATGCGGACGGGCGTGACGACGCCTCCGGCGACGAGCGCCTCGAGGCCGGCGTCGTCATCGATATCGCCGGCGTCGACGCCGTCGAGCCCTCCTTGCGCGATGTGCTGGAACAGCCGCAGGCGTCGCGCGTCGCCGATCGCCTCGCACATCCCGGCCAGGGCGCCCAGGTCTGGCGGCACCTCTCTCGGCGGCGGATCGTCCAGCACGCGGCCGGACGCACCGCCAGGGGTGAAATCGCGCGGAGCCACGCTCCCGCAAAGGGACTCTTTCGACATGAAATCCTCGAACAACCTGAACGCCGATGCTTTGGGGCGTCAGGCGCGCGGAGGACGTTCCAGGCTTTCCGAGGGGCGAGAGGACAGGGGCTTGGCCGGGCGCAGGGCCCAGCCGCGAGCGGGCGCGGCGCTCGGCGCGCCGGCGTCGGCCAACACCGGCGGCGGCAACGGCACGGCCAGGTGCTGCTGCTGCGCCTCGCCGACGAGTTTCCCGGGCACGTGGTCGAGCGTGTCGTCGATCACGTCGAAGGCCGCCACCGCCTTCAGGAAGCCGCCCGCGTGTCCCGCCTCGACGGCCATGCGCGCCGCGCCGGCCACCGCATCCACCGTGGGACCGAAGGTCAGGACCAGCGCCGCACACGCGAACATGAGCTGCGCGGCGATCTTCCGAAGGTGGGACAGGGACGTCATCGGCTCAGCTGCACCATAGGGCGGCGCGGGGGCGCCGGGAAGGCGTCGGCGCACGAGCGGCCTGCGTCAGCTCCGCGATGCACAGGAAATGGCGCCCCCGCCGGCGACCCGCGGCGCGCCCTCGCCGGCGCGCCCCGCGCCTCCTACCTTGGACGCATGACCGACGCGGCCATCAGGCGAGCGGAGCGGAAGCCACCCGCGGCGCTGCGCCCCACCCTGGCGGTCGTCCTGGCCGTCCTTGTGCTCCTCGGCCTGGCGTCGAGCGGCCTCGCGCCGCCCGAGCGCGCCGACATCCGCCCCCTCGTTCCCCGCGAGGCGCAACAGGCGAATGCGTCCGCCCGGGCGCCGGCGAGCCTGGCCGCACGGAGCTCGGCGCGCCGGACCGTGGCGGCCGCCACGCCCCTGGCCGTCGCCGCGACGACGGCGCCGCGGGCCGTCGGGGCCTGGGCCCGCCCCCATCAGGACGCCGACCTTCGGCGCGTGGGGCGTCGGCTCGGCATCGAGATCCGCGGCCCTCCGGTCGGACGCTTCGCCTGAGCCGCTGATCCTCCGCGGAGGATCGTCCCCTTGCCCGCCGCCTCCGCCACCGCGCCGACCCGCGCGGCGATCGCGGCCGACCGACCGGATCCCGTCCCCATGACCGAGCTCCTGACCTGCCTGGCCGCCCTCGCAGCCCTCGGCCTGCTGGGCCCCCTCGCCCTGCGCCTTGCGCGCCGCCACCGCGCGCACGCCGTCCTCGCCGCCAGCCTGCTCCTCGTCTTCGGCGTGAACATCGTCCAGGTGAGCCCACCCCCACCCCGCGAGGTGGAGGCCGAGGAACACGCGGAAGAAGACGCGGAGGACGACGAGCCGAAATGACGGGCCGGCGCGGCGGCGGCGACCCGTTGCGGCCTCTTACCTCCCCCGCGCAGCGGCGGGAGGTGACGTCCGCCCCTCCGACCTCCCCACCGTCCTCATCAGCGACGCCCCTGGCGCTCCCACGCCCGCTGGTGTACCTCCGCCCCGTCGCGAAAAACGACGGCCCACCGCGGCCGTCGCGCACACGCCGTCCCCGTCCCGCGGGGTTCGGCCAGCGTCTCCCAAGCAACCCCGACGACCCGTCGGATCCGCCGCAGTCGCCTGCGGCCGAAGGAGCGCAACCATGCGAACCCCCGTCACCATCATCGGCGCCGGCCTCGGCGGCCTCACGCTCGCCCGCGTCCTCCGTCTGCACGGCGTCCCGTCCGTCGTCTACGAGGCCGAGCCCTCCGCTGACGCGCGGGTCCAGGGCGGTCTGCTCGACATCCACGAACACAACGGCCAGCGCGCCCTGGAGGCCGCCGGCCTCTTCGACGCGTTCCTGCGCCTGGTCCGCCCCGGGGAAGACGCCAAGCGCGTCGCGGGCAAGGACGGCATCGTCCTCTTCGACGACCCCGGCGGCGGCGAGCGCCCCGAAGTCGACCGCGGCGACCTGCGGAACCTGCTCATCGCCGCCCTCCCCGCCGACGCCATCGCCTGGGGCCGCAAGGTCACCTCGGTCATCCCCGTCGGCGGCGGGCGGCACACGGTCGCCTTCGCCGACGGCTCCACGGTCGGGACCGACCTCGTCGTCGGCGCCGACGGCGCCTGGTCCCGGGTGCGCCCGCGGCTGTCGGACGCGAAGCCCGCCTACACGGGCGTGTCCTTCGTAGAGACAGTCCTCTTCGACGGCGACACCCGTCATCCGGCCAGCGCCGAAGCCATCGGCCGCGCCACGCTGATGGCCGTCGCGCCCGGCCAAGGCATCCTCGCGCACCGCCATGCGGACGGCACGCTCCACACCTACGCCGCCCTGACGAAGCCGCAGGCCTGGTTCGACCTCGGCGACGCGGGAGCCCTGGCCCGCATCGCGGCGCGGTTCGAAGGCTGGGCGCCGCAGCTCATCGCCCTCGTCTCGCAGAGCGACATCGCCCCCGTGCTTCGCCCGATCCACGCGCTCCCCGTCGGCCATCGCTGGGCTCGTGTCCCGGGCGTGACGCTGCTCGGCGACGCCGCCCACCTGATGTCGCCCTTCGCCGGCGAAGGCGCCAACCTCGCCATGTACGACGGCGCGCAGCTGGCCCAGGCGCTCGTCGCCAGCCCCGGCGATGTCGAAGCCGCGCTCGCCGCCTACGAACGCGAACTGTTCCCCCGCAGCGCCCGGGTCGCCGCCGAGACCGCCCGCAACCTCGCGAGGTTCTTCGACCACGCGGCGCCGCACGGCGTCGTCGAGCTGTTCCGCAGCCGAATGGCCACGTCCTAGGCCGGATCGGCGTTCGGCGCCGGAGCGAGCCGGACACAACGCGGCGCGAAAAACCACTCGCCCTCCTCCTCGATGGAAAAGGGTTGGGTGGTGGTGTGTCTGCTGAGACGAAGCGAGAAATCCAGGTCGGCGCCGACCTCGGCTCTCCCCGCCACCCAGCGCTCACCACCATCCCTACCCTTCCTCCATCGAGAAGGAAGGGGGTGCGAAGATGACGGCGCTGCTGGCCGCCCCAGGGTCGCCTCCACGCGAAACCTTGCGGCGGGACACGAGATGTTCTATCTTTGTTCTTATGACGCCGATGCTGGCCCCGTCCGAGATGCTGTCCGAGATGAGCGCCTGCGCTCATCGCCTGGGGATGGCGTTCGCCGCCCAGGCGGAAGCCGAGGCGGACTGGCGGCGCAAGGCCGAGCTGTTCCAGCTCTTCGACCGCTGCTTCTTCTCGGTGCGGGTCGCCATCGCGCTGGAGCTGCGGCTGCGCCGCGAGACGGGGGTACGCGCCCCTGCCGGCGTTGGCGGCGCGGTCGAGCGGGCCGAAAATCCTGAGATCGAGCGGGACGAGGCGCCGGAACGCTTCGACGCCTACGACGAGCGGGATCGCGACCGCGAGTCCGACCGTGAACGCGTCAGCCTGCCGCGCCTGTTGTCGACCCTGAAGGGCGTCGCGGGGGACGCCGCCGCCCTGCCCGGCCCCACGCCGGCCGAGCTTCCGAACCTCCACGCGTTGCTGGCTCGGGTCGGCGTCCAGCCGAGCCCGTCCGGCGCGACCGCGACGCCACGCGCGGCCCCCTCGCCCGCGACGCCGTTGAAGGCCCGGTTGACCGGCTCCGCCGGCGCCGCCCTGGCGATCCTGCCTACGCCGAGAAGCGGTGAAGCCTCGCCCCTCCGCCGCGCGACGGGCCCGCCCCGTCGGCGGTGAGCCTCGGACTCACTTCTCCCTTGCGGGAGAAAGCCTGTCCCCGTGAAGGCAGAGATGGCTCGCGCAGCGAGACGGATTGGGAGTCACGCAAGCCTTTCAGCCGCCGCGGCGCGGCCAGCGCCGCCATATTGACCACGAACCACACGAACGGAGCCGGCCGCCTGCGGTCTTGCAGCCGCACGTTCGTGTGGTTCGTGTGGTTCGTGGTCAATCAAGACAGCGCCTGCCGTGCGCGCAGCCTCGAATGGCAGGGCGGAAAACCTAGCTGATCTTCGCGGAGATCTGCGCGGCCAGCGCCTTCAGCTCGTCCAGGTCGGCCATCGCGCCCACGCCGTGTCCGCGCAGCTCCTGGCCGGTCCAGCGCGGGATGATGTGGAAGTGCAGGTGGTAGACGGTCTGCCCGGCCGGGGCGCCGTTGAACTGGGTGACCACCAGGCCATCCGGGTTCAGCGCCGCGCGCACCGCCCTCGCCACCCGCTGCACGCCCAGCATCAGCGGGCCGACGATCTCGGGCGCCTCCTCCAGGAAGTTGCGCGCCGTCGAGTGCTTGGGGATCACCAGCGTGTGGCCCCTGGCCTGCGGGAAGACGTCCATGAAGGCCAGGACGTGGTCGTCCTCGAACACCCGCACCGAGGGGGCCTCGCCCCGCAGGATCTTCGCGAAGATGTTGCCCGCGTCGTAGGTCCCGTCCAAGCTCATGGCGCACTCCCGAGGTCTGAGGGGCCTGGGTAGCAAATCGGGGCGAAAGGCAAAACGGCGATGGGCGCGACCGGCAAGGCGGCGGGCGAGCGGACGCAGGGTCTGACCGAGCGCCAGCAGAAGTGGTTCGCCTCGGTGGAGGCCAGCCTGCAGCGCGACACCGGCAAGACCATCGACGAATGGGTGGCCATCGCCAGGACCTGCCCGCACGAGGCGCCCAAGGCCCGTACCGACTGGCTGCGCGAGCACCACGGCCTGGGCGTGAACCGCGCCGCCCACGTGCTGTCGGTCGCCTTCCCCTCGGCCATGAGCTGGGACGACGCCGACGGCCTGCGCGCCGCGCTCTGGAAGGACGCCGGGTCCGAGGCGATCCTCTCGGCGCTGGAGGCGGCGGTCGAGCGCCTGCCCGACACCGTCATCGGCCAGCGCAAGAGCTTCACCGCCTTCTCCCGCAAGGTGCAGATGGCGGCCGCGCGGCCGGTGAAGGGCGGCCACGCCATGCTGGGCCTGGCCGTCGAGCCCGACGCCGACCCGCGCCTCTCCCCCCGCGGCAAGAGCGAGAGCTGGGGCGACCGGCTTAAGGGCCAGTTGCTCCTGACCTCCCCCGCCGAGGTCGACGCCGGCATCGAGGCCCTGCTGAAGCAGGCCTGGGAGCGGAGCTAGGGCGCGCACCTCCCCCCTGACCTGCCCCTCTCCCTCGGCGCTTCGCGCCTGGGAAAGGGGTAGACCGATGGCTAGGGCGCGGTCACCAACTCCACCGCCTTCGCCAGGTCGGGATCATCCGCCCGGCACACATCCGCCGCCGTGCGCGGCAGAAGCACGTCCGGCGCGATCGCCTTGTCGGCGTAGTCGCGGCCGTCCGGCGCCCAGACGCCGTCGACCGGCAGGGTCAGCCGCCAGCCGCCGGCCAGGGCGACCACGTCACTGCTCAGCAGATAGCCGGCGGTCGGCCGGCCGATCAGCTTCGCGCCCGCCAGCTCGCGCATCATGACCGCGAAGCCTTCGCCGGCGCTGGCGGTCTCGCCCGAGGTGACCACCACGACCTTGCCCTTGTAGCGCTTGGCTCCCAGGTCGTCGGAGTGGAAGACCGCGGCGCCCTGCCCGGCCTTCACAGCTGCGAACACCGCCTCGTCGGTATAGGCGCCGCGCACGGGGGGCAGCTTGGCGAGGTCGGCCGCCGTGGCCGCCCGGCCCAACGGGGCGAGGTAGCCCCGCCCCAGCAGCGCCACCGCCGGCTTCGCGCCGCCACTGAAATAGCTCGCCAGCCGCAGGCCCGACATGTTGCCGCCGGTGTTGCTGCGGACGTCGATGACGATCCCCTGCGTGTCGGCGAGCGCCTCCATCGCCTGGTCGGCCAGCTCGGCTGCGCCGTCGTCGAAGCGGTCGGCGCGGATATAGCCCAGCTTCACTCCCGGCCGGACGGTCACCTTGCGCCACTCGAGCCCCGGCCTGCGCAGCGGCCATCCGGCCTGCTCGTGGCGGACCGTGACCGCGCGCCACGCGCCGTCGCAGCCGATGACCTGCAGCGTCGCCGGCTGGCCCAGCGGTCCGCGCATCGCGTCCGGATTGGCGATCCGGTCGCCGACCCGCAGCCCCTGGCGCTGGGCGTCGGTGAGCGGGACGACCGCGACCACCACCTCGTCCTTGCCGATGGTCTCGGTCAGCGCCCCGATCCCGACCCCGCCCCTCGCCGCGTTGGCGCTCGGCTGCGACAGGTAGAGGTGCGAGACCTTCAGCTCGTCCAGCATGGCGTTGGCGAGCCGCGCAAAGCCGGCGTCGTCCTTCGCCTCGCCGAGGCGCGCCCGATAGCGCGCACCGATCGCCGCCCAGTCGCGGCCGTGGAACGTCGGATCGTAGAAGCCCTCGTCGACCGCCTTCCAGAGCTGTTCGAACAGCGCGCCGTAGGTCGGCGCGTCGGCGGCCTGCGCGGGCGACGTGAGGAGGGAGAGCGCGGCCAACGCCGCGGCCAGGGTGCGGGCGCTCATCTCATGCGACTCCAAGCTTGACCGTCCCAGGCGCACCATGTCCGCCCGGCCAGCGCGTGCAAGGGCCCATCACTCGCCGGCGCGGAACGGCGAGAACTCCTCCTCGAGCCACTCCATCTCCTGCTCCACCCCCGCCCGCTCCTGCTCGAGGAAGCGTTCGACCGGGCCGCGCAGCGCCGGGTCGGCGATGAAGTGGGCGGAGTAGACCGGCTTGGGCAGGTAGCCGCGGGCGATCTTGTGCTGGCCCTGGGCGCCAGCCTCGACACGGGCCAGGCCGCGTTCGATCGCCCACTCGATGGCCTGGTAGTAGCAGAGCTCGAAATGGAGGAACGGAACCTCCTCCACGCAGCCCCAGTGGCGGCCGTAGAGGCAGTCGCCGCCGATCAGGTTCAGCGCACCCGCGATCCAGCGCCCGTGCTTCCGGGCCATCACCAACAGCACCCGGTCCGCCATCCGCTCGCCCAGCAGCGAGAAGAAGGCCCGCGTCAGGTAGGGCCGCCCCCACTTGCGCGAGCCGGTGTCCATGTAGAACCGGAAGAAGGCGTCCCAGTGATCCTCGGTGATCTCGGCGCCGGTCAGCCGGTGGACCTCCACCTCGGCGAGCGCGTCGCGTCGCTCCCGGCGGATGGTCTTGCGCCGGCCCGACGACAGCGCGCCCAGGAAGTCGTCGAAGTCGCGGTAGCCGCGGTTCTCCCAGTGGTACTGCTGCCCCTCGCGCCGCCCCAGCCCCTGCTCGCCCATCCAGCGCCACTCGGCCTCGGTGAGGAAGTTGAGGTTCAGGCCCGAGGCCTCGTATCGCTCGCACAGCGTCAGCCCGCCGCCCAGCAGGAACCGCCAGGCCTCCTCCTGGTCCACGTCGGGCCGCGCCAGCAGCCGCGCGCCGGTGGCCGGCACGAACGGCGAGGCCGACAAAAGCTTCGGATAGTAGCGCCCGCCCGCCCGCTCGTAGGCGTCGGCCCAGGCGTGATCGAAGATGTATTCGCCCTGGCTGTGGCTCTTCAGGTAGAGCGGCATGACCGCCGCGACCCGCCCGTCCTCGTCGTCGATCGAGAGGTGCTGCGGACCCCAGCCGGTCCGCTCGATCGCGCAGTTCGCCTCCTCCAGCGCGTGCAGGAAGTCGAAGCGGATGAACGGATTGGCGTCGTAGGCGGGATTGTCGGCGCAGGCGTCCCACGCCTCGCGGCCGATCTCGGCGATGCGGCGGGAAACCTTCACCGCCGGCCTCAGCTTCACGCCCCAGCTTCCTGGTTGGGGGCAAAGCCTTCGAAGATCAGGTTGTCGCAACCGTCCTTGATGGCGTCCCACTGCGCCGGCTCGCGCACGGTCCAGGCGACCACCGGCATGCCTTTGGCGCGGTACTCGGCGGCCTTGGGGCTGGGCAGCATGTCGAGGCCCAGCGCCAGGAAATGCGGCCGGGCGATCTCGACATGCTCCAGGGCGGCGAACGCCTTGCGCTGTTCCTCGCCGAGTTGCGGGGCCTTGTCGTAGGAGTAGCTGTCGAGGCCGCGCAGGACGCCCGGATAGCGGTCGGCGAACCAGGCGTGGCTGTAGGGATTGAAGCCGATCACGCACAGCGGCCCGTTGTGGTCGGCGATCACCTCGTGGACGCGCTGCTCAAGCGGGCCGACTTCGCCGTACGGCGTCTTCAATTCGATGTGAACCATCGCCCGGTGGCCGATGACCGCCAGGGTCTCCAGCAGGGTCGGGATGCGTTCGTCCGAGCCCTTGAGGCGCAGCTCGGAAAGCTCTGCTGCACTGCGGTCGCGCAGGCGGCCCTCGGCGCCGGTCATGCGGGTCAGCTTGTCGTCGTGGAAGACCATGGCCTCGCCGTCCGCCGAGAGCTGGACGTCGAGCTCGATGCCGTAGCCGGCGGCGCAGGCGGCCTGGAACGCGCCCAGCGAGTTCTCGGGCGGGCCGTCAGGCGACCACAGCCCCCGATGCGCGATCGGCGGGTGGAATAGGAGGTCCCAAGCCTGGCCGAAGCCCCCCTTTTCCGCGAGGTCCTTCACCGGACCTGCACCACGGCGTCGACCTCGACCGCGAAGTTCATGGGCAGGCGGTAGACGCCCACGGCCGAGCGGGCGTGGCGGCCGGCGTCGCCCAGCGCCTCGACCATAAGGTCGGAGCAGCCGTTGACCACCTTGGGGATGTCGAAAAAGCCTGGGCCCGCCTGGACGAAACCGCCCAGCTTCACGACGCGGACCACCCGGTCCAGGTCGCCGTCGCAGGCGGCCTTCATCTGGGCCAGCAGGTTGATCCCGCAGATCCGTGCGGCGCGGACGGCGGTGTCGAAGTCGACGTCCTCGCCCACGATCCCGCGCACGCCGCCCGCGGCGTCGATCGAGACCTGGCCCGAGATGTGGACGATGTCGCCTGCCCGCACGAACGGGACGTAGTTGGCGACCGGGGCGTTCGGCGTGGGGAGCGTGATCCCGAGGCCGGCGAGGCGTTCTTCGACTTGCGACATGGCGCACGTCTAGCCCTGCGCCGCGCAAAGAAAAAGGGCCGGTCCGCACTCTTGGACCGGCCCAGAACTCTATACTCGGGAGAAAGCGCGCGCCGGACGGGGGAGACCGGGGCGCGGGTACGCCACTGAAAAGGAAAGCCCGGGCTGCGGGCCCGGGCTTTCGCGCTTCCGTACTGTGGAAGCTTAGCGGACGGCCTGGAACTTCTCGACGGTCGCGGTCACGCGCTCGTTGATCGGCTTCATCGATTCCTTGACCGACGCGGAGACGGTCTCGGACATCTTGGCGAACTCGGCCATGTAGGTTTCCAGAGCGGACTTGGCGAAGGCGGTCTGCAGTTCGACCACTTCCTGCACGCTCTTGGCGCCGGCCAGCGACTTGGCGGCCGTCACCTGGGTGTCGAACACGGCCTTCGAGAAGGCCATCGCCTGGGCGCCCAGGGCTTCCGCGCCCTTGGCCGAAGCCGTCGCCGAGGCGACCATGGCTTCCAGGTTCTGCTTGGAGTGGCTGTTGAGCTCGTTCAGCGCGGCCAGGCTCTTCTCGACGCCTTCCTTGAAGGCGACGTTGGTGGCGGCGGTGAATTGCTCGACGGTGGACTTCGCGGCTTCGGCGGCGGCCATGGAAGGCTCCTTCGAAAGAGGGACGGGAACGGGGGCTTGGGGCGCGTGCGCCCTTCGGATCACACGTTCTTGTCTCATGTTGCAGTGCAGCAGTCAAACACTTTTTGTGCAGTGCAACATGCTCAAGCTTCGCCTTACCCGCGCCTCTTCAGCGCGCGTTCGTTCGGCGCCGCGACAATTGCGCCCGTTCAATCCTTGTTTACTCTCCTGCAAGGGTACGGGACGCATGGTACGAACTTCATGAGCGGCGCAGTTGCCGTTCCAACGCTTTGATTCGACGGACGAAGCATGATCCAGCACGCCCGCCGCCTGTTGCTTACGATCGGTCTGGCTGCGGCCACGGCCCTCGGCGCGGCGACCACGCCCGCCATGGCGCAGGTCCCGTACTTCCAGCTCATCCCGCAGAACTCGTCCAAATACGCGGCGATCGTCGTCGACGCGAAGACGGGCGAAGTCCTCTACGCCAAACGCGCGGACGCGCCGCGGTATCCGGCCTCTATCACGAAGGTGATGACGCTTTATCTGGCGTTCGAGGCGCTGGCGTCGGGCAAGATCCAGCTGGACGATCCGGTCGTGTTCTCGCCGCGCGCCGCGGCCCAGGCGCCGACCAAGCTGGGCGTGCGCGCCGGCGATTCGATCACCGTGCTCCAGGCCATGCAGGGCATGGTCACCCGCTCCGCCAACGACGCCGCCGTCGCCATGGCCGAGAAGCTGGGCGGCACTGAGCAGCGCTTCGCCGCCCTCATGACGCTGCGCGCGCAAGAGCTCGGCATGAGCAACACCAACTTCGCCAACGCCAACGGCCTGCCCGACAGTCGCAACATCTCGTCGGCGCGCGACCTGGCGATCCTGTCGCGCGCGGTCATGCGCGACTATCCGCAGTACTATCGCCTGTTCGCCACGCAGAGCTTCAACTTCCGCGGCCAGAACGTCACCAATCACAACCACATGCTGGAGCTGTCGGGCGTGGACGGGCTGAAGACCGGCTTCACCAACGCCTCGGGCTTCAACATCGCCATCTCGGGCGTGCGCGACAACCGCCGCCTGATCGTGGTGGTGCTGGGCGGCCCCACGCGTATCACCCGCGACAAGGTGGCCGAGGGCCTGCTGCTGACCGGCTTCGACGTGCTGGCGCGCCGCGCCCGCGGCGAGCAGATCACCGTCGCCCAGAACTTCTTCGAGCCGCCGCAGCTCGCCCAGGCCACGACGCCGTCGATGCAGCAGGGCGACACCGAGGACGGCATGAACATCCGCCTCGCCTCGTCCCCGCCCCCGTCGCGCGCCTCGAAGATCCAGATCGTCGAGCCGAAGGACGTGCCGAAGCTGAACGGCAAGGGCAAGACCGCCGCCGCCGGCCGCTGGACGGTCCAGGTGGGCACCTTCAACAACCGCGCCGACGCCCGCGAGCAGATCGCCCTGGTCGAGAAGAAGTTCGGCAAACACTTCGACGACGCCCGCGGCGCGGCCGAGAAGGACGGCGGCAAGTACCGCGCCCGCTTCTCCGGCATGTCGGAAGGCGACGCCAAGGCCGCCTGCAAGACTCTGAAGGCCAAGAAGCAGCCCTGCGCGGTGATCGCGCCCGGCCGGGGGTAAGTCCATTTCCCTTCTCCTTGGCGGGAGATGACAGAATGCGGGGCCGCGCGGAGATGTCCGTCGCGGCCCTTTTCCTTGGCGCGGCGATCGAGATTCCGAACCACCCACCTTTGTCATCCCGGCCGAAGCGGCGGGCCCCAGGGGATAGGCAGGAGATGTGGCCTTCTGGGTCCCGGATCGGCCTGCCGGCCGTCCGGGAGGTTTGGGTGGGGACTAGCCGCTACTTCGCCACTTGGGGTGTTCGCCGTCGTCGGAGTCGTCGGCGAGGAAGGCTGCGACGTCCTCGGGGTCGGGGTCGGGGAGCTCCCGCCAGCGGGGGATGTTGTCGGGGTTGAGGCCGAAGGCGTGGGCGTACTCGGCGATCTGGTCGTCGAGGTCGCGGGTGGTGAAGTCATCCTTGAGGCGATCCTCGGCCAGGAAGTCCTCCAGGCAGCGGAAGAAGTGGCCTTCCAGCTCCTGCTCGCAGTCGTAGTCGCTCTTCTCGAAGCCTTCGGACCAGAGCAGGCGCTGCATTCCGGTGCGGATCTCGCCCGCACGCTGGTTGGCGGCGGGGATGTCCTTCGGGAACAGGCGCTTCGGCGGCCGGGGGCCGTCGCCGTTGGGATGCAGGATCTCCTTGATCCGCGC
>Ga0065165_1000209_pt1 | contig 101834 bp, 104 predicted proteins | sample AraplaMF_Cvi_mMF_FD_63813 | JGI IMG/M metagenome (GOLD analysis project Ga0065165, IMG submission 63813) | Arabidopsis root microbial communities from the University of North Carolina, USA - plate scrape MF_Cvi_mMF (version 2) (version 3) | ecosystem: Host-associated > Plants > Roots >... | reverse complement strand
GGGGTGATCTACACCAAGCCCTCCGACGAGCACGGCATCCTGACCGGCGACCCCGTCGCCGTGCCGCATCGCGGCGACCGCGTCCTGCTCATTCCCGGCCATTGCGACCCGACGGTCAACCTGCACGACTGGTATGTCTGCGTGCGCGGCCTCAATGGTCCCGACGCCCATGTCGAGGCAGTCTGGCCGGTCGCGGGGCGCGGAGCCCTCAGCTAACCGTGCTGGCGGAACTGGCGCTGCGGGCCCTGACGCCAGCGGCGCCGCTGGCGCGCCGATTCGGCTTGCTGCGGGAGGGTGTCTCGCTCTGGTCGCGCAGCCAGCGCCAGCGCAAGGCCTGGGAGCCGCATCAGGCCCGCTGCCGCGCCATCATCGCCGAAGTGGCAGCCACGCTGCCGCGGCGGCGCAAGGTTGTGGTGCTAGGCTCCGGCCCGGCGCGCGACATACCGCTGGACGTGCTCTTCGCCAGCTTCGACGAGGTCGTGCTCGTCGACATCGTTCATCTGCCGCTGCTGCGCCTGAAGCTCTGGCGGCAGGGCAAGGTCAGCCTGCTCAGCCGCGACCTGACAGGCGCCATGGCCTGGCTCACAGGCGAAGCGGAAGCTCTGCAGGACCCGCTCGCCGACCTCGTTGCCGACGACAACGTCGACCTCGTCATCTCCGCCAATCTGCTCTCGCAGCTCGCCTGGCCGGTGGCCGACTGGCTCGAGGACAACCCCGCACGCGCCGCCCTCTTGCCCGACAATCTCCCGGCCCGCTGCATCGCCTGGCATCTCGACGACCTTGCCCGCTTCAAGGGCCATGTTTGCCTGATCAGCGATGTCGAGATGGTCGAGCATGACCGCTTTGGCGCGATCCATGAGCGGCTCGACCTGATGTATGGCGTCAAGCTGCCGCAGGAGGACGAGAGCTGGCTCTGGCCGGTCGCCCCGTTCGGCGAAGCCGAGCGCGAGCGGGAGTATGTGCACAAGGTCTGCGCGTGGCGGAGGTTCGGCAGGAGCTGAGGGCTGTTTCGAGAAGAACTGCGGACATTCGCGAATGTCAGCAGCAATTCCGACGCGGACATGGCCATGAGTTACGGCCATCAGCCCACATCCGAGTTTTTCAAGGAGTTCCGCCTGCTCAGATGCGCTGCAATAGCTACAACGCAAATCCGCTTAACCGCACGGTCACGGAGCTGCGTTAAATTCCATCGAATTGGGAGACTCCAGATGGAATGCTATCACCACGCCGGTATTTCCGCGGTCGCTACCTGCAAGGCTTGTGGAAAAGGGACTTGCAGGCAATGCGCTCGCGATCTTGGGCATTCAATTGCTTGCTCTGAAGCCTGCGAGGGAGAAGCTCAAGATTTAAATAGATTGATCATTAATTCAAAAAATCTGTATGGAATCAGAGGGCAAAAATTTAAAATTGGGACGGCAACGATATCGTATGTGATGCTTGCTATTGCAATGCTTGGATTCAATGGAATCATGTACATTCAATACAATTCATTCGATTATGCGACTTTCTTTATTGGCGTCACCTGCCTTAGCATCGCGGCCATCAACCACATTCGACTCAAAAAGACGAATCTGAACTATTAATCGCAAAGTTGGCGATCCCACTTACTGCTGTAGAAGATGGTCGCGGCGCGCTCCCGCTATAGATATCAAAGGAGCTCGGAATGTCAGTTGTGGTTTGGAAACAGGCCACCAAGCTCAGCTAGGATTGCAGAGTAGGCCCGCAAACCTCCACCCACCTTCGCCCGGTAACATCTCACCCCAACGCCAGCCGCCGCCTGACGATCTCGGCGTGGAAACGGGTTCCGTGGATCAGCCCCGCATCGTCGAAATCGTAGCGCGGATTGTGCAGCGGCGCGCTGGCGCCGTTGCCGACGAAGGAGAAACAGCCCGGGACATGCGCGAGGAAGCGGGCGAAATCCTCCGACCCAGTGAAGGGCTCCGACACCACCGAGACATTCTCAGCCCCGAGCACATCCCGCGCCGTCTCCAGCGCCGCCTCCGTCTGGGCCTGCTGGTTGAGCAGCGGCACGAATTCGCGGGTGTAGATCACCGACTGTTCGACATTATAGGCGCGCGCGATGCCTTCGCTGATCACGCGCATCTGCGCCTCGATGTCGGCGCTGACCTCGGGATGGAAGCTGCGGGCATCGCCGAGGATGCGCGCCTGCCCCGGCAGGGCGTTGCGGGTCCCGTCGGTGAGCAGCTCCGTCACCGAGACCACGGCGATCTGCGCCGGGCTCAGCCGCCGCGAGACGATGGTCTGCAGGCTGGTGACGAGGGCGCAGGCGGCGACCAGCGTCTCGTTGCCGACATGCGGGCGGGCGGCATGGCCGCCAATGCCGGTAAGGACGATCTCGAAATTGTCCTCCGCCGACATGATCGGGCCGGTACGGGTCTGGAATTGGCCGACCGGCAGCCCCGGCGCGTTGTGCAACCCGTAGATCTCCTCGAACGGGAAGCGCTCCATCAGCCCGTCGTCGAGCATGGCGAGCGCGCCGCGCCCCCATTCCTCGGCCGGCTGGAAGACGAAGCGCACCGTGCCGTCGAAGCCGCCCTCCTGCGCCAGCAGCTTGGCTGCTCCGAGCAGCATCGCGGTGTGCCCGTCATGACCGCAGGCATGCATGACGCCGGGATTGCCCGAGCGATAGGGCAATTCGCCCTGCTCGGGGATGCGTAGCGCGTCCATGTCGGCCCGCAGCGCGATCGCCCGGTTGCCGCTGCCGCGCGTCAGCGTGCCGACGACACCGGTGCCGCCGATGCCCTCGGCGACATCGTCGAGCCCGAACTCGCGCAGCTTCGCCGCGACGAAGGCGCTTGTCCTCGTCTCCTCGAAGCCGAATTCGGGATGGGCGTGCAGGTCGCGCCGCCAGCCGGTCATCTCCTGCACGAGTGTGTCGAGATCGATCGTCACGGGCTGCCCTCGCCTGCTTCACTCGGCCGGAAGATTATGCCGACGCAAGCGCAAGAGGCACTGCAATTGCCCGCCCGATTTGCAAGCTTGTTTCGCGAGCTCCGCCGACCTCAGCGATTCAGTCGAGCCGCCCCGCTGATCGACAGATCGTAGCCGCCGAACTCCTTCGCCCGCGCCGCGATGTCGGGCCCGCGCATCCAGCCCAGCAGCTTCTGCGCCGCCGGCTCGAAATAGCTCCGCCGGCGCATGACCAGGTCGACATGCTCCCAGACCAGCGGCAGGAAGGGCAGGCCGAAGGCCATGGCGACGGCGCGTGCGGCGATGCCGCAATCGGCCCGTCCGGAGCGGATCGCCAGCGCCAGGTCCTGGCCGGTGGCGAAGGTGCCCTCAGTGACGACCATCCGGCCGGACGGAACACCGGCACGCTCCAGCAGGCTCAGCAGCAGCAATTGCGCCCCGGCCCCGCGCTGGCGCTGGGCGAAGCGTGCACCCTTGGCGATGGCTGCGCCGAGGCCGTCGATCCCGATCGGGTTGTCGGGCGCGACCAGCAGTCCCTGCTCGCGCCGGGCGAAATTGATCACCACCGCGTCATGCAGGGAGGGCTCCGCATGGATCGCTGCGAGGTTGGCAGCGTCGTCATCCGGCGTCGCATGCAGATGCAATGCTGCAATGGCAACCTCATTGCGCACCAGCCGATCGAGCCCGGCCTGCGAGCCTTCGGCCAGGAGCGCCAACCCGCAGCCGGATTCGCGAATAGCGAGCTCCAGGAGCGAATCCTGGCTACCACCGACGATCGGCGGCGGCGGCACCGCGTCGAACCCGGCTGGTCGCGACAGCCCAGCCTCGAGCCAGCGGTCGAGCCCGGCGCGCGGGAACAGCCATTTGCCGGAGATCTTGGTGCAAGGCACCGCCCCCTGCCCGACCAGCTCATAGAGCTTGCGCTCCTTGAGGCGCAGATAGGATGCCGCTTCCTCGGTGGTAAGCCAGACCTGATCCTGCATTGACCTGCACATGCCTGCGCTGGTTACGGCGTTGGCATTTCGTCGCATTGAACTCTACCAATTGCAAATGCTTGCAATCTCTAGGCGAGCGCGCGGGAGCAGGCTTTGGACGTCGGCGCGATCTTTCAGGCGGCTTTTGCCCTGGTGGTCGGGCTCGATCCCGGCTTCCTCGGCATCGTCTTCCTGTCGCTGCGCGTCACCTTGACCGCCGTGCTGATCGCGGCGCTGATCGGCCTGCCGCTCGGCGCTGCGCTAGCGCTGGCGCGTTTTCCTGGCCGCTCGGCAATCATCGTCTGCCTCAACGCGTTGATGGGCTTGCCGCCGGTCGTCGCCGGCCTTGCCGTCTTCCTGCTGCTCTCGCGCTCCGGCCCGCTCGGGCCGCTCGGCCTGCTGTTTACCCCGACCGCGATGATCATCGCGCAGGTGATCCTGGTGCTGCCGATCGTGATCGCGCTGACGCGGCAGGTGATCGAGGACCTCTGGAGTGAATATCGCGACCATCTGCGCTCGGTCGGCCTCGAAGGGCTGCGCGCCATTCCGACCCTGCTCTTCGATGGGCGCTTCGCGCTGGCGACGGCGCTGCTCGCTGGCTTCGGCCGCGCCAGCGCCGAGGTCGGCGCCGTCCTGATCGTCGGCGGCAACATCGCCGGCTACACCCGCACCATGACGACGGCGATCACGCTGGAAACCTCGAAGGGCGACCTGCCGTTGGCGCTGGGGCTCGGCCTCGTCCTGCTCTCGCTGACGCTCGCCATCAACGCCATCGCCTTCGGCGCCAGCCGCATCGGCGCGCGCTATGCGGGGTGAGCGAACATGCTGAGCCCGACCTCGATCCTGCCGCTCACCGTCGAGGCCGCCACCTTCTCCGGCGACGGAAAGCTGCTGGTCGAGCCCAACAGCTTCACCATCCCTGCCGGAGGCCTCACCGTGCTCCTCGGGCCGAACGGCGCCGGCAAGTCGCTGACCCTTCGCCTTTGCCACGGCCTGCTGACGCCGAGCCGCGGCGCGGTGCGCTGGGCCGCCGGAGCCGAGGGCAGGGCTAAGCGCCACGCCATGGTCTTCCAGAAGCCGATCATGCTGCGCCGCTCGGTCGAGGCCAACATCGCCCATGCCCTCGCCGCCGCTGGTGCCAACAGCGCGGAGCGCAAGGCCCGCGCCGCACAGGCGCTGCAGCGTTTCGGGCTCACCGAACGCGCCAGCCAGCCGGCTCGCCTGCTCTCCGGCGGCGAGCAGCAGCGCCTCGCCATCGCCCGCGCCTGGGCGCTCAGGCCCGAATTGCTATTCCTGGACGAGCCGACCTCGCAGCTCGACCCGGCGGCGACGCGTCAGATCGAGGAATTGCTCTCGGGTCTCGTCGCCGAAGGCATCACCGTGATGATGTCGACCCATGATCTCGGTCAGGCCCGCCGCCTCGCCGACCGCGTGCTCTTCCTGCATCGCGGCCGCCTGGTCGAGGACACGCCGGCGCGGGACTTCTTCGCTGGCCCGCACTCGGCCGAGGCGCGCGCCTTCCTCGCCGGCGAACTGCTCTGGTGAACCAAAAAGATAACGACAGGAGAAACGCCCGATGACCGCCTTGTCCCGCCGCTTCATCCTCGCCGCCGGCCTGTTCCTCGGCCTTAGCAACGTCGCCTTCGCCCAGACTCCCGCCGGCGAGCGCTTCATCACCGTCGCCTCGACCACCTCGACCCAGGATTCCGGCCTGTTCAACCACATCCTGCCGCTGTTCAAGGCCAAGACCGGTATCGAGGTCCGCGTCATCTCGCAGGGCACCGGCCAGGCGCTCGACACCGCCCGCCGCGGCGATGCCGACGTCGTCTTCGTCCATGCCAAGACGCAGGAGCTGAAATTCGTCGAGGAGGGCTTTTCGACCGAGCGTCGCCCGGTGATGTACAACGACTTCGTCCTGATCGGGCCGAAGAGCGATCCGGCCGGCGTCGCCGGAACCAAGGACATCGTCGCCGCCCTGAAGAAGATTCAGGAAAAGGCCGCGCCCTTCGTCTCGCGTGGCGACAAGTCCGGCACCCATGCCGCCGAGCTCAATCTCTGGAAGGTCGCGGGCATCGACATCGCCGCGCAGAAGGGGCCCTGGTATCGCGAGATCGGCCAGGGCATGGGCGCGGCGCTCAACACCTCCGGCGCCATGGGCGCCTATGTCCTCTCCGACCGCGCCACCTGGATCTCGTTCAAGAATCGCGGCGATCTCGTCATCTCGGTCGAGGGCGACCAGCGCCTGTTCAACCAGTACGGCGTGATGTCGGTGAATCCGGCCAAGCACCCGCATGTGAAGTTCAACGACGGCAAGCTCTTCGCCGACTGGCTGACCAGCCCGGAAGGCCAGAAAGCGATCGCCGACTACAAGATCGACGGCCAGCAGCTCTTCTTCCCCAATGCCGGCCAGGCGGGAGCCTGAGCCGATGCGCAGGCTCGTCCTCGCCGCCCTCGTCAGCCTGTGGCCGGCGCTCGCGCCGGCGCAACAGGCCGAAAAGCCGGTGCTGCTCCACGCCGCCGGCAGCCTCAAGAACGCGCTGACCGAAGTCTCCAAGGCCTTCGAGACTTCCACGCGCATTCCGGTCACGGCCAGCTTCCGCCCTTCCGGCCTGCTGCGCGAGGCGCTCGCCAAGGGCGAGCCCGCCGAGGTCTTCGCTTCCGCGAACATGGATCATCCGCTGATGCTGGCGAAGGATGGCAAGGCCGGCCCGGTCGTGCTGTTCGTCCGCAACGAGACCTGCGCCTTCGCCCGCCCCGGGCTCGAGGTGACCAGCAACACGCTGCTCACGCAGATGCTCGATCCGAAGCTCAAGCTCGGCACCTCGACGCCGAAGGCCGACCCGTCCGGCGACTATGCCTGGCAGGTCTTCGCCAAGGCCGAGGCGCTGAAACCCGGCGCCAAGGCGGCGCTGGAGGCCAAGGCGCTGCAACTCGTCGGCGGCCCCAACAGCGCCCCGACGCCACCGGACCGCAACGGTACCGGCCATTTGCTTGCCGCTGGCGCGGCCGACCTCTTCCTCGGCTACTGCACCAATGCCGACCCGATCGCGAGGGAGCAGCCGGGCATCCGCATGGTCAGGCTGCCTGAGAAACTGCTGGTCGGGGCCGATTACGGGCTGACGGTGATGAATGGCGCCTCGCCGAACGCCTACCGGCTCGCCATGTTCATCCTCTCGCCGGAGGGGCAGCGCATCATGGCGCGGCACGGCTTCGTCGCGCCCGGCCTGCCGCGCGAAGGGAAGTGAGATTTGGCCGCGGCGCCCCAGCCGAGCGCGCCCGTCGCGGCCCCGGTGAGCCTGCACGCCGCCGGCAGCCTGCGCGCGGCCCTGCTCGACATCGCCGACGCCTTCCGGAGCGAGACGGGTATCCCCGTCTCCGCGCAGTTCGGTGCCTCCGGCCTGCTCAAGGACCGGCTCATCAGGGGGGAGGCCGGCGAGGTCTTCGCCTCAGCCAATCTGGAGCATCCACAGGCGCTGGCACGCTTTGGCCTTGCCGGCCCGGCCGTACTCTTTGCCCGCAACGAGCTTTGCGCCTTCCTGCGGCCTGGACTGGCAGCGACCGCAACTACCCTGCTCGAACTGATGCTCGATCCCAAGGTCAGGCTCGGCACTTCGACGCCGAAGGCTGATCCGTCCGGCGACTATGCCTTCGCCGTCTTCGCCAAAGCCGAGGCGGTGCAGCCCGGCGCCAGAGCCGCATTGGAGGCCAAGGCGCTGAAGCTCACCGGCGGACCGGATTGCCTGCCCGCCCCAGAAGGCCTCAACGTCTACGGTCACAAGCTGGCGAGCGGCGAGGCCGACATCTTCCTCGCCTATTGCACCAATGCCCAGCCGCTTGCGAAGGAGCAGCCGGGCATCGCGATGCTGCGGCTGCCGGACCAGCTCGCCGTCGGCGCCGATTACGGCCTGACAGTCTTGAACAAGGCCTCGCCGAACGGCTATCGGCTCGTCATGTTCATCCTCTCGCCGCAGGGTCAGGCAATTCTGGCGAGGCATGATTTCGCCGCGCCGGGCCTGCCGCGCGAGGGATAGCAAAAGGGCATCGTCATGGATTGGCAAGCGACCCGGCCGGGCGAGACCGAAGCGCCCCTACCCGAGCGCAGCGATGCGCGCCTCGTCTTCATCGGCCGCATTCGCACCCCCTTCGCGACGCGCGACGACTGCCCGCGCCAGGGCCGGCAGGACGGGCCGATCTGCCGCGTCGAGGTCGATCCGCACTGGCATCAGGCGCTCAAAGGCATCGAAGCGTTCGGCGAGCTCGACCTGCTCTACTGGATGCACGAGGCGCGGCGCGATCTGCTGACGCAAACCCCGCGCGGTGGCGGCACGCTCGGCACCTTCGCCTTGCGCTCGCCGGTCCGTCCGAACCCGATCGCATTGTCGCGGGTGAAGCTCGAGGGCGTCGAAGGCGGCACTCTGTTGGTCCGTGGCCTCGATTGCCTCGACGGGACGCCACTCATCGACATCAAGCCGTTTCGCTGCAGCCATTCGCAACCGGCGACGAAAACCTCCCATGCCGCATCCTGACCGCCGCGTCGTCCTCGCCGGCCTCGGAGCAACGCTCGCCGCCCCGCGCCTCGCCCGTGCGGCCGCCATCCGCGATGGCGCCGGCCGCGAGGTCCCGGTTCCCGGCAAGGTCGAGCGCATCTTCCCCGCCGGGCCGCCGGCGGCGATCCTGATCTATACGCTCGCGCCCGACCTCTTGATCGGCTGGCCGCGCGCCAACCGGCCGGAGGAGCGCGAATTCCTGCTGCCCGGCATTGGCGACCGGCCGGAGATCGGCCGCATCACCGGCCGCGGCAACAGCGCAAATCTCGAAGCCGTGCTGCAGGCCAAGCCCGACCTGATCATCGATTCCGGCTCGACCGGCCGCACCTATGTCGAGCTCGCCGAGCGCGTGCAGCAGCAGACCGGCATCCCCTACGCCCTGCTCGACGGCCGCTTCGACCAGACCCCGGCGAGCTATCGCATCCTCGGCCAGCTCACCGGCCGCAGCGAGCGCGCCGAGACGCTGGCACGCTGGTGCGAGGACAGTTTCGCCACCATCCGCGGCCGCATTGCCGCGATTTCCCCGAGCAAGCGCCCGAGCGTCTACTATGCCCGCGGCCCGCGCGGGCTCGAGACCGGGCTCGGCGGCTCGATCAATGTCGAGACGCTGAGTTTCCTCGGTAGCCGCAACGCCGCCGCCGACACGCCCGGCAGCGGCCTCGCCCAGGTTTCGCTCGAGCAGGTGCTGGCCTGGAACCCCGACGTCATCGTCACCATCGACCTCGCCTTTGCCGAAAGCGTGCGCAGCGATCCGAACTGGGCCGGAGTCAAGGCCGTGCGCGAGGGCCGTGTCCATCTCTCGCCCAAACTGCCGTTCGGCTGGGTCGACTTCCCCCCCTCGGTCAACCGGGCGATCGGTCTATGGTGGCTGGCAAAGCTCCTCTATCCCGCACAATTTCCGGAGGATATCCGCAAGCTCGCCCGCGACTTCCACACGCTGTTCTACCAGGTGACGCCGAGCGAAGCGCAGCTCGACCGCGTGCTGGCGGGGCGCGGGTGAATTGAGGATCGCCTTGCAGCCGACCATCCGACTTGCTTCGCTGCACCCGCGATGACCTCCTCCCTGCGCGGCAATCTGATCGCCCTTCTCCTGCTGGCGCTCGCCGTGCTCGCCGCCTTCGCGCTCGGGCGCTTTCCGGTCGCGCCCCGCGATCTCGGCCGCCTCCTCTGGTCGCTGGCCACGGGCGAGCCCTCCGGCTTGCCGTCACAGATCGAGACCGTGGTCTGGAACATTCGCGGTCCGCGCATCATCGCGGCGATCCTGTGCGGCTCGGCGCTCGCCATTGCCGGCTGCGCCTTCCAGGGCCTGTTCCGCAATCCGCTGGTTTCCCCCGACATCCTCGGTGCGTCCTCGGGCGCCGCGCTCGGCGCCGTCATCGGCATCTATCTCTCGCTCGGCCTGTTCGGCATCCAATTCGCCGCCTTCGTCGGCGGGCTCGCCGCGGTCGGTGCGGTCTACGCGGTCGGCTCGACCATAAGGCGCGGCGATCCGGTCCTCGTGCTGGTGCTGACAGGCGTCGTCGTCGGCTCGCTGTTAGGGGCCGGCATCGGCCTGGTGAAATACTGGGCCGACCCATACAACCAGCTCCCGGCCATGACCTTCTGGCTGCTCGGCAGCCTCGCCGGCACGGCCAGGCCCGATCTCATCCCCCTGCTCGGTCCGGTCCTGATCGGAGCGGTTATCCTCTTGGCACTGCGCTGGCGTATGAACGTGATGTCGCTGCCGGAGGAAGAGGCGCGCGCGCTCGGCCTCGCCACCGGCCCGTTACGCCTCGCCATCGTCGCCGCCGCGACCCTGGTGACGGCGGCGAGCGTCGCGGCCGCCGGCATCATCGGCTGGGTCGGCCTCGTCGTGCCGCATCTCGCCCGCTTCCTCGTCGGCCCCGATTTCGGCCGGCTGCTGCCGACGGCAGCGCTGCTCGGCGGCGGCTATCTCCTCGCCATCGACACGCTGGCGCGTACCGCCGCCCCGGTCGAGACACCGCTCGGCATCCTCACCGCGGTGATCGGTACACCCTTCTTCATCTGGCTGCTGGCCTCGGCGCGTGGAGGCTGGTCATGAGCCTCCACGCCTCCGCCCTCGCCTATGGCTATCGCGAGCGCAAGATCGGCCGTGACATCGCGCTCGACCTCGCCGGCGGCGAGGTGCTGGCCCTGCTCGGCCCCAACGGCCACGGCAAGACCACGCTGCTCAAGACTCTGCTCGGCCTGCTGCCGGCGAAAGGCGGCACGCTCGCCCTCGACGGCGAGCCGCTCGCCGCGCTGTCCGTCGGCGAGCGCGCCCGCGCCCTCGCCTATGTGCCGCAGGTCCATGCCGGCACCTTCGCCTTCTCGGTCAGGGAGATCGTGCTGATGGGCCGCACCGCCCGCTCCAGCCTGTTTGCGGCGCCCTCGAGGCATGACCGCGAGATGGTTCAGGCAATGCTACAGCGGCTAGGCATCGAGCACCTGTCATCTCGCCCCTATACCGAGATCTCCGGCGGCGAGCGCCAGCTCGTGATGATCGCCCGGGCGCTGGCGCAGGAGCCGCGCTACGTCATCCTGGACGAACCGACCGCGAGCCTCGACTTCGGCAACCAGGGCAAGGTGATGAGCCAGATCCGCCGCCTCGCCGGCGAAGGCCTCGGCGTGCTCTTCACCACCCATGACCCCAACCAGGCGCTGCGCTATGCCGACCGGGCGCTGCTGCTGCGCGAGGGCCGGGCGCTCGCCAGCGGCAGGGCGGTCGACCTCCTGACGCCGGAACGGCTCGCGGCGCTCTACGGTGTCGCCATCGAAACCGTGAGCGGCGACGGAAAGCTCGCCTTCCTGCCCGGCTGACAGCAGCCGGCAGGAAACTGCCGCACCCCCCTTACTTTTCCCCGCCGGGCTGTTGCATAGTCGCCCGGACGTGGCGTCATGACGCTACAGGATGGGGAATGGACATGAAGACGATCACTTTCGCCGCGGCGTTGCTCGCCGCCGGCACCCTCGCCGCTTCCGCGCAGCAGCTCGCGCCCAGCCCGACGCTCGACGCCATCAAGGCGCGCGGCCATCTCGAATGCGGCGTGCATCTCGGCCTGCCTGGCTTCTCCTTCGCCAATGACAAGGGCGAGTGGACCGGGCTCGACGTCGATTATTGCCGGGCCCTGGCCGCTGCCGTGCTCGGCGACGCCAGCAAGGTCAAATACACCCCGACCTCGGTGCAGCAGCGCTGGCCGATCCTGCAATCGGGCCAGGTCGATGTGCTCTCGCGCAACTCGACCATCACCTTCTCGCGCAACGCCACGCTCGGCCTGAACTTCCAGGGCATCAACTTCTACGAAGGCCAGACCTTCATCGTCCGCAAGAAGGCGAATGTGAAGTCGGCCGAGGATCTCGACGGCGCCTCTGTCTGCGTCGCCGCCGGCTCGACCGAGGAGAAGAACGCCGCCGACTGGTTCCGCGAGCGCAACCTCAAGGTCACCATCACCAATTTCCAGAAGAATGACGACGCCATCACCGCCTATGACAGCGGCCGCTGCGACGCTTACACCGCCGGAGTCGGCGCCCTCGCCGGCCAGCGCGCCAAGCTCAAGGTTCCGGACGACCACGTCATCCTGACCAAGCCGATCTCGAACGATCCGCAGGGTCCGGTCACCCGCTATGGCGACGAGCGCTGGCAGCTGATCGTGCGCTGGGTGCTGAACGGCACCATCGCCGCCGAGATGCTCGGCGTCACCTCCAAGAACGTCGACGAGATGAAGGCGAACTCGAAGAACACCGAGGTTCGCCGCCTGCTCGGCGCCGAGGGTGGCTTCGGCGCGATGATGGGCCTGCCCGACGACTGGATGTACAAGGCGATCAAGCAGGTCGGGAACTATGGCGAAAGCTATGAGCGCACCGTCGGCATGGACTCGCCGCTGAAGCTCGAGCGCGGCCAGAACCAGCTCTGGACCAAGGGCGGCCTGCTCTTCACCCCGCCGTTCCAGTGAGCGCGCGGCGGCTCGACGCATGAGCCGCTGTCATTCCGGACAAGCCGAATAGCGGCGCAGCTCCGGGATCCATCGTAAAGCGCCGGAGTCCTGCCATGGATTCCGGCTCTCCGCTTCGCTCCGGCCGGAATGACGGCTGGCCCTCAGCGTTTCCTGCGAGGTCGAGCATCGTGGCCAAGGCCTTCGCCTTCATCAATGACAAGCGCGTCCGCGACGTCTTCTACCAGGCGGCGCTGCTGATCGGCCTTGTGGCGCTGCTGGTCTATTTCATCCGCAACGCCTCGCAGAACATGGTCCAGGCCGGCATCGCCTCGGGCTTCGACTTCCTCTGGCGCACCTCCGGCATCGAGGTGCCCTTCGTCCTGACCAACTACACCCAGTCCGACAACATCCTCGCGCTGTTCTGGGCCGGCGTCGCCAACACCATGCTGGTCACGGTGATCGCGCTGGTGCTCTCGACGGCACTCGGCTTCCTGATCGGCATCGCCCGGCTCTCCTCGATCTGGCTGGTGCAGGCCATCGCCGGCGCCTATGTCGAGTTCGTCCGCAACATCCCGCTGCTGTTCTTCGTGCTGTTCTGGTATTTCGGCGTCATCGCCGCCTTGCCCGCCCCGCGCGAGAGCCTCTCGGTCTTCGGCGTCGCCTTCCTCAACAATCGCGGCCTGACCATCCCGCTGCCCGATGCCGGCGCGAACTTCAAATACGCCTTCATCGCCATTGCGATCTCCTGCCTGCTGCATTGGCTCTTCCTGCGCTGGGCGAAGCGGCGCAAGGAACAGACCGGCAAGGACGCGCCGGTGCTGCGCGTCGGCCTCGTCCTGCTGCTGCTCGTGCCGGTCCTGGCCCTGGCCTGGGCGACGCTGGCGACGCGCTGGGACATCCCCGTCTTGCGCGGCTTCAACTATCGCGGCGGTTTCGTCGTCATCCCCGAATTCGTCGCGCTGCTGGCGGCGCTCGTCACCTACACCGCCGGCTTCATCGCCGAGATCGTGCGCGGCGGCATCCAGTCGGTGCCGAACGGCCAGATCGAGGCGTCGAGCGCGCTGGGCCTGCGCCCCGGCCAGACGCTACGGCTCGTCACCATCCCGCAGGCGCTGCGGGTCATGACCCCGCCGATGACCAACCAGTATCTCAACGTTCTCAAGAACTCGTCCTTCGGCGCTGCCATCGCCTATCCCGACGTGGTCAGCCTGTTCATGGGCTCGGCGCTCAACAACACCGGCCAGGCGATCGAGATCATCGCCATGACGCTCGCGGTCTATCTCGTCATCGGCCTCGCCGTCTCCGCCTTCATGAACTGGTACAATGCCCGTATCGCGCTGGTGACCCGATGAGCGCCGCTAACGCCCTCCCGACCAGCTGGCGCGAGCGCCTGTTCGGCTCGCCGACCATCACCGTGGTGACGCTGCTGCTCGCCGCGCTGATCGCCTGGATCGCCGTCCCGATCATCCGCTGGGCCCTGATCGACGCGACCTGGAGCGGCCAGACCCGCAATGACTGCACCGGCAGCGGCGCCTGCTGGGTCTTCGTCAAGGCGCGCTTCGGCCAGTTCATGTACGGCTTCTATCCGATCGAGGAGCGTTGGCGGCCGAACCTCGCCGGCATCCTCTTCGCGCTCTCCGGCGCCGCGATCATCCTCGCGCCGAAGCGGCTGAAGCTGAGCCTCGGCCTCGCCGCGCTCGTCATCCTGCCGCCGCTCGGCGTCTGGCTGATCGCCGGCGGCTTCGGCCTGCGCGCGATCGAGACCCGCGAATGGGGCGGTCTGATGCTGACCGTCTTCATCTCGATCTATGCCAGCCTGATCGCGATCCCGCTCGGCATCCTGCTGGCGCTCGGCCGGCAATCCGAGCTCAAGGTGATCAAGCTGATCGCCGTGCTGTTCATCGAGTTCTGGCGCGGCGTCCCGATCATCGCGGTGATCTTCCTGGCCTCGTTGCTGCTGCCGCTGATCATGCCGGCCGGTATCGGCGTCGACCGGCTGGCGCGCGCCGTGATCGGCCTCGGCTTCTGCATCGCCGCCTATATGGCCGAAGCCGTGCGCGGCGGCCTGCAGGCCCTGCCGAAGGGCCAGCGCGAGGCGGCGACCGCGCTCGGCCTCTCCTACTGGAAGGCGACCTGGTTCATCATCCTGCCGCAGGCTTTGCGCATCTCGCTGCCGGCGATCACCAACGAGTTCATCGCGCTGGTGAAGAACACCACGCTGGTGCTGGTGGTCTCGATCCTCGATCTGCTCGGCATCGCCCAGGCCTCGCTCGCCGATCCCGCCTGGGTCGGCATGAACATGGAGGCCTATGTCTTCTCCGGCGCCCTCTACTGGCTGATCTGCTTCGCGCTCTCGCGCTGGAGCAAGAGCCTGGAGACCAAGCGGGGGCGGTAAGTCACTGATCGACCCCGGAGGGTTCACCCTCCGGCCTTCAGCCTGTACAACCCGGGGCCATGCAAGAGATCGCCGGCCTCGCCCGCCTCTTCCTTCGGCTCTGGCGCCAGGCCTGGCCCATCCTGCTGCTCCTCGCGACGATCGGCTCCATTGCGAACGAGCTTTTGCTGCCGCTGGCGGTGAAGCTCGGCTATCTCAACAGCCTCGCGGGCTTCGCCATGCTCGCGCTGCTGGTGCTCGCCAAGCTCGTCGTCACCGTGCTGATGTTCGTCGCCCTGCGGCCCTATCTCCCGGCGGTGGCGGCCTTGCAGATCGCCGGCGCGAGCCCGCAGGCCGCCGGGCAGCAGCCGGCCGGCGCCCGTGCCGTGATCGGCCTCGTCGCGCTCGCCCTCGTCCCCTTCTTCGCCTATTACGCCGCCTGGGGCTTCCTTGGCGACACCGTCCGCGACTATTCCGTCAGGGCTCTGGCGGAGGCAGGCCTTGGCGAGAAGGTCAACGTTCTCGACGTGCCGCTCTCGCTCTGGCTCGTGCTCGCCATCGGCCTCGCCTGGCTGGTGCGCAAGCTCGCCAAGGCTGCCCAGACCCGCCGGCCCTCACCCTTCTGGCAATTCCTGGTCATCGCCTGCGACGCCAACTGGATCTTCGTCGGCCTCTACGCCCTGTCGCGCTGGAAGGACACCGGCTGGGCCTGGGTCAAGACGATCGGCCTGCCCTATCTCCGGCTCATCCACGACTGGACGTTTTCTCTGATCGGCAAGGCCCAGGCTGCGATGCCGGAGGCGATCGACCTCGCCGCGCCGCCTTTCAGTACAAGCCTGCAGGGCCTCTTCCTTTACGCGCTGCTGCCGCTGGTCTGGCTGCTGATGGCCGCGACGATCTATGGCTACGACGCCAAGGACCCGTCCGCTCTCGCCCGCGACCGGCGCGCCGCCACAGCCCTGGCGCGCTGGCAGGCGGCGCCGAAAGCCATCCGCGACTTCGCCGAGCACTTCATCGGCGGCTATCGCTCCCGCTATCTACCTGTCGTCAACAGCGTCCGCCTCGCCTTCGGCGCCAGCCTTTCAGTGCTGATCGCGCTCGTCGTCGGCTATCGTCTTATCGGTTTCGCCGCCGCCTGGCTCTGGATCGGCCTCACCCGCCTGATCGGCCCGCTCGATCTCGACAGCTGGCAGGTGATCGCCAACGCCATCGCCTTCCTGCTCGGCGGGCCCAGCGACATCCGCGGCGGCATCCTGGTCGAGAGCCTGCGCATCTGCCTGCTCGCGGCCGTGATGGAAACCGCCGTCGCCGCGCAGAGCCGCGGCCGCGCTAACCCGGAAGCTCGAAGCGCAGATAGTGCGGCCGCCCGGCCGGCAGGCTGAGCACAGGCCTGACCTGCCCATTCGTCCCGGCCGGCAGCACGAAGCCCTCGCTGATCCTGAGCGTCGCACCCACCCGCGGCTTGCTCGCCAGCGCCTGGGTGCAGGTCGGGATGGTCTGGCCGCGCCGCTCCGGCAGGCGGTTGACCTCGCTCGGCGTCAGGAATTGCGGCGACCAGCGCCGACCGTCCGACGCCTCCAGCACCAGCCGGCAGGGCAGCACGGCGAAGGCCTCGGGATCACGCACCAGCGCCTCCATGTCGAGCAGCATGACGGCCCGGCCATCCGAACGCTCGCCGACGCGGCGCAGGCCCGCCAACTTCCACTCGCCGCCGCCCAGGCTCGCGGCCGTCCCTGCTGGGACCTGTCGGGCGAAGAGCTCGCGCGAACGCCACCATTCCAAGGCGTTCTCGTAGGATTGCAGAAAGAGACCGAGCGCCAGCGCCAGCGGCAGCATCCACAGGCTGATGCGCCGCATCCTGATGGCGCCGGGCGCGATCGCGGCCTCACTCATAGGCGAGCTCGCCAAGGTCGATGACCGGCGCGGGCGCACCCGGCTGCGCGGGCAAGGCGATTTCGGCCTGCGTATCGAGCCGCGGCCAGCGCGAGGCGGCGACGAGCAATGTCGCGCCCTCGACAGCCTCGCGCGGCACTTCGAAGATGAAGATGCCGCGCTGCGGCAGGCCGGGTTCGAGCCGATCGGTCCCGAGCAGCCTTGGCGCTCCCTGAAAGCGCGGGCTCGCGACGAAGCGAGCCCCCTGCGCGCTGCGCCAGATCGCGCTGCCGATGGTGATCGAAGCGGGCTGCGCTTCGAGCCGGGCGATCACGAGCGCGAAGACACCGCCCGTATCGCGCTCGACCTCGCGGCCATAGGCCTTGAAGCGTAGCTTCTGCGCGAGCAGCACATTGTCGGCCCGCACCGAGAAGCCGCGGCCAGCCAGCGTTTCGCCGAATTCACCCCTGAGCGGGATCGGCCCGGTGATCTCGGCGTAGCCCGGCGTATAGCGCTGCATTCCGGCCAGCAGCAGCGCGGCCAGCACGAGTGCGCCGAGCTTGGCGAAGGCGCCGCTCACGGCTTCGCCTCCACAGAGACGACCGGCAAGGTCGCCGCCGCGATCGGCTTGCGGTTGAACCAACCCGGCGCTGCGAACAGATTGTCGCGTGGCTTGAAGGTTTCGCCATTGACGACGAGGCGCAAACGCTCCGGCGCCTTTGCTCCCGGCGCAAGCCGCCAGATCACCTGGACGCGCTCGGGTAGGCCCGGCTGCAGCGCACTCAGGATCGCCTTGTCGCGCACCAGCCAGAAGGTTGGATTGGGCTGCAGGCCCTCGATCGGCGGCTCGACGGCGAGGATGCGGGCGAAGGTATTGTCGGTTTCCGAGCTGCGATTGGCGAGGTCGAGATCGAGCGCCAGGAATTGCGCGCCATCAGGCGCTGGCGGCCCGTCTGGCCGCGACTGCGTCGTCAGCCGCACGTCATGCAGCGCGACGCGCCAGCGGCCGGCATCGAGCGGCACGCCCGCGGCGAGCGCCGGCAGCACCGGCGGCTCCAGCGCCTCTAGCAGGCTCTGGCCGGAGGTGATGGCGAGCGCCAGCAATCCACCGATGCCGATGGTGAGCTTCGAGCTGACGGCTTGGCGTAAGCCCGCCAGCCAGGAGACGATCATGCGCGCCAAAAATCCTTCGCGCCCCCGGCGCGGCAAGATAGTCGGCGCGGCCGCGAGTGCAACCCGCAGTATCAGCCTTTCATGTAGTCGTGGATCTTCCGGCCGAAGGGCAGCGTGAGATCGGCGATGAAGTGATGCGCACCCAGCACCTTGCGCACCGGCATATCGGCCACCGGCGCATTGACATGCGGGATCAGATGCAGCCGGCCTGGGCCGATCCAGGAACCCTTCACCGTGATGTCGGTGAGGTTGAGCGCGACGAGCTGGCAGATCTCCGGCTCGCCGTCGACGCCGGGGATGATCTTCAGGTTGACCTGCGTCTTGGTTAGCATCGCCGTCGTCCTGACGCCGTTGCCGGCGAGGCTTTCGTGCTTGTAGCCCATCGTGCCCATGGCGACCTGCTGGCCGGCATATTCGAGCGTGCCGGTCAGCGTGTCCTTGATCACTTCGAGCTTGGGATGGGCGTATTTCTTCGGGAAGCCCCAGATCTCGCGGCCGGCCGAGATCGGTGGCTCGAGGTCGAGATACATCTGCGAGACGAAGCTGACCTCCTCCTCGCCGAACAGGCAGGGGATGACGATGCCGGTCTCGGTATAGGTGCCGAAGCCGGAGGAATCCGGCATCTTGATCCACTCGTAACTGACGATCGGCTGGGCGATCGGCATCAGCGGCTCGGGCAGATGATGGCGGATCAGCTCCGGATCGGTCTCGTAGCTGATCACCATGTATTCGCGGTTGATGAAACGATAGGGCCCGGCCGGATAGCTCGGCCCGGCGAGCGGCATCGAAGGCAGGTCGAGGATCTGCTGGCGGTTCATGGTCGTACCCTCACTGCGCGGTCCAGCCGCCATCGACCGGCAGGATGACGCCGGTGATCGACTTTGCCGCATCGGAAGCCAGGAAGACAGCGAGCGCCGCCACCTCCTCGCTGGTGACGAACTGCTTGGTCGGCTGGGCGTGCAGCAGCACGTCGTTGATGACCTGCTCCTTGATGAGCCCCCGCGCCGCCATGGTCTCGGGGATCTGCTTCTCGACGAGTGGGGTCCAGACATAGCCCGGGCAGATCGCGTTGGCGGTGACGCCGAAGGTCGCCGCCTCAAGCGCGACCGTCTTGGTCAGGCCGGCGATGCCGTGCTTGGCCGCGACATAGGCCGACTTGAACGGCGAGGCGACCAGCGCATGCGTCGAGGCGGTGTTGATGATCCGGCCCCATTTGCGCTGCTTCATCCCCGGCAGCGCCGCGCGGATGGCATGGAAGGCGGCGGAGAGGTTGATCGCGATGATCGCGTCCCATTTCTCGACCGGGAACTCCTCGACCGGCGAGACGAACTGGATGCCAGCATTGTTGACGAGGATGTCGACGCCGCCGAACTCGGCCTCCGCCTCGGCGATCATCGCCGCGATCGCGCCGCCATGGGCCATGTCGGCCGGCGAGTAGCGCGCCTTCACCCCGAAATCGGCCTCGATGCCGGCGCGCTCGGTCTCGATCGCCTCCGGCGCGCCGAAGCCGTTGATGACGATGTTGGCGCCCTCGGCCGCATAGGCGCGGGCGATGGCGAGGCCGATGCCGGAGGTCGAGCCGGTGACGACGGCGGTCTTGCCCTTGAGCATGCGTGATCTCCCAGCCGCGAGAAGGCGACGCGCTGCTTGCGTCGCAAGGTCCATGCCGCTGAGGTGGAAGAGCAAGCTGACGGGGCGATGAAGCTTGTCTGACGGGCCGGTGACACCGATATCTGATGCCGCCCGCGTCACATGCCTGTCACCGCCCGCCCCCCAGACATGGGCAAATCCAGCTCTTCCCCGAAGACCGAGCGAACGGAATCCGCGCCATGAACGCCCCTTTTGCGCCGTCCTCCACCGACCGCTATCTCGGCTGGCGTCCCGAGCGCTGCGACCGCGTCGCGCTCGTGCTCCAGGGCGGCGGCGCGCTCGGCGCCTATCAGGCCGGAGTCTATCAAGCTCTTCATGAGGCAGACATCGAGCCGGATTGGGTCTCGGGCGTCTCGATCGGCGCGATCAACTCGGCGATCATCGCCGGCAATCCGCGCGAGCGCCGGATCGAACGCCTGCAGCAATTCTGGGATCGCATCACCGACCGCAAGGTCTGGTGGTTCACGCCCGAGGGCGACATCTTCCGTCAGGCGCGCAACGCGACCTCGTCCTTCCTGACGACTATGCTCGGCCAGCCCGGCTTCTTCGAGCCGCGTCGCACCAATGCCTGGCTTGCGCCAGCCGGCGCCAGCGACGCGACCAGCTTCTACGACACTTCGCCCTTACGCGAGACCCTGCTGGAGCTGGTCGATTTCGACCTGATCAACAGCAGGAAGGTCCATTTCTCGGTCGGCGCCGTCAACGCGCTCTCCGGCAACTTCGTCTATTTCGACAACATGCTGGAGGAGATCGCGCCCGAACACGTCATGGCTTCGGGCGCCCTGCCACCGGCCTTCCCGACCGTGCAGATCGGCACCGAACATTACTGGGATGGCGGCATCGTCTCGAATACACCGCTGTCGCATCTGCTCGCCCAGGAGGACACGCTGAACTCGTTGATCTTCCAGGTCGACCTGTTCTCGTCGCGTGGCCCGCTGCCACGCACGATGCAGGACGTGATGGGGCGCCACAAGGACATCATGTACTCCTCGCGCACCCGCATGGTCACCGACCTGTTCCAGACCCTGCAGGGCTGGAAGAAGAAGACCCATGACGCTCTCAGCCACATCCCCGAAGACGCCCTGAGCGAGGAAGACCGCAAGCTCCGCGACGAGCTCGCCTTGATCCCCGAGCACACCATCCTGCAGCTGATCTACCAGCAGAAAAGCTATGAGAGCCATGCCAAGGACCACGAGTTCTCGCGGACCTCGATGAGCGACCACTGGCGTTCCGGCTATGAAGACACCAGGCAGACGCTGACTCGCAAGGACTGGCTGGTGATCCCGCCAGACGGCGCCGGCATCTGGACCCACGACGTCCACCGCGACTTCGAGCGGCGCTGAGCTCGGCGCGTTCGATCAGCGTTCCTGCGGGGGCACATTGCGCAATAGCTCGGTGCGCTCGCGCCGCTGCTCTTGCGTCCACTGCGAATGATGGCGCTTCGTTTCGGCAGGACGGTTCGCCAGGCCGAGGCCGAGCCCGCCCCAGTCGCCTACCGGCCGGATCGGCCGCTGCACGAAGCCGCCGCCGCAGCTCGGGCAGACATTTTCGAGCGTCTTCTCGGCGCACTCCGCGCAATAGGTGCATTCATAGCTGCAGATGCGCGCCTCCAGCGAGGTCGGCGGCAGGTCGCAGTCGCAGAGTTCGCAATTCGGCCTCAGCTCCAGCATCGCGTCTTTCCTCCCGTTGTGGGGACTGGATGCCATGATCAGGCGATGTCATAAATGACAAGATGACCTCGTTTCCTGCCATCCCTGCCACGGCGCCGATCCGCGTCGTGATCGTACTGTTCCCACGGACCAAGCTGCTCGACGTCACCGGCCCCTTGCAGGTCTTCAACGACGCCAAGCATCCGGATGGCAGCCCCGTCTACGCAATCACCCTCGCCTCCGAGCATGGCGGCCCGGTCGAGACCGATGCGGGCGTGCCGCTGCCGAGCATCCCCCTCGCCGAGGCTGCGGCCAGGCCGATCGATACGCTGCTGGTCTCAGGTGGCCGCTCGGCGTTGGACGCGGCCGGCTCCGCGGCGCTGCTCACCTTCCTGCGCGAGCAGAGCGGCAAGACCAGGCGCCTCGGCTCGATCTGCCTCGGCGCCTTCATCCTTGCCGCTGCCGGCCTGCTCGACGGCTGCGAGGCGACGACGCATTGGGAATACACCGACCGGCTCGGCGCCGCCCACCCCGCGACCACCGTCAAGCCGGACGCGATCTTCATCAGCAATGGCCGGATCTGGACTTCGGCCGGTGTCTCCACCGGCATCGACATGGCACTCGCCATGGTCGAGCAGGACCTAGGACGCAAAGTCGCGCTCGATCTGGCGCGCGACCTCGTGCTCTACCTCAAGCGCCCCGGCGGCCAGGCGCAGTTCAGCGGCGAATTGCAGCGCCAGTCGCGCGATGCGGCGGGGCGTTTCGAGGCCCTGCATGCCCATATGCGCGAGTACGCCGCTGGCGACCTCTCCGTACCGGAGCTCGCCCGCGTCGTGGCGATGAGCCCACGCCATTTCGCCCGGGTCTATGCGCAGGAAACCGGCATCAGCCCGGCCAAGGCGGTCGAGGCGGTCAGGCTCGACCTTGCCCGCGACCTCCTCGAAGAAACGGATATAGCTATCCAGCAGATCGCGGTGCGCGCCGGCTTCGGCGATGACGAGCGTCTGCGCCGCGCCTTCCTGCGTCGCTACGGCGTCGCGCCGGGCGAATATCGGACCCGCTTCGGGCAGACGCGCGCGGGCTAGCCCCGCCCCAACTCCACCGGCACCGAATAGGAGCGCTTCACCCGCCCGAGCGCGAAGCTCGATTCGATCGAGGCGACATTGTCGAGCCGCGTCAGCTTGTCCTTGAGGAAGCGCTCATAGGCGGCGAGGTCACTGACAATGATGCGCAGCAGATAGTCGCGCTGCCCGGTCATCAGATAGCAGTCGGCGACCTCGGGCCAGCGCGACACCGCGGCGGCGAAGCGGTCGAGCTCCTCCTCGCGCTGGCGCTCCAGCTTGATCGAGGCGAAGACCGAGACGGGCAGGCCGAGCTTCTCCTGGTTCACGATGGCGACATAGCCCTCGATGATCCCAGCCTCCTCCAGCAGGCGCACCCGCCGCGCGCAGGGGCTGGGCGAGAGCCCGACCTTGCCGGCGAGCTCCTGCACGCTGATGCGCCCGTCCGCCTGCAGGGCCTGGACGATACGGCGGTCGATCTCGTCGAGCTTGAACTCTGGCATTTTCCCTCGCCTGACCGGGCGAACTTAGCGGAAACCGCCAAGAGCGGAAGAGCCGGGCAATGATTGTGACATTCACGTCACGGTTGCAATTTTGCTGGACCTTCAGCGTTGGCGAGCGCTGGCGAACGCGCGCGACTCAGGTCAACTCGGGTTCTCGCCGTCTGGATCCCGACATGCTCAATCGCCTGCTTTCGCTCTGCCTTCTGGCAGCCGCTCTCTCCGGCTGCGTCAGCGTCCCCAACCCGCTTTCGCCGCCACAGGTCGAAGCGCTTCATCTCACGACGGTAACCGTCGAGGTCGACCCGGCAGCGACCCTGTGGTGGGGCGACGGCGACCGGGCTTATGCGCGCAGCAAGGGCCTGCCTGAGCAGAACTCGGAGGAACTGTCGAAGACGCCGGAGGCGCGCGCCTTCATCGCCAAGGCAGCGTCGGACAAGATCGCCGCCGCACTCCAGCAGCGGCTCAGGCCTGTGCTGGCCGGGCAGCGGCCGGTCAAGGTGGTCGTGACCCTGCGTCGGCTCTATCTCTCCTCCATCATTCAGCGCATCACCTTGGGCGGCGCCCATGACATGATGGCGGATGTCGCTGTCGTCGACGCCAAGACCGGCGCGCCGATCCTTGCTCACCCGGAATTCAAGGCGACAGCACTTGCGGGCCAAGGGATTGGCGGCACTCTGGTGGATGCCGCCCTGATGTCGGATCCGATCGACCGCCTCACCGGGAATTTCGCCGAGCGCTTCAGAGACTGGCTCCTGCCGCAGCAGCCTCAATAGCAATTGCCGCCGATCTTGGTGGTTTCCGCTAAATCCCGTGGCGTTGCAGCCGATCTTTAGCTGCCTTCGCCACGCGAACCGTGCATGATGGCCCGCGCTGGAGGCCATCATGTCCGATCCCCGTCTGCCCATCCTCGCCGAGCTCGAGAAGAAGATCCTCTGGCTGGCGTCGTGGACGATCCACAATGCCAACCACATCCGCTCGAACGAGGACGGCATGAAGGTCGGCGGCCACCAGGCCTCCTCGGCCTCCCTCGCCACCATCATGACCGCGCTCTATATGGCTGCGCTGAAGCCGCAGGACCGGGTGGCGGTGAAGCCGCACGCCTCGCCGATCTTCCACGCCATCAACTATCTGATGGGCCTGCAGACGCAGGAGAAGCTCGAGAACTTCCGCGGCTACAAGGGCGCGCAGTCCTATCCCTCGCGCACCAAGGATATCGACGATGTCGATTTCTCGACGGGCTCGGTCGGCCTCGGCGTGGCGCAGACGCTCTTCTCCTCGCTGGTCCAGGATTATGTGAAGGCGCATGGCTGGGGCGGCGACACCCCGGAAGGCCGCATGGTCGCACTGATCGGCGACGCCGAGCTCGACGAAGGCAACATCTTCGAGGCCCTGATGGAGGGCTGGAAGCATGGCGTGCGCAACACCTGGTGGGTGATCGACTATAACCGCCAGTCGCTCGACGCCGTCGTCCGCGAAGGCCTCTACGACCGGATCGAGCAGATGTTCCGCGCCTTCGGCTGGGATGTCGTCACGCTGAAATACGGCTCGCTCCAGCAGGCGGCGTTCAAGGAGAAGGGCGGCGAGCGGCTGAAGGCCTGGATCGATTCCTGCCCGAACCAGCTCTATTCGGCCCTGACCTTCCAGGGCGGCGGCGCCTGGCGCAAGCGCCTGATGGACGATCTCGGCGACCAGGGCCCGGTCACCAAGCTGATCGAGAAGCGCTCCGACGCCGAGTTGTCGGCGCTGATGTGCAATCTCGGCGGTCACGATTTGCCCTCGCTGCTCGAAGCTTTCGAGGGCATCAGGCATGACCGGCCGGTCTGCTTCCTCGCCTATACCGTCAAGGGCTTCGGCCTGCCGCTCGCCGGCCACAAGGACAACCATGCCGGCCTGATGACCAAGGAGCAGATGGAAGGCTTCAAGGCCGCCAACAAGGTCCGGCCCGGCCATGAATGGGATCTGTTCGAGGGGCTTAACCTGCCGGAGAAGGACATCCGCGCCTTCCTCGGCAAGGTGCCGTTTTTCGCCAAAGGCCGCCGGCGCCATTCGGCTCCTGCCCTGCCCGTCCCGGCCAAGCTCGAGGCCGGCATCCAGGCGACGATGTCGACGCAGATGGGTTTCGGCAAGGTGCTCGACGAGCTCGCCAAGCTCGGCGGCCCGCTCGCCGACCGTATCGTCACGACGGCGCCGGACGTCACCGTCTCGACCAATCTCGGCCCCTGGGTCAACCGCCGCGGCCTGTTCGCGCGCGCCTCGATGGCCGACACCTTCAAGGACGAACGCATCCCCTCGATGCAGAAATGGGAGTTCTCGCCGAAGGGCCAGCATATCGAGCTGGGCATCGCCGAGATGAACCTGTTCATCAACCTCTCGGCGCTCGGCCTGTCGCATTCGATCTTCGGCGAGCGCCTGATCCCGATCGGCACGCTCTACGATCCCTTCATTTCGCGCGGCCTCGATGCGCTGAACTATGCCTGCTACCAGGACGCCCGCTTCATGGTCGTGGCGACGCCGGCCGGCGTCACGCTGGCGCCAGAGGGCGGCGCCCACCAGTCGATCGCGACGCCATTGATCGGCATGAGCCAGGACGGGCTCTGCGCCTTCGAGCCGGCCTTCGTCGACGAGCTCGCCGTGATGATGCGCTGGTCGTTCGAATATCTGCAGAAGGATGGCGAGGGCGACCCGGACGAGCGCACCTGGCTGCGCGACGAGACCGGCGGCTCGGTCTATCTCAGGCTCTCGACCCGCCAGGTCGAGCAGCCCAAGCGCACCATGACGCCTGAGCTGGAGCGCGACATCATCGATGGCGCCTATTGGCTGCGCAAGCCAGGCCCGAACGCCTCGGTGGTGATCGCCTATACCGGCGCCGTAGCGCCCGAGGCGATCGAGGCCGTCGGCCTGCTCGGCGAGGATCGCCGCGATGTCGGCCTGCTCGCCATCACCTCGGCCGACCGGCTCAATGCCGGCTGGCAGGCGGCCGAGCGGGCGCGCCAGCGCGGCAACCACGAGGCGACCAGCCATGTCGAGCGCCTGCTCGGCGAGCTCTCGCGCGATTGCGGCATCGTCTCTGTCCTGGACGGCCATCCGGCGACTTTGGCCTGGCTCGGCAGCGTCCACGGCCACCGGCAGAAGGCGCTCGGTGTCGAGCATTTCGGCCAGACCGGCACGGTCGCCGACCTCTATCGCCATTTCGGCATCGACGCGAACGCGATCGTCCACGCGGCGAACGCCGCCGCGCCGGGCCGGCCGGTCAGGTATCTGAAGGCGCTGCCGTAAGGCGCGGCGCAGAACCCCTCTCCTGGAAGGAGAGGGGCAGGGTGAGGTGTTCGGACTGGAAACGTTGGCCTGAACCCGACCGCGCGGGGAGTGCGGAGCGGGACTGGTCAAACCGCCTACACCTCACCCTGCCCTCTCCTCACAGGAGAGGGTTCCCCGCGCGCTGCGTCAGCCGCCCCGTTTGACCTTCACCCCGGCGATCAGCCACGCCCCGGTGAGGAAGAAGCCGATCAGCACGGCGAGGCCGGCGCGCTGGCTGGCGAACAGGCTCGTCGCCAGCGCGACCAGCGTCGGCCCGAGGAACGAGGTCACCTTTCCCGCCAGCGCGAACAGGCCGAAGAACTCGCCGATCCGGGCCGGCGGCGCGATCCGGGCGAGCATGCTGCGCGAGGACGCCTGCAGCGGCCCCGCCACGAGGCCGATCAGCAAGCCCAAGGCCAGATAGACCTTCTCTGGCAGCGAAGCGAAGAGCCCGTCGCCCGGCACTGGCGGCGCAGCCGGAATGACGAAGGCGACCTGCCCCGGCCCGAGCGACAGGATGCCGATGCAGGCGAAGAGCAGGCAGGTTATCGAGCCGAGGATCACCGGCTTGCCGCCCAGCCGATCGTCGAGCTTGCCGCCGAGCCAGGCGCCGAACGTGCCGGTGATGGTGAGCAGGATGCCGAACACGCCGAGCTCGATCGTCTGCCAGCCGAAGACGCCGGCACCGTAGATGCCGCCGAAGGCGAAGAGCGCGACCAGCCCGTCCTGATAGATCATGTTGGCGAGCAGGAAGCGACCGAGCCCGGGCAGCGAGGGCAATTCGGCGATCGTCGCCTTGAGATGCGAGAAGCCGCCGGCGGCCGCCTCCTTCAGCGGAATGCCGGTTCGCGGCGAATCCGGGGTCAGCAGGAACATCGGCGCGACGAAGATCACGAACCAGAGCGCGGTGAGCGGCCCGGAGAAACGGTCGCCCTCGCGCGCGGCCGCGTCCAGCCCGAACAGCGGCGACAGGCCGACCAGCGTCTTGCCGGTATGCGGATCGGCGGCGAGGAAGCCGAGCGTCAGCGCCAGCGAGATCAGCCCGCCGAGATAGCCGACCGCCCAGCCCGTGCCCGAGAGCCGCCCGAGCCGCTCCGGCGGCACCAGCCGCGTCATCATCGCATTGTTGAAGATCGTCGCGAATTCGGCGCCGATCGTGCCGATGATGAAGCCGGCAAGCGCGATCGGCACCGCCCAGGGCGAGCCGGGCTTGGCGTACCAGAGCATGCCTGAGCCCGCGACCAGCATCGCGCCGAACACGGCGATCCACGGCTTGCGCGGCCCGGTCCTGTCGGCGATGCCGCCGAGCAGCGGCGAGAGCAGCGCGATGGCGAGCCCGGCAAGGCCCGTCGCATAGCCCCAGAGCGCCTGCCCTTCCGCCGCATCGCTCGCCAGCGCCGAAGCGAAAAAGGGCGCGAAGACGAAGGTGGTGACGAGGGTGAAGAAGGGCTGCGCCGCCCAGTCGAAGAAGATCCACGCGACGACGGAGCGCCGCGGCGGATAGGTGGCCGGCCGGTCGCCGGCTGCAGGCAGGGAAGCGGTGGTCACTGCAGCGTCGTGTCCGGGTCGGAGCCGCCGCGCGCCAGCTCGATCTCGGTGATCGCGACCAGCACCTCGGCCCGGCTCTTCAGGCTGGGCGCCTCCAGCAGCGCCTGCTTTTCGCGCGGCCCGAACGGGCACATCATCGAGAGCGCGTTGACCAGCGCCTCGTTCGGCGCCTCGTTGACGCCCTTCCAGTCGATCTTGAGCTCGTTCGCCTTGGCGAAGCTGCGCAGCGCCTTGAGCAGGCCGGGGCGATCGACCTCGTCCTCGCCGGCTCGCGCTTCGAAGTCGACGGTGAAATCGCCATAGGAGACGCTGCCCTGGCGATAGGGCGTGGTAACGGAGAGCTCCTCTTCCAGCCGGAAGCGCGAGATGCCGGTCAGGGTGATGATGTAGCGATCGTCGCCGGTCTCGGCGAACTGGGTGATGCGGCCGATGCAGCCGACCAGGAGCAGCCCCGGCACCTGCGCCTGGCGCCCGTTCTCCGGCTCGGGCTGGATCATGCCGATGACGCGATGCGTGCGCAGCGCGTCGTCGATCATGGCAAGATAGCGCGGCTCGAAGATGTTGAGCGGCATCTGCCCGCGCGGCAGCAGGAGCGCGCCAGCGAGCGGAAAGAGCGGGATCACCGCCGGGCAGTCGTCCGGCCCGGAATAGACCGCGTTCATGCCCATGCGCGCCCTCCCCGGCTCACGAGAACAGCAGGCCCGACAGCTTGCGCCGCCCGGCGACGCTGTGCTCGTCCATCGGCCCCCAGGCCTCGAAGAACTGCAGCAGCTGCTTGCGGGCGCCGTCATCGTTCCATTTGCGGTCGGCCTTGATGATGGCGATCAGGTGATCGACCGCTTCCTCGCGCTTGTCGCGGGCGTTCAAGGCCAAAGCGAGATCGAAGCGGGCCTGATGATCCTTCGGATTGGCCGCGAGCTTGGCTTCGAGTTCGGCGGTGTCGCCGAGCGAGGCGGCCTGCTCGGCGAGCTCGACCGCGGCCTTGACCGCCGCCACCGCCGGATCCTGCACCTTCGCCTCCGGCACCATCGCCAGGAAGCCCTTGGCGCCCTCGATGTCGCCGCCGTCGAGATGCAGGCGGGCCATGCCGGCGATCGCCGCGATGTTTTCAGGCTCCGCCGCCAGCACCTCGGCATAGAGCTCGCTCGCGCCGGCGGCGTCACCCGCCTCCAACGCCTGCGCCGCCGCGGCCAGCACCTCCTCGACCGGTCCCGGCCCCATCGGCCCGACCAGGCGCTCGATGAACGCCTTCACCTGGCTCTCCGGCTGCGCCCCCATGAAGCCGTCGACCGGCTGGCCGCGCTGGAAGGCGATCACCGCCGGAATCGACTGGATGCCGAGCTGGCCGGGGATCGCCGGATGCTCGTCGATGTTCATCTTGACCAGCTTGACCTTGCCGCCGGCCTCGTTGACCACCTTCTCGATCACCGGGGTCAACTGCTTGCACGGGCCGCACCAAGGCGCCCAGAAGTCGACCAGCACCGGCTGGTTCATCGATTCGGCGATGACGTCCTGGCGGAAGCCCTGCGTCGTCGTGTCCTTGATCGCCCCCTTGGCCGGGGCCGCATCGCCATTGACCAGCATGGCTCGTCCTTCACCTAGCAATCTGTCGACGTGAAAATCGGAAAACCGGGCGCCCGCCATGGCGAGCCACCCCATAGATGGGTGGCTTCAGCCGTTCTGTCCATCGTCCGGCGGCACCGGAAGGTCAATGACCATCGGCTCGTGTCCGACCGCGCGCAGGAAGGCGAGCATATCGTCTCTGGAGATGCCGAGCGTCGCCGTGTTGACCAGCGGATGGAAGTTCAGGCGCTCGCCATCCATCAGGGCGGCATCGAGTACCATGGTGACGTCTCCGGCATGATCGTTGGCCACGGCGAAGGCGGTGACCGAGCCCGGCGTCACGCCGAGCTTCTCCAGCAGCAGCTCGGCCGAGCCGAAGGACAACCGCCCGCTGGCGCCGAGCCGGTCATGCAGCCGCTTCAGGTCGATGCGCGTGCTCTCCAGCGCCGAGACCAGGAAGATCCGCCCCTTCTTGTCCTTCAGGAACAGGTTCTTGGTGTGGTGGCCAGGGACCTTGCCGCGCAATTCCTTCGATTCGGCGACAGTGAAGACCGCGACATGATCGATGCGCTCGGTCCTGATGCCGAGCTCGTCGAGCTTGGCGATGAGATCGTCGGGGGATAGCGGCGTGGGCATGATCGGCCAGCAATAACTAGGGACGCTGCGCGATGCCTAAGGCCGCGAGCCCGCACAGGCAAGCGAAGCGAGGCGCGAAAGCAGCCGCTTGGCATCGTCACCCGATGCATGCGCCGAACGCGATCACCGATTGAGAGCCTGCGCATGATCGCATGTCACCTTTGCGATCGACGATTCTCGTCCGTCCTATCGCCGGCCGGGGCGATGCAGCTGGCAGCGCAGCCGGACCCTTCCCCGAAAACAGGCTATTTTCCGCACGGTTTTGCTGGGCTGTCACGCGACGATCAGAAAATTGCAACAAGGCGCTTGCGCTTGCCGCCGCTTTGGGGCAATAACCCGGCCGCGCCGCCAACACGGCGCGACTGTCTCGGATGCGGGTGTAGCTCAGGGGTAGAGCACAACCTTGCCAAGGTTGGGGTCGAGGGTTCGAATCCCTTCGCCCGCTCCAGACAATCTCAAGACTTGAGAGGCACGTAAGCGTCGGGTTTCCCGGCGCTTTTTGCTTTTTGGGCTGTGGATCGAGAACCATGCCCGAAAGGCTCAGAAATCCCGCGATTGCATCGCGATTACAAAGTATGGTCCCGAGCCGTCCTGGGGCCAGATCGCCATCCGGTCGCGAGCCCGATCCGCGGTCCAAAAAAAGTTAAAAACCCCCCCCTTGCTCCTCTAGTGGCTAGAGGAATTAGCGTCTCCCCAACTGCATGAGGAGACCGCCATGTCTTCGGCCACGATCGCCGCTTCCGAGACCCGCCAAACCCTGACCTGGAAGGTCGAGGGCATGGATTGCGGCAGCTGTGCCGCGACGCTGAGCAAAGCGCTCGAGAACCTGCCCGGCGTCAGTGACGTCGCAGTCTCGGTGCCGCGCGAGCGCCTGACGCTCGCCCTCGCCGGCCAGGCCACCAGCCGCGAACAGGTGGAGGACCGCGTCCGCAAGCTCGGCTTCGGCCCGACCCTGCTCAGCCAGAAGGGCGAGGGAGCGCCGGCCGTGCAGGCGAAGCCGGCGCCGGTGGAGCCCGCCGATGCCTGCGGCTGCGGCCATGATCACGGTCACGATCACGCTGAAAAGCAGGAACACGGGCATGACCATGGCGGGCATGGCCACGACCACGCCGCCCAGGCTCACGATCATGCCGGCTGCAACCACGACCACCACGATCACGGTCATCACGGCGACGACCACAAGCACGGCAAGGGCGGCGACCATTCTGCCCATGCGCATGATCACGCCGGCTGCGGCCACGATCATGACCATGGTCACGCCCATGACCATGGCAAGGCTCACAGCCATGCCGCCCACAAGCACGATCATCACGACCACGCGCACGGCGCCTGCTCGCATGACCACGGCCATGACGAGCACAGCCACGCGGCAACCGCCGCTGCGCACGCGGCCGATCCTGATCGCCTGAGCTGGAAGGTCAGCGGCATGGATTGCGCCAGCTGCGCCGGCACGATCCGCACCGCGCTCGAACGCCTCCCCGGCGTGCAGGACATCGCAGTCTCCGTCACCAACGAGACGCTCTCGCTCAAGCTCGCTCCCGGCGGCACCAGTTCCGACGCCATCACCGCGCAGATCGCCAGGCTCGGCTACAAGCCGGAGCTGCAACAAGCCGCCGTCCCGGCGATCGCCCGCGCCGCCGAGGCGCCGAAGCGCTGGTGGCAGACCAACAAAGGGCGCGTCGCGATCACCGCCGGCGCGCTGCTCGTCGTCGCCTATATCGCCGGCGAGATCGTGCCCGCAGCCTCCTTCTGGTTCTTCGTCGCCGCGACGCTGCTCGCGATCGCGCCGATCACGCGGCGCGCGATCGCTGCCGCGATGGCCGGGGCCCCCTTCACCATCGAGATGCTGATGACGATCGCCGCCACCGGCGCGCTCTTCATCGGTGCGATCGAGGAAGCGGCCGTGGTCGTCTTCCTCTTCGCCGTCGGCGAGGTGCTCGAAGGCGTCGCCGCCAACAAGGCCCGCTCCGGCATCCGCGCGCTCGCCGCGCTCGTGCCGAAGACCGCCTGGCTCGACGAGGGCGGCAGCGTCCGCGAGGTCGAGGCGGAGGCGCTGCGCATCGGCCAGACCGTGCTGGTGCGCCCGGGCGACCGCGTGCCGGCCGACGGCACTGTCCTCGAAGGCCATTCCGGTGTCGACGAATCTCCGATCACGGGTGAATCCGTGCCCAAGGCCAAGGAGCCGGGCGCGCCGATCTTCGCCGGCTCGATCAACCAGGAGGCGGCGCTGCGCGTCCGCGTCGAGAAGGCGGCCGAGGACAACACCATCGCCCGCATCGTCACGCTGGTCGAGGAAGCACAGGATGCGAAGGCGCCGACCGAGCGCTTCATCGACCGCTTCTCGCGGGTCTACATGCCGATCATCGTCGGGCTCTCCGTGCTGGTGGCGGTGCTGCCGCCGCTCGTCGCCGGTGGTGACTGGAACACCTGGATCTATCGCGGCCTGACCCTACTGCTGATCGGCTGCCCCTGCGCGCTCGTCATCTCGGTGCCGGCCGCGATCGCCTCGAGCCTGTCGATGGCGGCCCGGCATGGCCTGCTGGTCAAGGGCGGAGCCGTCATCGAGGAGCTCTCCCGCGTCCGTGCCGTCGCCTTCGACAAGACCGGCACCCTGACCTGGGGCCGGCCGGTCGTCACCGACATCGTGCCGCTGGAGGGCGATGCCCGCGCTTTGCTCTCGCTCGCCGCCGCAGTCGAGCGCGAATCCAGCCACCCCCTCGCCCGGGCCATCGCCGAGCGCGCCGATGACGACCGTGCGCCGAAGCTCGCCGCGAGCGCAGTGCGTGCCGTCGCCGGCAAGGGCATGGAAGGCTCCGTCGCCGGCGCCCGTATCTTCATCGGCGCTCCCCGCTTCGCCGCCGAGCGCGGGGCGCTGGATGAGGCCGTCTCCAAGCAGATCTCCGCCCTCGAGGAACAGGGCAAGACCGTCGTCGTCGTCCAGAAGGAGGCGCAGGCGGTCGGCTTGGTCGCCCTGCGCGACGAGCCGCGCCCCGACGCCCGCGCCGCCGTCGCCGAACTGCGCGGCCTCGGCATCACCCCGATCATGCTGACCGGCGACAATCGCCGCACCGGCGCCGCCATCGCCCGCGATCTTGGCGTCGAGGTCGAGGCCGAGATGATGCCGGAGGCCAAGGTCGAGGCAGTGCGCAAGCTCGCGGCGCAAGGCGCGGTCGCGATGGTCGGCGACGGCATCAACGACGCGCCTGCTCTCGCCGCCGCCCATGTCGGCATCGCCATGGGCTCGGGCACCGACGTCGCGCTCGAGGCCGCCGACGCGGCGCTGCTGAAGAGCCGGGTCGGCGATGTCGGCAAGCTCGTGCGGCTCTCGCGCGGGACCATGGCCAATATCCGGCAGAACATCGCGATCGCGCTCGGGCTGAAGCTGATCTTCCTGGTGACGACGGTGACCGGCACGACCGGGCTCTGGCTCGCCATCCTCGCCGACACCGGCGCGACGGTGCTGGTCACGCTCAACGCCCTGCGCCTGCTCGGTTTCTTCCGCAGCGACGACCGCGCCACCGGCGATACCGCCCGGCGTGGTGGCCAGGCGATCGCCTCAGCCTGAAGCGCCTTCCGGGCAGGGCAAGAAAGCTCTTGACCTTGCCACGGTGGGAAGCCGCAGACCTTGCAAGTCCCGACAAACGGAGCCCTGCCATGTGCACCTGCCAGACCCATACCGCCGCCGCCGAGCCGATCGACGCCGCCCTCACCTTCAAGGTCGAGGACATGACCTGCGGCCATTGCGCCGGCACGGTGAAATCCGCGCTCGAGCGTGGCTTGCCCGGCGCGATCGTGACCGCCGACCCGGCCGCACGTCTCGTCTCGATCTCCGGCGCGAGCGACCGCTCCGCCGCCGCGCGGCTGATCACCGAAGCGGGATACACGCCCGCTTGAACAGGTCGGGCCGGGTCATGTGAGCCCGCGCAGCGACAATCTGAAGGTGGCGCGCCGATGCGCCGCCCTGTGGAGCGCTAGGAGCTTTTGTTATAACGTAACATTCAAACGGGAGTCTCCGTTCTCGCAGTCCGAATGTCCGTCAGAGACGGGGCGACGAGGCGGAAAGTCTTCAGAGGAGGGGTTTGAACCATGAACAAGACGCTCATCCTGGCTTTTGTCTGCGCCACGGCCTGGCCCGCTGCGGCCCTCGCCCAGAGCGGCGGCAAGATCACCATCGCCGAGAACTTTCCGCCACGCGCCGGCTTCGCACTCGAAACCGACGACGCCAACGTCCTGTCCAAGGCCGGTTGCCTCGAACCGCTGACGCGGATCGATTTCGACGGCAAGCTGCAGCCCTCGCTCGCCGAGAGCTGGACGCAGGTCTCGCCCGACACATGGGATTTCAAGCTGCGCAAGGGTGTGACCTTCCAGGATGGCAAGCCGCTCACCGCCGCGGCGGCGGCAGCCTCGCTCAACGCCGTGCTCAAGGTTCCGACACCGGCCCGCGCCTTCTCGCCGCGCGTGATCAAATCGGTCGAGGCCGTCGGCGAGGATACGATCCGCGTCACGACGCCGTCGCCCTCTGTGCTGACACCGCTGCGGCTCGCAGCCGCCAATGCCGGTATCCTCTCGCCCGCCGCCTACAAGGACGGCAAGATCGATCCGGTCGGCACCTGCACCGGCCCCTTCGTGATCACCCGTGCCAACGGCCAGCAGAGCCTGAGCCTGAAGCGGAACGACAGCTATTGGGGCGGCAAGGTCGCGCTCGCCGAAGCCGAGATCAAGTTCATCCCGGACGCGAACGTTCGCGCCACGCAACTGCGCACCGGCGAGGCGGATGTCGCCGGGGCCGTGCCGGCCTCGACGCTGGCCACGTTGAAGAAGACATCGGGCGTCAAGGTCGTGACGCTCGCGACCCCGCGGACCACGACGCTGCTGGTCAACGTCAAGAAGCCGCCCTTCGACAACGAGAAGGTCCGCCAGGCCCTGCAGCTGGCGCTCGACCTCGAAGGCATCGCCGGCAGCGTCTACGAAGGCTCGGTCCAGCCGGCGGTCGGCCCCTTCGCGCCGCATGAGCCCTGGGTCCAGAAGGCGGCGAAGCCCGCCGCCCACGACGTCAAGAAGGCGCAGGCGCTGCTGGCCGAGGCCGGCGTCAAGCCGGGCAGCCTCGAACTCGAGATCATGGCCTATAGCGAGAAGATCGAGTTCAAGGATCTCGCCGCGATCCTGCAGGACCAGTTCAAGGCTGCCGGCATCAACGCCCGCATCCGCCTGGCCGAGTACAAGGCGCTGGAGCCGGACATGATCGCCGGACGCTACGACGTGGCGCTGCTCTCGCGCAGCCATCTGGTCGACGTCGCCGATCCCGCCGGCTTCCTGTCGTCCGACTATGGCTGCGGCGGCGGCTTCAACCTCACCCAGCATTGCGACAAGGACTTCGACGCCAGGCTGGCGACCGCCGCCGCCGAAGTGGACGCGGAGAAGCGGTATGCCGTCTATGGCGAGCTGGCGCAGCAATTGCAGTCGAAGGCGGTCAACGTCTTCGTCATCCACGAGGCCGGCAATGACGGCTACAAGGCCAAGGTCAGGAACTACCGCATCCACCCGCTCTATCAGTACACCCTGACCAAGGACCTTGCCGTCGACTGACGGGAACGAGAACGATACCGGGCGCCGTTATCGCGGCGGTGCCCGGCGGACGCAACGCAAGGGAGCCCAGCCGATGTGGCACTTCGCTCTCCGCCGTGGCACCGTCCTGCTGCTGACGCTGCTTCTGGTTTCCATCGTCGCCTTCCTGATCCCCTATATCGGCGAGGGCGACCCCGCGCTGCTGGTGCTGCGCGCCCGCATCGCCGACCCGAACGTCGACCAGACCACGCTCGAGGCGATGCGCCACCATCTCGGTCTCGACCGGCCGCTGGCGGTCCAGTACTTCGCCTGGCTGGGTGATGCGCTGCGCGGCGATTTCGGCCTGTCCTTCATCCGCCGCGCCCCGGTCGCGGACATGCTCGGCGGCGCCCTCCTCGTCTCGATCACGCTCGCCCTCTCGGCCCTGCTGATCGCCCTTCTGGTCTCGGCCCCGCTCGGCACCCTGGCTGCGATGCGCCCCGGCGGGCGGGCCGACACCGCAGCGACGCTGCTGACCCAGACGCTGATCGCTGTCCCCGAATACTGGATGGCGCCGATGGGCATCCTGATCTTCGCGCTCTGGCTGGGCTGGCTGCCCTCGGCCGGCTGGGACGGGCCGTCCTCGCTCGTCCTGCCGGCACTGGTCCTGGCGCTGCGTCCCCTCGCCTATTTCACCCGCATCATCCGCGCCGCGATGATCGACGTGCTCGACGCACCCTACATCACCGCCGCCCGCAGCCGCGGCCTCGGCCTGCGCCAGACGGTGCTGCGCCACGGCCTGCGCAACGGCGCCATGCCGGTCATCACCCTGTTTGCCCTGTGGCTCGCCGGCCTGCTCGGCGGCTCCGTCGTGGTCGAGGTCATCTTCGCGATCCCCGGCATGGGCCGGCTGATCTACGAGGCAGTGATCAACAAGGACATTCCCGTCCTCCAGGCCGGCTTCGTCGCCATCGTCGCGCTCGCGGTTGTGATCAACACGCTGGTCGATCTCGCCTATCTCGCCATCAATCCGGCCCTGAGGCACAGCCATGGCGCTTGAAGCAGCCCTCCCGGACGCAGCCTTGCCCTCCCGCTCGCCACAGGCGCCGCGCCGTCCGCGCTTCGCCCGTCCGCACTGGACACTCGTCGCCGGAGCGCTGTTGCTCGTCCTGGTCGCCGTGACGCTCTGTCTCGGCCCCACGCTCGCGCCCTATGATCCGACCGCGCAGACGCTGATCCGCCGCCTGAAGCCGCCGAGCGAGGCGCACTGGCTGGGCACCGATCATCTCGGGCGCGACGTGCTCAGCCGGCTTCTCGTCGGCGGCCATTTTGCCGTCATCATCGCCGCGGTGACGCTGACCCTGTCGGCCGTCTTCGGCACGCTGATCGGGGTGATCAGCTCCCGCAAGGGCGGCCTCGTCGACGAGATCGCGATGCGCTCGGTCGATCTGCTGATCTCCTTCCCCGAGGTTGTCGTGGCGATCTTCCTGATCGCGCTGCTCGGCCCCGGCTACGGCACGCTGATCCTGGCGCTGACCGTGGTCGGCTGGACCCCCTTCGCCCGTCTCGCCCGCGGGCTCGCCATCGAGATCAACGCCAAGCCCTATATCCGCGCCGCCGAGATCCTCGGTTGCTCGCGTCGCTTCATCATCCTGCGCCACATCATCCCGAACGCGATCGGCCCGATCTCGGCGATGGCCTTCCTGCGCTTCGGCCACAAGATGATCACCGTCGGCGGCCTCTCCTATATCGGTCTCGGCATCCAGCCGCCCCATGCCGACTGGGCCGCGATGATGGCGGAGGCGCAGCCCTATATCGAGCGCGCACCGCTGCTGGTCGTCTGCCCCGGTCTGGCGATCTTCCTCACCGCGCTCTCGGTGACCTGGATCGGGCAAGGGCTCTCGCAGACGGGAGACAAGCCATGAGCGTCGTCGTCTCGCTGGCCGAGCGCCGTGCCACTGCCGCTCCGGCCGAGCCCCTGCTCGCGATCGAGGACCTGCATGTCGCGATCGGTCCACCCGGCCGGGCCGCACCGGTGATCGAGGGCATGAACCTCGAGATCCGCCGCAGCGAGATCGTCGCGCTGGTCGGCGAATCCGGTTCCGGCAAGAGCCTGACCGCCCTGTCGGCAACGCGGCTGCTGCCGCGCGCGGCCGAGATCACCAGGGGCCGCATCCGCTTCGACGGCGAGGACGTGCTGGCGATGGGGCCGCGCGCCCTCGACGGCCTGCGCGGCAACCGCATCGGCATGATCTTCCAGCAGCCGCAGGCCATGCTCGACCCGACCTGCCGCGTCGGCGACCAGGTCGCCGAAAGCCTGCGCCAGCATCGCGGCCTGTCGCGCGAGGCGGCCGGCGCACGAGTGGTCGAACTCTTCCGCGAGGTCGGCATCCCCGCCCCCGAGGCGCGAGCCCGCGATTTTCCCTATGCCTTCTCGGGCGGCATGGCGCAGCGCGTGATGATCGCCGCAGCGCTCAGCGCCGATCCGGACCTGCTGATCGCCGACGAGCCGACGACCGCGCTCGACGTCACCGTCCAGGCCCAGATCCTGCGCCTGCTCCATGAGCAGTGCCGGCAGCGGCGCATGTCGCTGCTGCTGATCTCGCACGATCTCGGCATCGTCGCTGCCTTGGCCGACCGGGTCGCGGTGATGTATGCCGGTCGCGTCATCGAGGAGGGGCCGGCCCGCGCCATTCTCTCGGCACCGCGCCATCCCTATACCCGCGCCCTCATCGAGTGCTCCCTGCTGAAGCGCGATGCCGGCGGCCGGCTGGTGGCGCTGCCGGGCAGCGCGATCTCGGCGCGCGAGCTTTCGCATGGCTGCCGCTTCCAGCCGCGCTGCGCCATCGCGGCCGAGAGCCCGCATAATCACGACTGCTGCAGTAACGAGCCGGCGCTCGCCTGCTGTCACGGCTCGCACAAGGCGCGCTGCTGGGCGGTGAAGCCGGAGCCCGAGGAGGCGCAGCAATGAACGCCCAATCCCCCGCCGCCTTCCTCGACGCCCGCGACATGGTGAAGACTTATCCGGCGCCCGGCTGGCTGACGCGCGGCCGCCGGGTGAATTCGGTCGATCATGTCACGCTCTCGATCGCCAAGGGCGAGGTGCTCGGCCTCGTCGGTGAATCCGGCTGCGGCAAGAGCACGGTGGCACGGTTGCTGGTCCGGATGGACCGGGCCGATAGCGGCCTGATCCGGATCGGCGGGACCGAGATCGGGACGCTCGCCGGCGCGGATCTGCAGGCGCTGCGCCGCAAGGTCCAGCTCGTCTTCCAGGATCCGTTCGGCGCGCTCGACCCACGCATGCGGCTGGGTGAGAGTCTCGAAGCGCCCCTCCGCGCCCACGGCATCGGCGATCGCGGCCAGCGCCGGACGGTCGCTCTCGACATGCTGCGCGAGGTCGGGCTCGACCAGAGCTTCTACGACCGCCTGCCGCGCGAATGCTCGGGCGGTCAGCTCCAGCGTGTCGTGATCGCGCGCGCCCTGATTCTGAAGCCCGAGCTGCTCGTCTGCGACGAGCCGACCTCGGCGCTCGATGCCTCCCTGCGCTCGCAGGTCCTCAACCTGCTGATCGACCTGAAGCACCGCTTCGGGCTGACTCTACTGATGATCTCGCACGATCTGCGCGTGGTGCGCGAGCTCTGCGACCGCATCGCCGTGATGTATCTCGGCGAGATCGTCGAGATCGCCCCCGCAGCCGAGCTCTTCGCCGCGCCGCGCCATCCCTATACGCGCGCGCTGATCGCCGCCTCGATGCTGGATAATCCCGACCTGTCGGCGGCTGGCGCCGCCCTCCGGGGCGAGCCGCCGAGCCCGCTCAACCCGCCCTCGGGTTGCCGCTTCCATGGCCGCTGCCCGCAAGCCGAGGCGCTCTGCTCACAAAGCCATCCCAGCTTCGACCCGGCAGCGGCGCACGCGGCCCGCTGCCATTTCGCCTGAAAAATCGGCGCCCGGAACGCCTGAGCGCTCCGGGCTGCTACGTTCAGCCAGCACTCGGCACGGTCGTCACGACGGCCGCCGCCGGCTTGCCCTGCTGCTGCGCCTGCAGGCCGCTCCAGCCATGCCAGCCGGTATAGAGCCCGACCAGGATGATCAGCGCGCTGGAGAAATAGGGCGCCTTCGCCGCCGCGGTCGAGAGCCAGCCGACACGCTTCGTCGCCTGGCGCACGCCGATCGCCGCCACTGCGCCGACCGTCACCAGCGTGATCGCCAGCCCGATCGAGAAGCAGAGCACCAGCACCGCCCCCAGCGAGAACTCGCGCAGCTGGATGCAGAGCAGGAGCACGGTGATCGCCGCCGGACACGGGATCAGCCCGCCGGTGAGCCCGAACAGCACGATCTGCCAGGTGGTGACGTTGCGGCCAACGAAGCGCTTGCGGATGTCGTTGGCATGCGACAGCGCATGGGCGTCCATATAGCCGTCATTGGCGAGCTCGAGGCCCTTCTGCTGCCGGTGCAGCGGATCGCCGCCCTCGCTGCCCTGCAGGAAGGAGACGTCGTAGCCGTGCTCATGGTCGCCATGATCGAGGCTGAGCCGAACCATGAAGTCGTAGGGCTCGGCCACCTTCTCGGCCGACTCCATGTAGCCGTCGCGGTCGACGAAGGTGAAGCGCTGGGTGCTGCCGTCGGGTCGTTCGGTGGTCAGCGTCACATATTCGCCCTGCCACTGATCGCCGCTGATCACGGTCAGGCGGAAGTTCGCGGGTTTCTCCGGCGGGATCTCGAGCGCCATGAAGCCATGGCCGGTGTCGACGCGGTGGCTGAGCGCCGTCTTCCCCCGGTTCTTCTCGTAGTCCTCGACCTCGCGGGCATGGCGCTTGGCCGCCTTTTGGTCCTGCCAGGTCTGGCGGAACATCCAGGCGGCGATGGCGATGATGATGACGGCGGAGACGAGCTGGAAATAGGGCTCGGTCGTCTCGGGATCGAGCCCCTTGAACACATACATGCCGCCGAGCGCGATCGCCCAGACGATCGCCGTATGCGAGATCGTCGCGGCGAGCCCGAGCAGCACGGCCTGGAAGACGGTGCCGCGCACGGCGACGATGAAGGCCGCCATCATAGTCTTGGAGTGACCGGGCTCGAGCCCGTGCAGCGCGCCGAGCAGGATGGCGGTGGGAACGAAGAGCCAGGCGTTGGCGACGCCCTGCTGGAGCAGCTCCGTGAACGAGGTCATGTTGGTCCCGTCAGTTCGGCCGGGCACCCGCATCGCCGCGCCCGCCCGCAACGGGGCCGTCGGCCGAGGATGGTGGTGCCCGATCCTCGCTTGTCCTGACCGAAGGCGGCGCGCGGACTCCTGCCCACGCCGGCCCGGTCAGGGGGAATTCGACAACGACTTGTCGAAATGGATGTAAGCTTCCCGCTCGGCGATCTCGGCATAGCCGCGGCCGCGCCAGAAGCCGATCGTCGCCGGCGCGTCGGCGCTGGCGTGCAGATAGAGCGTGTCGTAGCCGAGGCGGTGAGCCTCGTTCTCGGCGATCTCGTTGAGCCAGCGGCCGATCTGCCGGCCGCGCTGGTCGGCGCGGACATAGACCCGCACCAGCTGCGGCACCTGATCGGGCCGCGGATAGCGCTCGGCCAGATGGGCGGCGAGATTGGGCTTCCAGCCGAGATGATAGAGGCCGGCAGTCGCGACGATCGCGTCTGCGGCATCCCGAACGGTCCAGAACGCCCCGCGATTATGCGTGCTGTACCAGGAGCGCGCCGGCTTGGCGGTCAGCGAATCGAGATCGACATGCCAGTCGGGCCGATAATCGGTGCTGTAGTATTCCTTGATCACCGCGAGGCAGAAGGCGCGGGCCTCGGCGTGCCGGGCATCCGGCTGATCGGGCAGCCGCTCGAGCGCGAGCATGGGATGTGTCTCGGACATCTGTCTCATTTCCGCCGCTGACGAAGGCTGCCCGATGCCGCCGGTCACGTCCATCTTGCCGGCTGATGGCAAATACTGTATCCCCTCCCCCAGGATAGGATCAAGTCAAAAAAATGGAACCGCACGAGCATATCCATCACCAGCGCCATCCCGAGATCATCACGCGGCTGAAGCGAGCCGAGGGGCATCTGCGCTCGACCATCGACATGGTCATCAATGTCCGTTCCTGCCTGGAGATCGCCCAGCAGCTCCAGGCGGTCGAGAGCGCCATCGCCAATGCCCGCAAGATCCTGATCCAGGAGCATATCGACCACTGCCTCGAGGAGGCCGCCGGCCATGTCCCTGCCGACGCCCGCGAGCTGCTCAAGGAATTCAAGGCCGTCACCAAGTTCCTCTGACGGCGCGCCAGCCCCCCGGCTGGCGGGCTCCCGCCGGCCTTTAAACCGCAGCGGAGAGCACCCATGACGCAGCCTGCCTCAATCCATATGGGCCACGGCCAGATGGTCGACATCGTCACCGTCGGCCCCGATGCCTGGGAGCTCGTCTTCAGTGAGGCGGGCGTCGCCGACTACAAGGCGCCGCCGCTCGCCGAGGTCGAGGTCGACGCCATCGACGCCTCCGGCCGCATCCACCCGCTCGCGGTTTCGGCCGGCAGCAACGGCTCGCGCGTCAAGGCCAGCGGCCATGTCGCCGGCGCCTACCGGACGCGGGTGCGTGTCCTCCACGGCGACCATTTCCATACGCGCGAGTCGCTGCTGCCCGGCGCCAGCGCGCTCGCCCCCACGCCAGGTCCGAATGGTGGCGCGCTCGCGCGCTTCGACGACGGTCTCGACGTCGAACTGAGCTGGATCGATCCGACGCGCTGGCGGCTGACCTTCCTGCGAGATGGCAAGCCGGCGAGCGCGCCCGCCCACGCCGCCGTCGTCGCCCAGGCGGTGGGCCCGCGCGCCGAGGACTACCAGATCCGCAACCTTGCGACCGAGCCCGGCCCCGACGGCGAAACGCTCATCGCCGGAGGCAAGATCAAGGATGCCGTCTTTGCCCGGCTCACGCTGAAGGGCGCAGCGGGCGAGCAGATCCGCAGCATCCCGATCGTCCCGGCTGCCTGAGCCAGCGGACGGGTGTATCGGCCTCGCGACGCTCGCCTTCCGGCGTTGCGCCAGGCCGACAGAAGGGCTGAGATGCGGCAAGGTTCAGGCCTTGCCGCGACGTATGGGAGGTGGCCATGGATGAACTGCCGATCGGCGAACTGTCCCAGGATACCGGCGTCAAGGTTCCGACGATCCGCTTCTATGAGCAGATCGGCCTGCTGAAGGAGCCGAGGCGGACAAGCAGCAACCGCCGCTACTATAACGGCGACGACGTCAAGCGGCTGCGCTTCATTCGCCACTCCCGCGAACTCGGCTTCGAGATCGACGATATCCGTGCGTTGCTCGCCATGTATGACGAGCCGCAATCCTCCTGCGAGAGCGTCCACCGCATCGCCAAGCGCCATCTCGACCAGATCGAGCTGCGCATCGGCCAGCTCCAGGCTCTGCGCGGCGAATTGCAGCGCACGGTCCATGAAGGCCAGCATGGCCGCATCTGCGATTGCCGCGTCATCGAGGTGCTGGCCGACCACGATCAGTGTCAGCACGATCACACCCGCGCCAGCATGATCGGCGAAAGATAGCTTCCCTTCGGCAAGCCGCAGGGAGAGGTCCAGCATCCTTCGCCGTATGGCGCCGCGACCAGCTGCGCTCCTTCATTCCGATGGAGCACGCAGCGTCATCGGTCAGCAGATCGCCGCTCCAGCACCCTCCGCTTCTCGCACCACCCTTTGAACCAGGCGCGGCGCGCTAGCCGCCATCGCCAGCAGCGCCCGGACAAGGACGCCGGGTGCGCTGTGCCCCCTGGGAGAGGTCAGTTTCGAGTTCCCACGGACGCGGTTTGTTAAGATTGCGATGCAAACCTGCAGTCGGAAGGAGCCTGCTATGACGGCGGTTCGCACCGACAGCCGTGCCAAGGCCTTGTCGCGCCTCCCGCTCTGGGCCGCCATTTTCGTGATGCTGGCCTGCGTCGCCATGCTCGTTTTGAGCGGCTGGCGGGAATGGGCCTCCAAGAGCACCGATCTGAACAATGCCGAAACCGACATGGCCAATCTCGCGCGCTCGCTCACCCAGCACGCGGAGGACACTGTCGAGCTCGCCGATGCGGTACTGATGGGCCTGGCGAACCGGCTCGAGACGAATGGAACCGACCCCGACGCGATCGCCAGAGTCCGGAGCTTCCTCGACCAGCGCAAGCCGACACTGGGGCGTATCCGGGGACTTTTCGTCTATGACGAGACGGGCCGCTGGCTGGCGACCACGGAACAGGTGAGTCTCGCGGGCCTCAACAATAGCGACCGGGCCTATTTCCAGCATCACCGCGAGTCTGATGACCAGCGCGCCCATCTGGGTCCACCGGTCAAAAGCCGGTCGGGTGGACAATGGATCATCACGATATCTCGCCGCTTCAATCACCCCGATGGCTCTTTCGCCGGCGTCGTGCTTGCGACGATCGACGCAGCATATTTCGCCAGGTTCTATAGCCGGTTCGACCTCGGGCCAAACGGCGCCGTCTCACTGCTCAGTGCCGACGGCATCCTGCTTGCTCGCAGCCCCGACGATGGCACCTATGTCGGGCGAGACATGTCGGCGACACCCCTGATCAAAGGGCGAAAATCACGCCCTGCCGCCAGCGCTTATTATTTCAAGTCACCGCTGGATGGCGTGCGGCGCCTGAGCGCCTACCGATTCAGCGAGCGATACCCACTGCTGCTGCTCGCGACCGAGGCCGAGGGCGATGTTCTCGCGCACTGGCGGCAGGGCGCCATCATCCGGATAGTCATCGTCGTGGCGTTGACGTCGGTGATTGGCGCCATCGGCGCGTATCTCGTGCGCCAGCTCGTCGTGCGACAACGCATGGCGGCGGCCCTGGCGGCAAAGGAGGCGGATTTCCGCCTGCTCGCAGAAGAGTCCAGCGACATGGTCATGCGCATCGACTTCAACGGGCACATTCTCTACGCCTCGCCCTCGACCACGCGGATCCTGGGCTGGGATCCCGAGCAGCTCGTGGGAACGCCCGCGCTGGCAGGCGTATACCCGGAAGACCTGCCGCGCGTTGAACAGACCGTCGCATCATTGAAACGCGGTGATCTCGAAGAGGCCAAGATCCTCTATCGCACGCGACATCGGGAGAAGGCGGAAATCTGGGTCGAAACAGCCTTGCGTGCGACCAGAACGTCGGCCGCCGGCGTGGTGAACGGGGTCGTGGCGATTTCGCGCGACATGACGGAACACAAGGACCTGGAAGATAAACTCGCAACGCTGGCCGCATCGGACAGTCTGACCGGGCTGGCGAATCGCCGCTGCTTCGATGATCGGCTCGAGCAGGAGTGGGCCAGGGCCGCGAGAGAGCGGGCGCCGCTTTCCTTGTTGTCGATCGATATCGACCACTTCAAGAAATTCAACGATCGCTATGGCCATCCGGCGGGAGACGGCTGCTTGCGGGCGGTGGCAGGCATCCTGGCTGCACAGGCGCGCCGGCCGGCGGATCTGGCAGCAAGATATGGCGGAGAGGAACTCGCCCTCCTGCTACCGAACACCGACTTGGAAGGCTGCGAACAAGTCGGGCTGAGATTTCTCGAGGCGCTTCGCGATGCGCAGATTCCGCACGCGCTCAACCTGCCCTCCGCGGTCGTCACGGCAAGCCTCGGCGGCGCGAGTGCCTGGCCCGATTCAGACAGTACGAAGACCTGCGCCTCATTGGTCGAAGCGGCCGATCGGGCACTCTATTTCGCCAAGGACGCCGGCAGAGATCGCCTCATCATGTCGGGACAGGTGATGACGTTGCCGCGCACCAAGCGAGCTTAGGACATTGCTTCCATCGCCCGGGGGGCACGATTTGTCCGCATATCTCGCGCTCGACGATTGAATCGACCGCCAGCGGGCGCTTCGGTCTGCACCTACGTTTTTGGGCCCCCCATCTGGAATGAGCGGTGCGCGGGGGGCGGCAGCGGCGCTCTACCAAACCAATCCTTGAGAGACGGATCGCTCGGGCGTGGACCGATACCTCGGTCTGCGCCCGAGCTTGGAACTGGTCCCGTCAGGCGATCGCGATCGCGCCGGAGGGGCCGACCTCGGCGGCGGGCTCGGCCACCGCCTTCACCTCGTGTTCGGGGTTTATCTTGCCGTCGAGGACGCCGTGAGCCCGCGTGCGGTCGATGTCACCTTCCCAGGCGGCCACCACGATCGTTGCCACCAGATTGCCGACATAGTTGCCGAGCGCCCGGGCGATGCCCATGAACCAGTCGACGGACAGCACAAGAACCAGCCCGATCGCCGGGATTGCCGGAATCGCCGCCAGCGTCGCGGCCAGGATCACGATCGCCGAGCCGGGAACTCCATGCGCGCCCTTGGAGGTGATCAGCGCGACGCCGAGAATGGCGAGCAGATCGACGGTCGAGAGCGGTGTATTGGTGGCTTGCGCGATGAAAACCGCCGCCAGTGTCAAATAGATCGAGAACGCGTCGAGATTGAACGAATAGCCCGTCGGCACGACGAGGCCGACCGTGGACGACTTGATTCCGAGACGTTCCAGCTTGCGCATCGTCTGCGGCAGCACGCTGTCACCCGCAGCAGTGCCCATCACCACGGTCAGCTCCTCGCGGAAATAGCGTAGCAACTTCGGCAGACTGAATCCGGTCGCCCGCAGGATCAGGGCCAGCACGACAAAGACGAAGAGAAAAACCGTCACATAGAACAGCGCGACGAGATAGCCGAGCTGCTTCAGTGATCCGACGCCGTATTGTCCGACGGTGAAGGCGATCGCACCCAGGACGCCAAGAGGCGCCAGCCGGACGATGAAGCCCATGATCTTGAACAGAACCTCACCGGTCCGGTCGACGAGCTCGAGCACCGGCTTGCCGCGCGCTCCGACCAGCGCGAGCGCACAGCCGAACGCGACCGAGAAGAGCAGGACCTGCAGGACGTCGCCGGTCGTGAAGGCATTGAAGATGGTCGTCGGGATGATCTTCAGGATGAAGTCGACGGCGCCGCCGCTCGTCACCTGGTGAGCACGATCAACGAAGCTGCCGAGCGCCTTGGGATCGAGCGATGTCGGGTCGATGTTCATCCCGGCGCCAGGCTGGAACACATAGGCCAGTACGATGCCCAGCAGCAGCGCGAAGGTCGTCACCACCTCGAAATAGAGGATCGTCTTGACCCCGACGCGGCCGACCTTCTTGAGATCGCCGGTACCGGCGATGCCCTGCACCACCACGCAGAAAACGATCAGCGGGATCAGTGTCTTGATCAGCTTGATGAAGCCATCGCCCAGCGGTTTCATCGCCACGGCATAGGCTGGAGCGACAATGCCCAGCACGATACCGACGACCAGTGCCAGGCAGACCTGCCCGAACAGCGATTTCATGACTTTTGGCATACTGCGCTCCTCGCGTTTCCCATTTCGTCTTGTTTGACGAGGGCGTCTGCGCGCCCTTCGACGACTTCGCCAGGGGTGCAGGCAGGCCGCCGTTATGGGCAGCCTCGAACGGGGCGGAGGTCGGTCAGCGCATGATTTGACGAGCAGGTCATAGCTGTCTAATATATTGTTGAGATCAATTTATATTGAATCGCTATGGATATCCGGCAGCTTCGGTACTTCATCGCCGTCGCGGAAGAGCTCAGCTTCACGCGTGCGGCGGAGCGGCTCAATCTGTCCCAGCCCCCCTTGAGCTTCCAGATTCAGGCGCTCGAGACGAGCTTGGCGGTCAAGCTCTTCAACCGCACCAGCCGGCAGGTCGAGCTGACTGCTGCCGGCGCTTCCATGCTGACCCATGCCAGGGCGATCCTCGACCTGATGCACCGGGCGCGCGACGAGGCAAGAGCGATCGACGCCGGCCATGTCGGGACGATCGAAATCGGCGCCACAGGCTCCATTCTGCGCGGCGGTCTCGCCGAATTCCTGAACTTTCACCATCAGCACCATCCGCATGTGGCGACCCGTATCCACGAACAGTCGCCGGAGCGGCAGATCCGCTCGCTCGTCGAGCGAGGCACACAGGTCTCGTTCAACCGCTCGCCGACGACCGATATCGAACTCACTTGCGAAGTGGTCTGGCGCGAAGAGGTCGTGGTCGCGGTCGCGGCAAGCCACCGGCTGGCGCAACGTTCCGCCATCGCCCTGAAAGAGCTCCGCGAGGAGGAGCAGGTCGTACTGCGCCCGGACAGTTCCGAATTCGCGCGAAGCTTGCAGCAGATTTGTGTCGACGCCGGGTTCCTGCCGCGCGTGTCCCAGCAGGTGGTGGATTCGCAGTCGATGCCGAGCCTGATCGCCGCCGGATTCGGCATCGCGCTTGTTCCTGCTTCGATCGCGCGGCTGACCTCGGACGACATTCGGTTTCTGCAAATTCAACCGGATCCGCCGACCGCTGACGTCTATCTGGTCAGCCGCCGCGACGAGGCCGGGCCGGCAGTGCGCTCCTTCATCGAAATGGCTCGCTCGTTCTTCGAGGCACGAAGGCCTCGGGCGGAATAGCCGAGCCTCCCATATCAGCGCCTCACCAGGCGGCAGAGCCGAGGCTATGCGGCTGCTGGAGCCCCCCGGCATTCGGCATCGTGTTGATGTCGCCAGGCGGCGTGGGGAACCCGGGATGTCACGCTGCGTTTTCGACGCAGATGTCGAGCACAGGTGATGTCCTTGCCGCGCGCCCTGCCTGAATGGCTGAAGAAGCCCATCTCGGTTCTGGCTGTGGGCATCCTGATGCTGGCGATGGGAGCCGCGCAAGCCCTCACCGTCGACGAGATCAATCATGCGGGACGCCCCACCCCCACCAAGGGCAAGGCCAAGCGCCCGACAGCCTCGCTGGTCAAGGCGCAGACATTGCTGGCGCGCCAGGGCATCTCCTCCGGTGAAATCGATGGAATCGACGGCGACAACTACCGCAAGGCCGTCGCCCAGTTTCGGCGCCGGCATAATCTTGGGGAAGGCGATGCCGTCGACGAGGCCACATGGCGTGCCCTGCGCGGCGACACCAGCGAGGACATCGTCCGCAACTACGAGGTGAGCGCAGACGATACCAAAACCGCTTTCTCCAGGCGCATTCCACACGACTACGCCCGTCAGGCCCGCATGAAGCGGCTCGGCTACAGGACCCCCCAGGAAATGTTCGCCGAGCGCTTCAGGATGAGCGAGGGCTTGCTGCGGGCGCTCAATCCTCATGCCCCCTATCGCAAGCGCGGCGAGTCATTGCAGGTCGTCGCGGCGGCACGCGACCTGCCATCCGGCGAGGCCCGGCTCGTCGAGGCCGACAAGAAGGCGAGTCTGGTTCGAGCCCTGAATGCGGCAGGCGAGACGATCGCCAGCTATCCAGCGACCATCGGCAGCGAGGATACGCCGTCACCTGCAGGCGAATACCAGGTCGTGCGCGTCGTGAAGAACCCCACCTATCACTACGACCCGATCAAGAACTTCCAGCAAGGGCGAAACACGCGCCGGCTGGTGCTTCCCAAAGGCCCCAACAACCCGGTCGGGACGATCTGGATCGAGCTGTCCAAGCCCACTTTCGGCATCCATGGCACGCCGGAACCGTCGCGGATCGGCAAGGCCTCCTCGCATGGCTGCGTCCGCCTCACCAATTGGGACGCCGAGGACCTCGCCCGGCTCGTGAAGCCCGGCACGACCGTCCGTTTCGTCGAATAGCTCGACCGTTCCAATTTCTGCAGCTGCGTGTCGGCCTGAAGACCCGTCAGGAGACCTCGGACCAGGTCTTTGGGGCATAGGGGCCGGCACGCTCGTCGAAGCGGATCCAGCCTTCGCGCTGGTATTCGGCGCGGCGCAGCGCGGCATCGATCGGCCCGGCGCCATCCATGATCTTCTCCACGGCCGGGACGTGACTGTCGCTGGTCCGGACCGAGACGACGGCGCCCCCGCGACGAACGGTTTCCGCCAGATAATGCGACTCGTCATCGCTTAATCCGACCCCCGTCATGGCACCGATCAGGCTTCCGGCGGCGACGCCTGCCGTCGCACCGACCGCCAGCGTGCCGAAGATCCACCCGGCCGCGAGAACCGGGCCGATGCCGGGCACCGGCAGGGCGGCCAACCCCGTCAGCAGGCCGGCGCCGCCGCCGACCACGCCGCCGATTTCGGCACCAATCGCCGCGTCGCCAGCGATGCTGGTCTGCTGGTTGCCGATGATGCTGATGTCGTCCGAGGCGAGTCCTGCGGTCTCGAGCCGCGTCACCGCCGTCTCGGCATCGAACCGATTCTCATAGGGGCGTGTGACGATCTGGGTCACGACGCATCTCCGTTGAAGGGATGCCCCTCTGACCGAACCAGCTTGTCTCGACGTTGTTCCGGCTCACGCCGGCATTTCGCCTCCACCGCGTCAGGTCTCGCGGCCGTCACCTGGACGGCAGTTCGACCCACAGCGTCCTGGCAAAGCCCCGCTGATCGAGCTGCTGGATGGTTGCCGTGACCTCGGCCCGCCCATCCCGGCAGCGATAGGCATAGATCGTGTCGTGCCCGGTCGCGAAGGCCGGGACATTGTCCGCCCCAGGATTGTCGCGACAGAAGCTGTCGGCGCCGGAATTCTCACGCTTCGCATTCATCTTCGCGCAAGGCAGGTTCGCGCCGACGAAGCAGACCATGACCTTGCCGTTCATGCAGCGATATTGCGCCTGGGTTTCGACCGAACCACGGTCCGGTGTCCCCTTGGCGTGTGGAAACAGCTTCTTGAAAGCCAGAGCTGTCCGATCGCGAAGGGACGGATCATAGTCACGGATCGTGTCGTCATTGCCGAGGCGGGCACAGCTTGCGACCAGACCCGCTTGCGGCGTGGGCCGCTCCTGCGCCACGAGATCGCGTGCAGTCACCACTGCAGCCGCGCATCCGAATGCCAGTGCCGTGCCGATCAGCAGCGTCCGCGCCATCTGATCCTCCTTGTGCCCCCCGGCCTCCCACTATGAGGTGTCTTGCGTCGTGACAGGTCGCTCGCGAGAAAGCTCGCGTCCGACCTGTCCGATGGTTCAGGAAGCCGCGCTCGCGGCTTCTATGCCGCTCAGTCCAGCGACTGGCTGCCGCGCAGGCCGCGCGCGCCGGGCATCAGCGCCGCGAGGCGGCCATCGCTCTTCGGCGGCGCGATGAACGTACGGGCGAGCCTCTTGGGCATGTCGAGATCGAACGGCCGGCTCGGCGGTAGCGGCGCGTTGCCGACGAGATGCACGGCGACGCCGGCAGGCGCTGCGGCAGTGGCCGGCGCGGGGGCTTCGGGCGCATAGGCCAGCGGTGCATTGGCGAAGGAGGTCGCCCCGGTCGAGGCGCTGGTGGCGAGCGGCGCCGGCGTCGAGACGGCGGCAAGCTGATAGCTCGGCTCCTCGATGCGACGGCGCTCGGGACGCTCGCCCTTGACATAGAAGGCGTTGCCGCCCGCCACCGTCACATAGTGCATGTTGGCATAGGAGAAGCGCAGACCGGCCATGTGGAAATGCTTGGCGTTCCCGACGGCCTCGTTACGCCGGCCATTGAGGATGGCTTCGGCAGCGGCCTCGGCCTTCGGCAGGTCACGTGCGACCATCTGCCGGGTCAGCACGCCCGGCGCGAACTGGCGCGGCGCACCGACGACGCCGCAGATCGTCGAGGGATAGCTCGGCGATCCCACCCGGTTCATCACCACTGTGCCGACGCCGAGCAGGCCGGCATCGCTCGACCGGTTCGATTCGAAATACATCGCGCGGACCAGGCATTCCTTCTCGCGCGGATCGGCCTTGGCCAGCTCGATCGCGCGCCTGCGGGCCTCGTGCGGTTCCTTGGCTGCAGGGGCAGCGGTCGAAGCGGTCTGGACCGGCGCCGTGCTGCACGCCCCCATTATCGGCGCAGCCAGCGAAATCAGGAGCGGGATCGCTTTGCGGCCATGGCGGCTCATACCGGTGGAACGGGCAGCATTGGCAGCAATCGCGGTCCGCTTCATGCGGCAACCTCCTGATTACGGGATCTGGGCTGCCTCGGGCGGCGGGCCGTAGTCACCGGACAAGGAATCCCGAACCTCTTACCAGAAAGTTAATTTGGGAAGAAAGAGGCAAAGTGCGGATCGGCGAATCGACCCCGGACCCGGCGACATCGCCCGGCTGCCCCTGCTCTCGGATGCCGGTCACGGCACCGTCCCGTCCGCTCCGGTCAGGATGCCGAAGAGAATAGCCGACGGCCGGCCGGGCGGACAGCCGCAACTCTGGCGGGGAATCGCACAGGAGCTTGTTGCCCCATCCGGGCATGCTCTTGTCTCTGCGCAAATTTTAGCATCATGCTCCCCGCCCGGCCGCTGAGCCGGCAGGCCGGTTTCCTGCGCCGGCTCACGACGAAGCGCTGGGGATGGCCGGGTCGCGCATGGTTTCGGTAGAGCTCAAGGCCATCTCGAAGAACTGGGGCGGCGCGGCGGCCGTCGACGGCGTCAGCTTCAAGGTCGAAGGGGGCGATCTCGTCGCGCTGCTCGGCCCCTCCGGCTGTGGCAAGTCGACGACGCTCCGGCTGATCGCGGGGCTGGAGGACAGCAGCAGCGGCACCATCGCGATCGGCGGGCGCGACGTCACAGGCGCTGCCCCCTCGCAGCGCGGCATCGCCATGGTGTTCCAGAACTATGCGCTGTTCCCGCATCTCTCGGTCGCTGAGAACATCCTGTTCGGTCTGAAGGTGAGGAAGGTGTCGCGGGCCGAGCGTGACGAGCGGCTCAAGCGCGCCGCCTCGATCCTCGGGCTCACCGCCTTGCTCGAGCGCAAGCCCTCGCAGCTTTCCGGCGGCCAGCAGCAGCGCGTCGCGCTCGGCCGCGCCATCGTCGCCGAGGCGCCGGTCTGCCTGATGGACGAGCCGCTCTCCAATCTCGACGCCCAGCTTCGCGTCGAGATGCGGCGCGAGATCCGCGAACTGCAGCAGCGTCTCGGCATCACCATGGTCTATGTCACGCATGATCAGGTCGAGGCGATGACCATGGCCGATCAGGTCGTGCTGATGCGCAATGGGCGGATCGAGCAGGACGCACCGCCCGACCAGCTCTACGAGAACCCGGCGACGATCTTCGTCGCCCGCTTCGTCGGCACGCCGCCGATGAACGTCATCCCGCTCGCCTCCCTCCGGGCGGCCGGCGGCGACACTCTCTCACCGCCGCCCCATGTCCAGCCGGATTCGCTCGCGGTCGGCATCCGGCCGGAGATGACCGAACTCACCGAGGCCGGCATCGCCGCCGATGTCGTCGCGGTCGAGTATCTCGGGGCCGACACGCTGGTCGAGACCCGCATCGACGGCCAGCCCTTCATCGTCCGCCGGCCGGGAAAAGTCCGAGCCACAGCCGGCGGAAGGGTCCACATCAGACTGTCACAATCGGCGGTGCACTGGTTCGACCTGAAGACCGAGCAGAGGCTCGTCCTCGACTGACGACGCCTGACTAACCAGGCGTTCAAAACGCCGCATCAAGGGGAGAATACGACTATGGACAGGCGTGAATTTCTGGGCGGCACCGCGGCGATCGCCGGCTCGCTCGCCATGGCGAGGCCGGCCCTCGCCCAATCCGCCGAGCTTTCCTTTTTCTACCCGGTCGCCGTGGGCGGGCCGATCACCAAGCTGATCGACGCCTATGCCGCCGGCTTCGAGAAGGAAAACCCGGGCATCAAGGTCAAGCCGATCTATGCCGGCACCTATCAGGAGACGATCGTCAAGGCGCTGACCGCGCACAAGAGCGGCACGCCGCCGGTGCTCTCGGTGCTGCTCTCGACCGACATGTTCACGCTGATCGACGAGGAAGCGATCGTTCCCTTCGATCCCTTCATCAAGACCGAGGACGACAAGAAGTGGCTCTCCAGCTTCTTCCCTGGCTTCATGGAGAACAGCCAGACCGGCGGCAAGACCTGGGGCATCCCGTTCCAGCGTTCCACGGTGGTGCTCTATTGGAACAAGGAGCTGTTCAAGGAGGCCGGTCTCGATCCCGAAAAGCCGCCGAAGACCTGGGCCGAGCAGCTCGAATTCGCGCAGAAGCTGACCAAGCGCGACGCCGCCGGCAACACCAGCCAGTGGGGCATCCAGATCCCGTCTTCCGGCTTCCCCTACTGGCTCTTCCAGGGGCTGACGACGCAGGCCGGCGCCATTCTCGCCAATGCGGCTGGTGACAAGACCGACTACGCCAATCCGGGAGTCGTCGAGGCGCTGCAGTACTGGGTCGACCTGGCGCAGAAGCACAAGGTCCATCCGCCCGGCATCGTCGAATGGGGCACCACGCCGCGCGACTTCTTCGAGAAGAAGGTCGCGATGATGTGGACCACCACCGGCAACCTCACCAATGTCCGCGCCAACGCCAAGTTCCCCTTCGGCGTCGCCGTGCTGCCGGCCGGCAAGAAGCCGGGAAGCCCGACCGGCGGCGGCAATTTCTATCTCTCCAAGAAGGCGAGCCCGGCCGAGCAGGAAGCGGCGTTCAAGTTCGTGCGCTGGATCACCACGCCGGAGCGGGCGGCGCAGTGGAGCGCCGATACCGGCTACGTCGCGGTGACGCCGGCCGCCTACGAGACCGAGGCGATGAAGAAATACGTCGCCGACTTCCCGCAGGCCCTCGTCGCCCGCGACCAGCTGCCGACCGCCGTCGCCGAGCTCTCGACCCACGAGAACCAGCGCGTCACCAAGGCGCTGAACGACGGCCTGCAGGCGGCGCTGACCGGCACCAAGCAGCCGGGCCCGGCGATGGCGGACGCCCAGGCGGAAGCCGAGCGCATCCTGAAGTCCTATCGCTGAGCCGATGACCAACCGCGCGACCGCGACGATCCATGGCTGGCTGCTCCTGCTGCCGGCCATGGCGTGCCTGGCCCTGTTCACGCACTGGCCCGCGGTCGCGAGCTTCATCGACAGCTTCATGTCGACCCCGCGGGCGCGCCGTCCGGCGCGCTTCGTCGGGCTCGACAATTACGAGCAGATGCTGGCCGACCCGATCTTCTGGAAGGCGATGGCGAACAATCTCTGGTTCGCCATGGGCACGATCCCGGCCTCGATCGCGCTCGCTCTGCTGATGGCGGTCTGGGTCAACGACAGGATCGCCGGCCGCACGCTGGTGCGGATGGCCTATTTCACCCCGACCATCCTGCCGATGATCGCGGTCGCCAACATCTGGCTGTTCTTCTTCACCCCGCAATACGGCCTGCTCGAGCAGATCGTCGGCGCCTTCGGCGGGCGCTCGACCAACTGGCTGGGCTCGCAGGACACCGCGCTCTACGCCGTCACCATCGTCGCGATCTGGAAGGAGGCCGGCTTCTTCATGATCTTCTACCTCGCGGCGTTGCAGGCGATCCCGCCCAGCCTCGGCGAGGCGGCCGCGATCGAGGGTGCCTCGCGCTGGACCTTCTTCCGGCGCGTCCAGTTTCCGCTGCTGATGCCGACGACATTGTTCGTGCTGATCAACGCGGTGATCAATGCCTTCCGCATGGTCGACCATATCTTCGTGATGACGCGCGGCGGCCCGGACAATGCGACGACGCTGCTGCTGTTCTATATCTACCAGGTCGGCTTCGGCTTCTGGGACACCGCCTATGCGGCGGCGCTGACCTGTGTCCTGCTGGCGCTGCTCGCGCTCGTCGCCTTCGTCCAGTATGGCTGGCTCGAGCGCAGGACGCATTACCAATGAGCGGCGCCCCTCGCCCGCAGCCGATGGCCGCAACCCGCCCCGACCCCTATGCGCCGAAGGGCCTCTCGCTGACGCTCGAATCCCTGGGGGCGATCCTGCTCGCGCTGATCTGGGTGCTGCCGCTGGCCTATGCCGTCTGGGCCGCGATCCACCCGGCCGAGTACACCACCCGCTTCGTGCTGACCGCGCCGCTGACCCTGGAGAACTTCAGCCGCGCCTGGGCAGCCGCCCCCTTCGCCCGCTACTTCCTCAACACCTTCATCTTGGTCACCATGATCCTCGCCTTCCAGCTCGTGCTGGGGACGCTCGCCGCCTATGCGCTGGCGCGGCAGGATTTCTGGGGGCGCGACCTCGCCTTCGCGCTGATCCTGGCGCAATTGATGATCATGCCGGACGCGCTGATCGTCGAGAACTACCGGACCCTCGCCAAGGTCAACCTGATCGACACGATCCCGGCCATCGCCCTGCCCTATATCGCCTCGGCCTTCGGCATCTTCCTGCTCAGGCAGACCTTCAAGACCGTGCCGAAGGAGCTCGACGACGCCGCCCGCGTCGAGGGCGCGAGCCCGCTGCAGGTGCTGATGCGGGTCTATGTGCCGCTCGCCAAGCCGACCTACATCGCGTACGGGCTAGTCTCGGTGAGCTATCACTGGAACAACTTCCTCTGGCCGCTGCTGGTCACCAATTCGGTGGAGTCGCGCCCGCTGACGGTCGGTCTGCAGGTCTTCTCGTCGAGCGACCAGGGCATCGACTGGGCGGTGATCTGCGCGGCGACGCTGATGACCTCGGCGCCGCTGCTGGTCGGCTTCCTGCTGTTCCAGCGCCAGTTCGTGCAGAGTTTCATGCGCGCGGGAATCAAGTGAGATGAAGCTGATCACCTGGAACATCCAATGGGCCCGCGGTATGGACGATCGCGTCGACCCGGCGCGCGTCGTCGCCCATGCCCGTCAGATGGCGGATTTCGACGTGCTCTGCCTGCAGGAGGTCGCCGACAACTTCCCCGAGCTCGACTTCAACGACGAGACCGACCAGTTCGCCCGCTTCGCAGAATTGCTGCCGGGCTTCACCGCAATCGAGGGCATCGGCGTCGATGTCGCCGACGGCAAGGGCCGCCGGCAGCGCTTCGGCAACCTGCTGCTGACGCGCTATCCGGTCGCGCAGGCGCTGCGCCATCTCCTGCCCTGGGAGGCGGCCGAGACCCGCAACATGCCGCGCATGCTGATCGAGGCGATGGCGCTGACCCCGCTCGGCCCGGTCAGGTTGATGACGACGCATCTCGAATACTCGTCCTCGACGCTGCGCGCCGCGCAGGTCGAGGGCATCCGCGAGGCGCACCGCATGGCGCTGGCCCGCCACGCCAAACCGCGCTCGGCTGGGCCGCACACCTACCGGATGACGCCGAGCTCGCCGAGCGCGGTGCTGACCGGCGACTTCAACATGCGGCCGGACGATCCGGTGCTGGCGCGCCTGCTCGCGCCCTTCGACGGCGGCGAGCCGCCGCTGGTCGATCTCTGGGCCGCGGTGAAGGGCGACGTCCCGCATCCACCGACCGCCAATCTGTTCGACCAGACCTATGGGCCGGCCGGCTGCCTCGACTATGTGCTGGCGACGCCCGATCTCGCGGCGCGCGCCCGTACGATCGTCTGCGATGTCGAGACCAAGGTTTCCGACCATCAGCCGATCCTCGTCGAGTTCGACCTCGGCTGATCCCTGCGCACTCCCTTGCCGACTGGACCACGATGATCTTCACCCGCCAGGACCATGAGAGGCTCGCAGGCATCCTCGCCGAGGCGGGCCGGCGCGAGGTCATGCCGCGCTTCCGCAATCTCGGCGAAGGCGAGATCCGCGAGAAGCGCTCGGCGACCGATCTCGTCACCGAAGCCGACGAGGCGGCGGAGCGCTTCATCAGCGCCGAGCTGGCCAAGGCTTTTCCGGGCGCGGTGCTGATCGGCGAGGAGGCGGCCGCTGCCGACCCGGCCTTGATCGAGCGTCTCGGCGATGCCGAACTCGCCTTCGTCATCGACCCGATCGACGGCACGCTGAACTATGCCTCCGACCTGCCGCTGTTCGCGGTGATGGCGGCGGCAGTCGTCAAGGGCGAGGTCGTCGCCGCGGTGATCCACGATCCTGTCGTTGCGGACAGCGCCATGGCGCTGCGCGGCGAAGGCGCCTGGCTCGCCGGCGAAGGCACCAGCCGCGACCTGCGGGTGGCGCAGGCGGCCACTCCGCGCGAGATGACCGGGATGATGAGCTGGCAGTATTTCCCGGAGCCGCTGCGCAGCACGCTGCCGGGGCGCACACCGGCCTTCGCCAATGTCTGCTCTCTGCGCTGCTGCGGCCATGAATACCGGCTCGCCGCCGCCGGCAACGGCCATTTCCTGCTCTATGGCCGGCTCAATCCCTGGGATCACGCGCCGGGCTCGTTGATCCACGCCGAGGCGGGCGGCCATGTCCGCATGCTGGACGGCCAGCCCTACCGGCCGGCACAGCCGACGCTGGGGCTGCTCTGCGCGCCCGATGCGCAGAGCTGGCAGGAAATCCGCGCGATCCTTTTGGGGGAGACTGCCTAAATCTCCTGCGCGTCCAGCTTGCGGTAGAGCGGCAAAGCGAGCGGCGCGATCCGGCGGACCAGGCCCTGGAAGGGCTGCGGCTTCGGGGTCGATAGCGGCAGGCCCAAAGTTTCCAGCGCTGTCCCCTGTATCGCCTTCGCCAGTTCGCGGCCAAGCGAGATCGACAGCGCGACGGCGCGGCCATTGCAGCCGACCCAGCCAAAACCGTTCGGCCCGAGCTGGTGGATGCGCGGATAGCCCGGCACGTGCGGCTGCAGCAGATTGTCGGGGGTCATCCCGACATAGCCGGACCAGACATAGTCGAACTCGACATCGCCGAGCTGCGGCCAGAGCCGCTTCAGCCGTGCCGCGACCGTCGGGCGCAGATTGGCGCCGCCGGCTCCCGGCAGGATCGCGGCGCCGCCGGTGACCAGTCGGTTACGCGCGTCCCAGCGGGCGAAGTAGAGCTCGCGATGTGTGTCCGACATCGCCTGGCGGCTCGGGATCACGGTCTTGGCGATGTTGTCGCTGACCGGCTTGGTCGCGATCTGCCAGGACAGGACGGGGATGACCTCATTGGCGATCTGTGGCGCGAGACCGGGCTCGAACTCGTCAGTATAGGCGTTGGTCGCCAGGACGAGCGCGCGTGCCGTCACCGAGCCCTTTGCCGTCGTCACCAGCCAGCGGCCGTTCTGGTGCACCATGCTTACCGCCGGCGAGCGGGCATGAATGGTCGCGCCGAGCCTGAGCGCGACCTCGGCGAGCCCGCGGGTCAGGGCCAGCGGGTTGATATGTCCGCCGGTGCGATTCCAGAAGCCGCCGAACCAGGCGTCCGAGCCGAGCATTTCTGCCGCCGCGGCACGATCGAGTAGCTCGACCGGCGCGCCGATCGCCGACCATTCCCGAACACGCTTCTCGGCGAGCTTGAACCGGCCCGGCGAATGCACCGGCTGGACCCAGCCGGCCTGCTCGGCTTCGGCCGGGATCTCGTATTTGCGCACGAGGTCGAAGAGATATTGCGCGGCGTCGCGCAGCACGGCGTTGAAGCGCTCGCCGGCCTCGCCATGGCGGGCAGTCATCGCCGATGGGTCATGGCCGGCCAGGGTCGGGATGACCTGACCGTTATTGCGGCCCGAGGCGCCCCAGCCCGGCTCGGCCGCCTCCAGGATGGTGACGCCGACCCCGCTCTCGCGCAGATGAATCGCGGTCGACAGGCCGGTGAAGCCGGCGCCGATCACCACGACATCGCTCTCGACCGCGCCCTCCAGCATCCCGAGCACGGGCCCGGGCTGTGCCGTCGCGGCCCAGAGCGAAGGCGGCCAGGCGACGGAGGGAGAGGCGGTCATCAGCGGCGGCTTTCGGCTGGAAAGGGATGAGCGAGGGCCCGTGGACGGGCGCGCCCATATCCTTGCCGCCAGGAGCGCCGGCCTGCAAGTAGGTCGTTCCCGGCGGTTCATTGAGCGAAGAATATTTTTCTACCGTATTGACCGAAGACGACCGATTTCTACCAAATTTTGGCTTCTCAGCCTAGGTTCTTGAAAAGACTATTCTCCCGACGCTATGTCTGACGCGCAGCGGGGGTTGCAGGAAACGCCATCCCGAAGCGGTTGCGCCCCTCTCTGCGTTCGGATGAACTCTCCTTCCGTTGGGTTCTGATCATTAAGGGGGCGTCATGCCGCTCAAGCATATTCTCGGCCTCGACCATGTCGTGGTGACGGTTCGCGATCTCGACGCGTCCGCCCGGCAATGGCAGAGCCTCGGCTTCACCGTCTCGCCGCGCGGCACGCATTCGCCCATTCTCGGCAGCGGCAACTACACGATCATGTTCGGCGACGACTATCTCGAGCTGCTCGGCATCCTCGCCGAGACCGAGCACAACAAGCCGACCCGCGACTTCCTCAAAGAGCGTGAAGGCATCGAGCGGGCTGCCTTCACTACCGATGACGCCACCGCCGGCGCGGACGAACTCAAGAGCTGCGGCCTCGAGCCGCTCGGCCCGGTCCATTTCGGCCGCCCGGTCGATCTGCCCAATGGCGGCAAGGGCGAGGCCAAGTTCAACGTCTTCCGCTGGCCGCTCGACGAGAACCCCGGCAGCCTGCGCATCTTCGCCTGCCAGCATTTGACCCGCGAGACGGTCTGGATTCCCGAGCTGCAGAGCCATGCCAATGGCGCGAGCCGCATCATCAGTGTCGAGGTGCTCGCCGCCGACGCCAAGGCTGCGGCCGAGCATCTGAGCCGGCTCATCGACGAGCCGGTGAAGCAGCAGGACGATGCCTGGCTGGTGCCCTCCGGCGGCAAGCGCGCCGACTTCCTGTTCTACGATGCGGCCGGTCTTGCCCGGCGCTATCCCGAGGCGGTGCGGGCGGGTACGGCGCCTGGCGGAGCCGTGGCGATCGTGCTGGCGAGCTCTGATCTCGACGCCGCCGCCAAGACGCTCGGCCCTGCCGGTGTCCGGCATGGCGCGGCGCTCAGCGTTCCCGCCGCCTCCGCCAACGGCGTGATCGTGAGCTTCCTGCCGCAGTAGTGCGGTTTTCCGCTTTTCGAGAACGGCCCCGTCGCATTGACGGGGCCTTGTGACGACCGCATCGTGCCGAGCCTGCACGCCGGCCTGAGGAGATCATCCATGGATTTGACCCGCCGCGCCGCGCTGAAAGCCAGCGCCGCCATCGCCTCCAGCGTGCTGTTCCCGATGCGCTCCTTCGCCCAGGAGACGCCGCGCAAGGGCGGCGTCTTCACCGTCCATTACGGCGCCGAGCAGCGCCAGCTCAACCCGAGCCTGCAGGCCTCGACCGGCGTCTACATCATCGGCGGCAAGATCCAGGAGCAGCTGGTCGATCTCGACGCCAAGGGCCAGCCGGTCGGCGTGCTCGCCGAGAGCTGGGAATCGTCGCCCGACGGCAAGACCATCACCTTCAAGCTCCGCCCCGGCGTGACCTGGCATGACGGCAAGCCCTTCACCTCCGCCGACGTGCAGTACACGGCGATGGAGATGTGGAAGAAGATCCTGAACTACGGCTCGACGCTGCAGCTCTTCCTCACCGCGGTCGACACGCCCGACCCGCTGACGGCGGTGTTCCGCTATGAGCGCCCGATGCCGCTCAACCTCTTGCTGCGCGCTCTGCCGGACCTTGGCTACATCTCGCCGCGCCACCTCTACGAGGGCAAGGGCGACATCCGCCAGAACCCGGTCAATCTCGCCCCGGTCGGCACCGGCCCGTTCAAGTTCGTGCAGTACGAGCGCGGCCAGCACGTCATCGCCGAGCGCAACCCGAACTACTGGCGCGCGAATGCGCCCTATCTCGACCGGATCGTCTGGCGCGTGGTCACCGACCGCGCTGCCGCTGCCGCCCAGATGGAGGCCGGGCAGATCCATTACAGCCCGTTCTCGGGCCTGACGATCTCGGACTCGGCCCGCCTCGGCAAGGATCCGCGCTTCATCGTCTCGACCAAGGGCAATGAGGGCAACGCCCGCACCAACACGATCGAGTTCAACTTCCGCAGCAAGGAGCTCGCCGACATTCGCGTCCGGCGCGCCATCGCGCATGCGCTCGACATCCCCTTCTTCATCGAGAACTTCCTCGGCGACTTCGCCAAGCGCGGCACCGGGCCGATCCCCTCGGTCTCGACCGATTTCTACCCGGCCGACAACGGCCCGCAGTACCCGTTCGACAAGAAGCTCGCCGCCAAGCTGCTCGACGAAGCCGGCTTCAAGCCCGGCGCCGGTGGCACGCGCTTCTCGCTCCGGCTGCTGCCGGCGCCCTGGGGCGAGGACATCTCGCTCTTCTCCACCTTCATCCAGCAGTCGCTCGCCGATGTCGGGATCAAGATCGAGATCGTCCGCACCGATGGCGGCGGCTTCCTGAAGCAGGTCTATGACGACCACGCCTTCGACCTCGCCACCGGCTGGCACCAGTACCGCAACGACCCGGCCGTCTCGACCACGGTGTGGTACCGCTCCGGCCAGCCCAAGGGTGCGCCCTGGACCAACCAGTGGGACTGGACCGACCCGACCATCGACAAGATCATCGACGACGCGGCAACCGAGGTCGATGCGGCCAAGCGCAAGGCGCTCTATGGCGACTTCGTGCGGCGCGCCAACAGCGAACTGCCCATCTGGACGCCGATCGAGCAGATTTTCCTGACCGCGATCAGCGCCAAGGCCCGCAACCACTCCAACACGCCGCGCTGGGGCTCGTCGTCCTGGCACGATCTTTGGTTGGCGGAGTAGGTCTTTCCCGGTCCGACCAAGGCGATGTCTTGCAAAGTGTCTCGACAGCGATGGCAAGCTCAAGCCCTCCCCCCGCTTGCGGTGGGGAGGGTTGGGTGGGGGGCAGTGCCGCTCGGCGCTTCGTTGAAAAATGGTCGAGACCTGCTTTCCGGCCCCCCATCCCTAACCCTTCCCCACCGCAAGCGGGGGAAGGGAATGGTGGCTGCCCCATGCTGAACGCATTCATTCATCGACCGGGTCAAGTAAGACCATGATCTCCTTGTTCCCATGCGTGTCCTGACTCTCGCGGGGCGGCGTCTTGCCGCCTCGATCCCGACGTTGTTCCTGATCCTGATCGGGGTCTTCCTGCTGCTGCAGCTCGCACCCGGCGACACCGTCGACGCCCTGATGGCGCAGATGGGCGGGGGCGATGCCGCCACTGCCAGGCAGCTGCGCGAATTCTACGGGCTCGACCTCTCGGTCTGGGCCCAGCTCGGCAATTATCTCTGGCGTCTGGTCCGGCTCGATCTCGGCTTCTCGGCGATCTATGGCAAGCCGGTCGCGACGGTGATCGCCGAGCGGCTGCCGGCGACCATCCTGCTGATGACCGCCTCGCTCTCCTTCGCCTTCTTCTTCGGGCTGATCCTCGGCGTCGTCGCGGCGCGCGGCGTCAACAAATGGCCGGATACGCTGATCTCCACCCTCGGTCTGATGTTCTATGCGATGCCGACCTTCTGGTTCGGGCTGATGGCGATCGTCGTCTTTTCGATCTACCTGCAATGGCTGCCGGCTGGCGGCTTCGAGGACATCACGGTCAGCTATACCGGCTTGCGGCGGACACTCGACATCGCCCTGCACCTCGTCCTGCCGACGCTGACGCTCGGCCTGTTCTACATGGCGATCTATCTGCGCATCATGCGTGGCTCGATGCTCGAGGTGCTCAATCTCGATTTCGTCCGCACCGCGCGCTCGAAGGGCATGGACGAGACGCGCGTCGTGGTGCGCCATGTCCTGCGCAACGCGCTCTTGCCGATGGTGACGCTGATTGGCCTGCAGGCCGGCACCATGCTCGGCGGCTCGGTCGTGGTCGAGAGCGTGTTCTCGCTGCCGGGACTCGGGCGCCTCGCCTATGAATCGGTGATCCAGCGCGACCTCAACACGCTGCTCGGCATCGTCTTCGTCTCGGCGCTGCTGGTGATCGCGGTCAATTTCATCGTCGACCTGCTCTATGCCCGGCTCGACCCGCGCATCACGACGGGGAGCTGAGCCGTGGATCTGGTGAAGCTCTATTTCCGCAGCCCTCCGGCCGTCATCGGCTTGGTGCTGCTCATCCTCGTCCTCGCCATGGCCGCGAGCGCCGACTTCCTCTATCCGCGCGATCCGCTGGCGTTGGCCGGCCGACCGCTGATCTGGCCGTTCAGCAATCCGCGCTTCCTGCTCGGCACCGACAATTCCGGCCGCGACATCGCCGCCCAGATCTTCCACGGCGCCCGCATCTCGCTCCTGATCGGCGGCGTCGCGACGGTGATCTCGATCATGATCGGCATCACCATCGGCGCGCTCGCCGGCTATTACGGCAGCTGGGTTGATACTGCCTTGATGCGCGTCACCGAGGCGTTCCAGACCCTGCCGAACTTCCTTTTGCTGCTGGTGCTGGTCGCGGTCTTCGGCTCGACCATCACCACCGTGACGGTCACGATCGGCATCGTCTCCTGGCCGGCTTCGGCTCGGCTGACGCGGGCGGAGTTCCTCTCGCTGCGCAACCGCGAATTCGTGCAGGCGGGCCGGACACTCGGCCTCAAGGACATCAGGCTGATCTTCGGCGAGATCCTGCCGAACGCGCTGCCGCCGGTGATCGTCTATGCCAGCGTGGTGATGGCGATCGCGATCCTGCTCGAAAGCGCGCTCGCCTTCCTCAAGCTCTCCGACCCGAACGTCGCCTCCTGGGGCAATCTGATCGGCGCCGGCCGCGACGTGCTGCGGGTGCAATGGTATGTCTCGGCCATTCCCGGCATCGCCATCCTCGTCACCGTGCTCGCCGTCTCGCTGGTCGGGCAGGGGCTCAACGACGCCCTCAATCCGAGGCTGAAGAGCCGATGAGCCCGATCCTCGTCCTCGACGATGTCAGCGTGAAGCTGCCGGCCGGCGGCGATCGCTCGCATGCGATGGCCAATGTCTCGCTGTCGCTGGCGGCGAACGAGATCCTCTGCGTCGTCGGCGAATCCGGCTCCGGCAAGTCGATGACGGCCAATGCGATCATGCGGCTGCTGCCCGGCGGCGTCAGCATCGATGGCGGCCGCATCCTGTTCGAGGGGCGCGATCTCTGCGGGCTCGGCGAAGCCGAGATGCGCAAGGTGCGCGGCGCCGGCATCGCCATGATCTTCCAGGAGCCGATGACGGCGCTCAACCCGCTACGCAGCATCGGCGACCAGATCGGCGAGATGTTCGAGCTGCACAGCGACTTGTCGGCGGCCGAGATCAAGGCCCGCACGCTCGCTCTGCTCGAGGAAGTGCGCATTCCCGATCCGGCACTCGCCTTCAAGGCCTATCCGCACGAGCTCTCGGGTGGGCAACGCCAGCGCACCATGATCGCAATGGCGCTGGCGCTCGACCCCAAGGTGTTGATCGCCGACGAACCGACGACGGCGCTCGACGTCACCACCCAGGCCCAGATCCTGAAGCTGATCCGCGACCTGCAGCGCCGCAAGGGCACCGCCGTCCTGTTCATCACCCATGATTTCGGCGTGGTCGCCGAGATCGCCGACCGGGTCGCGGTCATGAGCAAGGGCGAGGTCGTCGAAGCCGGCGAAACCGCTTCGGTGCTCGGCAACCCGCAGCACGCCTATACCCGGCAGTTGATCGCCGCGGTGCCGCCGCTCAAGGCGCCGCCAGCGCGGGCACTATCCGATGAGCCGATCATGACGATCGCACACGTCTCGAAGACCTATCGCACCGGCGGTTTTCTCGGGCGCGGCCAACGCGTCACCCATGCGGTCAAGGACGTCTCTCTGGTGCTGCCCAGGGGCGCAACGCTCGGCATCGTCGGCGAATCCGGCTCGGGCAAGTCGACGCTCGCGCGCTGCCTCGTGCGCCTGATCGATCCAGAAAGCGGCGAGATCCGCCTCAACGGCACCGATCTCGCCAAGCTGAGCCGCGAGGAAATGCGCTCGGCGACGCGCCATATCCAGATGGTGTTCCAGGACCCGTTCGCCTCGTTGAACCCGCGCCGCAAGGCCGGCGAGGCGGTGGCGCAGGGGCTGATCGTGCACGGGATGGCGCGGACTGAGGCCCTGGCCCGGGCCAAGGAGCTGTTCGGGCTGGTCGGGCTAGACCCGGCGGCGACCGAACGCTACCCGCACGAATTCTCCGGCGGCCAGCGTCAGCGCATCGGCCTTGCCCGGGCCCTGGCGCTGGAGCCGGCGGTGCTGGTCGCGGACGAGCCGGTCTCGGCGCTCGACGTCTCCGTGCAGGCGCAGGTCTTGAAGCTGCTGGCGGAGCTGCGCCAGCGCCTCGGTCTCTCGATCGTCTTCATCACCCATGATCTGCGCGTCGCAGCGCAGGTCTGCGATCTCGTCGCGGTGATGAAGAGCGGCGAGGTGGTGGAGGCCGGGCCGATCGGCACGGTCTTCGGCGAGCCGCAGCACCCCTATACGCAGGCGCTGCTCGCCTCGATCCCGGGCCGCGAATTCGGCGACGGCGCAAGGCCCGCCGAAGCGGCCATGGGCTGAAAGCGGAGGCCTCGCCGGCGCGGTGGCGACCGGCCGGCGAAGCTCCGCAGGTCCTGCTACTTGCCGTATTGCTCGATCAACGCGCGCGCATCCGCGACCAGCTTCTTGCCGTCAGCGCCCTTGGCGCCGACCTCCTTGATCCAGTCCGCCTCGACCGAGGTGGTCGCCTCGACCCAGCGCTTGTACTCGTCCTGCGGCAGATCGTAGAAGATGCCGCCCTGATCGGCAGCCTGCTTCTTGAACGGCTCGACCACCGCGTCGAAGCCGGTCTCGCCGGCCCAGGCCGAGGTCTCCGGCCCGCTATTGGCGTCGATCACCTTCTTCAGATCGGCCGGCAGGCTGTCGTATTTCGCCTGGTTCATCCCGAACAGGAAGATCGTGTTCGAGATCCGCGGCGCCCCCGCCGGCACGTTGAGATGGTACTTGGCGATCTCGGCGAGCTTGATCGCCGGCGAGCCTTCCCACGGCACCGCCGCGCCGTCGACCACGCCCTTGGCGAGCGATTCCGGCACGGCCGGCAGCGGCATCTGCACCGGGGTCGCGCCGAGCGCCGCGATCATCTTCGAATTGGCCCGCGTCGCGGCCCGGATCTTCAGGCCCTTCATGTCGGCGAGCGTCTTCGGCTCCTTGCCGGTGAAGTGGAAGAGCGCGCCGTCATGCACATGCAGGAACACGCGCTTCACGCCCTTGAACTCGTCCTGCGCATTCTTCTCGACATAGTCCCAGAAGGCGCGGCTGCCGGCCTTGGCCGTCACCACCATCCAGGGCAGTTCGAAGACTTCCGATTTGGCGAAACGGCCGGAGGCGTAGGTCGGCACGGTCCAGATCATGTCGACCACGCCGTCGCGCACCTGGTCGAAGAGCTGCGCCGGTGTGCCGCCGAGCTGCATCGCCGGATAGATCTGGCATTTCAGCTTGTCGCCGGACTCCTTGTTGATCTTGTCGCACCAGGGCTGGATCAGCTTGACCTGCGCGCTGGAGGTCGAGGGCAGAAAGTGGTGGACGCGCAGGATGACCTGCTGCGCCGAGGCCTGCGAGACACCGGCGAGGCTTGCCAGCCCGCCGAAGGCGAGGCCGGCGCACAACCGACCGAGAATGGATTTCCGCTGCTTGTTCATGCTGCACCTCCCTTAAGTGATTGCTTGTTGCTTGGATGGATTGCCTCACAGCGCGCCGAACGCCTTGACCAGAACGAGCGAGATCGAGGGGAAGGCGACGAGGAGGATGATCCGAACGAGGTCGGAGGCCAGGAAGGGCATCACGCCCTTGAAGGTCTCGACCAGCGGCACGTCCTTGGCGAGGCGATTGATGATGTAGACGTTCATCCCGACCGGCGGATGCACCAGGCCGATCTCGACCACCATCAGCGCCAGGATGCCGAACCAGATCGACTTGTCGTCGACCGTCATGCCGTAGAAATCGAGCCCGACGATCATCGGATAGAAGATCGGGATCGTCAGCAGGATCATCGCCAGCGAGTCCATGACGCAGCCGAGCAGGATGTAGATCACCAGGATCATCGCCAGCACGAAGAGCGGGGCGAGGCCGCTATCCTTGACCCAGGCCGCGAGCTCGGCCGGCATCTGCGACAGGGCGAGCGCCGTGTTCAGCATGTCGGCGCCGAGCAGGACGAGCAGGATCATCGCCGTCGCCTGTGCTGTGCCGAGTGCGCTGTCGATCAGGCCGCGCGTCCGCATGCCGCCGCTGATCACCGCGATCGCGCCGCAGGCCGCCGCCCCGATCGCCGCCGCCTCGGTCGGCGTCGCCCAGCCGCCATAGATGCCGACGATGACCAGCACGAAGACGAGGATCACCGGCAGCACGCCGGCCAGGACCTTGAGGCGCTCCGGCCAGGGCACGCGCGGGCCGGCAGGCCCGGCATCGGGGTTGCGGCGCACCACCAGTTGCACCACGAACATGTAGCCGAACATCGCGATCAGCCCGGGCAGGACGGCGGCCATGAACAGCTTGCCGATCGATTCCTGGGTCAGGATCGCGTAGATCACCAGCGGCACCGAGGGCGGGATCATGATGCCGAGCGTGCCGCCGGCAGCGAGCGCGCCAGTCGCAAGACTCCCCGAATAGCGATAGCGGCGCAGCTCCGGCAGTGCGACCTGGCCCATCGTCGCCGCTGTCGCGAGCGAGGAGCCGCAGATCGCGCCGAAGCCGGCGCAGGCCCCGATAGCCGCCATGGCGACACCGCCGCGGCGATGGCCGATGAAGGCGCTGACGCAGCGGAACAGGCTCGCCGACAGGCCGCCATGGGTGGCGAACTGGCCCATCAGCAGGAAGAGCGGAATGACCGTCAGGTCATAATTCGACAGGCGGGCATAGGGGATGGATTTCAGGATGTTGAGCCAGGGCGTCCAGTTGCCGCCCATCAGATAGACATAGCCGCCGGAGCCCGCGACGAACATCGCGATACCGATCGGCACGCGGAACGCCATCAAGGCGAGCAGTACCGCGAAGATCGTGAAGCCGACCGAGATCCCGCTCATCGACGGGCCTCCCCGCGAACAGAGGCTTCCTGGGCGTGGCGCACCGCCATGTAGAAGCCGGCCAGCGTCAGCATCGCAAAGCCCGGCACCATGGCGATCTGCGCCCACCAGATCGGTATGTCGAGGATCGCCGAGGTCTCTCCCGATTCCTGTGTGGCGATTGCACCTGCATAGACGCGCCAGGTCAGCACGGCTCCGACCAGCCCGACCAGGAGCGAGCCGAAGGCGTCGAGTGCGTGGTTGACCCAGGGCGGAGCCGACGCCGTGAAGAAGTCGACCTTCACGTCGCCATGGTTGAGATGGCAATAGGCGAAGAAGGCGGCGGAAGCGGCGGCCGCGATCATCTGCAGCAGCTCGACATCGCCGGGGATCGGCGCCGACAGCAGCTTGCGGCCGACGATCGAGACGATCGACATGCCGACCAGGCCGACGAACAGCAGCCCTCCGGCGATCGCCAGCACCTTCGAGACGGCGAGCAGCACGCGCCCGGACGCCCCGAAGACGATCGGATCGTTTGGCGCCTCGCCCGGCACGGCTTCCTGCATCGGCCTTCCCTCCCTTCTCTGTCCCCGGCGCGCTTGGTCCCGCGCGTCCGATTGCCGGGCGGCTCGCTCCGCCCTTGTCATGCTGCGTCCGGTCAGGGCCGAGGCCCGCTCCCTTGCGCATCCGTCAGCCGCGCGATCCCTCTTCGCTCGGCAACTCGAAAACTATTTCACATGTTAAATAATACGCAACTGGAAAATCGGAGGAGTGAGCCGCGACCCGATCCGGCACGTATCCCGGGGTTTCAGCCCCACCGATGGCTCGCAAGGTCATCATGCGCCCTGCTCCGCCATCTTCACCAACGCATAGAGCGCCTCGGTGCGCGGAACCGCAATGCCATGCAGGCCGGCGGTCCGGACCACTGCCCCGTTCAGCGTCTCGATCTCGGTCGGGCGCTTCGCCAGTAGGTCCTGCAACATGGACGGCTTGTGCCCGCCATGGTGATCGAGCGCATGGTCGATCGTCGCATGGGCCCGTTCCGGCGAAACCGCGCGCCCTTCCGCCTGCGCCACGGCAAGAACCTCACCGGCGACCGCATGCGCGAGCTGGCGCCCCTCTGTCGTACCGCCAAGGCCGCCGACCGTGCGCTGCGTTACCGCGCACAGGCTGTTCAGCGCGACATTGAAGGCGACCTTCTCCCAGATCGCGACCATCGCCTCGGGATCGACCGCGCAGGACAGTCCGGCGGCATTCAGCGCCGCCGCCAGCGTATCAAGCGCGGCATCCCTGTCACCATCGACCATGACCACGCGGGTCTTGCTCTCACCATGCGAATGCACCTCACCCGGCGCGACGAGATCGGCCGGAACCGTGGTCATGCCGATGGCTATGCGCGAGGCTTCGGCGAAGCCGGCCAGCTTCTCGGCATTGCCGAGCCCGTTCTGCAGGCTGAGCAGGCGGGTTTGCGGGCCGATGAGGTGCCGCGCCGAATTCAGCGCACCTTGCGTGTGCATCGCCTTGGTGAAGACGATCAGCCAGTCCGGCTGCGTCGCCGCCGCCTCCGGCCGCATGATCGCAAGCGTGAGCCGCCGATCGCCGGCATCGTTGCGGATCAGCAGGCCATGCTCGCGCACCGCCGCGATCTGAGCCGGATTGACATCGAGCAGCTCGACCGCATGCCCGGCCTCGGCCAGAAGCCCGCCGAACAGCGAGCCCATCGCGCCGGCACCGAGAATGGAGATCCGCAAGGCGCCCATCGTCGCGCCTAGAACGGGTAGTGGCGCTGCGTCGTCTGCAGCGTCAGCCAGCGCAGTTCGGTGAAAGCCTCGATGCCGGCGCGCCCGCCGAAGCGGCCATAGCCGCTGTTCTTGACACCGCCGAACGGCATCTGCGCCTCGTCGTGCACGGTCGGGCCGTTGACATGGCAGATGCCGGATTCGATGCGGCTTGCCACACGCCAGCCGCGCGCGGTGTCGCCGGTGAAGACGGCAGCCGAGAGCCCATAGGGGTTGTCGTTGGCGCAGGCGATCGCCGCCTCCTCGCCGTCGACCCGGACGATCGCCTTGACCGGGCCGAAGCTCTCCTCGCCATAGATCCGCATCGCCGGAGTGACACGGTCGAGCAGCGTCGCCGGGAACAGCGTCGTCTCCGACTTGCCGCCGCAGACCAGCGTCGCGCCCTTGGCGAGCGCGTCGTCGATCAGGGCGTTGCAGCGCTCGACCGCCTTCATATCCACGACCGAGCCGAGCACGACCGGCCCCTTGCGGGGATCGCCGAGTGGCAGGCTTGTTGCCTTGGCCTCGAGCTTGGCGACGAAATCGTCGGCGATCCTGCTGTCGACGACGATGCGCTCGGTCGACATGCAGATCTGGCCGGAATTGGCGAAGGCGCCGAAGGCGATGCCGGCAACGGCCGCATCGAGATCGGCATCGTCGAGGACGAGAGCCGGCGCCTTGCCGCCGAGCTCCAGCACCACCGGCTTCAGATGCTCGGCGCAGAGTTTTGCAATGATGCGCCCGACATGGGTCGAGCCGGTGAAGTTGACCCGCCGGACGGCGGGATGGCCGACCATCGCCGCCACCACCTCGGCGGCGTCCTCAGGCGCATTGGTGACGAAGTTGACGACGCCCTCCGGCAGTCCCGCCTCCTGCAGCGCCGCGATGATCAGCCCATGCGTGCGCGGGCAGAGCTCGGAGCCCTTCAGCACGACGGTGTTGCCGCAGGCGAGCGGCACCGCGACGGCGCGTGTGGCGAGGATGACCGGCGCGTTCCACGGCGCCATGCCGAGCACGACGCCGGCCGGCTGGCGCACCGCCATGGCGAGGCTGCCGGGGACGTTCGAGGGGATGACCTCGCCGCTGATCTGCGTCGTCAGGGCAGCGGCCTCGATCAGCATGTCGGCGGCGAGATGGACGTTGAAGCCGGCCCAGATCGCGGAGGCGCCGGTCTCGGCCGACATCGCCGCGGTGAAGTCGGCAGCGCGGGCTTCCAGCGCATGCGCGCCCTTGACCAGCAATTCGCGGCGCTTGGCCGGCGGCGTCTGCGACCAGGCGGGAAAGGCGCGGGCAGCCGCGTCGACCGCAGCGCGGGCATCGCCCGGCGTCGCCGCTGCGGCGCGGCTGGCGACGGAGCCGTCGAGCGGATTGCGGCGCTCGAAGACGCGCCCGCCGGTCGCCGCGACCGCCTTGCCGTCGATCAGGAGATTGATGGTCTCGGTACTGGTCATCTCTGGGCCTCGCGAAATCAGGCGATCACGATGTCGATCAGGTTCGGGCCGGAGGCCGCGAAGGCTGCGCGCAGGCGCGGCGCGAGATCCTCGGGGCGCTCGACCCGCTCGCCCGGCACGCCCTGTCCACCAGCCAATTGCGTGAAATGGATGCCCGGCAATTCGGTCCCGGCCGGCTTGTCGTTCGGCGCATAGCCGAAGACCGGCGCGAAATCCTGCAGCGCCGCATAGCGGCGATTGTTGAGGATCAGGAACGTCATCGGCAGGTTGAGCTGAGCCGCGCTGTAGAGCGCCTGGATCGAATAGAGGCTGGAGCCGTCGCCGATCAGCGCGATGACCCGTCCCGGCAGCTTCATCCGCTGGCGCGCCAGCGCGATGCCGACCGCCGCCGGCATGCTGTGCCCGAGCCCGCCGCTCGCCATGGTGTAGAAGCTGTCGGCGCCACTCATCGGCAGATAGGTCTGGATGGTCGAGCGGGTACTCGGCGCCTCCTCGACCACGACATCGTCGGCATGGCGTTCGCGGTCGATCACCGACAGCGCATAGGCCGCCGACATCGGGACGCCAGGCGTCGGAACGGCCGGCACTGGGCGGGCGAGCGCCGCCTCACGCCCTGGACCGGGTGCACTGGCGGCAAGCAGCGCCCGCACGCCAAGATCGAGGCTGGCGATGACGCTGTCGCCGACCGGCGCCCAAGCCGCCTGCTGCGGGTCGTCGACGATCTGCGCGAGCTGCGCGCTCGGGGGAACGTGTGGGCCATCGCCCTCGACATGATAGGTAAAGGCGGGGGCGCCGAGCACGAGGATGAAGTCGTGCGGCGCCAGGCGCTCGACGATCTTCTCGCGCATCGCCGGCAGGAAGCCACAGAACTGGGGATGGCGCTCGGGAAAGCCGCAACGCGCGCACATCGGCGGGACATAGACCGAGGCCTGATGGCGCTCGGCCAGCGCGACGACATCGGCGACGGCCTGGTCGCGCGCGACGCCCGCACCGACGACGAAGGCCGGCCGCTTGCTGGCGTTGAGGCGTTCGGCGATCGCCGCGAGCGCGTCCGGCGCTGGGGCAACCGCCTGGCTGACATGGCGCGGCAGGACGAACTCGCCCGGCTGGTCCCAGTCATCGGCGGGGATCGAGATGAAGACCGGGCCGCGCGGCGGCTGCATCGCGATATGGTAGGCCCGCGCCAGAGCGAGCGGCAGGTCGGCGCCGCGCGCCGGCTCGATCGCCCATTTGACGTAAGGCTTGGGCAGCTCGGTCGCCTGCACCGAGGCGAGGAAAGGGTCGAAGGGCAGGATCGAGCGCGCCTGCTGGCCGGCGGTGATCAAGAGCGGCGTCTGGTTCTTGAACGCCGTGAAGATGTTGCCCATCGCATGGCCGACGCCGGCGGCCGAGTGCAGGTTGACCAGCGCGGCATTGCGCGTCGCCTGGGCATAGCCGTCAGCCATCCCGACCACGACCGCTTCCTGCAGGCCGAGCACATAGCGGAAATCCTCCGGATACTCCCGAAACATCGGCAATTCCGTCGAGCCGGGATTGCCGAAGACCGTGTCGATCCCGAGCTGGCGCAGCAGGTCGAGCACGGCTTCGCGGACGCTCGGGCGGGCGGTGGAGGATGGGCTGTCGGCTGGCATGCGCGTCCCTCGGATCGGAGCGCACTGTGGCGTCGCCTTTGCCATTGATCAATTAGATGAAGCGACTAAGTCTTATAAGTATGGCGAATATCGATTCGATCGACCTGAACCTGCTGAGGCTGTTCGACGCGGTCTATCGCACCCGCAATGTCAGCCGCGCCGCCGAGGAACTGGGCCTCTCCCAACCGGCGACGAGCCAAGCCCTGACCCGTCTGCGCCTGCTCCTGCGTGATCCGCTGTTCGAGCGCGTCGCCGGCGGGGTCAGGCCGACCGCCCGTTCCGAGCGGCTGGCGCATTCGGTGCAGGCAGGGTTGGCGCTGCTGGAGGCAGGGCTGAACGAGGGCGAGAGCTTCGACCCCGCCACGACGGATGCCGAGCTGCGCCTGCATCTCAGTGATATCGGCGAAGGCCGCTTCCTGCCGCCACTGATGACCACCTTTCGCGAGATCGCGCCAAACCTGCGCATCACCGCAAGGGCCTGGCCGCATGAGGCGATCTCCGAGGCGCTGGACAATGGCCAGCTTCACTTCGCGCTCGGCTTTCTGCCGACCGTAGGCGGCACCGCCCATGCGGAGATGCTGAGCGATCGCTACCAGGTCTTCGTGCGCGCAGACCATCCGGTGACGCGCCAAGCCGTCGACGGCGCCTTGAGCGCCGAGGCGATCGCGAAGCTCGACTTCGTCGCCGTCAGGTCACATTCCCAGACGCAGCGGATGCTGGAGATGCTGCATCTCGACCCGCGCATCCGGCTGGTCGTCTCCAGCTTCATGGCGTTGCCGCCGATCATCCGCGCCACCGACCTCGCCGTGCTGATGCCGCGCCAGATCGGCCTGGGCCTCGAGCCGGTCGGCGCCTTCGCCTTGCTCGAACCGGCCCTGCCGCAGCGCGATTTCAGCGTCGCGCTGCACTGGAGCCGGCGCCATGCCCAGAACGCCATGCTGCGCTGGGCGCGGGAGATCATCCTCGACCTGTTCCGGACCGGCGAACGATCCGGCTAGGTCAGCGAGGCATCAGATCGGCTGCGCTCCGCGATAGCGCGCGAAGACGTTCTGCCGGCCGGCTGAGAAGACGACGACGTCATAGCTGTCAGGCGCCTGGCCAGGCACTTCCATCCCGGGCGAGCCGACGGGCATGCCGGCGACGGCGAGGCCGATCACCTTCGGCCGCTCGGCCAGCAGACGCTTGATCGCGTCGGCGGGAACATGACCCTCCAGCACATAGCCGCCGACCTCGGCGGTGTGGCAGGAGGCGAGCGCATCGGGCACGCCCAGCTTCAGCTTGAGCAGCGCGACATCGGCGACCTCGACCACCTCGACCGGGAAGCCGGCGGCCTTCACATGCTTGACCCAGTTGCCGCAGCAGCCGCAGTTCGGGTCGCGCGTCACGACCATCTTGGGCAGCGTCTCGGCGGCATCAGCCGAGCGCGACAGGCCGAATGCGGCAGCGCCAAGCAGCAGCGCGCGGCGGGAGAGGGTGAGACCGTTCGCCATGTCCGACCTCAACCAACCAGTTCCGCGCTCGGCGTATAGCCCGCCGCAGCGATGGCCGACTTGATCGCGGCGACATCGGCGCTGCCTTGCACGCTGACCAACTTCGAGCCGGAATCGGCCGTCACGGAGGTGCCGGGAATCCCGCCCTCGATCGCCTGCTTGATCGTGCCGGCGCAATGGCCGCAGGTCATGTCCTCGACGCGAAAGCTGATCGCGCCGCTGGGGGCCTGCGTCGCGGCCGAGGTGGAGGTCGAATGCTGCTGGCAGGAGCACATGGCTGCAATGTCCTTCATTGACGGTTGCAGCAACCTGCGCCTTCCCATGATGGCAAGGTCAAGCGCCTTTCGATCACTTTCGAGTGGCGCCGGGGGATCGCGCCGCGCGGATCATGCCGGATATGCGCCGCTGCACTGGCCCGACGGCGCAAAGCCTGCATTGTGCAGGGATCGACGCCGCAGCAGCGAACGACTCATGCCCGACGACCGGACGCAACGGCCGACGCCGCTGCAGCTCTTTCTGATCTTCTCCCGCATCGGCCTGACCAGCTTCGGCGGCGGCCTCAGCGGCTGGATGCTGCGGGAATTCGTGCAGCGGCGCAGGCTGCTCGGCGAGGACGAGTTTCTCAACGGCCTCGCGATCGCGCAGGCGCTGCCGGGTGTCAATGTCACCAACATGGCGATCTGGATCGGCTACAAGCTCGGCGGTCGGGCCGGCGCCATCGCCTCCTGGATGGGAATGGTCGTTCCCGCCGCGCTCGTCATCGTCCTGATCGCCAGCGCCTTCGCCTCGATCTCGGGCTACGAGCTCAGCCATGTCGCGCTCAACGGCGCCGCAGCTGCGGCGATAGGCTTGTCACTGGCGATGGGGCTGACGGCGGCGCGGCGCGTGCCGCGGCGGATCTTCCCTCTGTCCGTCATGGTCGCGACCTTCATCGCCGTCACCCTGCTGCACTGGCCATTGCTTTGGACGGTGCTGGGCATCGGCTCGCTCAGCGTCGCCGTCGCCTACCGACAGGCCTAAGGACGCCAGCGATGCCGCCGACAGCCCTGAGCATCCTCATCGTCTTCCTGCCGCTGTCGCTGGCGACGATCGGCGGCGGCCAGAGCGCCATCGCCGACATGCACCGCCAGATCGTCGATGTGAACCACTGGCTGACCGCCTCGCAATTCGTCGACGCCTTCGCCATCGCCCGGCTGGCACCCGGCCCCGGCTCGCTGCTGGCGACGCTGATCGGCTGGCAGGTCGCCGGCTTCTGGGGCGCCGTTGCCGCGACGGTCGGCATCTTCGGGCCGACCGCGATCCTGATCTACGCCGTCAGCAGCCTCTGGTCGCGCTATCAGGGCGCCCGCATCCTCACCGCGCTCGAAGCGGGCCTGCGCCCCGTCGCGGCCGGGATGATCCTGGCCGCCAGCTATGTGCTGATCCAGGCGCTCGACGGCGGCTGGTTCGCGCGCGGCCTCGCCTTGCTCTCGACCGCACTGCTGATGCTGACGCCCGTCAACCCACTGCTACTGATCGCCGCCGGGGCCGGCGGCTTCATCGGCTTGCACACGCTGGCGCTGCTCTAGACGACACAGCCCGCCGGCGCCGGCCTCACACGCCGTTCCTGACGGCGCGGAACTGCGCGATGAAGGCCTGCGGCTCCGGCAGCGAGGCCATGCGCGCGACCTCGCGTTCCTTCGGCAGTTTCGCCGCAAGCCCGTTCGCACTGGTGGGGAAGAACTGGATCGCCGGCGTGCCCTCGATCCCGTAGCGCTTCGCCAGCGCCTTCTCGGTCAGCTTGCCGCCGTCGAAATCGGTGACCTCGCGCGCGCCGAGGATGTTGAGATGCAGCACCGCGAAGTTGTCGCGGATATAACTTTCGATCGCGGGATCGGCGAGATGGACCTCGTGCATGCGCCGGCAGGCCGGGCAGTTGCGCAGGCCCCAGAGGATGACGAAGCGCTTGCCGCTTTGGCTCGCATTGCCAAGGTCTTCGGCGAGATCGAGGAAGCTCTCGAGATACCAGTCCTCCTGATAGAGCCCGTCCTCACCGAGCTTCGCCTTAGCCAGGGCCGGCAATGCCGCCATCGTCACCACCGTGCTCGCCAGCAGGCCGCGTCGTGTGATCATGGCGTCGCCTCCGCACCGAGCCTCATCAAGCTCTGGTATAAACATATGAATACGACTATGTTCCGCGGATGATTGCAAGCGGGCGAGATCGCATAGCGGTGGCGGCAGCGTTCACGTTGCCGCTATTGCTGTCGCTGACGTTTCTGTCTTTGCCTGCCTTCGCAGCCGAGCTCCTGATGTACACGCGCAATGGCTGCCCGTTCTGCCTGCGCTTCGAGCGGGAGGTCGCGCCGGTTTACGCCAGGACGCCAGAAGGCAAGGCGGCGCCGCTGCGGCGGATCGATCTGCCGGCCGGCGGCGTGCATGGTGAGGGGCTGCGCGAGCCCGTCATCGCGACGCCAACCTTCGTGCTGGTGGAGGACGGCCGCGAGGTCGGCCGCATCACCGGCTATCTCAACGACGACATGTTCTGGGGTTTGCTCGGGCGGCTGGTTGCTGTCATTGAGACTCCCGACCAGGTTCAACGATCAGGCGCACAGACCCAATGACCGCGATCGTCTCGAAAGCGCTCGAAACCGAACTGCGCGACGGCGCCGAGTTCTCGCCAGAGCTCGACCAGCTGATGCGCAAGGCCCGCAAGGCCAGCGATTTCCTGAAAGCCCTATCGCATGAGAACCGTTTGCTGCTGCTCTGCCTGCTGGCCGAGCGCGAGCGGACCGTGACCGAGCTCGAGAACCTGCTCTCGCTGCGCCAGCCCATGGTCTCGCAGCAGCTTGCGCGCCTGCGCCTCGACCAGCTCGTCACCACCCGCCGCGACGGCAAGGCGATCTATTACAGCCTCGCCAGCGACGATGTCCGGCGCGTCATCGCCGTGATCTACGACATCTTCTGCAACCCGCCCGGCCCCGAAGCCGGACAATCGTGAGCAACCATAGCCGCCAGCGGCGACTGCCATGATCGAGCTGCCGGCCTGGGGGGCGGCACTGGCGGGCGTCGGCGTCGGCGCTGCCTGCGGCTTCACCGTCCGCCGGGCGCGGCTCTGCTCCTTCGGCGCGGTCGAGGATGCCTGGATGGGCGGCGACACAAGGCGCCTGCGGATCTTCGGCCTCGCCCTGGCGATCGCGCTGATCGGCACGCAGGCGCTGATCGGGCTGCATCTGCTCGATCCCGCAAATTCCACCTATGTCCAGCCGGCGCTGCCCTGGCTGTCGATCGCGGTCGGCAGCACGCTGTTCGGCCTCGGCATGGCGCTGGTCGGCACCTGCGGCTTCGGCTCGCTGATCCGGCTCGGCTCGGGCGACCTGCGCAGCCTGATCGTGATGATGGTCTTCGGCGCCGTCGCCTATGCGACGCTGCGCGGCATGTTCGCCCCGGTCCGGATCGAGGTGCTGGAGAAGGTCTACTGGCCGCTGCCCGGCGGCCTCAAGGGCGACCTTGCCGGCATCCTGGCCTATCTCGGCGCGCCGGCCGCGCGCGTGCTGATCACCGCCGCCGGCGCGCTCGTCCTGATCACCATCGTCGCCATCGATCCGCGTTTGCGCCGTTCGCCGCGCCTGCTGCTCGCCGGCGCGACGCTCGGCCTTGCCGTCATCGCGGGCTGGTGGGTGACGGGTGTCGCGGTCGATGCCTTCGACACCGTCCCACGGGCACAGAGCCTGACCTTCGTCTCGCCGGTCGGCCGGGCGCTCTATGCGGTGCTGAGCGCGCCCTCCGCCTTGCTCGAATTCGGCATCGGCACGCTTGCCGGCGTCACGCTCGGCTCGTTCCTGTCGGCGCTCTACGATCGGGAATTCCGCTGGGAAGCCTTCGACGACGACCGCGAGATGCGCCGCCATCTCCTCGGCGCCGTATTGATGGGCGGCGGCGGCGTGCTCGCCGGCGGCTGCACGATCGGGCAAGGCATCTCGGCAGGCTCGATGCTGGCCCTGTCCTGGCCGCTGGCGATCGCCGGCATGATGATTGGCGCACGGATCGGCATCGCCTTCCTGGTCGAAGGCTCGATCAGGGGGCTGTGGCAGCGCGGCTGACGGCCTGCGCCGGCGCCTGCTTCGCCTCGATAAGTCCGCAGATGGCGAGCCTGCCCGGGCTCGCCATGGCAGCGAGAAGCGCAGCCGTCTCCGCGATCGGAAGGCTCGCGGGCGCTTCGCTGACAGGTGGAGTTGCGATTGATATATAGGTTTTTCTATATATGATATTCGGAACTCAATACTGCAGGAGGCGATCATGGTCGATGCCGGTTCTATCGATCGCGCCCTCCGCCCGGCGGAACGGCGCTGAGATGATCGAGACAGCCTTCACTCCCTTCGCCTCACTCATTGGGGGCGGCCTGATCGGCCTGGCGGCTGTGCTGCTGATGCTGTTCCACGGCAAGATCGCCGGCATCAGCGGCATCGTCTCGCGCCTGTTGCCGCCGGATGCGGACGGCGAGGCTGGCGGCCGCCTCGCCTTCGTCGCCGGCCTCGCGCTCGCACCCCTCGTCGTCTATGCTGCAGGATCGGCTTGGCCGGTTCCGCAGATCGCCGCGACGATCCCGGTCCTCGTCGTCGCCGGCCTGCTCGTCGGCTTCGGCTCGGTCTGGGGCAATGGCTGCACCTCAGGCCACGGCATTTGCGGCCTGTCGCGCCTGTCGCTGCGCTCGCTGATCGCGGTTGCAACCTTCATGGCGAGCGCGATCGCAACCGTCTTCGTCATTCGGCACCTGCTGTGAGGCTGCCCATGTCGATCCTCGTCCAATTCGCCATCGGCCTGGTCTTCGGCCTCGGGCTGATCGTCGCCGGCATGGCGAATCCTGCCAAGGTGCTGAACTTCCTCGACCTTGCCGCCATACCGGCCGGACGCTGGGACGCCAGCCTCCTCTTCGTCATGGCGGGCGGCATCGCCGTCACCATGCTCGGTTACCGGCTCGCTTTCACCCGAACTCGCCCGCTGCTCGCGGAGCGCTTCGCCCTGCCGGGCGCCACCCGGCCGGATGCGAGACTGATCGCAGGTGCCGTCCTGTTCGGCATCGGCTGGGGGCTCGCGGGCTTCTGTCCCGGCCCGGCACTGGTCGCCGCCCTGACCGGCGGCGTGCCGGCGCTGATCTTCCTCGCGACGATGTTCGCCGGCATGGCCCTCGCCCGCCGCCTCGCCACAGTCACCGTCGCTTCCACTCAACCGGCCGAGCGAAGCCGGAGCTGAGGAGAAAGTCATGATCGCGATCCCGCACCCAGTCGATCTGTCGACCAGAGCCGAAATCACCGCCTTTTTCGACACTCAGACCAACACGGTCAGCTATATCGTCAGGGACCCCGGCTCGAACGTCTGCGCCATCGTCGATTCGGTGATGGACATCGACTATGCCTCCGGTCGCATCAGCTATGATTCAGCCGACAAGATCATCGCTTTCGTCCGCGAACAGGGTCTCGAGGTCGAATGGCTGATCGAGACCCATGTCCATGCCGACCACCTCTCCGGCGCGCCCTATATCCAGGGCAAGCTGGGCGGCAGGATCGGCATCGGCGAGCGCATCACCATCGTCCAGGAAACCTTCGGCAAGATTTTCAACGAGGGCACCGAGTTCCAGCGCGACGGCAGCCAGTTCGACCGCCTGTTCGCCGATGGCGACAGCTATGGGATCGGCGGCATGAAGGCCTTCGCCATGCACACGCCCGGCCATACCCCGGCCTGCATGACCCATGTGATCGGCGATGCCGCCCTGGTCGGCGACACGCTGTTCATGCCGGATGGCGGCTCGGCCCGGGCTGACTTCCCGGGCGGCGACGCGCGCACGCTCTACCGCTCGATCCAGCGGGTGCTGGCGCTGCCGCCGCAGACCCGCCTGTTCATGTGCCATGACTATGGCCCGAACGGCCGCGAGATCCGCTGGGAGACGACCGTCGCCGAGCAGCATGAGCACAACATCCATGTCCGCGACGGCATCTCGGAAGGCGCATTCGTCGCAATGCGCGAGGCGCGCGACGCGACGCTTCCCATGCCCAGGCTGATCATCCCCTCGCTGCAGGTGAACATGAAGGCCGGTGAGCTGCCGCAGCCGGACGAGAGCGGCAAGCGCTTCCTCAGGGTTCCGCTGAACTCGCTCTAGGGCGCTCGCTACGCAGAAACGAAGCGGTAGGCCGCGCCCTGCCGCTCTACGCGCCCGACTGCACCGGGCAGGTGGTAGCCGATGATCTGCCCCTTCTCCTGGGCGAGCCGGTCGAGCAGCTTGCGCCGCGTCGCGACGGCGAGATCGGCATCATGATCGGAGGCCGGACGCCAGTCCGGCCGCGCGAACGAGATCAGAGGATGCGTCAGCGCATCGCCAAGCACCATGACCGGGCCGCCTGCCGCCCTGAAGGCGAAGGAGACATGGCCGGGCGTATGGCCGGGCGTCGCCACCGCCTCGATCCCCGGCAGCCATTCGCGGCCGGGCTCGACCCGCTCGAGCTTGTCACCCAGTTCCTTGGCGATGCGCTGGGCTCCGGCGGCAAAGGCGTGGCGATCCTCGGGCAGGCCGGCATAGACCTTCGGATCGGTCCAGAAGCCGACCTCGGGCGCAGCCACCAGCCAGCGCGCATTCGGAAAGAGCGGGCTGTCGAACTCGTCGAGCGCGCCCCAGAAATGATCGGGATGGAGATGGGTGAACAGCACATGCGTCACCGCATCAGGCTCGATTCCCGCCGTCTTCAGGCTCTCGGCCAGCTTGCCGGAGCCAGCCAGGAAATTCGCGCCCGAGCCGCAATCGAACAGGATGACGTCCTTGCCGCGCTTCAGGCAGGTGACGTTGAGGACCGAGCGCGTCGGCCCGCTTTGTTTTACCTCGGCAGCGAGCTCCGCCGGCGCGATGTCGCGCGCCAGCATCGACAACGGCAACTCGAAGCTGCCGTCGCTGAGGACGGTCAGCGTCTCCTCGCCGGAGCCGAGCGTCGCCACCACCTGCGCCAGGGCCGGTGAGGCCAGGGCGCAGGCGCCAGCAGTGACGAACAGGCGACGCGTCAGCATGGGCTGCTCCGACAAGGCCTATTTGTTCACCGGCGATTCCGGATCGAACAGATAGGCCATCACGTCCCTGATCTGCTGCTCGTCCAGCACCTTGTTGACGCCGAAACGCGGCATGTTCGAGCAGGGCACCACCGCCATCGAATTGTAGATCTTGGTGTAGGCGTCCTTGATCGTCTCGGGATCGTATTTGCGGTCTTTGCCATAGGCGGCGAGGCTCGGGCCGAGCGTGCCGTAGCTGACCTCCTTCGGGTCGAGCTGGTGGCAGGCGAAGCAGTTGCCGCCGGCGACCGTGCCGGGCGGGTCGGAGAACTGGCCACCGCGGCCGTTATTGGCGACCTGGTAGCCCTTTTTCCAGTCGCCGAGGAATTTGCCGTCGGCGGGATAGACGACGCGGGCGCTCTCGCGCTTCAGCATCGCGTCGGATTCGGCCGAGGACGGGTTGTTGCGGGTCGTGTTGCAGACGGCGAGCGACTCGTCCGGCTTGATCCTGGCCTGCCATTCGGCCGAGGCCTTGCCGAAGGTCGATTTCAGATAGGCGTCGATCACGGCCTGCGCCGGGCGCTCCTGGGCACTGGCCGAGCCTGCGGCGAGCAGTAGGGCCGCCAGGGGAATGAATGTCCTGATCATGACGTTTCCCCTCAGCGCTTGATCGATGGAACTTTGATCTCGCCGCCTTCGGCCTGCTTCTGCAGGAAGACGGTGAGCGCGGTCAGGGCTTCCGAGCCGTATTCCGGCACGGGCCAGCGCTGCTGGCGATAGCAGTCCCAGAGGCGGTGCTGCATCGTCCGGAGCGCGCTCTGCGACACGCGATAGGTCGGCCAGGAGCCCATCGTCTCCTGCGCGGTCTTGCCCTTGACCGAGAGGTTGGGCAGGCCCTGCAGGCGGATGCGCTTGCCCTCGTCGGCATGGCAGGTGGCGCAGGAGAAGTCGTTGACGCCGCCGCGGGTGTAGAACAGCGCCTCGCCCACCGCCGCCATCTCCTTCTCCTTGGGATGGGAAAGCTGCGGCTGGATCGCCATCTCGCTCGACTTGTTGGCGATGAAGGCGACGAGATCCTCCATGTCCGAGGCGACGCCCGGCCCGGAGAAGCGGCGCTTCACGACATCGGCGGTGTCGAGCTCCTGGAGCTTCTGCATGCACCAGAGCAGGCGCTGCTCGGTGTCCATCACCTTGTCGGCATCGGCGAAATAGCGCGGCAGCTTGGCGAAGGCGCCCTCGACCTTGCCCGGCCCCTCGCCGAGATCGCAGCCTTCCAGAGAGACGTTCTTGGCGCCGCGCTTGGTCGACCACAGCGCCTCGCCGCGATCGACCGCGAGGAAGCCCGGATTCGAGAACGGATCCGAGAGCATCTGGCGGTAGCGCTCGATCTCCTTCTCGCTCTCGTCCTGCGGTGGCGATTGCGCGGTCAGCGGCCCGGCCGCCAGTGTCATGACGGCCGCCAACGCAGCCGCTCCGAGGATCGGAAGCTTCATCCCTCGCCCTTTCGTTTCCCGGAGCCCGTTCCGATCACTTGCAAAGCAAGCTGATCGGCAAAACGGTCTCCAACTTTTGATCTGGACCGCTTATCCTGCGATCTCGTCGCCGGCCCTCTCGGGGGCTTTACATTCACAAAAAACAATATCACGATACGTGCAAATGATTGGCGACCCGGCGCGGCGCCGTCAAGCGTTAAAACAAGACGAATTCCAGGGAGGAGCCCCCCGCATGCAGACCAATCTGTCGACGCTGTCGCGCCGCGATGCGGTGAAGGCCGCCGTCTGGGCCCTGGCCGCCGCCGCGATCGCGCCGAGGCTCGCCTTCGCCGACGAGAAGGCCGTCGCCGCCGAGATCAAGAAGCTCTACGGCGACAAGCCGATGGCCTCCGGCAAGATCAAGCTCGACGTGCCCGAGATCGCCGAGAATGGCCTGGTCGTGCCGATCAACATCGAGGTCGAGAGCCCGATGACCGATGCCGACTACGTCAAGGCCGTGCATGTCTTCGCCGAGGGCAACCCGCTGCCGGGCGTGGTCAGCTACCAGTTCACCCCGGCCTGCGGAAAGGCCTCGGCCGCGACGCGCATGCGGCTCGCGCAGACGCAGGACATCATCTGCATCGCCGAGATGTCAAACGGTACGCTGCACACGGCCAAGGCCAACATCAAGGTCACGATCGGCGGCTGCGGCGGCTGACGCCCGGCAACGTCATCGAACAGAACAAGGCGAGGAAGCATCCATGACCACCAAGCCCACGCCCCGCGTGCGCGTTCCGGCCAAGGCCGCCGCCGGCGAGATGATCGAGATCAAGACCCTGATCTCGCACGAGATGGAATCCGGCCAGCGCAAGGACGCCGAGGGCAAGACCATCCCGCGCAAGATCATCAACAAATTCTCGGCGAGCTTCAACGGCAAGCCGGTTTTCTCCGCCGATTGGTACTCGGCGATTTCGGCCAACCCCTATCAATCGTTCTTCTTCAAGGCGACGGAGTCGGGCGAGTTCACCTTCGTCTGGAAGGATGACGACGGCTCGGAATACACGGCCAAGAACAAGCTGACGGTCGGCTGAGCTTTTTAAAATCGTATCGCCGCCGGTTTTCGGCGGCGCCTTCGTTCTGGATCCCCTGGATCGCGATGTGCGCGCATCCAAAGGATGAATCATGATCTCGAGACGAGACTTCCTGCAGGCGACGGCGGTCGCCGCGGCCTTGACGACCACCTCCGGCCTCGACCCGCTCGGGCGCGCCGCCGCCCAGCAGAAGCTGTCGCAGGCCGATATCCTGCGCTTCGAGCCGCAGGGCCAGGTCACCATCCTGCATGTGGCCGATATCCACGCCCAGCTGATGCCGCTGCAGTTCCGCGAGCCCGCAGTCAATCTGGGCGTCGGCGAGGTCAAGGGTCTGCCACCGCACCTGACCGACGCCGCCTTCCGCGAGCATTTCAAGATCGCGGCCGGCTCAGCCGACGCTTTCGCGCTGACCTCGGACGACTTCGTCTCGCTCGCCCGCAACTATGGCCGGATGGGCGGGCTCGACCGGATCGCGACTTTGGTCAAGGCGGTCAGGGCCGAGCGCGGCGACGACAAGGTCCTGCTGCTCGACGGCGGCGACACCTGGCAGGGCAGCTGGAGCTCGCTCCAGACCAAGGGCCAGGACATGGTCGACGTGATGTCGGCCCTGAAGCTCGACGCGATGACCTCGCATTGGGAGTTCACGCTCGGCGCCGAGCGGGTCAAGGAGATCGTCGAGAAGGCGCCCTTCGCCTTCCTCGCCCAGAACATCCGCGACAAGGAATGGAACGAGCCGGTCTTCCCGCCGCGCAAGGTCTTCGAGAAGGGCGGCGTCAAGGTCGCGGTGATCGGCCAGGCGCTGCCGCGCACCGCCGTCGCCAATCCGCGCTGGATGTTCCCGGACTGGGAGTTCGGCATCCGCGAGGAGGAAGTCCAGAAACAGGTCGAGGAAGCCCGCGCCGAGGGCGCCGCGATCGTCGTGCTGCTCTCGCATGACGGCTTCGATGTCGACCGCAAGCTGGCGAGCCGGGTCAAGGGCATCGACGTCATCCTGACCGCCCATACCCATGATGCCATGCCCGGGCTGATCCGGGTCGGGCAGACCGCGCTGGTCGCCTCCGGCTCGCATGGCAAGTTCGTCTCGCGCCTCGACATCGCCGTGAAGGACGGCAAGGTCGCCGATATCCGCTTCAAACTGATGCCGGTCTTCGCCGACGCGATCGCGCCCGATCCGGAGATGGCAGCACTCGTCACCAAGCTGCGTGCGCCCTATGCCGCCGAGCTCGCCAAGGAAATCGGCCGGACGGAGTCGCTGCTCTACCGGCGCGGCAATTTCAACGGCAGCTTCGACGACCTGATCTGCGACGCCATGCTCTCGCAGCGGGACGCCGAGATCGCGCTCTCGCCCGGCTTCCGCTGGGGCGGCTCGCTCCTGCCGGGTGAAGCGATCACCTGGGAGGCGATCAGCAACGCGACCGCGATCACCTATCCGAACTGCTACCGGATGGAGATGACCGGCGCGCAGCTCAAGGAGATCCTCGAGGACGTCGCCGACAACATCTTCCACCCCGACCCCTATTTCCAGGGCGGCGGCGACATGGTCCGCATCGGCGGCATGGGCTACGCCATTGATGTCGGCAAGCCGATGGGCAGCCGCATCTCCGGGCTCACCCATCTCAAATCCGGCAAGCCGATCGACGCCTCCCGCAAATACGTCGTCGCCGGCTGGGCCAGCGTCAACGAGGGCACGCAGGGGCCGCCGATCTGGGATGTGGTGCGCGACCACGTCGCCGCGACCAAGACCATCACCATCAAGCCGAACGACGCCGTGAAGGTGAGCGGGGCATGAGCGCTTTCGTCACAGAACGATCGCCTGAAGGTTGCGCGCGTCCCCTTCCCCCCGCTTGCGGCGGGGAAGGGTTAGGGATGGGGGGCCGCAAAGCAGGGCTCGACCATTCTTCTGTGTTGCGCCAAGCGGCGCTGCCCCCCACCCAACCCTCCCCACCGCAAGCGGGGGGAGGGCTTGAGCCCGCCAGTAACGGCGGGAAATCCTTCCAAGCGATAGCCGTGGCCTCCGCCTCGACGACGATCGCCAGACAAGGAGGCGAGCGATGACCTCTCCCGCAAAACCCGATCCACTCAGCCGCCGCCGCTTCCTCGGCGGGGCGGCGGTCGCCGGGGCCGGGCTCGCCGGCACCGGGCTCGCCCACGCTGAAGCCGGCAAGCCCGATCCGCTGATCACCGAGGTCCAGGACTGGAGCCGCTATCTCGGCGAAGGCGTCGACAAGCGGCCCTATGGCACGCCCTCGCGCTTCGAGAAGAACGTGATCCGCCGCGACGTCTCCTGGCTGACGGCGTCGCCGGAGTCCTCGGTCAACTTCACGCCGCTGCATGAGCTTGACGGGATCATCACCCCGTCAGGCCTGTGCTTCGAGCGCCATCATGGCGGCATCGCCGACATCGACCCGGCCAATCACCGCCTGATGATCCATGGCCTCGTCGACAAGCCGCTGGTCTTCACCATGGAAGACATCAAGCGGATGCCGCGGCAGAACCGCATCCACTTCCTCGAATGCGCCGCGAATTCCGGCATGGAGTGGCGCGGCGCGCAGCTCAATGGCTGCCAGTTCACCCACGGCATGGTCCACAACGTCATGTATACCGGCGTGCCACTGAAGCTGCTGCTGGCCGAGGCCGGCGTGAAGGCCAATGCGAAATGGCTGCTGCTCGAGGGCGCCGATTCCTCCGGCATGAACCGCTCGCTGCCGATCGAGAAGGCGCTCGACGACGTGCTGATCGCCTTCGCCATGAACGGCGAGGCGCTGCGGCCCGAGCAGGGCTATCCGCTGCGCGCCGTCATTCCCGGCTGGGAGGGCAATCTCTGGGTCAAATGGCTCAGGCGCATCGAGGTCGGCGACCAGCCCTGGCAGGCCCGCGAGGAGACCTCGAAATACACCGACCTCCTGGCCGATGGCCGCTCGCGCCGCTTCACCTTCTTCATGGACGCCAAATCGGTGGTGACCAATCCCTCGCCGCAGGCGCCGCTGAAGCAGAAGGGCCGCAACGTCCTCTCCGGCCTGGCCTGGTCGGGGCGTGGCACGATCAAGCGTGTCGATGTCACGCTCGACGGCGGCAAGAACTGGCAGCACGCCCGGATCGACGGTCCGGTGCTCGATAAGTCGCTGACCCGCTTCTATGTCGATTTCGACTGGGCCGGGCAGGACCTTCTGATCCAGTCGCGCGCCATGGATTCGACCGGCTATGTCCAGCCGACCAAGGAGGAGCTGCGCAAGGTCCGCGGCACCAACTCGATCTACCATAACAACGGCATCCAGACCTGGCATGTGAAGGCGAACGGGGAGACCGAAAATGTCGAGATCGGTTAATCCCGTCCTGCTCGCGGGCCTCGCGGCGATTGCAGTGCTCGCCGCCGCGCCGCTGATCGCGCAGACCAAGCCGGCAGCGAAGCAGGCGCAGACTCATCCGCCGGCCAAGGCCGCGCCTGCTCCCGCACCGGCCACGAAGCTCGGCCTCGGCCGCGAGGCGCTGCCCGAGGAGATCAAGGCCTGGGACATCTCGGTGCGGCCCGACGGCAAGGGGCTTCCGCCCGGCAAGGGCACGGTCAAGCAGGGCGACGAGATCTTCCAGGCGCAATGCGCCAGCTGCCATGGCGAATTCGGCCAGGGCAATGGCCGCTGGCCAGTGCTGGCCGGCGGCATGGGCTCGCTGAAGTCCGACCGGCCGGAGAAGACGATCGGCTCGTTCTGGCCCGATCTCTCGACCGTGTTCGACTATGTCCGCCGCGCCATGCCCTATGGCAACGCCCAGTCGCTGTCGCCGGACGAGCTCTACGCGGTCACCGCCTATTTGCTCTATCTGAACGACATCGTGAAGGACGAGGACTTCGAACTGTCCGATAAGAACTTTACCACTGTGAAACTGCCGAACGCGGCCGCCTTCTATGATGACGACCGCGAGTCCACGGAAAAGGCCTTCTGGGGCAAGGAGCCGTGCATGACCAACTGCAAGCCGGAGGTGAAGATCACGGGACGGGCGGTGATCCTCGACGTGACGCCGGATTCGAAGACCGCGCCGAAGGTCGATTGATGCTAGGAGCCGGCGCCGTCCGTCTTGCGGTGCTCGGGCTGATGCTGGCCTGCGCACCGGCGAACGCCGCCGGCGACCAGGCTCTGGGGGAATATCTCTCTGCCGAATGCACCAGTTGCCACCAGAGCAGCGGCAGGCAGGTCGGCGGTATTCCAGCCATTGTCGGCCATCCGGCCGAGCAGTTCGTCGCGCTGATGAACGCCTACCGCGAGCGCCAGCGCGACAATCAGGTGATGCAGGCGGTCGCCGCCAGGCTCTCCAGCGAGGAGATCGCGGCGCTGGCCGCCTACTATGAAAGTCTGAAGCCCGGAGCCCGTTCCGATCAGCTTGCGCCGCAAGCTGATCGGTAAAACGGCCTCCAACTCAAAGTGGGAGACGGATTCACCGATCAGGTTGGGACAACCTGATCGGATCCGGCTCCAGCCGTAGCCGGGCATATGGCCCGGGCCGAGGAGGTCACGATGTCGGAGGAAACCCAGCAGGCTTCGCGCCGGGCGCTGATGCTGGCGGCGGCCAGCGGTGTCGTCGCAGCCGCCGCGCCGGCGCTCGCAGCGCCCAGGCAAACCGCGCTCGCCGACCTCAAGAAGGAGGCCGACGTCGCCTGCCTCTATCATTGCGATTTCGGCGAACCGCAGCGCTTCATCCAGATGCTGCAGAACATCGCCAACCACTATTCCGCTTATGGCGCCGATCCGTTTGCGCTGCAGCTCGCCATCGTCGCGCATGGCGCCGGGGTGAAGTTCTTCCTGGAGAACTTCGAGGGCACGAGCTGGAGCGAGGAGGCGGCCGCGATCCCGAAGATCTTCGAGCGGGTCGAGGACGTCGCCAAGAACGGGCTCAAGGTCCATCTCTGCGAGATCACCTTCTCCCGGCTGAAGATCGACAAGAGCAAGGCGCGCAAGGCCGAGTTCGTCAACTTCGTGCCGTCAGGCGTCGCCGCCGTCGCCGCGATGCAGAGCAAGGGCTTCGCCTATCTGAAGGTCGGTTAGGGTCCGCGAGAGGCCTGCCGTCAACCATGAGAAGGGGAGAGGGAACCATGTCGACCAATCGCCGCTCATTCCTGTCCGGCCTTGCCGCCGCAGGCAGCTTCGCCATCGCTTCGCCGGCCGTGCTCGGCCAGGGCAAGCCGCGCGTCGTCGTGATCGGCGGCGGAGCGGGCGGCGCGACCGCGGCGAAATACATCGCCAAGGACTCGAACGGCGCCATCGCTGTGACCCTGGTCGAGGAGAACGAGGTCTACCAGACCTGCTTCCACTCCAATCTCTTCATCGGCGGCTTCAAGTCTTACGAGGAGATCAGCCATCGCTACGACGCGTTGGCGAAGAACCATGGCATCACGCTCGCCCGCGCCCGCGCCACGCAGATCGATCGCGACAAGAAGGAGGTCCTGCTCTCGACCGGCGATCGCCTGCCCTATGACCGTCTCGTCGTTTCGCCCGGCATCGACCTGAAATATGATTCCGTCCCTGGCTGGGCGAAGGAGGCCGAGGAGGCCATGCCGCATGGCTGGAAGCCCGGCCGGCAGACCCAGTTGATCAGGCAGAAGCTCGAGGCGGTGCCAAATGGCGGCACGATCGTGATGATCGCTCCGCCCAATCCCTATCGCTGCCCGCCCGGCCCCTATGAGCGCGCCTCGATGTTCGCCCATGTGCTCAAGGCGACCGGCCGGCGCGACTGCAAGATCTTCATCCTCGACCCGAAGGACAGCTTCTCCAAGCAGGGCGTCTTCCAGGAGGGCTGGGAGAAGCATTACGGCGCGATGATCGAATGGCTCGGGCCGAAGGTGCATGATGGCATCAAGTCGGTCGATCCCAAGACCAACACCGTCGTCACCGGCTTCGAGACCTATAAGGACTGCGCCTTCGTCAACGTCGTCCCGGCGCAGATGGCCGGCGAGATCGCCCGTTCGGCGGGGCTCGCGCCGGCCGGCGGCTATTGCACGATCGACCCCGCCTCGATGAAGTCGGTGGTCGATCCCAACATCTTCGTGCTGGGCGACGCCTGCATCGCAGGCGACATGCCCAAATCCGCCTTTGCCGCCAACAGTCAGGCCAAGGTCGCGGCGATGGTGATCCGCGGCGAGCTCGCCGGCGGCCGCACCTTTCCGGCGCGCTACATCAACACCTGCTGGTCGCTGATCGAGACCGACGACGCCATCAAAGTCGGCGGCCGCTACGAGCCGAAGGATGGCAAGATCGCGGCGAGCGAAAGCTTCGTCTCCCAGCCGCGCGAGAGCGCCGAGCTGCACAAGGAAAACCAGGCCGAGAACATCTCCTGGTACGCCGCGATCACCGCCGACATGTTCGGCTGACACCGCTCACCGCGCCGTCGCCCCGCGCGGCGGCGCCAACCCTCCGCCCATCAAGGTCTGAAACGCATGAAACTGCCTGTCGTCGCCGCTGCCCTCGTTGGCGCTTTCATCACCACCAGCGCCCGGGCGCAGGATGTCTCCGCCGGCGAACGCTCCTTCAACAAGTGCCGCGCCTGCCACCAGGTCGGCGAGGGCGCCAAGAACCTGGTCGGCCCACAGCTCAACGGCCTGTTCGGGCGCCATACCGGCGAGGTCGAGGGCTACAGCTATTCGACCGCCAACAAGGGTGCCAACATCACCTGGGACGAAGCGGTGTTCGCCGAGTACATCAAGGACCCGAAGGCCAAGATCCCCGGCACCAAGATGGTCTTCGCCGGCATCAAGAACGACAAGGAGATCGCCGATCTCACCGCCTTCCTCAAGCAGTTCGGCAAGGACGGCAAGAAGATGTGAGGGCCGAGCCGCCCGATCTCACGGGCCTCGCAGAGCTCGGCGAATGAGTCCTCAGCCCAGCGCCTCGAGCCCACCCGGATAGATCAGGCTCTTGACCATACCGGCCTCGTTGGCGGCGTGGCGGCGGAACGCCTCCGGCCCTTCCGCCAGGGTGAAGCGATGGCTGACGACGGCGTCGACATCGACCTTGCCGAGCGCTACCAATTCGATCGCGCGCGGATAAACATGGCCCATGCGCCGCGAGAACTTGATCGTCAGCCCGCGCCGTCGCGCCTCCGACGCCGGCACCACGTAACTGTCCCCATCGGGAATGCCGACCAACACGATGCGCCCGCCGATCCGTGCCGCGCGCACCGCATCGCGAAAGCCCTCCGGCGCATTTGTGGCCTCGATCACGAGGGGAAGCCCCTCCCCCTTCGTCCATTCGGCGATATCAGCGACATCAGCGCCGGCCTTGCTGGCGCCGAGCTTCAAGGCCAGCGCCCGCCGATGCGGCTGCGGATCGCAGGCGAGGATCTCGCCGACACCGACGGCGCGCAGCACTTGCAGGGTCAACAGACCGATCGGCCCGCAGCCGAGCAGCGCGACGCGCTCCAGCAGACGCGGCTTCGCCAGGTCGACGGCATGGATGGCGACGCCGAGCGGCTCCAGCATCACCGCGTCGCTCGGCGTGAACTGCCCGGGCACCGGCACGATCTGCGAGGTCGGGACCCAGATCCGCTCGGTCATCGCCCCGTCATGCGGCGGGGCTCCGATGAAGACGACCTCGGGACAAAGGTTGGGATGGCCGACGCGGCAATGCTCGCATCGCCCGCAGGCCTGATTCGGATCGACCGCGACCAGCGCCCCGCGCGCCAGTCCGAGCGCGGGCAGGTCTTCGGTGAGCCAGCCGCTGAATTCGTGCCCGGGAACGAAGGGAGAGGCGATCACCGCCGAGCCGATACCGCCATCCTTGTAGTAGTGCAGGTCGCTGCCGCAGAGCCCGACGGCGGCGACGTCGATCAGCGTCTCCCCGGGCGCTCCCTCGCGCAGGTTGAAGGGCGCGACGCGCGCATCGCCCGCAGCATGCAGGAAGATGGCATGGGACATGGGGACGGCGCTCCGCTCGGCCATTTAACAAATGTATTCTCTTGTTTACATTGGTTAAGGTCAAGGCGAAAACCGCATGGCGGCAGCGCGTTTGTGGGGATCGGCCGGCGCGATATAACCCTCGGCAGACAGAAGGACCTGCGATGCCGGAAGATGCCCAGACCCAGGTCAGAGCCGCCTGGCTGTACTATATGGAAGGGCTGACCCAGGCGGAGATCGCCGACCGGCTGAAGATGACGCGGCTCAGGGTCAACCGGCTGCTGGTCGAGGCCCGCAGCAGCGGCCTCGTCAACATCACCATCAATTCACGGCTCGAAAGCTGCGTCCGGCTCGAGCGCGCGCTGATCGAGACCTTCGGCTTGCAGGATGCCGTGGTGGTACCGACCCCGGACGACCCGGCGCAGGTGCCTATGCAGATCGGCCGCGCCGCCGGCGAATTCGTTTCCCGGGTCATCGAGGAGCGCCCCTCCGGTGTCTTCGGCGTCGGCTGGGGCAGCACGCTGCGCGAGACGATACGCCATATCAGGCCCGGCCAGTTCCGCGACCTCTCGGTGACCTCGATGATGGGCGGGCTGACCTACGGCATCGAGCTCAACACCTTCGAGATCGCCAGCCAGTTCGCCCGGCTCTGGCAGGCGGAGTGTCATTACCTCGCCGCGCCGATCTATGCCGGCACGCCGCAATCGCGCGACACCATCCTGGCGCAGGACGTGTTCGAGGCGGCCTTCGCCCGCATCCGCGCCACCGACGTCTCGATCCTCAGCGCCGGCGACATGAGCGAGCGCTCGCTGCTGGTGCGCTACGGCCTGCCGCGCGATCTCGGCATCGCCGAACTGACGGCGCAGGGCGCGGTCGGCGACCTGCTCGGCCAGTTCATCGACAAGGACGGCAAGCCGCTCGACCATCCGATCAACCGCCGCGCCATCGCGCTGCCGCTGGAGGCACTGACGCGCATTCCCATCGCGATCCTCGCCTCCGGCGGCAGCAACAAGGCCGCCGTCATCGCCGCCGCCCTGAAGGGCAAGCTCGCCTCGGTGCTGATCACTGACGAGCAGGCCGGCGCGGCCGCGCTCGCTCTGCAAGCCGGATCGCGATGACGCTGACCCTCGGCATCGATCTCGGCACCTCCGGCGTCAAATCGGTGCTGGTCGACGAGCGCGATGCCGTCATCGCCGAGGCGAGCGCACAGCTCACCGTGTCACGTCCGCAGCCGCTCTGGTGCGAGCAGAACCCGGTCGACTGGTGGGACGCCGTCTGCACGACGTTGGATAAGCTCACTACAAATGTCCCCGAACGGATGGCTACCGTCGGCGCGATCGGCCTCTCCGGGCAGATGCTCGGCGTCACCTGCCTCGACGCCTCCGACCGGCCCCTGCGACCGGCGCTGCTCTGGAACGATGCTCGCGCCGATGCCGAGTGCGCCGAGGTCGAGGCGGCGATCGCCGATTTCGCCGGGCTGGTGGGCTGCCGCGCCATGGTCGGCTTCCCGGCGCCGAAGCTGCGCTGGCTGAGCAAGCATGAGCCCGAGGTCCTGAAGCACACGCGCCGCATTCTGCTGCCCAAAGACTATATCCGCCTGCATCTCACCGGTGTCGCCGCGAGCGACCTCGCCGACTCCAGCGCCACCTTGCTGATGGATGCCCGCGCCGGGCGCTGGTCTGCCGAGCTGCTCGCTGCCAGCGGCGTGAGGCAGGAGCAAATGCCGGTGCTCGTCGCCTCGCACGAGATCGGCGGCACGCTGCGCGACGACCTTGCCGCGCGCTGGCGCCTGCCGCTCCGGACGCCGGTGGTCGGCGGGGCCGGCGACAATATGTGCGGCGGGATCGGTGCCGGTATCGTGCGCAGCGGCACCGCCTCGATCAGCCTCGGCACCTCGGGCGTCTATTTCCTCGCCAATGAGGATTTCCGGCCGGCGCGCGGCCAGGGCATGCACACGCATCGCCATGCCGTCGACGGGCTCTTCGCCCAGAACGGCTGCATTCTCAGCGCCGGAGCTGCGCTCGCCTGGGTTGCGGCGCTGGTCGGTGCCTCCGATATCGCGGCGCTGATCGCCGAGGTCGAAGCGGCCGCATTGCCGATCGCGGAGACGCCCGTGTTCACGCCCTATCTCGCCGGCGAGCGGACGCCGCACGACGATGCCGGCATCAGTGCCGCCTTCTCCGGTCTGCGCATGGGCATGGGCCGGCTGCATCTGGTCCAGGCCGTGCTGGAGGGCGTCGCGCTGGCGCTGGCCGATTGCCATCGCGCGCTGCTCTCGACCAGCGCCGCGATCGACGAGGTCTCGCTCGTCGGCGGTGGCGCTCAAAGCGGGCTCTGGTCGCGCCTGATCGCCAGCGCGATCGGCCTGCCTTTGCAGCGAGCGGAAGCGGCGGCAGTCGGCCCCGCGCTCGGCGCTGCCCGGCTGGCGCGCCTCGGGATCGGCGGGCCGCTCATCGCCGCGGGCGGCGCGCGTGCTCAGATCCAGCCCGACCGGGCGATGGCCGAGGCCCTGGCGGTGAAGCGGGCCGCCTATGAGCGGCATCTCGCCTTGCGCTGAGCCTGGTCAGGCGCCGCGGATCGCCTCGAGCAGTTCCTCATGGATCAGGCCGTTGCTGACGACCTTCTCCAGATCCTCGTCGCGCGCATCCACGCCGGCGACGGTCGTGACCTTGCCACCGGCGGCGCGGACCAGCGGCATCGCTGCCGCATGCGAGACGATGTCGGCCTTGAGGCCGATGAAGGCGTCAAGCCGTCCGGCCGCGACCAGCGACATCTCCAGCCCGCCCGAGACGAGTACACGGACCCCACGGCACAGGCCGGACAGCCGGCGGATGACGGCATTGGTCCGCTCCAGATCCTCCGGAGCGTAGTGCGAGGTCAGGCAGATCGAGACCACGGCATCGGCGAGGTTCGCGGTCACCGAGACGGCGGCCGGCCGGCCGTTCACCGTCGCGATACCGCCTTCCACATAATGCGCGACGAGCCCCACGAGCGGCGCATGCGTCAGGCCGAGCAGCGTGCGGCCCCCTTCCTGATAGGCCAGGGTGACCGAGAACCATGGCAGGCCGCCGGCATAGTTCACCGTGCCGTCGAGCGGGTCGATGATCCAGCGTGGCGCTGCCTCCGAGCCCGAGAAGCCTGCCTCCTCCGAGAGGATCGCCGCCTCGGGCGTCAGCTGGCGCAGGCCGTCGATGACCAGCCGCTCCGAAGCGAGATCGGCCGCCGTCACCACGTCGCGGAAGTCCTTGCGGGCAACAGCGAGCTCGCCGTCCTGCATGCGGACCAGCAGCTCGGCCGCCTGCCGCGCGATCGCAGCAGACTGGTCGAGTAGCGAAAGAAGACGCAGCTCAGCCATGGGCGACCTGCGGCTTGCCGGGATAGGCGGGGTCGAGCACGAAGGGCCGACGCGGGCCGTAATCGCCGATCGGCTGGAGATGGCTGACGATGCCGGTCTCCGGCCGCCAGGCATGCACGGCGAAAGCTGGCGGCTCCATAATAAACCAGTTCTCCGTGCCGGGGCGCAGGTCGAGCGCGACCTGATGCGCCGTCCCCGGCGCGACATAGCCGATCGTGCCGGCAAAGCGCCGCTGGATCGGCCGGTGGTAATGTCCGCAGAGCACGCGCTCGATCTCGGGATGATCGGCGATCAGCCCGGCAAAGCTCTCGGAGACGCGGCAGGGGATCACGTCCATGCCGTCGACCCCGACGGCGAAGGGCGGATGGTGCATGAAGATCAGGGTGGGACGCCCCTGCCCTTGGCGCAGGCGCTCGGCAAGCCAGGCCTCGCGCTCGGCACAGATCTCGCCGCCATCCTCGCCGGCGATCACCGTATCGAGCCCGATCAGCCGGACCGGGAAATCCTCGACCGTGTAGTGCAGGAAGCCGGTCTTCGGCAGATAGGCGAAGTCGGCACCGAGCGCCTCGGCAAAGCTCTCGCGACGATCATGATTGCCCGGCAGGACATAGACCGGCATCGGCAGCTTTCGCAGCGCCTCGCGGACGATCGCGTATTCCTCGCCAAGGCCGCAATCGGCGAGATCGCCGGTGACCAGCACGCAATCCGGCGCCGGATCGAGCGCCAGCACGGCATCGACAGCCTTCGCGATCGCGGCATTGGTGTCGACGATGCCATAGGCCGGGCGGCCATGCGGCCTGGCGTGGAAATCGCTGAGCTGGGCGATGATCATCGTGCTTCTATCCTGGCTACAAACGAAGAGCCGCCCGGCGCGAAAGCACCGGGCGGCGATATCAATGCGTCAGAGCGATACGTTCACTTCATCAGCGCTTCGGTCTCGGAGACCATGCGCTCGAGGCCGGCCTTGGGCTGGATCTCGCCGCGCATCACGCCGGCGATGACCTCGCGCTGCTGGCGCCAGATCCGGACCGAGTTGCCGCCCGGATAGCCCTGCCAGGGTGAAGCGCGGTTCACCTGGCCGTTGATCGTGCGGAAATTGGCGTTGTCCTTGTAGAACGGGCCGAGGAAGGCGTCCTCGCCGGCGCGCAGATTGGTCGGCATATAGCCCGAGGTCTCGACGACGATCTTCTGCGCCTCCGGACCGGTGACGAACTTCACGAACTCCCAGGCGGCCTTCTGCTTGGCCGGATCCTTGGCGGTGATGATCGCCGCGTTGCCGCCGGTCGGCAGCGTGCCCTTGGCCTTGTCGTCGACCGGGAACAGCGCGGTCTTCATCGTAAAGCGCTCGCCGACCAGATCGGTGACCTGGCGCAGGCGGGCGGGCGTATCGAAGAAGATGCCGATCTTGCCGGCGATGAACTGCTGGCGCGACTGGTCCCAGTCGATCAGCGGCATGCCGTCTTCGGTGACGAGGCTGCGCAGCGTCTCCAGCGCCTTCAGGCCGACATCGCCGCCGAAGGCGACCTTCTTGCCGCTGGCGTCGAGCAAGGTGTGGCCGCCCTGCTGGACGATGCCGCGCCAGAGCCAGTCATCCGGCCAGTCATGGATGTTGTAGGCGAGGCCGGCGACATCGGCGGTACGGATCTTCTTGGCGAGCGCGATGGTGTCGGCCCAGTTGTCGGGCATCTTCTCGGGATCGCCGCCGGCCTTCTTCACCAGCTCGGCGTTGAAATACATCAGCGGGGTCGAGGCGTTGAAGGCGAGGCCCGCCTGCTTGCCATTGGCCTGGCCGAGCGAGAGCAGCGCGTCCGAGTAATTGGCCTTGCGCCAGGCCTCCGGCTCGGCCTTGAGCAGCTCGCCGAGATCGACGACCTGCTTGCGCTTGTCGAGCGTCTCGACCAGCTCGGTCAGCAGGTGGAAGCCGGAATAATAGACATCCGGCAGCTGGTTGGTGACCGACGAACGCAGCATCGCCTGATGCCCCTCGTCATAGCTCGCCGCCGGAGCACGGAAGTTGATCTTGATGTTCGGGTTCTTCTTCATGAACTCCGCGGCGATGGGCTCGTGGAACTTGGCGAAGGCCGGGAAGGCATAGAGCACGTCGAGCGTGACCTCCTGGGCGCGCGCCGCCGTCGAGGCGGCCAGCGCGAGCGCCGCGGCGGCCAGGGTTCTGCCGAAAGCTTTCATCGGTGATCTCCTTGAAGGGATAGAGTTTTTCTTTAGGCTCAGGCGTTTCGAGGGGCCGGCTTATTTGACGCCGGTCATTGTGATGCCGTCGATGAATCTGCGCCGCGCAATCAGGAAGGCGAGGACGAGCGGTGCGGTCAGGATCGTCGCCGCGGCGGTCAGTGCGCCGTAATTCGAGCCGGTCTCGGCATCGGCGAAGAACATCATCCCGAGCGGCGGCGGCGCGAGCTTGGCCTCGGAGATGACGATCAGCGGCCAGTACAGGTCGTTCCAGTGCGCCACGATCGAGAACACCGCGAAGGCGGCGATCGCCGGCCAGGCGCTGGGCGTGACGATGCGCCAGACGATCTCGAACTCGCTCATCCCGTCGAGCCGGGCAGCGTTGATGATGTCGTCGGGGAAGCTGCGGAAGAACTGGCGGAACAGGAAGATGGCGAAGACCGAGAGGAAGAACGGCACCATCATCGCAAAATAGGTGTTGAGCAGGCCGAGCTGGGCGAGGCCGATATAGAGCGGCATCGCCGGCACCTGGACCGGGATGCACAGCCCGAGCAGCACCATGACGAAGAGCAGGTTGCGCCCGGGGAAATCGAGCTTCGCCAGCGCATAGGCGCAGGGGATCGCGACCAGCAATTGCACCACGAGGATGCCGGCGCAGAGGATGACGCCGTTCAGTGCGAAGCGCAGCAGCGGCGCCTTCTCCATGGCGAAGCGGTAGTTCTCGACGCCGTAGAACTGCTTCGGCCAGAGCGCGATCTCGGCGCTGAAGATCTCGGCCGGCGGCTTGATCGAGGTGACCAGCATCCAGATGAAGGGCGCCAGCATGAACAGCGCCCCGGCGATCAGCACGCCATGGATCAGCACGAGCGAGAGGAAGCGGCGCGCCGCCGAACGGGTCGGGGAAACCGCTGCGACAGAAGGAGCTGAGGCCGCCATCAGTAGTGCACCTTCTTGTCGAGGGCGAAGGTCTGCACGGCCGAAAAGACGAGGATGAAAGCGAGGAAGATGAAGGTCAGCGCCGCGGCATAGCCGGTGTGGAAATACTGAAAGCCTTCGAGATAGATGTTGTAGAGCAGCACCTCGGTCGAGCCGACCGGGCCGCCGCGCGTCATCACCGCCACCGTGTCGAAGATCTTGAAGGCGGTGATCATCGTCGTGATCACCACGAACATCGTCGTCGGCCCGAGCAGCGGCCAGGTGATGGTCAGGAAGCGGTCGATCCCGCCCGAGCAGCCGTCGATGTCGGCGGCTTCGTAGAGATCGCGCGGGATCGCGGTCAGCCCGGCGAGGAACAGGATCATGTTGAAGCCGAGGATCTGCCAGATGCCGATCACGGCGAGCGTCGCCAGCGCGGTCGAGGGTTCGCTGAGGAAGGCGATCGGCGCAAAGCCGAGCCATTTCAGCAGGCCGTTGATCGGTCCGAGCGAGGGATGCAGCAGGAACTGCCAGACCGTCGCCATCGCAATCAGGGTCGAGGTCACCGGCAGGAAGTAGATGACCTCATAGAGCGAGCGCGAGTGCGTCCGCCGGTGGATCAGGATGGCGATCAGCAGCGCCCCGAAGACGCCACCGGGCACCATGATCGCGACATAGATCAGCGTGTTCAGCAGCGAGCGGCGGATGATCGGGTCGGCCAGCGCCTTCTGGAAATTGGCGAGCCCGACGAAATCGAGGTCGACGCCACCGAACTCATAATTGGTCAGGCTGAGCACGACCAGCACGGCGAGCGGCGCCAGGATCGTCAGCACCAGCAGCACCAACGCGGGCGCGGCGAAGCCGAGGCCGGTGACGCGCTCGATCCAGAGCCGGCGCCGCCGGCTGGAGGCGAGTTGCACGGGCATGTCGAGCGCGAGCGTCATGCTCAGGCCCTCAGCGGCACGATGGAGGCGGTCGCTACGCCCGGTCCGCGCGGCTCGATGCGCTCGCCATCGGCGGCGAAGAGATGGCAGGCGGCCTCGTCGAAGCCGAGCGTGACCTCGGCGGCCTCGGCGACGCCGACGGCCTGGGCCGGGCTGGTGCGCATCGTCACGCCCGGCAGATCGCGGCCGGCGAGATCGAAATGCAGGATGTATTCGGAGCCGAGATTCTCCTTGCGCCGCAAACGGGCCGAGAACCAGGCGCGCCCTGCCCCGGCCGGCTCGCCCTGGACCAGCGAGAGCGCTTCCGAGCGTACGCCGAGCGTCACGGCTTGCCCTGGCGCCTGCTGCACCGCGAGCGCCATCGGCCGGCCGAACAGTTCGAGCCGGCCACCCGCGCCGACACTGGCCGGCAGGAGGTTGATCGCCGGGCTGCCGATGAACTGCGCGACCTTGAGCGAGGCCGGCTTCTCATAGAGCTGGGAGGGCGTGCCGAGCTGCAGGATCGTGCCCGAATCCATCATCGCGACACGGTCCGACATCGTCATCGCCTCGACCTGGTCGTGCGTGACGTAGATGAAGGTGGCGCCGAGCCGCTTGTGCAGCTCGGCAAGCTCCGTGCGCATATGGACGCGCAATTTGGCGTCGAGATTGGAGAGCGGCTCGTCCATCAGGAAAACGTCGGGATGGCGGACCATGGCGCGCCCCAACGCGACGCGCTGACGTTGGCCGCCCGACAATTGAGCCGGCTTGCGATCGAGCAGATGATCGAGCTGGAGCTGCGCCGCGGCGGCCGCGACATCGGCCTCGATCCCGCGCATCACCGTTCGGCGCTGGCCCGAGAGAGCCCGAAGCAGCGGCAGGCGCTGCCAGAGCTTCAGGCGGGACATCGTCAGCGGCAGCGCGATGTTCTGGCGCACGCTCATATGCGGATAGAGCGCATAGGACTGGAACACCATGGCGACCCGCCGCTCATGCGGGCGCAGATGGTCGACCGGCTGGCCGCCGATCGCGACCGCGCCGCCATCCTGATGCTCCAGCCCGGCGATGATGCGGATCAGGGTCGACTTGCCGCAGCCGGAGGGGCCGACCAGGGTCAGGAACTCGCCATCGGCGATATCGAGGTCGACGCCGCCGAGCACGCGGGTCGGGCCGAAGGATTTGGCGATGGAGGACAGGGTGACGGTTGCCACGTCGCTCGCCTTTCTGTGCGGGGCCCGATCGGGCTTCTTGCGTTTGACGTCGTCGACGTGCTGCCGGCCGCCTCAGGCGGCGCGCGGCGGATAGACCTCGTGGATCACATCGTCGATCCAGAGCGTCTTGAGCGCGGTGATCTCGTGGATCGCGGCGCTGTAGTCCCTGCCGTCGAAGGCATAGGTGACGGCACCGAGCGTCGTCGTGCCGGCCATGCCCGGCTGCAGCTCGGGACCGACGACGAAGCCGGAAGACGGCCCCCAGATGTAGCGGGTGTCGTCGACCTCGAAATCGTGGGCGCGGTGCAGATGGCCGCTGGCGACGAAGGCGACCTTATGCCTGCGGACAAGATCGAGCAGCTGCGCCCGCGGCTTCGGCGGCACGCTCCAATAGCCCTTGTCGCCCTCGCCGGGCGCCTCGATGAACAGCGGCCGGTGCAGGAACCAGCCGAGGCGGCGCCCGTCTGCTTCGGCGATCTGCTGCTCCAGCCAGCCGAGCTGGCGCGCCTCCTCGGCCTCGTCGCTGCCGAACAGCATCGAGTTGAGGCCGATCAGCCGCCAGCCTTCGACGTCATGGCTCCAGAAATCCGCACCGAGATGCTCGCGCCAACGCGCCAGACGCGGCTCGTTCACCGGCTGATGCGGATGATAGGCCTCGCCGACATCGTGGTTGCCGGGGACGCTGAGGACCGGCAGGTCGAGCGCCGCCAGCAGCCCGCTGCAATAGCCGAAATCCTCGTCGACATCGGCGCCATCGACGGTGACGTCGCCTGTATGGATGACGAGATCGGGCTTCTGCGTCTTCAGCCAGGCCGTCAGCGGCTGCCAATTGCCGGCGAAATGCTGCTTGGCCGGACTGAGATGAGTGTCCGAGATTTGCACGATCCGACGCATGACCACCCTCCGAACACGCCTCCCCACTGGGGATGCGGGCTGCCTCCGTCCATGCGGGGCAGCGGTTTTGCCATGGACCATACAAATGAATGTTTCATGACACAAATGTATTTTCGGGCTGCATGCAACCTGCGTCTCCGAGCCTAAAGGGACCTGCTGCCGCGCTGATGACATGATCGGCGCCGAGGCTTCGGGAACGCCGGAACCGGCTTCCCGAAAGGACATCCGCATGACCACTTCCCGCACTCTGCTCGCGGGCGCCGCCCTGCTGGCCACGCTCGGCCTCGCCGGCTTCGCAGTCGCGCAGAGCCATCAGGGCCACGGCAGCCATGGCGCCGCCGCCTCCGATACGGCTGCGACGCAGGCTTACAAGGCGGCCAACGACAAGATGCACAAGGAGATGGGCATCACCTTCAGCGGCGACGCTGATGTCGATTTCGCCCGCGGCATGATCCCGCATCATCAGGGTGCGGTCGACATGGCCAAGGTCGTGCTCGCCCATGGCAAGGACCCCGAACTGCGTAAGCTCGCCGAGGGCGTGATCACCGAGCAGGAGAAGGAGATCGCCTTCCTGCGCGACTGGCTGAAGAAGCGCGGCAAGTAGTGCCTGTCGCCTGCCCCTGGGTTGGTGACAATCGAGGAGCAGGTTTTGCGCCGCCGCTTGCCCTGCAAGGCCGGCACTGGCAGAGAGGCGCTTCAGAGTCTGTTTGACACCTCAGCCCTCATCCTGAGGAGCCGCGCAGCGGCGTCTCGAAGGATGCTCCAGATGGTTCCGGAGCCTCCTGAAGCATCC